>Ga0209157_1000499_pt1 | contig 33393 bp, 26 predicted proteins | sample GraSoiAngelo_135_FD_185892 | JGI IMG/M metagenome (GOLD analysis project Ga0209157, IMG submission 185892) | Grasslands soil microbial communities from the Angelo Coastal Reserve, California, USA - 14_0929_05_40cm (SPAdes) (version 2) | ecosystem: Environmental > Terrestrial > Soil > Grasslands ...
TTTAGATGTACCAACTGCGGAGCAACATGGCGGGAGAATAGCTAGAATTGCTGGAAAGTTCAATAGCGGAAACATCGGCTAAGAAGGAAAAGCCGGCAAACCCCATGTTCAAAGCCACAATGAACGATGCTCGGCTGTTCCGCAACCTCATAGGAGCAATCTCAAGCCTCATCGAAGAGGCCGACTTCAACGCATCGCCCGACGGGATCAAGCTCCGATCTATGGATCCCTCACACATAGCCATGGTCGACTTCGAGTGGCCCAAGACAGCCTTCGACACCTACGAGTGCTCAGCCCCAACGAAACTGCGCCTGAGCGTCTCAAACCTCCTCAAACTGCTGAAAAGGACGAAGAGTGACGAATCCATCGAGGTTATCTATGATGATGCGAACAAGAAGCTCAACATCACCCTAAAAGGCAACATTGTCAGGAAATTCATAACCCCGACACTCGAACCTTCCACCGAAGAAGTTCCAACGCCGAAGGTCCCGTTCAACGCAAGAGTCAAGATTACAGCCGCAAGCTTGCGAGACATTATCGATGACGCACAATCCATCAGCGACAACGTCAAGCTAGAAGTAAGCCAGGAAAAATTCGTCGTCAGGGCGGCAGGCGAGCTGACCAGCGCTCTGATAGAGCTCGACAAGGGATCAGATGCCATCCTCGAACTCGATGTGAAGGAACCAGCGAAGGCTACATACAACCTCAACTATCTAGGAGAGATAATCCGGGCCGGCTCAGGAGCCTCAGAGGTTACTTCTCTCGAGTTCTCCACCAACATGCCAATCAAAGTCGAGTTCGAAATGCCCCAGCAAGGAAGGCTTCTTTATTATCTCGCCCCAAGAATAGAGGCCGAATAAGAAGAACCTAATGTTAACAAGGGCTGACCTAGCCAAATACCCCTTTCTCAACGAAGCCTCCGACTACATCAAAGAACTAGGAATCTCCATCGACGACATCGCATCCCCAGACTTCAGCCCAGTCCTAGAAAGAGCGGAAAAGAGACTGGAAGAAGCCCTCTCAAAAGGAAGAGTGTCGAACGAATTCGGCAATGAGAATGCTGAGATACTCTCATTCCCGGTCTCCAATCTGATCCTGAGCCTCACAGGGGAGGAGAGAGCACAGAGAAGGTTCGCGCTCGCTGAAGCGAAGAGAGCTTACGAGCTTCTCCGACAGGAAAGCCCAGAAAAGCTCGATTACATCGCCCGAACAACCTTCGGCTGGAAGCTAAACAAAATCGATGCACAGCCTGGAAAGCGATTCTACGATTTCGGGATCTCACTCGCCGACTACCTAAGGAACTCTGTTCATCTCAAAGACCCAAAATGGAAGCTTCCCAACAGGATTCTAGACCATGGCCTAGTCTATGCTACAAGAGAAGAACTGGCTCGTCTCCTCGAGGAAGAGGTCAGAACGAAGATAGTCGACAGGAGCAGCCGGTTATCGGGTGAGATACCTAAGCCCTTACTGCCTAAGGTCGAACGGACAAGAGGACTCATCACCAAATGGCTTGGCGTTCCATCCCACTATGAACTCCCGAAAGTACCCTCGCCAGAGGCAATGCCCCCCTGCGTCAGACACCTCATTGACAATCTCGCGGAAGGAAAGAACGTGCAACACATGGGCCGATTCACACTTGCATCCTTCCTCGTCAACATCGGAGCAGGAGAGGAGGACATCGTCAAGGCCTTCAAGCCCGCCAGCGACTTTTCCGAGAGAATGACCCGATACCAAGTCGAGCACATAGCCGGCAAGAGAGGCGGGAGGACAAAGTACACTTGCCCAATGTGCACCACACTCAAAACACACGGAGTCTGCTACAAGCCAGACGATATCTGCAGCACAATCCGAAACCCTCTGAGCTACTACAAGAGCAAAGCCAGAATCCTAACAGGAAAGGGGCCGAAACGTGAACCAAGCTGAACAAGTCATCAGGCAGAAATTCCAACAATACTACCTCGACCCGAAACGACAGTTAGACCCGCCCCTGAACCCGTCAGAAAGAGAATACGGATTCCTCCTCTTCAGTGGAAAGTTCATGGTCAGGCATCGATCATTCAAAGACCCCCTTTCACTCCTGACGGCAGTTAGAGACTTGGTCCCGTCACACGTCTACTTCTCTACAGCCTACTACAGAGAACCCACAGCACCAATGGAAGAGAAAGGATGGACAGGCGCCGATCTGGTCTTCGACATCGACGCAGACCATCTCAACACACCATGCAAACCCGACCATGACAGTTGGAAATGCAAGGCCTGCGGCACAACTGGAAACGGAGGAGCCCCAAAGCTCTGCCCAAAATGCAAGAATGACCGTCTGGAAGAACAAACATGGCTATGCGACAGATGCCTCCAAGAGGCGAAAGAGGAAACTGCAAAGCTCCTCGAGATGCTCTACACGGATCTTGGAATAGACAATGAAGCCACCCGACTATTCTTCTCAGGACACCGTGGATACCATGTCCACGTATATTCGAAACAGACTTCTCAGCTCGGAGAGGAAGAACGTAGGGAAATCGCCGACTATCTTCTCGCTCAGGGATTAGATCCACAACTCCACGAATTGGAGGAGACTAGTGTTGGAGGGACAAAGCTGGCGGAAGGCCCACTCATAGGTCAACCAGGTTGGAGAGGACGAATAGTTGCTGGAATCTACGATATTCTCGGAAGCGAGATGGATCAGATAGGCCTCACGTCAACTCAGGTCCACGCGTTGAAGTCATGGGATAGGGAAGATCTTCTTCGAAAACCCTTCTGGAACTCGGCGAAGGGGGTCGGAATCTCCACATGGAAAACCCTGGTGACAAAAGCTGTCGAGAAAAAATCGGCAAAGATAGACACCGTAGTAACAACAGACATTCACAGACTCATCAGAATGTCGGGAACCCTCAACGGCCACACTGGACTGCTAGCAATGAAGGTTCCGGAAGAAAGACTCGACGAGTTCGACCCCTTCACAGAACCTCTGGCCTTCCAAGGCCAAATGAAGGTCAAAGTCAAGGAGTCCCCAGGCTTTAGGCTCGGCGAAGAACGGTTCGGACCGTATCACGACGAGACTGTACAGTTGCCGTCGACTGCCGCCATGCTTCTTCTCTGCAAGCACCGAGCAGAGCCCATTGCATAGACCACCGTCAAGATATTATTAGCTCGTCAATGAGATAGCCTCGTCTTCCAGAGAGATGTAGTGCCACGGCTACTATCTACGATGAGACAATCGAAGCATGGCGACGAGAGTTCCACAGCCCTGAACTCCAGGAACTCAGACCCGAGTTCTTTCGAGACGTAGCCGCGTACGTCCGAAGATTGAAGGAAACCCAGAGAAATCTAGACCAACGATCCCTCAAAGCCATTCTTCTAGAAGAGGAAACAAAGAGAATAGAACGACTAGTTGTCGAGCTTGTCGACCGAAGACTCTCGAAAATCTGGCGAACCTCCCAGACAAACGCCCAGGTCACCCCGCATACTTCGGAGAAATGGGCTCAGGAAGAACTCTCCACTCTTGCTCGCCACTACAGAAAGTTCAAGGAAGACACGATTCAGGGAATAGAACCTTCAAACTCTCCAGAGAAAAAGAAAGACAAGCTCCTCCTTCGATTCGTCAAAGACATGCCGTCTATCATTGGCGTAGACCTGAAAACCCATGGACCATTCCTGAAAGAAGACATCGTCGTTCTCCCGTACGAGAATGCTGAGAGCCTAATACGGCAAGGCACCGCGGTCGAGATAAGACCAAGCCACGGGGATAATGGATAAAAGGACGCCCCCGCCCCCAAACCAGCCCTTTCCCACGGTGAAAGAAAGAACGAAGTATCCAAAAGAGATCAACACCTACTGCCCTAAGTGCAAACACCATACAGCACATGCCGTCGCAGTCTACAAGGCGGGCAAGCAGCGCACTCTATCGTGGGGAGCCAGACGACAAGAAAGACGAAAACACGGCTACGGCGGGCAGAAATTTCCTGAACTGAAACGCACCGCCAAGACAACCAAGAAAGCCCTTGTCAAACTGAAATGCCGAACCTGCAACTATACAATTGAGAGACTGGGTATCAGGCTGAGAAAACTAGAGGTCGGAGCCTAACAATGAGGTGGGAACTAATACCAAAGCCTCGAAGCATTTTCCTACGCGTCAAATGCCCCAAGTGCGCTAACGAACAGGTAATTTTCGAGCGAACAAGCAACTACGTGAAATGCACCGTTTGCGATGAGCTTCTAGCTCAACCGAAAGGTGGAAAGGCAGAGATTAGAGGAGAAATATTACAGCCCCTCGCCTAGAGGGAACTGGGAGGAAATCGATTGAGCGTCCAGGCTTCACAACCACTAATGCCAGAGGTCGGGGATCTGGTCGTTGCAACTGTAACCAGAGTCGAAGACTACGGTGCATACGTGAAGCTCGACGAGTTTAGCGGGATCGAAGGTCTTGTCCATATTTCAGAGATCTCAACCACCTGGGTTCGAAACATCAGGGAACACGCGCGACAAGGCCAGAAGCTAGTTCTGAAAGTCTTACGCGTAAGCTCACAACGGAACCAGATAGATCTCTCCCTCAGAAGAGTTACTGGAAGAGAAAAGTCCGAGAAGATGCTGGAATGGAAGAAGGAGCGAAAAGCTGAGGCGATCCTGAAGAGTGCCGCTGACAAACTGAAAAAGTCGGTAGATGACGCCGAGGATATTAGAAAGATTCTCCTAGACAAATTCGGAGGACTCTACTCTCCCCTCGAAGAGGCCTTGGACGAAGGCCCCGAGGTCTTGGTGAAGGGTGGATTGTCATCTGAATGGGCTCAGGCAATCGCAGAAGTTACGAAAAGCAAGATCCGGCTTGAAAGGTCGAAAGTCCGAGGAACCGTCTCGATAACCTGCCATAAACCCGGCGGAGTCGAGATAATCAAGCAAGCTCTGACCAGCGCGAAGAAGATCCGCAAGCCTCGCGGAAGCGAGGTGAAAATCTACTCGATAGGTGCCCCCAAGTACCGGATAGAAGTGCAAGCTCCCAGCTTCGAAGCGGCCGAGAAAACCCTAAGCCTGGCGATGGAGGAAGCTCTGGGGACCATCAAAAAGGCTGGTGGTGAGGGAAGGAAGCTTGGATGAAATGGTTGATGAGACGATGCCCGAAATGCTCGAGGTATACTCTGAAGGAAACGTGCCCGGTTTGCGAGTCGCAGACTAAGAGTCCTCACCCGCCAAAGTTCTCGCCAGACGACAAGTACGCCCAGCAGAGAATGAAAGGGTCGATCACGGTCTCCGAAAGCCTAGAATATCCTATCACGTGAAAGTCAGGGGCTGGGGCTTCGTGACTGCGATGTCTAAGAGCTGAGCTGGATCACCTTGCCACCTGGCCCTGACCAGAATGGATTGTTGACCGGTTGGAAGTTGGTTCCAACCGTAAGCAAAATGGCCGGCCGTCGAGTTGACGTTCGCGATGAAATTCCAATTTAGTCCCTTGCTGTCAGAAGAATATTCCAGAATAACCGGTATCTTGTCTGTAGTTGTGTCGATCGGTTTGCCAGTTGACGTTGTCAATGTTCCAGTGATATTCGTGCCTCCGCTTGTAGGGGGAACTATCGCAGGTGTGAGCTGGGCCGTAATCGACGGCTGGTCAGGATATCTTACCGAATATACAAGAACGTATGAGGAGGAAGAGGCGAAGTCTTGCACGAAGAAGTTTGGAGCCGCAGGTCCCGTATCATTCGCGTCATTCGGCCGTCCCCCTGGGTAGCTGCTTCGCATCAGTAGACCGAGAACGGTGTTGCTGGTTGGGATTTGAACCGACTGGACCGTTTGGGGGTTTGGAGAGTAGTTGCTGGTAATTCTTTCGTCAGTCGTCTTGTTCCCAATGGTCACGAGTCGGTGGTAGTTTGATGCTCCGGTTGAGGGATTCGTGATAATCTGCCGGTAGCTGACCGAGGCAACTCCCATTGGGGTATTGATTGAGGTATTGTTGCCTATCCTGACCATCCAGTACCACTTGCTGTCATCTCCGTATCCGCAGAAGGCAGGTCCGCTCGAGCCGCAAAGTCCACGATTGTAGCTGATGAAGATCGCCACATGCGTGATTCTCTCCTGTCGCATCAACTGGACAGCAAGCGACTCGTTTAGCATGAAACCTGTCGCTATATCCTGTATTGCTGTGGTGTTCCCCGTTCCATTGTCCGAGAGTGTACTTAGCCCCGTATTCACAGTAATCCAGTAACCATAGTCCCACCATGTGAAGATGACACTTGAGTGTGGCAGATTACTGTTCATCCAGGATAGCGTTTCAAGCCAGTCGGGGATCGCTGCCCGGACGGGAAGGCTGGCGGAGGCGATAGTGGTCGGTGTGTAAGCTGATTGGACAGCGTTGATGAAAGTGGGAACGACTAAGACGATTATGATGAGCAGGATGCCAAGACTGAACTCTCGGCTTACCCTACTGGTGAAGCGTAGCTTGCGCCTGGGAAAGATGACAGCTTGCTGAATAATATCCATAGCAGGCTTGCCCAATTCGACAACGGTTATCGCAGCGAGCGTTGACATGACCGGCGCTAAGATCAAAGTTAGCCGGACCAAGCTCGCAGCAAAGTAGAAGCCCGTGACGCCGAAGATTATCAACAGAACATCCCCCTCGCGCAGCCGCTGAAAGGCGAAGAAAAAGCCAAAGACCCCCAGAATTATCAGGCTACCGAGTTCGAGGTACAGACTAGCCCAAGTCGAGGGACGATTCTCGGCCACCGACGCAACTAGCGGAATATTGTTTCGGACGAACGGATTCACAGTAGCGAGGAACTTTCCCTGGAGCAACGATCCGGACACTATCTTGGTGCTTACCAAGAAAAAGACTATTCCTGCTGCAGAGATAATTGTAAGACCTGAAATTGTCAGTCTTCCTCTGGTGGAAGGGGCTAGCCTTGCCAGTTCCATCACGATAAGGAGGCCCATAACTCCAAGCAACGCTATCGTAGTGCTCTCGGTGAGGAATATGTGTCCAAGGAGCGGAATCTCTGTTCCGATGTAGAGCATGAAGCCTATCGTAGCGCCATACGCCAGGAAGAGACGTGGAGTGTAGCGCCCCAACACCACCAGCGCCAAGGCGAACAACCCGAGCACCTCGGCCGCGTAACGGAAGCTTCCCCACGAGAACGACATGTAGATCAGGCTCATGCTCGACATCATGCTGTAGATGATCGTGCTCTTCAAACTCCTTCCTGGATTGACTGCTCGCATGAAAAATAGGAAGGTAAGAATCATTGTCGGGACGCCAACCCCCTCATTCCTGAAGAATCCTAGCTCTGTACGACTGATTAGACTCGAGCTGAAGGCCGCGAATAGCGCGGCGAACAATCCGGCGCTTTTTCCCCAGAGGTCTTTTGCAAAGAAGTAGGTGGCCAGGACAGCAAAGGCGCCGAGCAAGACTGGGCTGTAGACAGCTGCGTCGTAGAGGTTGATGTTAACTCCTATAGATTGAAAGAACTGATAGATCAGAGTGCCCGTGAAACTTGTGCCTGGATAGCTCGTTATGACTGGGGCACGCCCGAAGGGGAACCACTCGCTAGTATTCACGTAGGTAAACCAGGACTGCCAGCTAGTAGCAGTAATCACCCGCATATCATTGAAGTTGAAGTAGGGGTCGAACTCTGAAATGTACGCACCCCAGCGAAGAGGGAGCAAACGGACGAGTGAAGCTAGGACGAGCGTTAGGGTGAGAATTGAGTAATGGAGGAAGGTAGCCCGAGAGACAAGTCCGAGGTTCTTCTTTATCGCTCTGAACCGGGAGGCAATGCTTTCACGTGTCAGGCCTGCTCGAATCTCCCCGAGAAAACCTTCGGGTTCAATCTCCAATTCTGGGTTAGCACTCTCTTCCAGGGTCTTCTTAATCGCGAGGGAAAGCTCCTGAGTTTGCCGTTAATATTCTTGTGGTTAGAGGTACTGAGAAACGTCGAGAGAAAAAAACTAAGCCGACTGCAACACGTCTGCTATTTCCAACCAGATGTTCAAGGTGCTTCCACTAAACGTAACCGGGCGATTATTGGCCTCTTGACGGACCATTGCCTACCTGATAGCATCTTGTCCGTGATCCATCGAGGTAATAAGGGTGAACCCGTTCTCTTGTATCGCAATATTCGCCGAAACGTGTCGCCCTCATATGATGTCAGAACGTCACTGGCGGATACGTTCACTGATGCTTGGGTACCAGAGCAGTTGGCACTAGCCAGAAGCGAGGAGTTGAGATCAAATGAATTATTGAAATTGGTCCCAGTTAGGGCGAAGGTCATTACCCCATTATACTCGCCTCGGAACTGAACGATAGCACACCCGGAGATCGACTCAGTGATAATACCGAAGAACAGGGGCCCTGCGCTCTTGACCCAGAACTCTTGGATCTCACAGTCTAGTTATTCAGGGTCATCTTGTACACGAAACGAGTCATGGTCTATCTGCAATATCACAATGTTGGATTGCGCTGCAGGACATGGCTGATCACCAGGCGAAGTCTTCGTTTTTCATGCACCTAGTTTCGGGCAATAGTCGCAAACAAGTGGCGGGCATCAAGCCATCGGCTCACATATTTTCTCTCTCTAAGATAGTCCTCGAGTGCCACTTTGGTACTTTGGTCGTCTACCTCTATCACCCACCTGAGAATCCTTCCGGCCCGTATGCTCATCTCAGCACCCTTGATCACTTTCCACTCTGCACCCTCTACGTCCACCTTCGCGAGGTCCACTGTTTCATTTACTATTGAGTCTAGCTTGATTGTCCGAACAGGTAGTTGCTGGGTTCCCCCCTTCTTCATGATTGAATGTTCGCCCCTTTTCCTCTGAAGGTGCAGTATGGCCGTTCCATCCGTGTCTGAGACAGCCTCGTTCCGTGCAATAACATTGCGGAGCCTGCCAGCGGCGATAGTGGACTTCAGCATTGCCAAATTTTGGGGATGAGGTTCGAAAGCAAGTATGGTTTCAAAATTCTTCGAGAGAATCGCAGTGTAGTAACCGATGTTAGCACCTATGTCAAGGAAGATTTTTCCTTTTACGCCAAGAACCGCTTGGGTTAATTCTTTCTCGAATGAGTATCTTGTTCTGACATCTATCCATGTTCTAACGATTTCCGGAAACTTGAGCTTCTCAAGGTAGTCGCATGTCGAAGCAATGCCTCCTTCGAAGAAGACTCTGTAACTCTCCATCCTGCCGAGGAGTAATCTAGATATTCTTCTAAGGGCTAGGTAGGGCATTACGAGAATCACAAAGGCGATGTTGAGTCTCATTTCCAACTCCCAGTCCAACCTCCACTGCCCTGCACACTAATGGTGGTCCTTCCGTGTTGGCGAGGAATCCCCGTTTCGGGTCTGGGACTATTATTCTTGTGGCTGGTCTTATCGGGAGGACCCGTGCATGATGACATTCTATGCAACAGGCTAATCCCGAGAATGCTTTCTCTCAACGAAGGCGTATCCGAGAATAACGCCCCAGATCGTTCCAAAACCTAACACGGCCAAGGTATCCAATCCAGGGACGAAATACAGATGATTGAAGACAATCAGCCAGAAGGTCACGAGTAAACCGAAGTAAATGTAATTGTGTTGGTGACCGACCGCTCTCTGAGTATATCTCAAGACTTGGATAGGCAAACCAATGGGAAACTTCGCCATTGGCGCCAGAACCAAGAATAGCCAACTCACTGGCGCGAGTACTATCAGCCAGTTAATGCTGGCATTCCACGGCGCTCGGAGCAACTGAAAAGTTCCCATGAACGCGTAGGCGATGAAGAAGGTGAGTCCTAAGACTTGGCTGTACCAGAGGAAGGCGATGTCGATCAAGGCCAATACTGTTATCCAGAGTCGTCCGCTGTATCTCACCGCGCGTACTATTGGTACATTGATAGCGTACCAGATCAAACCGTAGGGGACATAGGAAAATCCAGGGTCATACCTGACAATCTTTCGCAGGTTGGATAGGCCCGGGAGAATGTAGAATGTTATGTCTTTGTGAACCGGCCGTCTGAGGATCCAAACAAGCCGGAAGATAGTTACGAAGATGATTGTGGCTATGATCTCCAGCGTCAATACCATTCAGTTGTCCCTAGAGGTGGCGGGAGCTCCGGTGTCTTTAGCCTTTCAAGTCATGACTTCAAAAGTCTAGCTGCACAACAACCAGCTCTGCATCTGATTGAATCTATTCTGTTGTCTGATTTCTTTGATCGTATAATCGTAGGATTCGAGTAATACTCGGATTCTTCTGACTGACTCTGGGTTATGAGTCTCAATTACAAGCCGTGGTTTTTGTTTTAGAGTTTCCTGAGCCCCCTCAAGTACTGGAAGTTCATTTCCTTCCGTGTCAATCTTTAGTAAGGATGGTTTGAGCTTAAAGCTGTCAAGCGTACGCATCGGGACGATATCTCCTTTCTTGCCGTTCTGACGCCCGCCTGCAATCGGCATTTCTCTTTCCGTGTTTGAGATCGCTGCTGCGATCACAATAATGTTGGGAAGCTTGTTCAGTTTGACGTTCGTCCGAAGTATCTTGTTGGCTGTGGGGTTGGGCTCGAAAGCTATTACTTGGCGGAAACTCCGTGTCGCTCTGAGAGACCAGGTCCCTACGTGAGCTCCAACGTCAACGAAGAGGTCCCCCTTGAATGGGTGGACTAGAGATCGTAGCCAATCTTCATGAGTCATAGGAAAATTTGTCCCTCGGACGTACCAGACAAATCCATCAGCTCTTCGTAGGCCGGTGATCCAGTTCGCTCGATATCTCGGACGGACTAGGACACGTATAGCATGTAACGGAGTCCGACGTCTATCTGCCATGGTATCACGAGCTTCTGCGCCCTCATTCGGGCAGCCATATGACCGAAAAGGTTGGCTAGCTAGCTTGTGTTATGGAGTTTTGTCCCGCAGTTCTTGCAGTACACCGCTTCTGCAGGGTTGTCAGTATTACATGAGATGCAGATGTTCCGATTGTCGATGGGTCTGGGAATGGTAAACGTTCTGTTCGCTCCAGCGTAAAAATTGAATTTGTCTCCGCGCTCGCATCTGAACCTTGAAACTTGGTATTGTTGAAATCTCCATTCTCTTTCTGGCGGGCCGGATACTTCGACTCCGCATTTTGGACAGCTTATGCTCATAGATTCCCCGAACACTGTTCAGGGTCAAATCTGATATTTAAGATGAGAGACTCACCAGGCTGTCGCGATGCCTTCACGGTGAGACTTCTTCGTCCCACGATCCTATTTCTGAATTCTCCAGCTCGGTAACGACCGCATGCATCTTTCCTACCGTCATGCCACCGTCAACGGCAACTTCGAAGACGCCCAGCATGAATGGTCCGGCTCTTTTCAGCCGAAGCTCTTTGATACCCTCCACCTGGTGCATACCAGATTTAAGACGAGTCTAAAAGACAGTTGCAGAATCGAGCCTCCTAACGTAATGGCGCCGGGGGTGGGATTTGAACCCACGAGGGCCTAAGGCCCATCGGATCTCCGCAACCAGCAATATGGCTTAGCAATCCGACGCCCTACCAGGCTAGGCGACCCCGGCCAACCAAGCTGAGACAAAATGATCGTCTAATAACTGTTCAACAACACAATATCACTTTCAAACAGGGCATGACCGCCAGCGAACTTCCCGCATAGGCAAGAGTTGAAACAAAACTGAAGACCCAACCCCTTCCTCAGGTAAGATCCAGCATGTCAGCCGCAAGGATATCTCGCGAGAGCAGGGAAAGCGAATAATGGTCCAGCCACACGAGACGGTTTCAGCATCACGGCGGTTGAGCATCCTACTTATCGCGCTTTCCATTGCATCGCTAGTATCAATTTCGCCTAGCATTTTTCACTCTGTTCATGCCGCAGGACTTGTCTATGTGGATCGTCCGACGACGGCAGCAGGCTCTGCGGGTACAGTTGTTACAGTACGAGTACAGGTAGCTGGTGTGGACCCTTTCAATGGTTGGGATATGCAGGTCGAATCCAATCAGTCTGTGATCAGTCCCATATCTCTGTCAATAACAGGGAACGGCCTCGAAGCTAACTACAGCGAGAACGTCCTTGAGATAGTGAGTTGCATAAACGGCGTGAGTTATACCACGAGCCACTGCGACTCGTCCGACGGACCTGGCATTGTGCATTCTGCAGCAGTTGCTCACCAAGTCAATCCTCCAACCATTGGTTCCGTCTACGGGTTACTCTTTACAATTAATTACACAGTGATTCGCATAGGGTTGTACAGTCCCATACAGATTCTGAGAGCCATCATCCTCAACGGCCAAGATCCCGTCTCGGTAACAACCCGTGATGGAACCTACGGCATCCCCTTTGGTCAAGGCTTCAGCCTGACAGCCTCTCCGGATTTTCCGAGAATAGCGATAGGGTCCAAAGCAAATGTCACATTTACTGTTTCAAGCTACGGCGGCTACGCTGGAACAATAGATCTTACCCTAGGAACACAGCCTCCCGGCCTCCTGTTATTCCTCAATGCGAGTAGTACCCCTCTATCACCGAACCATCCCAGTAATGTAACACTGACCATCGCAACGGACACCACATACCAAGCTAACCAGTATACGGTCATGGTGACAGCGACAAGCAACGGACTTTCTCACACCGCAATCGTGTCGATTTCGACAACGGACAAGCCGGACTTCGTAATCGATGTCTCGCCCTCGGTCCTCGAAATCCACGCCGCTAGTTCAGGCAGTTCCATTATCAGTGTTAGCACTCAATCCGATTTCTCCAGTCTAGTTCGGTTAAGCGTGACTGTACCCCTTGTTCCTGGCCTGAATGCATCTCTAGGAGCAAAAGATCTAATGATTTCACCGGGCAGACCCGCAACGACACATCTTGACTTTCAAACCCCAGATTCACCTATCCCATTCGTCTATCGGGTAAATATTACAGCGACAAACCAGTTCTCAAGTCATACAGTAACTGTCATCGTTATACCTCCCCAACCCGATTTTATCTTCCTATTGAGCAGCACTAGTCACATGGTTCAAGGGGGCGAGTCCCGAACATTTACCCTCGCAATGACGAGCGTTGACTACTTCAAAGGCCAGCTGGTTCTTTTTGCTTCATCCCGGCTCGGGTTTGAGGAAGTATTCAGCCCTCCTACGATTGCCCTCGATTTCGGCAATTCGTCGACATCGACAATGACACTTACAACTGATGCAAGTTCAGAACCTGGAAATCGGACTGTAACCCTAACTGCCATTGGTACTACATCCATCGGTGCTAGTGTGACGCATATTATCGTTCTAACGCTGACTATTACTCGAGGCCCATCTTCGAATACAATTCTTGTGTTCATGTCTTTGACCTACTTGGGCGCGGGTGCCGTTGGAGCGCTCTCTCTAGCTACTATTCTGTTCGCCGTTAGAAAGGTTCGGAGTCTCAAACAAGCCTGATTCTAGAGCCAACTGACATCCAGATACTAGGTCCTGACAGTTTCTGTTTTTCTCTCCCGGTGCTACTCAAACTAACTAGGAATGCAAGAGTCTCTCTCACTTTGTTTGAAGACGAAAATTGGACCATCAATCCATACAACTGCTCGGAAAAATCGTTGCAGACAGGCCCTTAGTAAAGTTCTCATTCTTCTAGTTGTCAGGTTTATTGTCATTTCTGTAACGTCTTCGCCATACTCGGAAATACGCATCAGGCTTTCGAGGGCCAATCTTACCGCGACCACTGTCTTTTGGTTCAGACGGAAGTCAAATAGCTTGTCCGTCACACCTTCAGCGTCTTTCTCGACTCTCTAAGCAGATATTATTGATGTATTCGCGACTGCTCCGTCAACTTTCGTCAATGACTTCAAGGCATCCTCCAGACCGAGCTGGTCAAGTCGCTAACCTTGGACAGATCTCCGACCAATCGCTGCGGAAGCGGTGACTCGATCTCAGAGGCCATTCTCGCTATGGTCGTTGCGTGATCTGCTATCCTCTCAACACTTTTCGCGGCTGCGTCCCTTGGAATCCCTGTCAGCACAACTCACACCATAACCGGGGCGATCATGGGACTAGGTTCAAACCGCAGACTCTCAGCGGTGAGATGGGGAGTGGCTCGCAGAATAGTCTATGCCTGGTGCTCACGAACCTGCTCGACGCACGCGCTCCCGAAAGAGCTCTATGACTCTTTGCGAAAGATCAAACAATATTGGTGGGAGCGGTTCCCAACCCAGGCGTTGTATATTCCAAGTGGAAGCAGCCGTTTATCATCGTGCAACCAGACCCTTTCATCCTTTGGGACCCACGTCTTGGCCAGGCTCGTCAATGTTTCAAACGCGAGTGGGTAAAGCCGACCCTCTGAGAAAACGTTGTTCGTCACGACCACTAAGTATCCTCCAACCTTCATGATCCCATACACCTCGTCAAAGATTCGCTTTTGTGAATCCAGAAATTCCTCGTAGTCGCTAATGTTTCCAATGTCCTCTGGATCTTCGCTGTAGCTAGTGTCAAGCCCCTTCTGCTTCCGCTCGCGCTGCCGGAGGCTTGCGCGCTTAAGTTGATTCCAGTATGGAGGTGATGTGATGCAGAAGTCGACTTTCTGAACCTTATTTTCGTCCAACACCCTTTGTAAGTTACGTGAATTCCCCTGGAGTACCAGTTGCCGAGTTCCGTAAGAGGGCGGCGCGTCTTCGAGCCGCGACCGGGCCATTAAAGCGTAGCGGGGATTGATCTCTACGCCCACCGCGTTACGCCCTGCAATTCGTGCTGCAAGAAGGGTGCTCCCGGTTCCTACGAAAGGGTCAAGGACCCACATTTTGGGTTTGGTGAAGAATTCCACAAACTCGCGGACAAGGGTTTCGGGAAAGCCGGCGGGATGAATCAGCTTCGTCCTGTCCCGGGGTGGCGGAGTATGTTTGAACCAAGACTTTGTGAACTTGATCCACTCTTTTCCCGAGAGATCATTTAGCCGGTTAACTGGCGTGTGTTTCTTGTGAAGTTTATCTTTGGTTGGCAAGAGTTTTATCGGCGTCCCCATTGTCAGAACCTAGGTTTATTAACGGGTTTCCGGCGGGTGTTCTTTTTACCTGTGGTAGGTCGGACTCTAAGCCGTCCCCGTTCCCGAGGTAGCTACTAATAATTGGTAAAGAAGCAAGACAAGGAGAAGGAACTCTCTTACGACGTATTCAAGCACGAACTTGTCCCCAAACACGTCCTGCTCAAACCTGAAGAAGCAAAAGAAATCCTAGGCCTTTATCACATCAAGCCCTTCCAGCTACCATACATTAAGTCGAGCGATCCAGCTGCGAGGACCATCGGTGCTAAGCCGGGAGACATAATCAAGGTCATCCGGAGAAGCGCGACTGCAGGCGAGTCCGACTTTTACAGATATGTCGTGGAAGATTTTTGAAAATAATTCTTGAGAGAAATTGAAATGGCCGTAACAACCCAGCAACTTTGGAACCTGTCTAAGGAGTTCATCAAGGACAGCGGGCTTGTTCGTCAACACATCGACTCGTACAACGACTTCGTCGAGAGAGGACTACAAGCAATCGTAGACGAAGTCGGAGAACTACCCATAGAGATCGGCGACTATCCGCTAAGGATCAAACTTGGCAAGATAGAGATTGGAGCACCAAGAGTAATCGAAGTAGATGGCACAGAAAGATCAATTTACCCTGCCGAGGCCAGAATCAGGAATCTAACTTATGCAGCGCCACTCCACATGGAAATGATTCCTGTGATCGGCGAGCGGGAAGGTCAGCCCGAAATGGTCTACATCGGTGACCTACCAGTCATGCTCAAATCCAGAATCTGTCTGCTCTCCAAACTCTCACCTGACGATCTCGTTGGCGTCGGAGAAGATCCACTGGACCCTGGTGGATACTTCATTGTAAACGGATCAGAGCGAGTTATAGTCGCATTGGAAGACCTAGCGGCGAACCGGATTCTCGTAGATGTCGAGCACACTGGCGTCAATCCAACTTACAAAGCCAAAATATTCTCTACCACTGTTGGTTTTCGGGCACGAATCGAGGTTGCCCTAAAGAGCGACGGAGGAACCTACGTAACAATGCCAGGAATTCCCAGCGACATTCCCCTCATGATCCTTATGCGTGCACTCGGGTTCGAAGAAGACGCCAAGATCGCAGAGCTCGTAAGCACCGACCCCGACATACAAGATGAACTCGAAGCCTCGTACGAGAAATCGCTAGAAGCCAACAACAGTCATGATGCCCTCTTGTATCTCGGCAACCGTCTAGCTCCAGGACAGGTGGACGAATACCGACTAAAGAAAGCCGAGTCTGTCTTGGACCGAAACTTCCTACCACACCTTGGCAGACTACCCTCCGAACGAAGGGAAAAAGGGCTCTTCCTCACAGAGATTGCGGCTCGAATAATAGAAGTCAAACTAGGACGACGGACCTCCGACGACAAGGATCATTATGCGAACAAGCGACTGAAACTAGCCGGCTCCCTCCTAGCTGAACTGTTCCGAATATCCTTCCGAAACCTCACTCGGGATCTCAAGTATCAGCTTGAGAGAATAACCATCAGACGACACATAGAATTCTCCATCGCCAATGCGATCAGACCCGGAATAATCACCGAGAGAGTCCAGCACGCAATAGCCACCGGAAACTGGGTAAGGGGAAGAATTGGAGTAACGCAGCTACTAGACCGGACAAACTTCGTCAGCACTCTAAGCCATCTGAGGAGGCTGCAGTCCCCCCTCAGCCGCAGCCAGCCTAACCTCGAAGCTAGAGACCTTCACCCAACGCATTACGGAAGGCTCTGCCCCGACGAAACACCTGAAGGATCAAACTGCGGGCTTGTCAAGAACCTCGCCCTTTCCAGCAGTATATCGGTCGGAATCGAGCCCGGAGAAATGGTCGAGAAGCTTCGTAGAATGGGCGTGACCCCGATCGAAGACTCCGACAAGAAACTCAGGTCGACTGGCGGCAAGACCATAGTAGACGGGATACTAGCGGGATACTCTAAAGATCCGGCAGCACTTGCCGGCGAACTCCGCGAACTCAGACGCGAAGGAAAACTGAGCTCCGAGGTCAACTTCTCATTCCACCCCCCAGAAACACGCGGAGGAAGAGCCGATTTACACGTCAACTGCGACGCTGGAAGAGTCCGGCGTCCTCTCATCGTGGTTGACAGTGGCAGACCGCGATTGACTGAAGACCACCTTATCCAGCTCGAACAGGGACGAATCGCCTGGCAAGACCTAGTCAGATCAGGAGTCGTAGAGATGCTAGATGCAGACGAAGAAGAAAACGCCCTGATCGCCATGTACGAACACGACCTCAGAAAAGACCACACTCACCTCGAGATCGCACCCTACGTAATGCTTGGAATAGCTGCAAGCCTCATCCCATTCCCAGAACACAACCAATCTCCACGAAACGCCTACGAATCCGCTATGGCGAAACAGGCCTTGGGTGTTTTCTCGACCAACTTCTTCACTAGGGTTGACTCGCGATCCCATCTCCTCCACTATGCACAGACACCAATCGTCCAGACGAAACCGATGGAGGTTTTCAACTATCTCGAACGCCCCTCCGGACAAAACGTGGTCGTAGCAATCCTATCATTCCAAGGCTACAATATGGAAGACGCGATCATCATCAACAAGTCCTCCGTTGATAGAGGTCTGTTCCGCTCAACCTTCTACCGAATCTACGAAGCTGAGAGCAGACAGTACCTCGGAGGACTGCGAGACAAGTTTGAGATTCCAGAGGCAGGGATCAGAGGCTACCGCGGAGACCGCTACTACCGACTCATCGAGGAAGACGGAATGATCTCTCCCGAGGCTGAAGCCACAGGCAACACTGTCCTTGTTGGACGAACGAGCCCGCCAAGATTCATGGAAGAATACCGTGAGTTCGAAGCCAAGGGCCCAACAAAGCGAGACTCTTCGGTCACGATGAGACCCTCAGAACAGGGAACCATCGACCAAGTCTTCGTAACCGAATCTATCGAAGGAAGCAAGCTCGTCAAGGTGAAGGTACGAGACCTCCGTGTCCCCGAACTCGGCGACAAGTTCGCGTCACGTCACGGACAGAAAGGAGTCATCGGACTACTCGTACCACAAGAAGACATGCCCTTCACAGTCGACGGCGTCGTGCCTGACGTCATCATCAATCCTCACGCCATACCGTCAAGAATGACGATAGGCCAGTTCGTAGAAACACTTGGCGGAAAACTAGCCTCTCAAATGGGAGAGATCATGGACGGAACGGCTTTCGAAAACATCGGGCCGCAGGCTATCGGCGACATGTTGACCAAGCTCGGCTTCGAGAAGAGTGGACGAGAACCACTTTACAATGGGATTACGGGCGAACGGCTCGCAGCCGACCTGTTCATCGGTGTCGTCTACTACCAGAAACTCCACCACATGGTAGCCGACAAGATGCACGCTCGAGCCAGAGGCCAAGTCCAAATGCTCACACGTCAACCCACCGAGGGTAGAGCCAGAGGGGGAGGATTACGATTTGGAGAAATGGAGAGAGACTGCCTCATCGGACACGGAGCATCCGCGCTACTTCGAGACAGGCTGCTAGAAGAATCTGACAAATACATCGCCTATGTATGCGAGACCTGCGGCACTCTCGCCTATCACGATATCAAACAGAACAAGTACATCTGCCGTATCGACGCTGAGAAAGCCGTCATTTCCCCTGTCGCAATATCCTATGCGTTCAAACTCTTGGTTCAAGAGCTCATGGCTCTCGGAATCGCGCCCCGACTGAACCTGGAGGAGAGGGCATAGCAATGTCTCTCGCGACAATGGAAGAAGCTCACAAAGTAATCCAGAGCATCCGATTCACACTGTTATCGCCATCAGAGCTTCGAAAACTATCAGCAGTGGAAGTTCAGGCTGCAGACACCTACGATGAGGATGGAGTCCCGATCGTATCAGGGCTCATGGACGGCAGACTAGGAACTCTCGAGCCCCGCCAAAAGTGCAAGACCTGCGGCAACACCGCTTCTGCATGCCCCGGCCACTTTGGTCACATTGAACTGGCTGAACCAGTTATCCATGTGAGCTTCGCAAAGCTCATCCATCGACTCCTCTCAATTACCTGCAGAAACTGCGGCAGAATACTACTGAGTGAAGAGAAGATCGAGAAATTCAAAGTACGCCACGCCGATCTCAAACAAAGGCTCAACACCATACCTGACGCCTTCTTGGACGAGATCATCAAAGACGCCAAGAAGGCCCAGCAGTGTCCCCACTGTGGGCAAAAGCAGTATCCGATCGAGCATGGCAAGCCCACCACTTTCCACGAGATTGTGGCTGAGGGGGGCGCGGTGCGATTGACTCCCAGTACTGTTCGGGAGAGGCTGGAGAGAATTCCTGACGATGATCTTATCCTTCTCGGGATGGATCCCAAAGCCGCGCGGCCGGAGTGGGCTGTTCTCCAAGTCATGCCTGTCCCTCCCGTCTCTGTCAGACCCTCGATAACTCTAGAATCTGGCATTAGGTCGGAAGACGATCTGACCCACAAGCTCGTCGACATTATCAGGATTAACCAGAAGTTGCGAGAGGCGCTTGAATCCGGTGTCCCCATCAACATCATTCAAGAACTCCACGAACTTCTGCAATACCATGTAACCACATACTTCGACAACGAGGTCTCAGGCCTGCCCCCTGCGAGACACAGGTCGGGAAGGGCGCTGAAGACGCTGGTTCAGCGATTGAAGGGAAAAGAGGGAAGATTCAGAGGCAACCTATCCGGCAAACGAGTTGACTTCTCGGCCCGAACAGTCGTGTCCCCTGACCCGAATCTGGATATTAACGAGGTGGGAGTGCCCCTCGATGTTGCAAGCCGCCTCACGATTCCTGAGAAGGCTACTGATTACAATCTCGAAGAGATGAAGCGACTCATCAGCAACGGCCCCGACACTTATCCAGGGTCACTATACATTGTCCGTCCCGATGGCCGACGGGTCCGGCTCGAATTCGTTACAGACAGAAAAGTTGTCGCGGAAGCGCTCCAGCCCGGCTTCGTGGTCGAGAGACATCTCAGAGATGGCGACATTGTACTCTTCAACCGGCAACCAAGCCTCCACAGAATGTCCATTATGGCACACCGCGTCCGAGTCCTCCCCTACAAGACATTCAGGCTCAACCCAACCGTCTGTCCGCCATACAACGCGGACTTTGACGGTGACGAGATGAACCTCCATGTTCCACAAGGAGAAGAGGCCCGGACCGAGGCCCGCCTGCTGATGCAGGTCCAGGACCAGATCCTGTCTCCAAGATACGGTGGGCCGATCATCGGAGCGATCCGAGACTCTCTAACCGCGGCTTTCCTTCTAACCCAGAAATCAACCCTTCTGGATCGTCCAACTGTCTCGAAGCTGCTGGCGGCGGCCGGGTTTGAGGGACCTATGCCAGAACCGGCAGTAACAAAACCTGAAGAGAAATGGACCGGCAAACAAATTTTCAGCATCGTCATCCCGAAGGGCTTCAATTTCATCTCGAAATCCAACCTTTCAAGCTACTACAAGTGCGCGGACTGCGACAAGGGAGTTCTTCACGACTGCCCGTACGATGCCTTCATCGTGATCAAAGATGGCGTTCTCGAGCAAGGCGTGATCGACAAGGCGTCTATCGGTGCCGAAAAATCAGAGAGCCTCTTCCACCGTATAGTCAAAGACTATGGAGCGGAAGATGCAAGGACCTTTCTCAATGCTGTTACAAAACTTCTCGATCGGTACATGGTTCTTCGAGGCTTCACGTACGCGTTCGACGAACTTGAGATTCCTTCAGCCACCAAGGAAAAGATCGCTAAAGCCATCGCCAAGGCTGAGGAGAAGGTCAACGAGTACATCGACAGCTACCGCAAAGAGACGCTAGAACGGTTGCCGGGGCAGTCATTGGAAGAATCGTTGGAGCTCTACATCATGAACGAGCTCTCTAGAGCGCGAGATGTGGCGGGCGAGTTCGCCGACCAGTACTTCCAGATGGACAACAGCGGTGTGATCATGAGCAGGGCAGGGGCTCGAGGCTCAACACTCAACATATCCCAGATGACCGCGAGCGTTGGACAGCAATCGATTCGAGGAAAAAGAATCCTCAGAGGATATCGGGGCAGAGCACTATCGTTCTTCAAACCCGGGGACGCCGGAGCGGCGGCTCGAGGCTTCGTCTACAACTCCTACCGAGACGGGCTTGAACCCATCGAATTCTTCTTCCATGCGATGGGGGGTAGAGAAGGACTGGTAGACACGGCGGTCCGAACCCAGCAGAGCGGATACATGCAACGGCGGCTAATCAACGCCCTGGAACATCTCAGGGTCGAATACGATTCAACCGTCAGAGATTCCCGGGGCAACATAATCCAGATTCGGTATGGCGAAGATGGTGTGGATACTGCCAAGAGTGATCATGGCAAGGCTGTCAACATCGATCGACTCATAGAACGTATCCGGCTTACGATGAAGAAGGGAACTGCCGCGACCAAGGAGTACGTTGAGGATGAAGTTGACAAGGCGAACAATACCCTCTCGCCCTTGATACTGAACAAGCTGCGCCAGAGCCTGGTAAACGCGAAACTGCCCAAGCCTGCCGTTGACGAGACCGTACTTGAGGCTATAGAGAATTACAAGCGTGCTCTCGTGGAGCCCGGCGAGGCTGCCGGAATAGTCTCCGCCCAGTCCATCGGCGAACCTGGTACGCAGATGACTCTCAGAACGTTCCACTTTGCAGGAGTCCGAGAGCAAAACGTGACTTTGGGACTTCCAAGGCTCATAGAGATCGTGGACGCGCGAAAGATCCCCTCAACTCCAAACATGACAGTGTTTCTTGATCCGAAACACCGAGCGAGCAGAGAGAAAGCTCAGGAAGTAGCCACACAGCTCACCCATGCGACGCTAGGGGATATCGCTAGCTCATTCGAGTCTGATGTTACACGGATGAGAATCGATGTGAAGCTGAACCCGCAAGCGATGCGCGAGAGAGAGATTACCGTCCAGGACGTGCGGGACGCGGTGAAACCGCCGAACTGCGAGGTGAAAGTCGAGGGGTACCATGTGGAGATAAAATCGAAGGAGCTTGAGATCCCCCAGTTCAGACGCCTAGCCAGCAAGCTTCTGGTCCATCACGTCAAGGGTTTGCCTGCAGTCCGAAGAGCTCTCGTTATCGAGGAGAAAGGCGAATGGATAGTCAGAACCGAAGGGTCCAGCCTCGCACTGGCCTTCGAGGTTCCGGGCGTTGATACAAGCCGGACGGTAAGCAACAACATCAACGAGACCGCTGTTGTTCTCGGGATCGAAGCAGCCCGTAATGTGATAATCAAAGAAGCGCTTGGAGTGTTGGAGGAACAGGGTCTAGACGTGGACATTCGACACGTGATGCTAGTGGCCGACATGATGACATCATCTGGCGAGGTCCTCCAGGTCGGACGCCACGGTGTCAGCGGAGAGAAAGCGAGCACTCTCGCCAAAGCAGCCTTCGAGATTACGATTCCTACGATTGTGGACGCTGCCGTGAAGGGTATCGTAGACACTCTAAGAGGCGTTGCAGAGAACGTGATCGTCGGTCAACAAGTACCAATGGGCACAGGTCTCATAGAAGTCTCAATGTCAATGTCCCGGAAAGGGAGCAAGTAGAACCAGTTGGACGTGAACAAACAGATCCGCATGGCCGTCAAAACCGGCAAGGTCGAGTTCGGAAGCAAAGTCGCCCTGTCAAGCGCCTCCCTCGGGAGGGCTAAACTCTTGATCCTCGCAAGCAATTGCCCAGCGAATTTTCGAGAGAACATCGTATATGACGCGGAACAATCAGAGGTTCCAATCTACGTTTTCCAGGGCAGCAGTCTCGACTTAGGGGCGCTATGCGAGAAACCCTTCCCAGTCGCATCGATGGTCGTTAGAGAACCCGGTGATTCTGAGGTCTTGAAGCTGGCTGAGAACAAGTGATGCTTCAGCCCAAGATCAAGCTAACTAGTGAAGAAATGAAGTACATGGCTCTCTTCGAGAGCACCACAGGCGCTACCACACAAGACTGCTTGATCGACGAGAAGCTGGGACGGATCATTTTCGTAGCAAAGCCAGGCGACATGGGTCTCGCGATCGGGAAAGGCGGGAAGAACATCAACCAGCTGCGTCGGATGACAAGCCGGCAGATCGAAGTTGTGGAGTACGCGGATACTCCTGAAGGCTTGATCCGTAACAGCCTATCGCCAGCAAGGATCAAAGAGATCCGGGTAACAGAAAGGCCGGACAAGAAAATCGTGGTCGTTGAGGTAGACGCTCAGGATAAGGCGATCGCGATCGGAAAGAATGGTCGGACGATTGACAAGACGCGTTTGCTTGTGAAGAGATATTTTGACATTGACCACGTAGTCGTCCAGTAAACCAGGGATTCTGAACCATTTCCGGACAAGCTCAATCTAGGATACTTCTTCCGCTCAACCACTCTTGCGTCACGAGGTGCTCTGTGCAATACCCCCCCTCCTTTTTCTGGAGAAAATTTCCTGTCTGGCAATGATAATGAGCGAATATTCTGATTCAGGGCAGGGTTCGGGCTTTGATCCAAGAGCAAGTTAACGTGTAATTAACGTCAATTCCCGAACGGTTCTAGGGCGTGTTGTGTGGCTTGTCCCAGATTCGAGATCGGGGCTGATTTTGGGTGATTTCTCTTCGAGCTTTTTGGCGTCAATCTAAAAAGCAACCCAGCGAGCCTGCTGTTCTATCAGTAAACGGTGGATGAATGGCTAAGGCGTCAAGAGGGCTGTTCGCAGCCCAGAAACTCCGGAAAAGGCGTAAAGAGTTCAGGTGGGCCTATGCACCCTACAAGCGACGAATGCTGGGCTTGGATTACAAGTCAGACCCGCTCCAAGGAGCGCCACAAGGAAAAGCGATCGTCTTAGAGAAGGTTGGTGTGGAATGCCGCCAGCCCAACAGTGCCGTCCGCAAGTGCGTTAGAGCCCAGATCATAAAGAACGGAAAGACCGTGACAGCCTTTCTTCCGGGCGATGGGGCGTTGAACTTCATAGACGAACATGACGAGGTCGAGATAGAAGGCATTGGTGGTGCCGAGGGTAAGGCGTACGGTGACCTTCCAGGAACGCGTTATCGGGTTTTCACGGTAAACGGTGTCAGCCTTGATGCCCTGTTAAAGGGGAAGAAAGAGAAGCCCCGACGTTAGCCTTATTCATAAAGAAAGATTACGGAAAATGTCTGTGCAGGTAAACTTGTCCCTGAAGGTTCGGTAACAGTTTACTTATCTTTTTGAGTAGGAAATGTCGAAATTGCTTTAGTAACCATCACTAATACGGTGAGAACCTCCGGAGAAATGAAAAATGGCACTGGTATGGGGCGCAGTATGCACCGACTGCCAAATACTGGCAGTAGAGAACTGTCCCCACTGCAGCAGAGACCTGTGCGAAAAGCACAGCGCGCAGCACGAATGCGACCGGCTCAAAGCCCGAAGCTTCGATGTAGCCGGCTGACTATAACCCGTCTACACGTTGAGATCGAAACAATGGTTCTACGGCCGGAAGAATAATTCCCGCCATTGACTCAATGAGTTGCTGTTGCGACCGCAGGCTGACCCGACGAGCTATACTTTTTCCTGAAATCCTTCAACCCCATTCCTTCTCCAAGCACTACAACTTGATTCTCTGATTTTCGCTGGTAGAAAGGAAGCTTGACGACTTCGGCCTGCACCCTCCGGTCACGGATTCCAACACTAAATCTCTCTCCGATTGCAGCTAACGACGGTGGGACGTAGCCCATTCCAATCCCAAGACTGAGCGTTGGAGAAAATGTTCCGCTCGACATCTTCCCAACTATATCAGTATCCGCAAAAATGTCTTGGCCTTGCCGCGGAATTCCCTTCTCCATCATCTTGAAACCAACTCTAACTCGACCAGGTCCTTTTTCCTTCAAGCGCATGATCGCATTCTTACCCACAAAATCCGGCTTCTCCAAACGAACAACCCAGTTAAGCCTCGCCTCGACCGGCGAAGTGTTCTCATCAACATCATTTCCATAGAGACACATTCCCGCCTCAAGTCTCAAAACATCTCTAGCACCCAACCCGACCGGAGAAATCCCTACCTCTCTACCACCCGACAACAGTTTCTCCCAGACCTTCACCGCATTTGATGGTTCCTTCACACTGGTATTCCACACATAGATCTCGAAACCGTCCTCACCCGTGTATCCGCTCCGCGTTAGGAGGCACGGAATCCCAGCCATCTTCACATCCTTCGTCCCATACTTTTCCACCTCATCGAGCTGGACACCGGACACGTTCCAGAGGACTGTGCCGGCTCTAGGACCTTGAACCGCGAACATAGCAACATCATCAGAAACATCCAAAACAGTCAAATCAGCTCGAGTCTTGTTTTTGAGAAGCCAGTTCCAGTTCTTGTCACGGTTCCCGGCGTTGTAGACAACAAGATATCGCAAGTTTGCGATTCTGAAGATTGTCAGATCATCCATTATCCCTCCCTTAGCATTACAAAAGAGAGAATACTGCCCTCTTCCAACCGCAAGCTTAGACACATCGTTCGTCGTGAGTTCGTTCAGGAATGACTCGGTGCCTTTTCCTTCCACTAGAACCCGTCCCATATGGGAGACGTCGAATATTCCACAGCTGTTTCTAACACGCCGGCACTCCGGGATTATGCCTTCGAACCAGACAGGAAGGTCAAAGCCCGCATACTCGACAAGATTACCATGCTTCCTGTGATACTCGTAGACGTGGGTTCTTCTCGCCAATGTTGACTACTCGCGATCTGCGGTAGCTGGGTGGTGGTAGAAAAAAGAATGCGAGGGAACTATGGACCAGGAACAGGGGTCTCAGGAATAATCTTCAAGTTTTCAGTGTCAAACCCTAGCTTCTTACCGCACTTGGGGCAATAGCCTCCATTGCGCTGAATGATCTCGCCAGGCGTCTCCAGTTCAAGCCCGGTGTAGAGGAGTTCGCCGCACTTGGAACATAAAATTCGCTGCGGACACAAATCGGTGCGGAAGCCTCGTGAGGTCTCAGGACCCCAACGCGCTATAAAAACGGTTTCAGAGTCGTGCATGCACTTGGGAAAGCAGGGCTTATAATCGGCGATGGCCCTTGCCCCACTTAACAACGTGGACCAGCGATGGGTTTCAGAACAGGACTCTTCAAGATGAAGAGATCTCTCAACAACCTAGCATTCCGGATGAGTTTCGTTAAACTCGCACCCGGATCCAGCAGACCGCTATTGCCTGTAGCCTCATTCTTGATCCTCGCCTTCACCGTCTTTGTTCTCGCAGGCGGATTGTTCATCCTAGTCGGTGCAGGCACCTCGGTGAGTCTCTTGAACGTCCAGCAAGGTCTCGGCTTTGTCTATCCGCACGATATCAACAATCAGACTCCCGCTGAAGGAGTGTTCGTAGCCCTGCTTTATGCGCTGGGAATCGTAGGATTGTACATGATGTTCACGAGCACACGGAACGCCTATCGGCCCAAGCGGGCATACGGCTTTCTAGGGTTCGGCATGCTACTAAGCTTCGTCTTCATGGCCACCGCGTATTTCGTGCTATACCAGAAACTAATGTAGGCAGCTACCCGTTAACTCCATCTCTAGAGGAAACGAACCCCAACTCTGTTGCATTCTAGGAACAGGTTGAGGGGAATGTCTGCGCCGATAACGGATTCCCAAATAACCTAACACTGCCGTCGCGATTATTGAGACAGTGATCGCGAGGATTATGAAAATGGAATTGGGCATCGCTGAGACTGGCGATTGAACGTCGTAAGTGTAAATTCCGTTTGGAGAAGTGAAGTAGAGTTTTCCGTTGGGTCCCATTTCAACCGCGATGATTCCTCCGCTTTGCGTGTAAACTTGGGTCATCGAAACTATAGATCCGTTTGTAGAGAGTTCTAGGCGTTCGAGGTTTCCCGTGTTCCATTCGCCAAAATAGTAGACGTTCGGGGCTGCTGTCGCGATCCCGGTGGGCGTGACGACTGGATTGAAGTCGACGATTGGGTCGGTGAAGGACGGATTGTGGCAGATTCCGAGGCATGTTGGCCAACCATAGTTTCCGCCCTTTACGATGATGTTGATCTCATCGTCGGTGTTGGGACCAGCTTCGGTGGCGATGAGTCTTCCATTTGAGGGGTCGAAGTCAAAGCCGAAAGCATTGCGTATGCCCAAAGCATAGACAAGACTCCCAGGGAAGGGATTGTCAGAAGGAATGGACCCGTCCGGGTTCATGCGAAGCATCTTACCTGTTGTGGACGATTGGTCTTGTGCTGGAGACCCTTGGTGGAATTCGCCAACTTGTGTGTATAGCTTGCCATCAGGTCCGAACTTGATGTAGCCTCCGTTGTGATAAGGGGGCGCATTCGGAGCGGCGCTAACGACATCGAGGACGTTAGTGGGGCTTGTTCCTATGTTGCCTGTTGCTGTGTAGCGTACAATGTGGCCATGTGTGTAGGATTGGCTGTCGCGATAGATGTAGTAGACGTAGAGGAATCTGTTGAAAACGAAGGATGGGTCCAAAGCTATGCCCAAGAGTCCTGATTCGCTGTCCGTGAATATTGGCGAAATGGTGGCGAAGGGAGTTGACAGGAGTGTTCCGTTCTGTTGAATTATGCGGATATTGCCCGTGTTTTTTTCGTTGAAGAAGATGCGCCCGTCTGGGGCAAACCTCAGCGAGACTGGGAAGCTGAGACCGGTCAGAATGGTCGTCACTGGAGAGGAAGGAGATGATTGGGCCCGAGAGAATATCCAAGGACCGATCGAGAGTACTATCAAGATGACGATTTTCATTAACAACTTTAGAGACGGAATCTTGAGAGGCATGTAACAACTAATTGAGGAGAGTCAGAAACGATTCCGAAAAGGTTTGTGAAAGTCCATGGCTAGACCCAATCTGAAAGAAGCTAGGAGCATTTCTCCGTCATAGCGGTCGATTCGCTAACTCCGACGGTCCTAGGTGACGAGTCTATAGGCCCGAACTTGCTGGAAACCCGTTATAAGCCAAGTCGCCTGTTTGAATTAGAGCTAAGTTTAGTTTCAGAACATTCACATACGGGGTCCCAAAGATCCAGAACGTGCCCTCCTCGTTCTTGTTTACGATTTGCTGCAGCGTATCGACTGAAATGTTGGTGGCAGCGCTTATTCTCGGAATCTGAGAGTACGCGTCCTGGACCGTAATGTCAGGGTCAACTCCCGATGCAGAATCGTTTCGGGGATGGAAAAAGATAGGCAGGCTGAAATTCTGCGCAATAAGGCTCGAGCCTACGGCCTTGCCGTGAAACTGAACTAGGCTTCCATTCGCCTGGGATGGAAAGATTAGCTGGGCAAAGCCTGTTATGACAAGAGGAAACACTAGTCCACATAGTATTAGCGATATTGCTGCTAATCTTATCGCAGGGCCGCAGTTTTGCAGGAGTTTTCGCTTGATTTTCATCATGGGTTTTCTACTAGAGCAACGATATTCCCATGTCTATCAGCTTGATTCCTACAAAAGGAACGATAACTCCACCAACTCCATAGATCACTGTGTTCTTCAGGAAAAGGGTCATGGTTCCTGAAGGCTTGAACGTGACCCCCCTCATCGCCAATGGAATCAAGAGTGGGATGATAATGGCGTTGAAGATAAGGGCCGAGAGAACGGCAGTGTTCAGCCCAAGCCCGAGAACGTTCAACGCCTTCAGCTCTGGAACAGTTGATGCAAACAAAACGGGCATGATCGCGAAATATTTCGCCACATCGTTCGCGATGCTAAATGTAGTCACAGCGCCTCGGGTCATAAGCAATTGTTTTCCGAGCATCACTACTTCTATGATCTTGGCCGGGTTCGACTCGAGGTCGATCATGTTCGCAGCTTCCTTCGCTGCTTGGGTCCCAGAATTCATCGCCAAACCCACGTCGGCCATTGCTAGGGCAGGGGCGTCATTGGTCCCGTCTCCTATCATGGCGACAATTCTCGTCTCGGACTGTTCCCGCTTGACGATGTGATACTTGTCTTCGGGTTTCGCCTCCGGCTGGTATTCGTCAATTCCCACCTCCGTCGCTATGCTCTTGGCAGTGAGCGGTTGATCGCCAGTAATCATGACTGGTCTAATGCCCATCACTTTGACCGCCATGATCTTCTCCTTGATATCGGGTTTGAGAACGTCTCTCAACCTTACAATCCCGATCGCCTCTCGATTTCTCGAAAGTGCCATAGCTGTGTCTCCAGCTGCAGATATGTTCTGAACGATCTTGTCGTAGTCTGCGGGAACAGATTTGACAATTTTCTTGACAGCATCAGGGGCGCCTTTGATGATTTCTATCTCATCGGATCCGATTGGGACGCCGCCTTCCAAGTGGGGTTCGAATTTTCTCCTGAGCCTTCCTCTCTCTCGGCCGGTCCCTCCGCTCTTTGGCAGCATGAATCCAGTGCCTCCAGCCAGTTTGACACCGCTAGTTCGGGTGCTGGCGCTGAACTCGTAGACCTCGGATGCGTCCAGAGAATTCATTTCCTTTGGGACGAACCCATTCTCATAGGCTAGCCTGATCAGGCTTCTACCCTCGGGAGTATCATCATGCCACGAGGATAGGAAGGCGGCTTCACCCACATCCTTCTCGTTGAATCCAGGAAATGGTACAAATTCGACCGCCTGCCTGTTACCGACCGTGATTGTCCCTGTTTTGTCGAGAAGAATGACATCAGTATCTCCTGCAGTCTCGACTGCGCGACCGGACTTTGCAACGATCTTTTCCTTGTAGAGCCTAGATATTCCGGACAGTCCTATTGAAGGTAGAAGTGCTCCTATCGTCGTGGGCAAGAGGCAGACGTAGAGTGCTATGAGGACTGAGAGGTCCGCTGCGAGACTCAGAACCAGTGATACGCTTAGTAGAGCGCCGATAAGGATCGTGAAAATCGCCGTGAGTCCTATCAGGACAATTGTTACGGCTTGCTCGTTCGGGGTCTTGGGCCTCTTGGAGGATTCCACCATTCTAATCATCTGGTTGATGAAAGTCTCATCAGGGTTGACCGTGACCTTAACGGTGAGCGTGTCGCTGAGAACCTGCGAGCCTCCGATCACATCATCTCCCGGCGCCTTTCGAACCGCAGTTGACTCTCCCGTTAGGAGAGACTCGTCAACCATCGCGATTCCCTCAATGACCTGTGCGTCAATGGGAACCGTGTCACTCTTCTCGAGAAGAATCAAGTCATCTTTGCGAAGCTCTCTTGAGGGAGTCGGAACGATTCGTTTAGAGCCTTCTTCCATGAAAATCTTCTTGCTGGATACCTCCATCTCGAGTCTTCGAAGGCTGTTCGCAGTGTTCTTCGCCTGACTCTCTGCGAGTGCGTCCGACAGAGTGCTGAACCAGACTGTGATCAGGAGGATCAAGGCAACCTCCACGTAGAATGATTGGAGGGCGAGGCTTGCGACGCTGGGAAATCCTTCCGGGTAAATTGCCATGGCTGCTACGATGAAGAAGGTGATTTCCACGATCAACATTACCGGGTTAGCGACTAGCCTAAGCGGGTTCAGGCGAACCAGCGAATCAATAAACACCCTTCTCGAAACCAGCGCCGGTCGCCGGACAGACAACATCCTGCTGAATCTTGTTGCCATGATTCTTTCCCTAGAATCCGTTTGCATGTCCTTGGAAGAACTCTCGAATTGGGCCTAGCGCTAGAAACGGGAAGAAGGTGAGAAGGACGAGGACAAGTATGCTTCCCACAATGACGATGGAGAAGAGGAAGCTGTCCGTCCTCACGCCGACATCTGTTATGAGTCTCTTTCTATTGATCATAGATCCGCCTAGAGCGAGCAATAGCGCGATGGGTGCGAAGCGTCCCAGAAACATGACGATGGCTGTTGAGACGTTGAAGAATGGCGTGTTGGCTGATGCTCCGAGAAAATCGCTCCCGTTGTTCGCAGCAGCGGAGGTGAATTCGTACAAAATCTTGGTGAACCCGATAGAATTCGTCCCGACGCCGATAGCGCTGGCAGCCCCGGTCGAGTAGGCGAGGACCGTCGGAATGAGGACGATCACCGGGTGGACCAGAAATGCGATCATTACCAGCTTTACATCTCTGGCGGTTATTTTCAGCCCCAAGTACTCAGGGGTCCGACCTGACATCAGGCCTACGATGAAGACCGTGAGGACGATGAACATGACCATGTACATCAGTCCCACGCCCTCACCGCCTGGAGTTGCTTGGATCAGCATTCCATTGAACGCCGAAAGTATGACCAGCGGGTTCACGCCCGATAAGGATGCGTTGACTGAGCCAGTGGTCACTGTTGTCGTGACAACGGTCCAGAAAACTGAGAAGAAGCCACCAAAACGGACCTCCATTCCCGGACCCACAACTGGGAAGCTAGGGATGAAGGCGATCAAGAGATCCAGCGCAAAGAGCGCATAGGCACCCCAGAGAATGGGACGACTTTCCCGTTTCTTGCCGATCAGTTGGCCGAATACAAAACAGAGTGACGTTGGAATAAGTAGCATCAAGAAGATCTGGAATATGTCGGATGCAGGGTTCGGGTTCTGGAATGGATAGGCCGAGTTCGCTCCATAGTATCCTCCTCCATTTGTGCCGAGTTGCATGATGCTGACAAGAGAGGCGACCGGTCCGACTAGGATCGTCTGGGTGGCACCCTCCACAGTACTTACGATCCTCTCGTATCCTGTCAGAGTTTGAGGAACTCCAAGGCCTACGAATACTAGGGACGCCACGAAGCATAGAGGGAGCAGTATTCTTGTCAGAGATCTCGTAAAGTCGACGTAAAAGTTGCCCAAGTCCTTCGCGTGGGCGATGAACCCTCGAATCATCGCGATAGCCACGGATATTCCCGTAGCTGCACTAGTAAACTGCAAGAACTGGACGGCCATCATCTGGCTAAGATAGGAAAGACCGGGAGCTCCTGGAACTCCCGTTAGATTACTGCAGTTCGGGAGTTGAATGCAATTTCCCTCTCCATTGTAGTGTTGCAAGTTGGTGTTAGTGGCGAAGCTGATGACCTGCATGAACGCCAAGTCCCATGAGAGACCTGGAAATCGTTGAGGGTTCAATGGAAGAACGCCTTGAAATGAGAATATTACGAATGCGATTGTCATCTGGAAAATATTGACAATGACTGCGGCGAGAAAGTATTCTTTCCAGCCCATGCCGCGAGCTGGATCAACGCCCACCAGTCTATAGATTCCTCGCTCGACAGGGTTGAGTATCTTGTCGAGGCGACTAGGTACTAGCGTGAATACTCTAGTAATGTGTGGAGACAGGAGGCGGCCCGATAGGATGGCTATAACCAGAATCGTGATGAGTATGAATAAATTGCTCGGGTCGATCAGCCGCTAACAGCCTCCATGGCACGGCCTCAGAGTTCATTGAGAGGTTAATCTATTTCCGGTGACTGAAGGAAGCCGCTACGGCCGAGGTCGCGTTCAAGATATCGCCGTTGGACCCGGAGCCCTTGTGGGTTTTTAGAACAATCGAACTGACAGTGCTCTTGACGCCCTTGACTTTCATAATCTTGTTCTTGAGGACATCTCGAAACTCCTCAATGTCTGAAGCTGAGACAACGGTTACAATGTCAAACTCGCCAGTGACCTCGTAAAGGTCGACTACCTTGTCGAGACGGGATAGAGCCTGGACTACATCGTCCATATACGGCGATTCCACGAATATGCTAACAAACGCGATGAGTGAGGCCATATTGACTCGACTGACTTCGCACCCGCGGCCGTGGCGGTAATTTATGCATTTCTTGCGAGAAAGCTAGCCATTCTCAGCATGCTCTAACATCCTTCGCGCGACACACCGAAGATTCGCGATCGAATAGTCAGCTTTCAGTAGTCGCTATCGAGTTTCCATTCAATCGGCGGGGATTTGCAACAACCAAAATCCCGCGGCCTAGGTTACAACGAACTTATCCCCGGACGGCTTCTCAACGAAGCAAATGAGCAGGAGCCTAGCTCTAGCCATGGGTTCGTCCATTTCACCTATGCCTCAGGACGACTTCCGAGCAAGCTGGAAGACGAACAGGACCAACTCAAAGTTGGCCCAAGAGAAGACTTTCTCCTCGATGTTGCAGCTCAGCATCGGCGAGGGAGTAAGAGCGGCCCTGGGCGAGGCAATCCTCGGAGTTCTAAACGGCCAAGGCCTATTCAATGAAGCAACCACTCCAAAAGAGTTTCATAGGAAATTACAAACGGTATTCGGGAACGGTGCAATGGTCCTCGAAAAAGTCATCATCAAAGATCTGTTCCGGAAGTTGAACATTCAATACGATTCTCAAGATCACTTCGACTATGGCGAAGCCCTTGAGAGGGCAAAAGAAGCCTGCGCGGTGGAGGCTCCAACAAAGTGAGCGCAGCGCAGATGCTAGAAACGCTTCTCGCCTCGGAGATCACGGGAGACCTGCTTGTATTGTTCCACCGAAACCCTGGACTCATCGACACACTCGACGGCGTCGCACGCCGCATTGGAAGAACAGGCAATGCGATCGAAGAAGACGTCCGGGGTCTCGTGA
>Ga0209157_1000502_pt1 | contig 33321 bp, 36 predicted proteins | sample GraSoiAngelo_135_FD_185892 | JGI IMG/M metagenome (GOLD analysis project Ga0209157, IMG submission 185892) | Grasslands soil microbial communities from the Angelo Coastal Reserve, California, USA - 14_0929_05_40cm (SPAdes) (version 2) | ecosystem: Environmental > Terrestrial > Soil > Grasslands ...
TGGCACGGCGCCGCGCTCTTCGCGGCCGTGGTGGTGCTGATCGCGGCTCTGGAGCTGCCGCTGTCGCTGTATCGCACCTTCGTCATCGAGGCGCAGTTCGGCTTCAACCGCATGACGCCGAAGCTGTTCCTGGTCGATCTCGCGAAGCAGGCGGTGCTCGCCGCCGCGCTCGGCCTGCCGCTGCTGATACTGGTCCTGTGGCTGATGGCGAAGATGGGCGATCTCTGGTGGCTGTATGTCTGGATCGCCTGGATGGCCTTCAACCTGCTGGTGCTGCTCATCTTCCCGACGTTCATCGCGCCGCTCTTCAACCGCTTCACCAAGCTCGAGGATGCGGGCCTGGCGGGCCGCATCGAAGCGTTGCTGCACCGCTGCGGCTTCCGCGCGAGCGGGCTGTACGTGATGGACGGCTCGAAGCGCTCGAGCCACGGCAACGCTTATTTCACCGGGTTCGGCGCGGCCAAGCGCATCGTGCTGTTCGACACGCTGCTGTCGCGCCTCGCGCCGCCCGAAGTCGAGGCGGTCCTGGCGCACGAGCTGGGCCACTACAGGCGCCACCACGTCTGGAAGCGCATGGCGCTGCTCTTCGCGCTGTCGCTCGCCCTGCTGTGGGGACTCGGCCAGCTCGTCGGCGAGGCCTGGTTCTACGACGGGCTGGGCGTGGCGGGCCGCGGCACCGCGGTCGCGCTGCTGCTGTTCGTGCTGGTGCTGCCGGTGTTCACCTTCTTCCTGCAGCCGATCTCGAGCCTCTATTCGCGCCGGCACGAGTTCGAGGCCGACGCCTATGCGGCGGACCACTCGGACGCGGCCGAGCTGGTGAAGGCGCTGGTCAAGCTCTACCAGGACAACGCCGCTACTCTCACTCCCGATCCGCTGCACTCGGCCTTCTACGACTCCCATCCGCCGGCGGCGATCCGCATCGCGCGCCTCAGAACCACATGACGAAGCTCTCGAAAGAGCAGGCGAAGGACATGCTGCGCCGGCTGAAGGGCTGGTCGATCGAGGACGGCAAGCTGGTGAAGCTCTACCCGTTCGCGAACTACTACCAGACCATGGCCTTCGTGAACGCGCTCGCCTGGATCTCGCACCGCGAAGACCATCATCCCGACCTGACGGTCGGCTACAACAAGTGCCGGGTCGAGTACTCGACGCACGCCGTCGGCGGGCTGTCGGAGAACGACTTCATCTGCGCCGCCAAGTGCGACGCGCTGTTCGAGCTTTGAAGAGAATCTACAGCTCGTTCAACCTCGCGGCGGTACACCATGCCAGGAACCTCCTGGAGGCCGAGGGCATCCGCGCCGTGGTGAGGAACGAGCTGCTCTCCTCGGCGATGGGCGAGCTGCCGCCCGCCGAATGCCAGACCGAGCTGTGGGTGGTCCGCGACAGCGAAGCCGCGCGCGCCGAGGCCGTCCTGCGAAGCGCTTTTTCCTCGAAGAGCGGGCCGCCGTGGGCCTGCGCGTCGTGCGGCGAGCTGTGCGAGCCGCAGTTCACGCAGTGCTGGCGCTGCGGCAGGGACCGGCCGGCATAAAGGTGTAGCTGCACAGGTGTAGATACACGTATAATGCGGGCATGCCGTCCGCCTGCACCTGCTTCAGGCTGCGCAGCCTGACGCGCCGGGTCACCCAGCTCTACGACCAGGCGCTCGCACCGAGCGGCCTGACGGTGACGCAATACTCGCTCCTTGCGCACGCCCTGCGGCAGGGCGCTGCGCCGACGCTGAGCGAGCTCGCGCAGCAGCTGTACACCGACCGCACCACGCTCACCCGCAACCTCAAGCCGCTCGCCGACGCCGGCCTGGTCAAGGTCGGCGACGGCGCCGATGCGCGCAGCAAGGCGGTGCTGGTCACGGCGAAAGGCCGCGGCGCCCTGCGGGCGGCGCGGCCTCTGTGGAAGGAGGCGCAGGCGCGCCTGCGCGCGCAGGCGGGTGACAGGCGCCTCGCCGCGCTGCACGGATTGATCGAGGAGCTGCTGCATGCGGTTTGACCGCCAGCAATGGTGGATCATCGCGGCCGCGGCGCTGGTGTTCGCGCTGGTCTTCGGCGTGCGCCAGTCGCAGGCGCTGTTCATCAGCCCGCTGAACAGCGCCACCGGCCTGGGCATCGCCTCGATCAGCCTCGCCTTCGCGGTGGCGCAGCTGATGTGGGGAATCACGCAGCCCTTTGCCGGCGCCATGGCCGACCGCTACGGCTCCGGCCGCGTGATCGCGCTCGGCGGCGTCCTGGTCACGCTCGGCACGGTGCTCACGCCGCATGCCCGCAGCACCTGGATGCTGATCCTGCTGATCGGCGTCGTGGCCGCCGGCGGCGCCGGGATGGCGGGCCTGGGCGTGCTCATGTCGGCGGTCGGCCGCGCCGTGCCGCCGCAACAGCGCGGCCTCGCCAGCGGCATCGTCAATGCGGGCGGCTCGTTCGGGCAGTTCGCCGTGGTGCCGGTCGCGCAGCTCCTCACCGGCGTACTCGGTTGGGTGGGCGCGCTCTCCGCCGTCGGCGCGATGGCGCTGGCGGCCGCGCCGCTCGCCTGGCTGCTGCGCGGCAGGCCCGAGGCCGCGCCGGCCGGGCAGCGCGCGGCGCCGGAAAAGTCGATGCGGGCCGCGGTGCGCGACGCGATGCGCGACCCGAGCTTCATCTATCTCACCACGGGATTCTTCGTCTGCGGCTTCCACGTCGCCTTCATCGCCACGCACCTGCCCGGCGTCGTCGCCTCCTGCCAGCTGCCGCCCGAAGTCGCGGCGTGGTCGCTGTCGCTCATCGGCCTGTTCAACATCGCCGGCAGCTTCACCGCCGGCTGGGCGATCGGGCGCTGGCGCATGAAGTCGGTGCTGTCGCTGCTGTATGCCGCGCGCGGGCTGGCGGTGATTGCATTCCTCGCCGCGCCGAAGACCACCAGCACCTTCATCGTCTTCGCGGTGGTGATCGGCTTCACCTACCTCGCCACGGTGCCGCCGACGGTCGGGCTGGTCGTCAAGCTCCACGGCATGCGCTTCCTCGCCACCCTGTTCGGCATCGTCATGCTGTCGCACCAGATCGGCGGCTTCCTCGGCGCCTGGCTCGGCGGAAAGATGTTCGAGGCGACCGGCGGCTACGAGTGGATGTGGTACGCGGACGTGATGCTGGCCTTTGCCGCCGCGCTGATCCACCTGCCGATCAGCGAAGCACCCAGGTTCAGATCCGCCGCGGCTGCGGCGTGAGCGGCGCGGGCACGCAGCGCCTCCTCGAGGCGCCGGTCCTGCCGGCGATCGCGCGGCTCGCCGCGCCCGGCCTCGCGCTCGCCGTCTTTCAGACCGCGGTGTCGATCGCCGATACGCATTTCGTCGGCCGCCTCGGCACCGATGCGCTCGCCGGGCTGGCCCTGGTGTTTCCGCTCGTGATGCTGCTGCAGATGACTTCGGCGGGCGCGATGGGGGGCGGAGTGTCCTCCGCCGTGGCGCGCGCGCTCGGCGGCGGGCATTTGACGGCCGCGCGCCGCCTGGTGGCCCACGCGGCGGTCATCGCGCTCGGCGCCGGGCTCGCGTTCACGCTGCTGCTCGTCGGCTTCGGCAGGGCGCTCTACGTCGTCCTCGGCGGTACCGACGGCGCGCTCGCGCAGGCGCTCGCGTATTCGGACGTGCTGTTCGCCGGCGCGGTCCTGGTGTGGCTCGCCAATACTTTCGCCAGCGCGCTGCGCGGCGGCGGCAACACGGCGCTGCCGGCGGGCGCGCTCGCGGCGGCGGCGCTGGTGCAGATTCCCCTCTCGGGCGCGCTCACGCTCGGCTGGTGGCCGTTTCCGGCCCTGGGCATCCGCGGCACCGCCCTCGCCTACGCGCTCGCCTTCGGCGTCGCCGCGCTCGGCATGGGGCTGTATCTCTGGTCGAGCCCGCTCAGGCCCCGCGGCAGCGACTGGCGGCTCGAGCGGCGCCTGTTCGGCGAGATCCTGCGGGTCGGCGCGCTGTCTTCGGTCTCGGCCCTGCAGACGGTGCTGACCGCGATCATCCTCACGGGGTGCGTGGGCAGCTTCGGCACCGCGGCGCTCGCCGGCTACGGCGTCGGCGTGCGGCTCGAGCTTCTGCAGGTGCCGATCGTGTTCGCGATCGGCCAGGCGCTCGTCATCCTGGTCGGCACCCACATCGGCGCCGGCCGCCCTGAGCGCGCAAAGCGAATCGCCTGGACCGGCACGCTGCTCGCCGTGGGCGTCAGCCTCGCCATCGGCGTCTCGGCGGCGCTGTTCCCGGCCGCATGGGTGCGCATTTTCAGCGACGACCCGGGCGTACTGGAGACCGGCAGCCTTTATCTGCGCAGCGTCGCGCCGTTCTACGCGCTGTTCGCAGCGGGCATGGCGCTTTATTTCGCCTCGCAGGGCGCGGGCCGCGTCGGCGTCCCGATGCTCGCCGGCACGGCACGTCTGGCGGTCGTGGCCCTGGGAGGATTGATCGTGGTCAAGGCCGCCGCCCCGCTCGCCGCGCTGTTCGGCGTCATCGCCTTCGGCATCGCGCTCTTCGGCGCGCTCACCGGCGCGGCCGTTTACAAGGCGTCCTGGGAGCCTAGGCGCCCAGCTTGACGGCAAGATCGAGGAAATCGCCCGCGGTCACGTCGAACACCGCGTGGGGCCCGGTTTCCTGCCTGCCGTCCAGGCCGTACTCGAGCGGCCGCGCCACGTAGGCGGTCTTGAGACCGGCGCGCTGCGCGGCTTCCAGATCGCGCGGATGCGCCGCCACCATCATCAGCTCGCCCGGCGGCAGGCCGAGCAGGCGCGCGGCGCCCTGGTACACCTCGGGGTCGGGCTTATAGTGGCCGAAGAGCTCCGCGGAGAGCACGCAATCCCAGGGCAGGCCTGCGTTCTTTGCCATGTCGACGAGGAGCGAGACGTTGCCGTTCGACAGCGTCGCGAGGACGTAGCGGCCGCGCAGGCGGTTCAGCCCGGGCACCGAGTCCGGCCACGGCGTCAGGCGATGCCAGGCGTCGTTCAGGTGCTGGATCTCCTCCTCGCTCAGTCCGCCCAGCCCGAAAGGCTTCAGCAGATCGTTGAGGATCATGCGGTGAAGCTGATCGATGCGCGTCCAGGGCAGCTTGCCCTTGCGCACGCGGTCCATGGCCGGGTGGTAGCCCGCGCGCCAGGCGTCGGCGAACTTCGGCCAGTCGACGCGCAGGCCTTTCTCCTTCGCCAGCAGCTCGCCTTCGCGGATGACTGCTCCTCGCCAGTCGACGACGGTGCCGAAGACATCGAAAGCCAGCGCCTTGATCACAGCAGCCGCGCGATGCTGACCATGATCAGCACCGCCACCCAGATCACCAGCGCGCGCCAGACCAGGCCCACGGTGCTGTCGAGAAACGGGGCGTCGGCGGGCTCGCTGAGGCCTAGCTCCGGACGCGGATGCATGCCGTCGACTTCCTGCACCGGCATGCCGAGCCGTACACCCATCGCGCCGGCGCCGGCGGCGAGCACGATGCCGGCGTTCGGCTCGGGCCAGCTCGGCGCCTGGGTGCGCCAGCAGTAGACGGCGTCCTCGAAATCGCCGACCACCGCAAAGGCGGCCCCGGTCAGCCGCACCGCCGGCCAGTCGAGCACGTAGAACGCCTGCTGCGCGAAACGGCCGAAGGCACCGAGGCCCTGCCAGCGCGCGGCGAGGAACGCCGCCAGGCGGTACAGGATCGCGCCGCTCGGCCCGGGCAGCAGCACGTACCACAGCAGCACGCCGAACACGTGGCGGTGGGAAGCGAGCAGCGCCTCCTCGATCACGAGGCGGATGACCTCCTCGCGCGTGCGCACCACCCCCGAAGCGCCGCGCCATTCGTCGAGCAGGAGCCGCGCGCGCTCGATGTCGCCCGACTTGATCGCCAGCTGGATGGCGGTGAAGTGATGGCTGAACTGGCGGAAGCCGAGCGTGACGTAGAGCGCGGCGATGTTGAAAGCGAGCGCGAGCAGCGGGTGCAGCGCGTAGAACAAGGCATGCAGCACAGCGCCCCCCGCCGCCGCCGGGATCACCGCGACCAGCCACGCGACGATGCCATGGCGGCGCTCGCCGCCGTTGAACGACTGCTCGAGCCAGCCGGCCCAGGCGCCGAGCGCCTCGTTCACGCTCCTGCGGTCGCCGAGCGGCCGCCACTGCTCGATCAGCAGCGCGGCGATGATCGCGATGACGCCCATGCGGCCATTCTAATCAGCAAGCCGGCGGGAGAAGTTGACCAGGATCCCGGCGGTCACGCCCCAGATATCGCGCGTGCCGTACGGGATGGCGTAAAAGGAGACGCTGCGGCCCTGGAACTCGCGCGTCCTGCGCTGGTGGTTGCGCGGATCGAGCAGGAACGCGAGGGGGACCTCGAACACTTCCTGGACCTCGCGCGGGTCGGGCGCCAGCTCGAGCGGCGGCGTCAGCAGCCCGACCACGGGAGTCACGCGGTAGCCGGTGCGCGTCAGGTATTCCGGCAGCCGGCCGATGACCTCGACCTGCCCGGCCTTCAGGCCGATTTCCTCTCCGGCCTCGCGCAGCGCCGTGAACTCCGGGCCCGGGTCCCCGGGCTCGGCGCGGCCGCCGGGAAAGCTGATCTGCCCGGAATGGCTGCGCAGCTGGGAAGTGCGCTGCGTGAACAGCACCGTCAGGCCGTCCGGGTGCGCGACGACCGGCACCAGCACCGAGGCCGGCGTGAGCGCGCCCTGCGCGCCGGCTTCCTCGTCGCCGTATACTGAGGGCACCGGAGGGGAGCGGCGCCGCAGCCGCTCCTTCAGCCCGGCCGGATCAAGTTCCATAAAGGAGAAAAATCATGAAGCAGTTTGCACTGGCCGCCGCGCTGGCTCTCGCCAGCTCGGCCGCATTCGCCTTCCACTGCCCCGCCGACATGAAGAAGATCGACGCGGCGCTGGCGAACAAGCCTCAGCTCTCAGCCCAGCAGATGGCCGAGGTGCAGAAGTACCGTGCGGAGGGTGAAGCGCTCCACAAGGCCGGCAAGCATCAGGACTCGGTCGATACCCTCGCGCGCGCGATGAAGATCCTCAATATCCAGTAACCGCGTCGCATCAGGGCAAGAGGATGATCGAGCCGGTCGTCTTCCTGCTCTCGAGATCGCGGTGCGCCTGCTGCGCCTCGGCGAGCTTGTAGCGCCCGGTCGTCTCGATCTTCACCTTGCCCGATTTCACCACCCCGAAGAGCGAGGCTGCGCGCTCGAGCAGGTCGGCGCGGCTCGCGATGTGGGTAGCGAGGGTCGGCCGCGTCACGTAGAGCGAGCCCTTGGTCGACAGGATGCCGAGGTTCACCGGCGGCACCGGCCCCGAGGCGTTGCCGAAAGACACCATCAGCCCGCGCGGCCGCAGGCAGTCGAGCGAGCCGTCCCAGGTCGCCTTGCCGACCGCGTCGTAGACCGCCGGCAGCTTCTTGCCGCCGGTGATCGCGTTCGAGCGCTCGACGAAGTTCTCCTTGCTGTAGTTGATGACGTGGTCGGCGCCGTGGTCCCTGGCGAGCTTCGCCTTCTCCTCGGAGCCCACGGTGCCGATGACCGTGACGCCGAGCGTCTTCAGCCACTGGCAGGCAATCAGGCCGACGCCGCCGGCGGCGGCGTGCCATAGCACCGTGTCGCCGCGCTTCACCGGGTAAGTGGTATGGATCAGGTAATGCACCGTCAGCCCCTTCAGCATCATCGAGGCCGCCTGCTCGTCGGTGATGCCCTCCGGGATCTTCACCAGGCGATCGGCCGGCACGACGCGCGCTTCGCAGTAAGAGCCGGGCAGCCCGGTGTAGGCGACCCGGTCGCCCTTCTTCACGTCGGTGACGTTCGCGCCGACCGCCTCGACCACGCCCGCGCCCTCGTTGCCCGCCGCCTGCGGCAGCTGCATCGGGTACAGGCCCGAGCGCTGGTAGGTGTCGACGAAGTTGACGCCGATCGCGGTGTGGCGCACGCGCGCCTGGCCTGGACCCGGCTCGCCGACCGGCACCTCGTCGAGCTGCAGCACGTCGGGACCGCCGGTCTTGTGGAAACGGATTGCCTTCGGCATCTCACTCTCCTTTGGTGTTGGGGTCTTTGGCAGGTTCGGTCACAGAGCGCATAGCCTGCAACGCGGCGCGCTGCAATTCCAGTCCCTGGATCGAGAATTTCACCATGTTGAGGTTCATGTTGAGCCAGGCCTCGATCGAGCGCAGGTCGGCGATGCGCTTGTCGAGCTCCTGCGGGTCGAGCGTCGGCATCGCCATGCCCGGCAGCGGCACGCCGAGCGGGCCCCACAGGCGGCGGAACATCTCGAACGGGTCCTGCGGCGGCTTCTGCTCGCTCATGTCGCGTCCTTCGCTTCGGGTTCAAACAGCGCCCTCACCTCGGCCTCGCGGCTCACGGTGTCCTCGTAGCCGAGGTCGATCAGCGCGCGGCAGAACGATTCCTCGAACAGCAGGTAGCTCGCGAGGTTCGAGCCCGCGCGGCTCAGCGCGCCGGTCGGCCGCAGGATGAAGCGCACCGTCCCCGGCAGGTCGTGCAGGAAGCGCGCCGCGATGCGCTCGAGCGGCTGCGACGGCGTGATGTAGAGCACCTTCACCATCCGCAGGCCCGAGTCGGTGAGCCGGTCCGGCGGCACCAGCCGCACGGTGCGGTTGATGCGCTCGAGCCGCTCGATGTCGACCGCCAGGCTGTCGAGGAAGATGCTGTTCAGCGCGTGGCCGGCGATCTGCGCGATCGACGGGTAGACGCTGGAGCGCGTGCGCGCCTGGTCGACGTTCTGGCGGCCGGTGCCGACGATCAGCACGCGGTCGGCGCCGAGGTGCAGCGCCGGGCTCACCGGCGCGATCTGGCGCATCGAGCCGTCGCCGAAGTACTCGCGGTTCAGCTTCACCGCCGGGAAAATGAACGGCAGCGAGGCCGAGGCGAGCAGGTACTCGAGCTTGAGGCTGACCCCGGCGCCGATGCGCTGGTTGCGCTCCCAGCCCTCGACCCCGCTGCCGCCCTGGAAGAACGACACGCTCTGGCCCGAGGTGTAGCCCGAGGCGGTCACGCACACCGCGTACAGCGCGCCCGAATCGATATGGGTCTGGATCCTCTGAAAATCCAGATTCTTCTCCAGCATCCGCGCGAGCGGCTCGTTGTCGAGCAGCGACACCGGGTTGTTGCGCGAGACGAGCATCATCGCGCCGAGCCAGCGCGCGCCGCTCTTCAGGATGTTCCAGGCGTCGGTGCGGTAGATGTGCTCGCAGCGCATGTGCTCCCACACCTCGAGCAGGCTGCCTACGGCGCGCGAGAAGTTGTCGGCGAACACCGCGAGCGTGGCGGCGTTGATCGCGCCCGCGGAGGTGCCGCAGACGATCGGGAACGGGTTCTTGACCGGATTGCCGAGGATGTCGCGCACCGCCTTCACCACGCCGACCTGGTAGGCGGCGCGCGCGCCTCCCCCGGTCAACACCAGCCCGGCCCGCGGCCTGATCCGGCTCGCCGGGAATGGCGCCACGTTGGCGGCCGCGGTATCCATTCCCTTAGAAGAGGCTTTGCTCCTGCCCGCGCGGGGCGTTCGCGCCGGCGACCGTGACCGCGGTCATGTTGACGACGCGCCGCACCGTGGCGGACGGCGTCAGGATGTGCACCGGGCGCGCCGCGCCGAGCAGGATCGGGCCTATGGTGACGCCGCCGCCGGAGGCCGTCTTCAGCAGGTTGAAGGCGATGTTCGCGGCATCCAGCGTGGGCATCACGAGGAGGTTCGCTTCGCCGCGCAACCGCGAGCGAGGCAACACCCGCAGGCGGATCTCCTCCGAGAGCGCGGCGTCGCCGTGCATCTCGCCGTCGGCCTCGAGCTGGGGGGCGCGCTCGGCGATGAGCTGCAGCGCGCGCCGCATCTTGGCGGCCGAGGGGAGGTCGACCGAGCCGAAGTTGGAGGCCGACAGCAGCGCCACCTTGGGGGTCAGGCCGAAGCGCCGCACCTCCTCCGCGGCGAGCAAGGTCATCTCGGCCACGTTCTCGGCGTCCGGGTCGGCCGTGACGTAGGTGTCGCAGATGAACACCGTGCGCGTCGGCAGGATCAGCGCATTCATCGCCGCGTAACGGCGCACGCCGGGACGCAGGCCGATCACCTGGTCGACGTAGTGCAGGTGCCGCGCGTGCGTGCCGGACGTGCCGCACAGCATGCCGTCGACCTCGCCCTTGTACATCATCATCGCGCCGATCAGCGTGTCGCGCAGCCGCATCTCGATGCGCGCGTAGTCGGGCGACACGCCCTTTCGCTCGGCGAGCTGCTGGTAAGTGGTCCAGTAGTCGCGGTAGCGCGAATCGGACTCCGGATTCACCAGTTCGAACTCCTTGCCCGGGCGCACCCGCAGGCCCAGCCGCTCGAGGCGCTGCTCGATCACCTGCGGACGGCCGATCAGCGTCGGCCTGGCCAGGCCTTCGTCGATGACGATCTGCACCGCGCGCAGCACGCGCTCGTCCTCGCCCTCGGCGTACGCCACGCGCCGCGGCGCCGCTTTCGCCGCGGAGAACACCGGCTTCATCAGCAGCCCGAAGTGGTACACGTACTGCGTCATCGAATCGCGGTAGGCATCGAGGTCGGCGATCGGGCGCGTCGCCACGCCCGAGTCGATCGCCGCCTTCGCCACCGCGGGCGCGACGCGCGCGATCAGGCGCGGATCGAAGGGCCGCGGGATGATGTACTCCGGCCCGAAGCTGATCGATTCGATGCCGTAGGCGAGCGCGACCTGCTCCGAGGTCTCGGCCTGGGCGAGCGCGGCGATGGCGTGCGCGGCGGCGAGCTCCATCTCGGTGTTGATGGTGGTGGCGCCGACGTCGAGCGCGCCGCGGAAGATGAACGGGAAGCACAGGACGTTGTTGACCTGGTTGGGGTAGTCCGAGCGACCGGTGGCGATGACGCAGTCCGGCTTCGCCGCTTTCGCCAGCTCGGGAAGGATCTCGGGCTCCGGGTTGGCGAGCGCGAGGATCAGCGGCCGCTCGGCCATCTTCTTGACCATCGAGGGTTTCAGGACCCCGCCCGCCGACAGCCCGAGGAATACGTCGGCCCCGGCGATCACTTCGTCGAGCGTGCGCGCGCGCGTGTCCTTCGCGTAGCGCTCCTTGTCCGGGTCCATCTCCTCGCGCCGGCCCTTGTACACCACGCCCTTGATGTCGGTCACCGTGATGCTGGCGAGCGGCAGGCCCATCTTCACCAGCAGGTCGAGGCAGGCGAGCGCCGCCGCGCCGGCGCCGGAGGTGACGAGCTTCACCTCCTCGATGCGCTTGCCGACCACCTTCAGTCCGTTGAAGATCGCCGCGGCCACCGTGATCGCGGTGCCGTGCTGGTCGTCGTGGAACACCGGGATCTTCATCCGGCTGCGCAGCTTGCGCTCGATGGTGAAGCACTCCGGCGCCTTGATGTCCTCGAGGTTGATGCCGCCGAAAGTCGGCTCGAGCGCGGCGATGATGTCGACCAGCTTGTCGGGGTCGCGCTCGTCGAGCTCGATGTCGAAGCAGTCGATGCCGGCGAACTTCTTGAACAGCACGCTCTTGCCTTCCATCACCGGCTTGGCGGCAAGGGGCCCGATGGCGCCGAGGCCGAGCACCGCGGTGCCGTTGGTGACCACGGCGATCAGGTTCGCGCGCGAGGTCATGTCGAACGCCTGCGCCGGGTCGCGCACGATCTCTTCGCACGCCGCCGCGACGCCGGGCGTATAGGCAAGTCCGAGGTCGCGCTGGTTGGTGAGCTGCTTGGTCGGAAGGACGGAGATCTTGCCCGCGGGCTTGCGCCGGTGATACTCGAGCGCGTTCTGCTTCAGTTGTTCATCCACCAAAAAATTATAATCCCGGACCGTCATGCTCAGGCTCACGGCGCGCCGCGCAGCAGAAATCGAACCTTTCGAAGTGATGGACGTGCTCGCGCGCGCGCACGCGTTGGAGGCCGCCGGTCGGCGCGTGGTGCACATGGAGATCGGCGAGCCGGACTTCACCGCCCCTGCGCCGGTGGTCGAGGCGGGCGTGCAGGCCCTGCGCGACGGCCTGACCGCCTACACGGCGACGCTCGGCCTGCCCAAGCTGCGGGAAGCGATTGCCGGGCACTATGCATCGAAGTTCTCTACTCAAGTAGAGCCTGCAAGAATCGCCGTCACCTCGGGAGCATCCGGCGGCTTGCTCACGGTCGCAGCACTGTACGTCGACGCGGGCGACGAGATCCTGGTCCCCGACCCCGGCTACCCGGGGTACCGGCACTTCGTGCGCGCTTTCGAGGGCGTCGCGCGCACGCTACCGGTCTCGGTGGCCGGCCATTTCCAGCCGACGCTCGAGATGGTGCGCGCGGCATGGGGGCCGCGCACCAAGGGCCTGCTGGTGGGCTCGCCATCGAATCCGACAGGGACCTTGATCGAGAAATCCGAGCTGGCACGCATCGCCGGCTTTATCGCCGAGCGCGGCGGCGTGCTGCTCGTCGATGAGATCTACCAGGGCCTGGTGTACGGCACCGAGCCCTGGAGCGCCCTGGGCTTGCCGGGCGAGGTGGTGCTGATCAACAGCTTCTCGAAGTACTTCTGCATGACCGGCTGGCGTCTGGGCTGGGTCGTGCTCCCGGAGAGTGCAGTTCGCAGCTTCGAGAAGCTGGCGCAGCACCTGTTCATCTCCGCGCCGGCTCCTTCGCAGCACGCCGCCTGCTCGGCCTTCCTGCCCGAGACAGTTTCGATTCTGGAGGGGCGAAGAAACGAATTCGCAAGACGGCGCGACTTCCTGGTCCCGGCGCTGCGCGGCGCCGGACTGTCGATCCCGGCGGAACCGCACGGCGCGTTCTACGTGTACGCCGATTGCGGCGGCGACGCCAAGCGCTTCAGCCTCGATCTGCTGCAGAAGGAAGCCGTCGCCGCCACGCCCGGCGTCGATTTCGGCGCGAACGGCACGGCGCGCTTCGTGCGCTTCGCCTACACGCGCAGCATGGACGACCTCGAAGAGGCCGCCGCGCGCATCACACGCTTTGTTTCTTCGCCTTCTGCCTGAGCCCCTCGAGGCGGGCGCGCTCGGCGAACACCTTCGCCGCGTACTGCGCCGTCGGCTCGTCGTAGGCGCCGGCGTACATCTGCAGCGCCGCCTCGGTGTCGCCGAAGCGGCGCAGGTACTCGCGCAGGATCCTGGCGCCGACCACGATGTTGACCTCGGGCTCGAGCACCGCGTGCTCGCCGCCATGGTCGCTCAGCTTGTCGAGGTGGAACTTGGGCATCACCTGCATCAGGCCCTTGGCGCCCACCTGGCTCTCCGCCACCGGGTTGTAGCGCGATTCGACGGCCATCACGGCCAGGATCAGCAGCGGATCCACCGCGTATTGATCGCCGGCGCGATATGCCGTCGAGACGAAACCGGCCACCGCCTGCTCGGAGACGCGGTAGCGCTTGGCGATGAACTCGGTCACGAGACGCTGCTCGCGCTCGCGCGGCGTTTCTGCCGCCGCCTGAATCGGGCCCGCGGCGATGCGCGCGGTCTTCATGGCGTCCCCGTCCAGGCCGGGAACAGCCTTGACGGAGGACTCGTGCGGCAGCGGCAGCAAAAGAACCCCCGCCAGAGCAGCCAGCCCGAGCATGGCGAGCAGGGTCTTGGCCGACTCGTAAGCGCGAACGGCGGCGGCGCGAAGCACCAGCGTCGAAGCGTTCATGTACACCTCCGGCTTGTTGCGACTCGAGATGAAGCTTGCCCTAAGAACGGGCCAGAAGTGCTTGCGGTTTTGTTTTGCCGCCAGCACAAATGCTGTGGCGCAGCATATCGGCATTCTGGGGAGAAACGCCAACATTGTCAATAGCTTCTGAGGTTGATGCACTGCGAAATGATAGTTTGCGAAAGGCTTGTTTCGACAATTGTTTTCAAGTTCGCAAAGACTCGGCGGCAGCGTCGGTAAAATGCCCCTGCAGTGAGGTCCGGCGCCGGCCGGAATCGGGTGAAGCCTCGCGGACCGGCCTAAGTCCCCGATCTTGGGCCGATTGACCAAGCCGGTCCGCTGAGCTTCGAGGGCTGGCGAGGGGCTTGCGCCCCTCGCCTCATTTCTCCCGGGTCCCGGTTACGGCCGGGAACCGGTGGGAAACGGCCATGCGGCCGCTGGATTCAGCGCGGTTCTCGCGCCTGGAGTCGCAGCGGTGGACGGCGGTGAGGCAGGTGCAGGTGCCGTCGGTGCCGCAGGGCTGGCCTGAGTTGTGGCGGCTTGCTTCGCCTTTTTCTTCTTGCCCGCCTTTTTCTTCTTCTTGGCGGATTTCTTTTTAACTGCCGCCTTTTTGTTACCAGCTTTCTTCAATGACTTCTTCTTCTTTTTTGATGCTTTCTTCTTCTTCTTTTTCTTTCCGCCTTTTTTCGCTTTTTTCTTCATGCTCAATCTCCTTCAAGGTTGTTGAACAAAAGAAGCCCGGCCCTGCCGGCCCGGACTATCCAACCGCCGACCGCGGCTTTCCCGCGCCGGCATGCTGAATTGGGTGCATCGCGCTCCTTGACGCGACGTCATGATAGAGGATGTCGGGGTCGAGCCGGATGCCGCCCTCCCAGGTGACCGTCGCCGTCTGCGGGTCGACGCTGACCTTTTCGAACTCGCGCACGTCGCGCCACAGCTGGAAGGCGCCGATCTCGAGGAGATTGCCGAGGAACACGCTGCCCTCGAGGCCGTCCTCGAAACGCAGCCACAGCCGGTAGTCCTCTTCCGCCTTGCACGCGGTCACTCGGTGCATCTCGCTCCAGTGCTCTTGCACGGTCTCATCCCCCTGTCTAGTCCCAACTCAGCGCGCCGCCGGTCTGATACTCGATGACGCGGGTTTCGAAGAAATTGCGCTCCTTCTTCAGGTCGATCATCTCGCTCATCCACGGGAACGGGTTGGCCGCCCCCGGATAGAGCGCGTCAAGCCCGATCTGCTGGCAGCGCCGGTTGGCGATGAAGCGCAGGTACTCCTTGAACATCGGCGCGTTCAGCCCCAGCACGCCGCGCGGCATGGTGTCCTCGGCATAGCGGTACTCGAGCTCGACCGCGCGGCCGAACAGCTCGCCCATCTCGTCGCGGAACTGCGGCGTCCACAGGTGCGGGTTCTCGAGCTTGATCTGGTTCACCAGGTCGATGCCGAAATTGCAGTGCATCGACTCGTCGCGCAGGATGTACATGTACTGCTCGGCGGCGCCGGTCATCTTGTTCTGCCGCCCGAGCGACAGGATCTGGGTGAAGCCGACGTAGAAGAACAGGCCCTCCATCAGGCAGGAGAACACGATCAGGCTGCGCAGCAGCGCCTGGTCATTCTGCGGGGTGCCGGTGACGAAGGCGGGGTCGGTGAGCGTGTCGATGAACGGCACCAGGAACTCGTCCTTCTCGCGGATCGACGGGATCTCGTGGTAGGCGTTGAACACCTCGCCCTGGTCGAGATCGAGGCTCTCGACGATGTACTGGTAGGCGTGGGTGTGGATCGCCTCCTCGAACGCCTGGCGCAGCAGGTACTGCCGGCACTCGGGTGCCGTGATGTGGCGGTAGGTCCCGAGCACGATGTTGTTGGCAGCGAGCGAATCGGCGGTGACGAAGAAGCCGAGGTTGCGCTTCACCAGCCTGCGCTCGTCCTCGGTGAGGCCGCCGGGATCCTTCCACAGCGCGATGTCGCGGCTCATGTTGATCTCCTGCGGCATCCAGTGGTTGGCGCAGGCGGCGAGGTACTTTTCCCAGGCCCACTTGTACTTGAACGGCACCAGCTGGTTGACGTCGGCCTTGGAGTTGATGACCTTCTTGTCCTCGACCGTCACCCGGCGGAAGGCGGCCGGCGATGGCTCTTCGGTGCCGGCGCTACGCGGGACAAAGCCCGGCTGCACGGCGAGTTCCTCGAATTTGAGCATCGCGCCGCCTCCCTATCTCTCGTTCTTGTTGGTGCGAAGCGCCTGCGCCAGCATGAACGCCTTCAGGCTGGGCGTTTCGGGCGTCGGCGCCGGGTAGTTGAATTCCGGCCGGTATTCGCGCGCGATCTGGCGCTCGACGGCCTCGCGCTGCGCCGCAGTGGAAGAGGACATTTCGTATGTCGCGATGTAGAGGTTCCAGTCGGTGCCGGCGATCGCCAGCCATTCGCGGTAACGCGGATGCCCGCCGAGGAGCTCGCGCGCCGAGAAATCCTCCGCCTGCCCGAAGTGGAGCGCGCGGAAGGTGAGAAGGCGCCAGCCGGGCACCATCACCGCATACAGCCCGGCGCCGCGCGGCGCCGACCACAGCGGCAGGAGGAAGGGCCCGGCGAAGGCTCGGCCGGCGAGCGTGATCACTGGCACGCCTCGCAATCCGGCGTGTCGACAGAGCAGAACTTGGGTTCTTCGGCGCCTTCAGTCGGCACCGCGTTCAACTGGCCCGCCTTGACCGTTGATTTCTCCGCATGCGTCGCGCCCATCGCCCGCAGGTAGTAGGTGGTCTTCAAGCCGCGGATCCAGGCGAGCTTGTAGGTCTCGTCGAGCTTCTTGCCGGAGGCGCCCGCCATGTAGATATTGAGCGACTGCGACTGGTCGATCCATTTCTGCCGGCGCGCCCCGGCCTCGACCAGCCATTTCGGCTCGACCTCGAACGCCGTGGCATAGAGCCGCCGCAGCGCGGCCGGCACCCGGTCGATGCGCGCCAGGTTGCCGTCGAAGTACTTCAGGTCGGCGATCATCACCTGGTCCCACAGGCCGGCCTTCTTCAGGTCAGCCACCAGGTACTCGTTCGCCACGGTGAACTCGCCCGAGAGGTTCGATTTCACGAACAGGTTCTGGAAGGTCGGCTCGATAGACGCCGACACGCCGACGATATTGGCGATGGTGGCCGTGGGCGCGATGGCGATGCAGTTGGAATTGCGCATGCCGTGGCGCTGGATGCGCGCGCGCAGCGCGCCCCAGTCGAGGTGCGATGAGCGGTCGAGCTCGACATAGCCGCCGCGCTCGGCAGCAAGCAGATCCAGCGTGTCGGGAGGCAGGATGCCGCGGTCCCACAGCGAGCCGGGGAAGCTCGAGTAGCGGCCGCGCTCCTCGGCCAGCTCGGTGGAGGCCCAGTACGCCGCGTACGCGACCATTTCCATCGACCGGTCGGCGAATTCCATGGCCTCCTGCGAGGCGTAGGGAATGCGCAGCCTGTGCAGGCAGTCCTGGAAGCCCATGATGCCGAGGCCGACCGGGCGATGGCGCTTGTTGGAGTCGTGCGCCTTCCTGACCGCGTAGTAGTTGATGTCGATGACGTTGTCGAGCATCCGCATCGCGGTGCGGACGGTGTCTTTCAATTTCGAGAAATCCAATCCTGCATCGGTCATGTGGGCGACGAGATTGAGCGAGCCGAGATTGCACACCGCGATCTCGTCGCGCGAGGTGTTGAGCGTGATCTCCGTGCACAGGTTCGAGCTGTGCACCACGCCGACGTGCTGCTGCGGGCTTCTCAGGTTGCAGGGATCCTTGAACGTGATCCACGGATGCCCGGTCTCGAACAGCATCGACAGCATCTTGCGCCACAGCTGGACCGCGGGAACCTTCTTGTAGAGCTTGAGCTCGCCGCGCGCCGCCTGGTCCTCGTAGCGCAGGTAGCTTTCCTCGAAGGCTTTGCCGAACTTGTCGTGCAGCTCGCGCACGTCGGACGGGCTGAACAGCGTCCAGTCCGCGTTCTGCATCACGCGCTTCATGAACAGGTCCGGGATCCAGTTCGCCGTATTCATGTCGTGGGTGCGGCGCCGGTCGTCGCCCGTGTTCTTGCGCAGCTCGAGGAACTCCTCGATGTCGAGGTGCCAGGTCTCGAGGTAGGAGCAGACCGCGCCTTTCCTCTTGCCGCCCTGGTTCACCGCCACTGCGGTGTCATTGACCACCTTGAGGAACGGCACCACGCCCTGCGATTTCCCGTTGGTGCCCTTGATGTGCGAGCCGAGCGCGCGCACCGGGGTCCAGTCGTTGCCCAGGCCGCCGGCGTATTTGGCGAGCAGCGCGTTCTCCTTGATCGCCTCGTAGATGCCGTCGAGGTCGTCGGACACCGTGGTCAGGTAGCAGCTGGAGAGCTGCGAGCGCTGCGTCCCGGCGTTGAACAGGGTCGGCGTCGAGCTCATGAAATCGAAGGTCGACAGCACGTCGTAGAACTCGATCGCGCGCTGCTCGCGGTCCTTCTCCCTCAGGGCGAGGCCCATCGCCACGCGCATGAAGAACACCTGCGGCAGCTCGATGCGCCGGCCGTGCACATGGAGAAAGTAGCGGTCGTACAGCGTCTGCAGGCCGAGGTAGCCGAACTGCAGGTCGCGCCGCGCCTTGAGAGCCTTTCCTAATTTGTCTAAATCAAAGCGAGCTAGCTCGGGCTCCAGCAGCTCGGCGGCGATGCCGCGCTCGATGCATTGCGGGAAGTAGGCGGCGTAGCGCGTCTCCATCTCCCCCTGGCTCGCTTCCTCGCCGAGCACCTCGAGCCGGATGATATTGAGCAGCAGCCGCGCCGTGACATAGCTGTAGGCCGGATCCTTCTCGATCAGGGCGCGCGCGGCGAGCACCGCAGACTTGCGCACTTCGTCCATCGGCACGCCGTCGTACAGGTCGCGCAGCGTCGCCTCGAGGATCGGCTCGGGAAGGGCGTCGGCGAGGCCTTCGCACGCGGCGACCACCAGCCGCTGCAGCGCGTCCCGGTCAAGGGGCCGTCGCTCGCCGTTCTCAACTACGTGGACACGAGCATGATTCGTTCTGGCGGCTTTTTCCTGGGCGCGCAGCTTGGCGCGCTCTTCGCGATACAACACATACGCGCGGGCGACGTCGTGCTCGCCCGAGCGCATCAGCGCCAGCTCGACCTGATCCTGCACGTCCTCGATGTGGAAGGTGCCGCCTTGCGGCTGGCGGCGCATCAGCGCGCCGACCACCGCCTCGGTGAGGCTGGCGACGAGCTCGCGGATGCGCGCCGAGGCGGCGGCCTGGCTGCCGTTCACCGCCAGGAACGCCTTGGTCACCGCCACCGTGATCTTGGCCGGCTCGAAGCCGACCACCGCGCCGTTGCGGCGGATCAGCTTGTACTCGGAATAGGGGCTGCGCCCCCCGGTACTCGACTCAGGAAGGGCTACGTCCAGCGCAGCGCTTGCCGTGGCGTCTTCCTGAGCAATCTGCATTCTCGTGCCTCCCACGTTCCCGGACAAACCCACCCTCACCTACTAGATTTAGTGCTCTAGTAGTCCCTTTGGACTAGGTTTAGTGGACTGTAACCCAACGCGGAAACTTTTTGCAAGCCAGGCAAGCGAAAAAAAATTTGTCGTGGCGACGCGACGGCGGCGCGGCAATGCGCTTGACGCGGCGCAACAAAACAACAATCCGTAGTTCGGTGCGACCTGCCGACCACTACATCTAGTCAGCGTGCGAGGTCGGCGAGCAGGCGCGCCCAATCGAAGTGCGCGCCGGGATCGGTCTTGCGATCCGGCGCCACGTCGCTGTGCGCGGCGACGTCGCTCAGGGGAAGCGAGCCGCGCAACGCGCGCAGCAGCTCGTTCAGGCGCGCATATTGAATGTCTTCGAACGCGCTTTCCTCGACGCCTTCGAGTTCCACGCCGATCGAGAAGTCGTTGCAGCGGCTGCGGCCGCGCCAGCACGACGCGCCGGCGTGCCACGCGCGCCGCTGCACCGGCACGAACTGCAGCAGCTCGCCGTCGCGCCGGACGAGAAAGTGCGACGACAGCTTCAGAGTCGCGATGTCGCGGAAATACGGATGCGCGGCGGGGTCGAGCCGGTTGGTGAACAGCAGCTCGATCGCGTCGCCGCCGTATTGCCCCGGCGGCAAGCTGATCGAGTGCAGGACGAGGAGCGTGATCGCCGCCCCGGGCGGACGCTCGTCGCAATTCGGCGAGGCGATGTAGCGCGCCTGCGGCAGCAGGCCGTCAGGGCCGATTTTCATCGCGGATGCCGAGGCGCTGCATCCGGTAGCGCAGCTGCCGGAAGGTGATGCCGAGAAGCTTGGCCGCCGCTGTACGGTTGAACCCGGTTTTCGACAGCGCATCGAGGATCGCTTTGCGCTCCAGGCCGTCGAGGTAGTCGGGCAGCGCTTCCCCCGAGCTGCTCTCGGCGCGCTCCTCCACCACCGCTTGCGGCGGCGTGAGCCGAAGGTCCTCGCTGCCGATCTCCTGGCTTGTGCTCAAAGCGAGCGCCCGCTCCAGAATGTTCTCGAGCTCGCGGATGTTGCCGGGGAAGCCGTAGCGCATGAGCTCGTCGGACGCCGCGGGCGTGAGCTGCGGAGGGGTGGTGCCGGCCGCCAGACGCTGCAGGATCGCGGCGGCGATGAGCGGGATGTCCTCGCGGCATTCGCGCAGCGGCGGCATGGCGAGCTCGATCACGTTGAGGCGGTAGAACAGGTCCTGCCGGAAGCGCCCGGCGCCCACCAGCGCGGCGAGATTCTGGTGCGTGGCGCAGATGACGCGCACGTCGACCGGGTCTTCCTGGGTGGCGCCGACCTTGCGCACGCGCTTCTCCTGGATCGAGCGCAGCAGCTTCACCTGCATCGCGAGCGGCAGCTCGGCGACCTCGTCCAGGAACAGCGTGCCGCCGCTCGCCGCCTGGAAGAAGCCTTCGCGGTCCTCGGCGGCGCCGGTGAACGCGCCCTTCTTGTAGCCGAAGAACTCGCTCTCCATGAGAGTATCGGGAATGGCGCCGCAGTTGACGGGCACGAAGGGCTTGTCGCGGCGCGCGCCGTTCTCGTGGATCAGGCGCGCCGCGAGCTCTTTGCCGCTGCCCGACTCGCCCGAGATGTACACCGGAGCCTGGGTGCGGGCGAGCTTGCCGATCAGCTCGCGCACCTGGGCGAGCGGTGCGCTCTCGCCGAGCAGCCGCTGACCCTTGGCCGGCGCGGCGGCGGAATCGGGCAGCGACAGCGCCGATTTCACCAGTGCGCGCAGCTGCTCCAGGCCGACCGGCTTGGAGACGTAGTCGAAGGCGCCCGCCTTGAGCGCGGCGACCGCGTTCTCGGTGCTGCCGTGGGCGGTAATCACGGCCACCGGCAGGTCGGCGCCCAGGCCGGCGATATGGCGCACCAGCTCTAGACCTTCGCCGTCGGCCAGGCGCATGTCGGTGAGGCAGAGGTCGTAGCTGTCGCTCTTCAGCCGCTCCTTCGCCTCGGCGATCGAGCCGACGCTCTCCACGTCGAGCCCCATCTTCACCAGCGTCAGCTCGAGCAGCTCGCGGATGTCGGGCTCGTCGTCGACCACCAGGACGCTGGCGCCGCGCGAAGCGGCGCGCCGCTCGGCGCGCTTCATGCGGCGCGCGCCTCCCTGATCACGATCCTGAAATGCGCTCCCGGCATGTCGTTCACGTATTCGAGCAACGCCCGGTTGGCGGCGCACAGCTCGCGCGCCAGATACAGACCCAGGCCGGTGCCCTTGCTGTCGGTGGTGAAGAACGGCTCGAACAGCTGGCCCTGGCTCGACGGCGGCACTCCCGGGCCGTTGTCGATGACGCTCAATTCTACTCGACCGGCGAAACCGCCCAGCGCGATGCGCACGCTGCGCGGCTCGCTGCGCGCGTAGCGCACCGCGTTGCGCAGCAGGTTCCACATCACCTGGTGGAGGTGCTCGCGGTCGAACTCGACCCAGGCTTCGCGCGTGGCGCCAATGCCCAGGCGCGCGGCCGGCACCGACTCGTTGGCGACGAACTCGGCGATGAAGCCGGGCAGCCAGGCGTCGAGGCGGATGCGCTCGGCCGAGATGCGGTCGCGGCGGCTGAGCTGCAGCACTTCGGCCACCAGCCGCTCGAGGCGCTGCGTGTTGTCGTGGACGATACGGGTCAGGCGCTCGCGGTCGCCGCCCCGGTTCTCCTCGTCGAGAAGCTCCGCTGCATGGCTGATCGCCGCGAGCGGGTTGCGGATTTCGTGCGCGATGTTGGCGGTGAGCCGGCCGAGCGCGGCGAGCTTGATCTGCTGCGCCTGCTCGCGCGTGCGCGTCATGTCCTCGATGAACACTACGCTGAACTGCTCGTCGGTGCCGGTGTCGAGCAGCCGCAGCCGGATGTCGCGCCCGAGCAGGGCAAGGTCGGCGGGCCCGCCGGCCGCGGCATCGCCCGTGCGCCAGGCGCGCCAGCGCCCGCCGAAGCCCGGCAGCAGCTCGGCGATCCCCGCGCCGAGCAGCCTCTCGGCCGCGAGCAGGCGCTGCGCCTGCGGGTTGTGCTGGAGCACGCGGCCCTCGCGGTCGAGCACCAGCACCCCGTCCTGCATGTCCTGGATCACCAGCTGGTTGACGCGCGTCTGTGTAGCGAGCGCCCGGCCGCGCTGGCGCGCCAGCGCCTCGTTGGCGGCGACGCGCTGCGCGAGCCATCCGGTGACCCCGACGGTGGCGAAGCAGCCCATCGCCAGCAGCCCGGGTTGGACGAAGCCCGCGCTCGGCACATCTTGCAGCAGCACCCAGTACCCCTGCTCGAGGAGCAGCGCGATCGTGGCGAGCGCCGCATAGAGGAAGCTCAGGCGCCGAGGCGCGACGATCGCCGCCCCGGTGAGCGAGATCAGCAGCATCACGCCCAGGCCGCTGCGGATGCCGCCGCTCGCATACATCAGCAGCGTGATGGCGACCAAGTCGGCGCAGGCTTGCAGCGTCAGCTGCAGGTTGAAGTGCTCGCGCCAGCGCCTCAGGCCGGCGTGGAACACGATCCCCGCCACCATGTAGGCGGCGGCGACCAGGCGGAACAGATACAGCGAGTGCGCGCCGAGGTTGAGCGCATCGCCGTAGACCAGGCTGAGGGTGAAGAACAGCCCCGCCAGCACAACCCGGTACAGGTTGAAGTAGCGCAGCGAGATCCAGAACGACTCCGGCGTGCGCTCCTCGGGCGCGAGGAACAGCTCCGGATAGCGCGCCGGAGCCGGCATCAGCGCCGCCCCGGCCCGAGCCGGGCGTGCTCCTCGCTGCAGTAGAGCCGCTCGCCCGCGGCGCGCGCCTCGCTGCGCGGCAGATGCACGCCGCAATGCGCGCAGCTCACCAGTTCGCCGTGCACCGGCGGCCGGGTGTCGAAGTCCGGCCGCCCGCCGGAGCGCAGCGCGCGCCGCAGCAGCCAGACGGCGACCACCACGAGCAGCACCAGCACGATCAGCTTGCCCATCGGGCGATTATCTACCGGGAGAACAAACGAGTGGTCGGGGTGACTGGATTTGAACCAGCGACACCTGCGTCCCGAACGCAGTACTCTACCAGGCTGAGCTACACCCCGATCGCAGAGAAAAGCTAGCTGCGGCGCGCCACCGAGAAGGACGCCAATTCTAGCAAACAATCCCTGAATTCCGAGGGCTGCAGCCGCTCCAGCGCCCGCGCTGCCGCCTGCGCTTCGCGCTGCGCCGCTTGGCGCGCGTAATCGAGCGCGCCGCAGGCCCGGATCGCCTCCAGCACGCCGCCGAAGTCCTCGCGCCCGCCTTCGAGAATCGCGTGCCGCACCACCGCTGCCTGCTGCGCCGTGCCGGCGCGCAGCGCATAGATCAGCGGCAGCGTCGGCTTGCCCTCGGCGAGGTCGTCGCCGAGGCTCTTGCCGATCGCCGTCGCGTCGCCCGAATAATCCAGCACGTCGTCGATCAGCTGGAACGCGGTGCCGACGTGCCTGCCGTAATCGGCCAGCTCGTCCTCCAGGGACCGGGGCGCGCCGCCGAGCACGCCGCCGAGCCGCGCGGCGGCCTCGAACAGCTTCGCCGTCTTGCGGCGAATCACCTCGAGATAGCGCGTCTCGTCGACCTCGGGGTCGTGGCTCCCCATCAGCTGCAGCACCTCGCCTCCGGCGATGGCGTTGGTGGCCTCGGCGAGCACCTGCATGACGCGCATGTCGTCGACCTCGACCATCATCTGGAAGGCGCGGGAATAGAGAAAATCGCCGACCAGCACCGCTGCGGCGTTGCCGAAGGCGGCGTTGGCGGTGCTGTGCCCGCGCCGCAGCTGCGATGCATCGACCACGTCGTCGTGCAGCAGGGTGGCGGTGTGGATGAACTCGACCACCGCGGCGAGCTGCAGGCGGGCCTCGCCGCGATAGCCGGCCGCGCCGCACGCGAGCAGCAGCAGCGCTGGCCGCAGCCGCTTGCCTCCCGAGGTGACGATGTATTCGGCGACCTGGCGCACCAGCGCCACGTCCGATTCGAGTCGCCGGCGGATCAGCGCATCGACGCGCTGCAGATCCTGCGCGACCGGCGCCAGCATGGACACAAAACTCATGATTCGCTTATAATTCCAAGTCTTTGCCGATGCAAGACGCAAGTCCGGAGCAACGAGCCAATGTACGCAGTGATCAAGTCGGGCGGCAAGCAATACCGCGTCCAGTCGGGCGCCCAGGTGCGCGTCGAGGCGCTGCCGGCGGAAGTCGGCGCGGCGATCTCTTTCGACGAGGTGTTGCTCGTCGGCGAAGGCGACAACCTGAAGATCGGCGCGCCGCTCGTCTCCGGCGCCAAGGTGAAGGGCACGGTGGTGGCGCACGGACGCGGTGAGAAACTAAAAATCTTCAAGCTGCGCCGGCGCAAGCACTACCAGAAAACGCAGGGCCATCGGCAGTCGTACACCGAGGTCCGCATAGACGATATCCTGCAGGGGTAAGGCATGGCTCACAAGAAAGCCGGCGGCAGCTCGCGCAACGGGCGCGATTCCAAGGCCAAGCGCCTCGGCGTCAAGGCGTTCGGCGGCGAGCGCGTCAACGCCGGGCAGATCCTGGTGCGCCAGCGCGGCACCCAGGTGCATCCCGGCGCGAACGTCGGCATGGGGCGCGACCACACGCTGTTCGCGCGCATCACCGGCCAGGTGCAGTATGCGGTGAAAGGCGAGGACTCGCGCAAGACCGTGAGCATAATCTCGGAAAACTCGCCGGCGTAAGCCGGACGCTCCTTCAAAAAAGGCCCTGTCGACACCGATGGGGCTTTTTCATTTCAGGGCCATGAAGTTCATCGACGAAGCGAAGATCGAGGTGCACGCCGGCAAGGGCGGTGACGGCGCCGCTTCGTTCCGGCGCGAGAGGTACGTGCCGCGCGGCGGCCCCGACGGCGGCGACGGCGGCCGCGGCGGCAGCGTGTGGGCGCGCGCCGACCGCAACGTCAACACGCTGATCGACTACCGTTTCGCTCGCATCCACCGGGCGCAGAACGGCGGCAGGGGCGCCGGCGCCGACTGCAACGGCAGGGCGGGCAGCGACATCGAGCTGCGCATGCCGGTGGGCACCGTGATCCGCGAGGCGAGCGGCGCGCTGGTGGCCGATCTCGCCCGCGACGGCGAGCGCGCGCTCCTCGCACGCGGCGGTCAAGGCGGCCTGGGCAACCTGCACTTCAAGTCGAGCGTCAACCGGGCCCCCCGTCAGTTCACGCGCGGCGCGCCCGGCGAGAGCTGCAGCCTTGGGCTCGAGCTGCGCGTGCTGGCCGACGTCGGCCTGCTCGGCCTGCCGAACGCCGGCAAGTCCACCTTCATCCGCGCGGTGTCGAGCGCGCGGCCAAAAGTCGCCGACTATCCGTTCACCACGCTCAACCCCTCGCTCGGCGTGGTCCGGGTGGGCGATGCCAGCTTTGTCATCGCCGACATCCCCGGGCTGATCGAGGGCGCCGCCGAAGGCGCCGGGCTCGGCCACCAGTTCCTGCGCCATCTGTCGAGAACGCGGCTGCTGCTGCACATCATCGACCTCACGCAGGAGGATCCGGCACGCGACGCCAGGGTCATCGCGGCCGAGCTGAAGAAATACGAGGACGCGCTGTATCGCAAGCCGCGCTGGCTGCTGTTCAACAAGATCGACGCGGCCGAGGACGCCGACGCGCGCATCGGGAAGATCCTGAACCAATTGCGCTGGAAACGGCCATGGTTCAAAGTGGCTGCCATCAGCGCCACAGGAACAAAAGAGGTGTGCTCGGCAGTCGCCCGCGAGCTCTCCAAGAAATGATCTCGCAAGCGAAGACCCTGGTCGTGAAGGTCGGCACGTCGCTCGTGACCCACGCCGGCCGCGGCCTCGATGTCGAGGCGATCGCGCGCTGGGCGGCGCAGATCGCGCGCCTGCGGCAGATGGGTCGGCGCACGATCCTCGTCTCGAGCGGCGCGATTGCCGAGGGCATGCAGCGGCTCGGCTGGACGCGCCGCCCGCACAGCATGCACGAGCTGCAGGCGGCCGCGGCGGTCGGGCAGATGGGCCTCGTGCAGTGCTACGAGAGCTGCTTCCGCGAGCACGGCCTGCACACCGCGCAGGTGCTGCTCACCCACGCCGACATGGCGGACCGGCAGCGCTATCTGAACGCGCGCACCACGCTGCGCACGCTGCTCGAGCTCGGCGTGATCCCGGTGATCAACGAGAACGACACCGTGGTCACCGACGAGATCAAGTTCGGCGACAACGACACGCTCGGCGCGCTGGTCACCAACCTGGTCGAGGCCGACGCGCTGATCCTGCTGACCGACCAGGCGGGTCTCTATGAATCGGATCCCCGCCGCGACTCAAGTGCAAAACTGATCGAACAAGCGGAGGCGAGCGACCCGCGGCTCGAAACCGTCGCCGGCGGCACCGGCAGCGCGCTCGCCAAGGGCGGCATGCTGACCAAGGTGCAGGCGGCAAAGCGTGCCGCGCGCAGCGGCGCGCACACCGTCATCGCCTCGGGGCGCGAGCCCGAGGTGCTGGTGCGGCTCGCGCAGGGCGAGCGCCTCGGCACGCTGCTGACCGCGCAGACCGTGCCGCTCGCCGCGCGCAAGCAATGGCTTGCCGACCACCTGACCGTCACCGGCCGGCTGCGCCTCGATGCCGGCGCGGTCAAGGCGGTGGTGCGCGACGGCAAGAGCCTGCTGCCGATCGGCGTCGTCGAAGTGTCCGGTGAGTTCGAGCGCGGGGCGGTGGTCGGCTGCCTCGACCCGCAGGGCCGCGAGGTGGCGCGCGGCCTCGTCAACTACTCGGCGGCCGAGGCGCGGCAGATCATGCGCCGCCCGTCAGCCGAGATCGAGTCGGTCCTCGGCTACTTCGACGAGCCCGAGCTGATCCACCGCGATAACCTGGTCGTGCTCTAGTTGCTGCCGCCGAGATTTTTCGGCTCGACATAGACCGACGGGTGGCTGCCGCGGCGCAGCGCGTCGACGCCCTCCGCGGCGCTGCGGATCGGATCGCGGTGCGGACAGAAGAAATAGTGCGCCAGCGCATATTGCCAGCCGAGCGATGTGCCCCGGGCGAATTCCCGCCAGTCGCTATCCCTGCTGCTCCAGCTGCCCTCGGCACGCGCGACGGCGTAAAGCCGGTGCTCGCGAGGGCAGCGGATGCCTTCGTAGCTCACGTTGTCGACGCCGCTCGGGCTGCGCGCGACGAGCGTGAAGCGCACGATCCTGTCGGCGCCTACGCTCAGTGAGCGCGCGTCGACGAAATATTTGAATTCGGCGGTCGGGCTGACGTAGAACTCGATCAGGTCGGCGTGGCGCGGATAGGGCGGCGGCGCCGCCGTGTCCTCGCTGACCAGGCGCTGGCGGTTCTGCCGCTCCCAGTCGCTCACCGGCTGAGTCGGCGCGCAGCCGGCCACCAGCAGGACGAGAAGCCACCTCAAGCGAGGTCCGCCGCGAGCGAGGCGCGGATATCGGCCGGCACCTCGACGCCGACGCGGTATTGAGGATGATCGACGCCCATCGACAGCCCGGCGCCGCGGGCGAGCGCCGCGCGCATCGCTGCCGCCAGCTCGAAGCGCAGGAAATGCACCGACGAGGTCTTCTCGTCGTTCTCGCGCTCCAGATCCTCGTCGGCGATGGCGTAGACGCGCTCGCTTGCCGCGACCTGCGCCCAGACGCGCTTCTCGATGCCGCGCAGGAGCCCCAGCATGCGGCGGCGCTCGGCCTCCTCCGGATATTCGATCAGCATCGTCGCTTTCCAGTTGGAGCCGTCCGGGATCAAGGGGTTGTAGGCGTCGAGCTCGTCCTGGATCCCCGCGTCCTCGAAGATGCGCTCGATGCGCAGCATCTCCTGCACCTGGTAGCGGATGGTGAGCTCGTCCTCGAACTGCAGCAGGACGTGCTCGCCCAGGTGAACATTGCGGCGCTTCTTGTGCTCGATGACCTTGGCGCGGAACTCGTTGCGCTGCCGCGCGTACGCCTCGAGCGACAGCAGGCTGTGTCGTGTGATCATGCCGCTATTTTACGAGAGCGGCCTCGATCTCCGAGAAGGTGAGCGCCACCTCGCCGCCCGCCGGCACCGACACGCCCAGCTGGCGGGCGATCTGCGACATCGAGAAGACGCCGCGCACCATCGCGCGCTCCACCACCAGCGCATGCTGCCGGCCGGCGCGGCGCAGCGTCTCCAGCACGTGGCCGACGCGGGCGCGCTCGACTTCGGCCAGCTCGATGACCTCGACGCGCTCTGCCGGCGTCATGACGTCGGCCACGGTGAGCTCGTCGCGCCGCACGCCCCGCCCGGTGGCGGCGAGCATCGAGCGCTCGCCGAGGAGGTCGTTCGCGGTGAGAACGCCGAGCACGCTCTCGTGCTCGTCGACCACCAGCAGCAGCCGCACGCCGCGCGTGACCATGAACTGATTGGCGCCGGCGAGCGGTGCCTGCGGGCGGATCGTCGCCGGCGTGGCGCGCGTGAAATCGGTCATCACCGCGAGCGCCGGCGACTCGAGGGTCACGCGTTCCGACGACGGCTGCGTGGGCCGGCGAAACCCGGCGTCGCCGCCGAGCTCGCGCAGCGGCAGCGCCTGGTAGATCCGCTCCATGCGCCTAGCCCACCGGCAGCGCGCGCTGCAGCCGCGCGCGGCGGTCCGCCAGCAGGAAGCGATGCAGCTCGATCAGCGCCTGGCGGTACACCTCGCGCTTGAACTCGATCACCGCCTCGAGCGGCACCCAGTACTCGTGCCAGCGCCAGGCGTCGAACTCGGGATGGCCGCTGGCGCGCAGCTTGACGTCGCAGTCGCGTCCGGTCATGCGCAGCAGGTACCAGATCTGCTTCTGGCCGCGGTAGGGGCCGCCGTTGGACTCCCGCGCGCGACGCGCCCACCTTTCCGGCACTTCATAGCGCAGCCAGTCGCGCGTGCGACCGAGGATGCGGACATGCGTGCGCTGCAGGCCGATCTCCTCCTCGAGCTCGCGGTACATCGCCTGCACCGGCGTCTCGCCATAGTTGATGCCGCCCTGCGGAAACTGCCAGGCGTGCTGATTGACGCGCTTGCCCCAGAAGACTTCGTTCCGCTGGTTGGCAAGGACGATGCCGACGTTCGGACGGTAGCCTTCCTTGTCGAGCATGGCTGCACCGCCTTGAGTTAGCTTAAGTTAGAATCGCGCAACAATTTTTTCACAGCCCACCGACAATTACAACGGCGGTGCGGACCATGAGAACCAGCAGGTTTTTCATCGCCACGCTGAAGGAAGTGCCTGCCGAGGCCGAGATCGCGAGCCACCGGCTGATGCTGCGCGCCGGCCTGATCCGGCGCCTGTCGGCGGGCATCTACACTTGGCTGCCGCTCGGCCTGCGCGTGCTGCACAAGGTCGAGGCCGTCGTGCGCCAGGAGATGAACCGCGCCGGCGCGATCGAGCTGTCGATGCCGGTGGTGCAGCCCGCCGAGCTGTGGCAGGAGTCGGGCCGCTGGCAGGCCTACGGGCCGGAGCTCCTGCGCTTCAAGGACCGCCACGAGCGCGACTTCGTGCTGCAGCCGACCTCCGAGGAGGTCGTCACCGACCTGGCGCGCAGCGAGCTGAAGAGCTACCGCACGCTGCCGCAGCACTTCTACCAGATCCAGACCAAGTTCCGCGACGAGCGCCGTCCCCGCTTCGGCATCCTGCGCGGGCGCGAATTCGTCATGAAGGACGGCTATTCTTTTCACGCCGATCTGGCCGATCTGGAACGCGAGTACCGCAATATGTACGACACCTACACGCGCATCTTCACCCGCCTCGGCCTGAAGTTCCGCGCCGTCGCCGCCGACACCGGCGCGATCGGCGGCACCGGCTCGCACGAATTCCACGTCCTCGCCGAATCGGGCGAGGGCGCCATCGCCTGGTGCCCGCAGTCGGACTACGCCGCGAACGTCGAGCTTGCCGAAGCCGTTCCCCCCAGGGAGCCGCGCAAGGCACCAACGGAAAAGATGCAGAAGATCCCGACTCCCGGCAAGACGAAGTGCGAAGACGTCGCGCAATTTTTGAAAGTGGATCTGAAGCAGACCGTAAAGGCCGTCGCGGTGGTGCACGACGACGTCCTGCATCTTTTGCTGCTGCGCGGCGACCACGACCTGAACGAGCTCAAGACGCAGAAGCTGCTCGGCGCGTTCCGCTTTGCCGCCGACACGGAAATCGAAACCGCCTTGAAGTGCAAGGCGGGCTACATCGGCCCGGTCGGGGCGAAGAACGTCAAGGTGATCGCCGACCGCGCGGTCGCTGCGCTGAGCGATTTCGTGTGCGGGGCGAATGAAGAGGGGTTCCACCTGACCGGGGTCAACTTCGGCCGGGACCTTCCCGAGCCGTCGCAAGTCGCCGATATTCGCAATGTCGTCGCCGGCGACCCGAGCCCGGATGGCAAAGGGCGGCTGGAGATCGTGCGCGGCATCGAGGTCGGCCAGATCTTCCTGCTGCGCTCCGAGTATTCATCCGCAATGAAGGCCGGCTTCCTGGACGCGGCAGGAACGGAGAAACCTTTCGAGATGGGTTGCTACGGAATCGGCGTCACGCGCGTGGTCGCCGCCGCGATCGAGCAGAACAACGACGCGCGCGGCATCGTCTTTCCGGCGCCGATCGCGCCTTTCGCCGCTTGCCTGGTGCCGATCGGCTATCAGAAGAGCGCCGCCGTGCGCGAGGCGGCCGATCGCCTGCACGACGCGCTGGAGCAGGCGGGGATCGACGTGCTGATGGATGATCGCGACGAGCGGCCCGGGGTGCTGTTCGCCGACATGGATCTGATCGGCATCCCGCACCGCGTCGTGCTGTCGGAGCGCGGGCTCGCGGCGGGGAACGCGGAGTACAAGGGCCGGCGCGAGGAGAAGCCGCGGGAAATGCCGCTCGACTCGATCGGGAGCTTTCTGAAGGAACGTCTGCGCGCGTGAGGCGGATCGCGGCTCTCCTTGGCCTGCTGCTGCCCATGCCCGCGCTTGCCGGGGCGCAGATCTACGAGCCGCTTGCCGACAGCGTGCGCGCGCGGCTGTCGACCCAGGTCGCGGATCGCGCTCCGGCGAACCTGCATTTCCGCTCGCCGCAAGATGCGCAGCGCTGGCTGAACGAGATGGAAAAGCGCGTCGCCGCGAGCATCCCCGACCGCAGGCAGCGCCTGGAGCTGCTGCGCACGGTGCATTACGAGGCCACCCGCGCGCGGCTCGATCCGCAGCTGGTGCTCGGCCTGATCGAGGTCGAGAGCAAGTTTCGCAAGTACGCGGTATCGAAGGCCGGGGCGCGTGGCTATATGCAGGTGATGCCGTTCTGGCTGGATCAGATCGGGCAGCCGGGCCATAACCTGTTCCACCTGCGCACCAATATCGCGTACGGCTGCGCGATTCTCAGGCACTATCTCGACGTCGAAGACGGCGATTACTTCCGCGCGCTGGGGCGCTACAACGGCAGCCTGGGACGCGCGGAATATCCGAACATGGTGCGCGCAGCCTGGCAGGGACGCTGGAAGTACGACGGACCAACCGCATGATCGGCGCGCTGATCGAGCGCCATCCGCGCTTCGCCAACTGGCTCTACGGCTTCACGCCGCCCGAGCGCGGCACGGTGGTGCTGGTCCATCGCCGCGTCTATATCGTGCCGGCGCGCCTCGGCTGGCTGTTCGCCGCGACGCTCGGCATTCTCCTCATCGGCTCGATCAACTACGCGCTGTCGCTCGGCTTCGCGCTCACCTTTCTCCTCGCCGGCCTGGGGCTCGCAGGGATGGTGCACACCGCGCGCAATCTGGTGCGCACGGCGATCAGCGTCGGCCGCGCCGAGCCGGTGTTCGCCGGCGAATCGGCGCAGTTCCGCCTGTACCTCGACGGCGGGCCGGGGTTCGACCGGCCGGCGATCCTCGCGCGCCATCTCGCCGCCGGTTCGCAATTGGTGGTCGACGTGCCCGCCGGCGGGCTCGCCGAGGTGGTGCTCGCAGTGCCCGCGGCGCGGCGCGGCTGGCTGCCGCTCGGGCGAGTGATGCTGGAGACGCGCTTTCCGCTCGGCCTGTTTCGCGCATGGAGCTACACCGAGCCCGCTGCGCGCTGCCTGGTCTATCCGACACCGGAGCGCTCGGCGCTGCCGCCGCCGAGCGCCGAGGCGGCGGCCGGCGCTTTGCGCACGCAAACCACGGGCAACGACGATTTCGCCGGCCTGCGCGGCTACCAGGCGTCGGACTCGCCGCGGCACGTGGCGTGGAAGGCGGTGGCCCGCAGCGACGTGATGCTCACCAAGCAGTTCACCGGCGAGGCGGCCGCCGAGCTGTGGCTCGACTGGCGGCTGCTGCCCGCGCGCATGGGCGCCGAGCAGCGCCTGTCGCGCCTGGCGGGATGGGTTCTAGCCGCCGAACGCAGCGGCGCGCACTACGGCCTGCGGCTGCCGGGATTGGAGATTGCGCCGCGTCGCGGCGACTCGCACAGCGCCGCCTGCCTGCAGGCTCTCGCGCTCTACCAGCCCTCATGACCCAGGCAGCGCACCCGCTCGCCCCCGAAGTGCGCCTCGTCGACACGCGCGACCTTGCCTGGTTGATCGGCTCGCTCCTGATCGTGATCGCGCCGCACACGCTGCGCGCGCCCTGGTGGCTGACCGTGCTCACGCTGTGCCTGTTCGGCTGGCGCCTGTACTGCACGCTCAATCGCGCGCCTTTGCCTTCGCGCTGGCTGGTGATAGGCATCGCCGCCGTGGCGATGCTCGGCATCTGGATCGAGTATCGCACCCTCTTCGGGCGCCAGCCGGGGATCATCCTGCTCACGCTGTTCGCCGGGCTCAAGCTGCTCGAGACGCGCAGCCACCGCGACGCCGCGGTAGCTGCTTTCCTCGGCTACTTCCTCATCATCACCAACTTCCTGTACACGCAGTCGATGCTCACCGCCATCGTAATGTGCGGCGCGTTGTACACGATCACCGCGACGCTGATCGGCTTCAGCGCGCCGCAACGGCCGGCGCGCGCGAACCTGCGCACCGCGGCGCTGCTGCTCGCGCACGCCGTGCCAGCCGCCCTGGCGCTGTTCTTCCTTTTCCCGCGCGTGCAGGGCCCGCTCTGGGGCCTGCCGCAGGACGCTTACAGCGGCTTGACCGGGCTGTCGGACAGCATGAGCCCGGGAAATCTCTCGCAGCTCGCGCAGTCCGATGCCATCGCGTTCCGCGCCGAGTTCGAAGGCGACACGCCACCGCAGCCGCTGCGCTACTGGCGCGGCCCGGTGATGTGGGATTTCGACGGCCGCAGCTGGTCGACGGGGCCGACCCTGCTCGCCGATTTCACGCCCCTCGAAGGCGGCAGCGGAAGGTACCGCTACGGCGTGGTGCTGGAGGCGCACAACCGCAACTGGCTGTTCGCCCTGGAAACCGCAGCCACCTTGCCCGAGCGCGCGCGCTACACCGCAGATGGCCAGCTGCTCGCCCGCTCC
>Ga0209157_1000503_pt1 | contig 33306 bp, 26 predicted proteins | sample GraSoiAngelo_135_FD_185892 | JGI IMG/M metagenome (GOLD analysis project Ga0209157, IMG submission 185892) | Grasslands soil microbial communities from the Angelo Coastal Reserve, California, USA - 14_0929_05_40cm (SPAdes) (version 2) | ecosystem: Environmental > Terrestrial > Soil > Grasslands ...
GCCGGGACGCCGAGCTCGCGAGCGCCTCCACCGACGCGAACGTGCCGATCGCGCTCGGCATCCCGGCGATCGCGCTGGGCGCGGGCGGGAAGGCGGGCGACGCCCACCTTGCGACGGAGTGGTATGAGAATACCGAGGGCGCCCTGGGCATCGTACGGGCGCTGCTGGTGACGGCGGCGATGGCGGGGCTGGCTTAGCCCCGGCAGGGATTCACGGCCGTCGACGTAGCGCCACCGCTACAGCATTTGAGTTCGCGCTGCACTGCCGGCCTGCAGCACCAAGCCGGGTGGGGGCCCGGGTCCTGCCCGCCACCGTCTACGTGAGCACGGACCCGTCTCGCACGGGCCGCCGGGGCGCTGGTGACCCCGGCGGCACGAACGTTGAGTGGCTTCTTGAAACGAAGCGTACTCGAGTTCCGATGGTCGTCCGTCGTCTTGCCGCTCTCCGGTCTGTGTTGTGCCTCGCGCTGGCCACCTGCGTCGAGGAACCGTCTGGCCCGCCCTCCCCCGGACCGGACGCAGCCGGCGCGGCTGCCGCCAGCCCCGCAGTGCTCGTCGGCGCCGGAGACATCGCGGACTGTAACAGGGCATGGGACTCTCTCACCGCAAACCTGATGGACACCATCCCGGGCACCGTATTTGCCTTGGGCGACAACGCCTACCCCAGTGGGACCAGTTCCGATTACGCCAACTGTTACGCGCCCACGTGGGGGCGCTTCAAGGCGCGCACCCGACCGGTGCCCGGCAACCACGACTACAGCACCGCCGGCGCCGCCGGCTACTTCGGGTACTTCGGCGCTGCGGCTGGCGACCCGGCCAAGGGCTACTACAGCTATGACGTCGGTTCCTGGCACATCATCGCACTGAACAGCAGCGTGGCGCACTGGGTAGGGTCGCCCCAAGAGCAGTGGCTGCGCGCCGATCTCGCGGCTAACCCGATGGCGTGCACCCTGGCGTATTGGCACTACCCGCTCTTCAGCTCCAGCACAGTCGAGGTCGACCCGCAGACTCAAAACTTCTGGCAGGACCTGTACGACGCTGGGGCCGAGCTCGTGCTCAACGGCCATCACCACGACTATGAGCGGTTCGCCCCTCAGACGCCAGCGGGCGCGGTGGATCCGGTGTACGGCATGCGGGAGATAATCGTCGGGACGGGTGGCGGTGAAGGGCTGTTCCCGTTCGGCGCGACGGCCGCGAACTCCGAGGTGCGCAACAACGAGACCATGGGCGTCCTGAAGGTGACGCTCTCCGACGGCGGCTACACGTGGAAGTTCATTCCCGTCCAAGGCAAGACGTTCACCGACGCGGGCAGCGGCACGTGCCACGGCGCGCCCGGGGCGCCCGGGAATCATCCGCCAACGGCCGCGCCGGGCGGACCCTACTCCGGCGCCGAGGGGACGGCCGTCACGTTCGACGGTAGCGCCTCGTCCGACCCCGACGGTGATGCGTTGACGTATGCTTGGGACTTTGGGGACGGCGCCACCGGCAGCGGCGTGAAGCCAACCCACAGCTACGCCGACAACGGCCCGTACTCTGTGACGCTCACCGTCAGCGACACGCACAGCGCGACGAGTGCCCCGGGGACGACGACCGCGGCGATCGCGAATACCCCGCCGACGGTGAACGCGGGCGGGAGCCAGACGGCCAAGGCAGGCAGCCCCTTCACGCTCAGCGCCACGTTCAGCGATCCCGGCGTGAAGGATTCGCCCTGGTCCTACGCGATCGACTGGGGCGACGGCTCGCCCCAAACCTCGGGCAGCACGACCAGCCAGTCGAATCCGCTGGCGGCCACACACACCTACGCCGCTGGCGGCACGGACACCGTGCGGGTGATAGTGACGGACAAGGATGGGGGGTCGGGTACCGGCAAGGCCGCGGTGACGGTGACGGCGAACAAACCGCCGACGGCTGGGTTCACGACGACCTGCTCGGCGCTGAGCTGTGCGTTCACCGACGGCAGCACGGACGCGGACGGGCAGGTCACGGCCTGGAGCTGGAGCTTCGGCGACGGCGGGACCGCGACATCGCAGAACCCGTCCCACACATACGCCGCGGGCGGGACCTACACCGTCACCCTCACAGTCACCGACAACCAGGGCGCGACGGGGAGCACCTCCAAGTCCGTCGCGGTGGCGGCCCCGAACAAGCCTCCGACCGCCGCGTTCTCGGCGAGCTGCAGTGGGCTGACGTGTGGTTTCACGAGCTCGAGCAGCGACCCCGACGGCTCGATCAGCACTTACAGCTGGACCTTCGGCGACGGGGGGACCGCGACGTCGCAGAACCCGTCCCACACGTACGCGGCGGGGGGGACCTACACCGTCACCCTCACGGTGACCGACAATCAGGGCGCGACGGGGAGCATCTCCAAGTCCGTCACGGTGACGGCCGCGAACCAGCCGCCCACCGCCGCCTTCACATCAAGCTGCACTGCGCTGACGTGCAGCTTCACCAGTACGAGCAGCGACCCAGACGGCTCGATCGCCGCCTACAGCTGGACCTTCGGTGATGGCGCGACGTCGACCGCGCAGAACCCGTCCCACACGTACGCCGCGGGCGGCACCTACACCGTCACCCTCACGGTCACCGACAATCAGAGCGCAACGGGGAGTACCGCCAAGACGGTCACCGTGGCGGCCGCGAACCAGCCGCCGACCGCCGCCTTCACATCAAGCTGCACTGCGCTGACGTGCAGCTTCACCAGCACGAGCAGCGACCCTGACGGCTCGATCGCCGCCTACAGCTGGACCTTCGGCGACGGCGCGACCGCGACGTCGCAGAACCCCGCCCACACGTACGCGGCCGGCGGCACGTACACGGTCACCCTCACAGTCACTGACAACCAGGGCGCGACGGGGAGTACCTCCAAGACCGTCACCGTCGCCCCCCCGAACCAGCCGCCGACCGCCGCGTTCACGGCGAGCTGCAGTGCGCTGACGTGCAGCTTCACGAGCACGAGCAGCGATCCCGACGGCTCGATCAGTGCCTACAGCTGGACCTTCGGCGACGGCGCGACCGCGACGTCCCAGAACCCGTCGCACACGTACGCGACTGGTGGGACCTACACCGTCGGCCTCACGGTGACCGACAATCAGGGCGCGACGGCCTCCACCTCGAAGTCCGTCACCGTGACGGCCCCCAACCAGCCGCCCACGGCCGCGTTTACGGCGAGCTGCAGTGGGCTCACCTGCAGCTTCACCAGCACGAGCAGCGACCCTGACGGCTCGATCAGCGCCTACAGCTGGACGTTTGGTGATGGCGCGACGTCGACCGCGCAGAACCCGTCTCACACGTACGCGGCGGGCGGGACCTACACCGTCACCCTGGCGGTGACCGACAATCAGGGCGCCACCGCTTCCACGTCGAAGTCCGTCACCGTGACGGCCCCGAACCAGCCGCCCACGGCCGCGTTTACGGCGAGCTGCAGCGGGCTCACCTGCAGCTTCACCAGCTCGAGCAGCGACCCGGACGGCTCGATCAGCGCCTACAGCTGGACCTTCGGCGACGGCGCGACCGCGACGTCCCAGAACCCGTCCCACACGTACGCGGCCGGGGGGACCTACACCGTCACCCTCAAGGTGACCGACAATCAGGGCGCGACCGGCTCCACCTCGCATAGCGTCACCGCCAGCCAGCCGAACCAGCCGCCAACGGCCGCGTTCACGGCGAGCTGCAGTGGGCTGACGTGCAGCTTCACGAGCTCGAGCAGCGACCCGGACGGCTCGATCAGCGCCTACAGCTGGACGTTTGGTGATGGCGCGACGTCGACCGCGCAGAACCCGTCGCACACGTACGCGACTGGTGGGACCTACACCGCCGGCCTCACGGTGAGCGACAATCAGGGCGCGACGGCCTCCACCTCGAAGTCCGTCACCGTGACGGCCCCGAACCAGCCGCCGACCGCCGCGTTCACGGCGAGCTGCAGCGGGCTGACGTGCAGCTTCACGAGCTCGAGCAGCGACCCGGACGGCTCGATCAGTGCTTACAGCTGGACCTTCGGTGACGGGGCAACCTCGACCGCGCAGAACCCGGCCCACACGTACGCGGTCGGGGGGACCTACACCGTGACCCTCAAGGTGACCGACAATCAGGGCGGGACGGGCACCACCTCGCACGGCGTGACGGTCACCCAGCCGAACCAGCCGCCGACGGCCGCGTTCACGTCGAGCTGCAGCGGGCTCACCTGCAGCTTCACCAGCACAAGTACCGACCCCGATGGCTCGATCAACGCCTACAGCTGGACCTTCGGCGACGGCGCGACCGCGACGTCCCAGAACCCGTCCCGCACGTACGCGGCCGGCGGGACCTACACCGTCACCCTCACGGTGACCGACAATCAGGGCGCGACGGCCTCCACCTCGAAGTCCATCACCGTGACGGCCCCGAACCAGCCGCCGACCGCCGCGTTCACGGCGAGCTGCAGCGGGCTGACGTGCAGCTTCACGAGCTCGAGCAGCGACCCGGACGGCTCGATCAGTGCTTACAGCTGGACCTTCGGTGACGGGGCAACCTCGACCGCGCAGAACCCGGCCCACACGTACGCGGTCGGGGGGACCTACACCGTGACCCTCAAGGTGACCGACAATCAGGGCGGGACGGGCACCACCTCGCACGGCGTGACGGTCACCCAGCCGAACCAGCCGCCGACGGCCGCGTTCACGTCGAGCTGCAGCGGGCTCACCTGCAGCTTCACCAGCACAAGTACCGACCCCGATGGCTCGATCAACGCCTACAGCTGGACCTTCGGCGACGGCGCGACCGCGACGTCCCAGAACCCGTCCCGCACGTACGCGGCCGGCGGGACCTACACCGTCACCCTCACGGTGACCGACAATCAGGGCGCGACGGCCTCCACCTCGAAGTCCATCACCGTGACGGCCCCGAACCAGCCGCCGACCGCCGCGTTCACGGCGAGCTGCAGTGGGCTGACGTGCAGCTTCACGAGCTCGAGCAGCGACCCGGACGGCTCGATCAGCGCCTACAGCTGGACCTTCGGCGACGGCGCGACGTCGACGTCCCAGAACCCGTCGCATACGTACGGAGCCGGCGGCACCTACACCGTCACCCTCAAAGTGACCGACAATCAGGCCGCCACCGGCTCCACCTCGAAGTCGGTCACCGTGACGGCTCCGAACAAACCGCCCAGTGCCGCGTTTACGGCGAGCTGCAGCGGGCTCACCTGCAGCTTCACGAGCTCGAGCAGCGACCCCGATGGCTCGATCAGCGCCTACAGCTGGACGTTCGGCGACGGCGGGACGGCGACCTCCCAGAACCCGTCCCACACATACGGGGCCGGCGGGACCTACACCGTCACCCTCAAGGTGACCGACAATCAGGGCGCGACGGGCTCCACGTCGCACAGTGTGACCGTCAGCCAGCCCAACCTGCCCCCGACCGTGAACGCCGGGTCCGACGCAACCGTGTTGCTCGGGCTGCTCTACACCGAGCAGGCCACGTTCAGCGACCCCGACAACGACGGGCCGTGGTCGTACACGATCAGCTGGGGCGACGGCTCGTCGACGAGTGGGAGCACGTCGAGCGAGAGCAGCATCTCGGCGACGCACACATATCTCCTGCCGGGGAGCTACACGATCCGCGTGACGGTGGTCGACAGCCGTGGTGGTTCAGGCTCGGACCAAAAGGTGCTCGCGGTGGTGCTGTGACCGCAGCTGGAGCGGCGTGAGCCCGGGGCTCACCAATCAGGCAGGCCCACGCCTGGGCTCAGGCACGGGCAGAGGCCGCATCCTCATCCAGCGCACGCAGCGCGTCCAGCGCCTCCCGGGTGTGCCGCGTAGCGCGTAGCTGCGAGGAATACGTGCGCCGCACCACGCCCGCTTTGTCGATCACGTACGTCACCCGTCCGGGCAGGAACCCTAGTGTCTTGTCGACGCCGTACAGCTCGCGCACCGTGCCGCCACGGTCGGAGAGCAGGAGGAACGGCAACGCGTGGCGCGCCGCGAACCTCCGGTGCGAGGCGACCGAGTCCGAGCTGATGCCCACCACCTCCGCGCCCGCGGCGGTGAACCGGTCGTAGCTGTCTCGGAACGCTCGGGCTTCGAGCGTGCACCCGGGTGTTTCGTCCTTGGGATAGAAGTACAGCACCACGGTCCCGCGGCCGAGCAGATCCCGCAGCCGCACCGGCTTGCCCGCTTGGTCCGGCAGGGTGAAATCCGGAGCCCGATCTCCTACACGCACCTTCCTGTCTCTGGGCATCGCCTCCTCCATCTGTCGAGCTGCATAGCCCCGGGCGTGAGCCCCATAGCCCCGGGCGTGAGCCCCATAACCCCGGGCGTGAGCCCGGGGCCGGGCGTGAGCCCGCGGCCGGGCGCCGGCCCGGGGAATTAATGCGCGGCGGCCCCCCCCGGCATCCCCTTGCTCCTGTGCATCAGCAGTAAGAGCGGGAGCGACAACACGAAGCACGCCCCGAACAACAGGAACAGCTGCTCGAACGAGAGCATCATCGCCTGCCGCGTCACCTGGCCGTTCAGCACCATCAGCGCCTTCGACTCGGCGAGCGGCGCCGGCGTGCCCGTCGCGATGAGCCTCGCCATGATGCCGGCAAGCCGCTCGCGCGTCACCTCGCTGAACTGGGTGACGTTCGCAATCAGGTCGGCCCGATGGATCGCCGTGAAGCGCTGCACCAACGTCGCCGAGATCGCGATCCCCACGCTCCCGCCCAGCTGGCGCATCAGGTTGAAGAGCCCGGTGCCGTTCGGGATCTTGCTCATCGGCAGGTCGGCGAGCGCGAGGTTTGTGAGCGGCACGAAGATCAGGCCGAGTCCCACGCCCCGAAAGATCAGCGGCCAGAAGAAGTCGGACATGCCGCTGTCGGTGGTGAAGTGGGCGTGCTTCCACATCGACAGGGCGAAGATCGACACCCCGGCGAGGATCGACAGCCGCCCGTCGAACTTGCCCGTGGTTCGCCCCATCGTGGCCATCGTGAACGCGCTCGCGAGCGCGCCCGGCAGGATCACGAACCCCGTCTGCTCCGCCGTGAAGTTCTGGAGGTTCTGCAGATACACGGGCAGCACGAACACGGTGGCATAGAGACAAATCCCGAGTACCCCGCCGAACACCACCCCCACGGCGAGCTGCCGGCTCTTCAGGATCCGCAGGTCCACGACCGGATGCTCCGTCGTCAGCTCATGCCACACGAAGGCGATCAGCGACACGGCGCTGATCAGAGCGTATGTGATGACCTCGCGCGAGTCGAACCAGTCGAGCCGCTCGCCCCGCTCGAGCATCGTCTGCAGCGTGCCGATCCCGACGGCTAGCAGTAGCAGGCCTACGTAATCGATCTTCTCGGCCTTCACCTGGAACCGCGAGTCCTGGATGAAGCTGAGCGACAGCGCCAGCGCCAGCATCCCGATCGGGATGTTGATGTAGAAGATCCATGGCCAGCCGAAGGCGTCGGTGATGTAGCCGCCGAGCGTCGGCCCCAGCGTTGGGCCCACCATCACACCGACCCCGAAGATCGCCATCGCGGTGCCGTACTCCTCGCGGGGGAACTCTTCGTATAGGATCGCTTGCGAGGTGGAGAGCAGCGCGCCGCCTCCCAGACCCTGGACGATGCGCCAGAACACGAGCGCCGCGAGCGAATGCGCGTTACCACAGAAGAAAGACGAAACGACGAAGATCGCGATCGATCCCGCGAAGTAGCGACGGCGCCCGAACAACGCCGACAGCCAGCCGGTGATCGGCAGGATGATCACGTTGGCGACGATGTAGCCGGTCGACACCCACGCGATCTCGTCGAGCGTCGCCCCCAAGTTCCCCATCATGTGGGGGATGGCCACGTTCACGATGCTGGTGTCGAGCAGCTCGAGCACCGACGCCAGCGACACCGTCATTGCGATGATGTAGCGGTACTTGTACCGGTCGGCGGCGACGCCGAGTGCGGGTACCGGCAGGGCGGCGGTAGCCACGGGGGGCGCGTTACTTGGTCTGGATGGTGACGACCACGCTCATCCCGGGCCGGAGCGGATGGGCGGGGTCATTCTTCCCGTCGAGCCGGATCCGCACGGGGATGCGCTGCACGACCTTGGTGAAGTTCCCCGTCGCGTTGTCGGGCGGCAGCAGCGAGAACTTCGCTCCGGTGGCGGGCGAGAGGCTCTCCACGTGCCCGCTGAAGTGGCGGCCCGGGTACGCGTCGACGGTGAAGTCCGCCGGGTCGCCCTGGCTCACGTCGGCTGTCTGCGTCTCCTTCAAGTTCGCCGTCACCCAGACGTCGCCGAGCGGCACCAGGCTCATGAGCGGCTGCCCCGGCTGCACCAGCTGACCGACCTCCACGGTCTTCTTGCTCACCACACCCTCGGCAGGCGCCGTGATCCGTGTGTACGACAGGTTCAGGGCCGCCTGGTCGCGCGCCGCGCGGGCCGCGCCCACCCGGGCGTCCGCGCCCAGGAGCGCGGCTTGGGCGGCCGCCAGCGCCGCGTCCGCAGCGCGTGACGCCGCCTCGGCCGCGTCGAGCGCCTGCTTGGGGACGATGTCCTTCTCCGCGAGCGGCTTGATCCGCTCGAGATCGGCATGCGCCTTCTCGGCGTTGGCCTGGGCCTGTGCCACCTGTGCCTCCGCCTGGCCCACGCGCGCCCGATTGCTCACGCCCGCGAGCGCCACGGCCAGGTCGGCCTCCGCCTGCGCCAGCCGCGCCTTGTAGTCGCGGTCGTCCAGCACCACCAGCGTGTCCCCCGCCTTGGCCGGCCGATTCTCGTCGGTACGCACGTCGATCACGTAGCCGCCCACTTTCGGGAGGATCGGGACGATGTGCCCGTCCACCTGGGCGTTGTCCGTGGACACGTGGCTGAGGCTGTAGATCCAGCGCCGCACCCCCACGGCCACCAGGCCGAGCAGAGCGACGCCCATGATGATGAAGACGGTGCGCTTGCGGCCGCCTGGTTTTTCCGGCGCAACCGGTTGCTCCGGGGTCACCGGGGAAGGCCTAGCCGACCGCTGGGCAGTCTCACGTTCAATTGTCGTAGCCATGTCATCGCTCATTGCGTAGGTTCGAAATGGCCCCTGGCGTCAGCCCGGGGTCGTCTAATGAAGGGTACGGGCCACGCCGGCGGCGCGCGCCAGCGCGATTCGGGCGGCCGCGGCCGCGAACCGGGCGTCGATCTCGGTGTCGCGCGCGCGAATCAGTCCTGCCTGCGCGGTGATTACGTCGATGTTGCCGGCGACCCCGGCTTTGAAACGCTCGCGCGACTGGCTGAGTTCACTCTCGGCGAGCCGCAGCTGCTCGCGGGCCACCGCCTGCTGCGCTTCGGCCGACCCCAGATCGAGCAGGGCGGCGTCCACCTCGGCGGCGATCTGGCGACGCAGGTCGGCTTCCCGCACCTGCGACTCGCGCACCACGGCGTCCTGCTCGGCGAGCCGCGCCTCGCGCCGGAAGCCGTCGAGAATCGGCACGCTCACCTGGAGCGTGAGGTCGCGCGTGGCGATCGCGCCCGGCACGGTCGCGCCGTTGACGCCGTAATCGCCGGCCAGCTCGAGCCGGGGCAGCCGTTCCGCACGGATCGCCGAACCGGTCTGTTGCGCCGCGGCGGCGCGCGCCAGCTCCGCCCGCAGCTCGGGTCGGTTGGCGAGCGCGGCCGTGACGGCCGAGTCCCGCTGGACTGGCACGTCGGCGGCGCCGAGCGACGGCGCGAGCGAATCCGTGAACGCGAGCGGGGTGGCCGCATCGAGGCCCAGCGCGCGCGCCACGTCGATGCGGCCGCGGTCGAGCTGGTTCCTCGCGACCAGCAACAGGCCCTCCGCTGTGGCAAGCTGCGCGCGAGCGCGTGTCACATCGATCGCCGGGCTCACCCCCGCGGCCCGCTGCGCTTCTGCCAATCCGACCAGCTCGGCCGCGATTACCGAATCCGCCTGCCGGGCCGCGACCACCGACTGCGCGCGCACGGCGCGAACATAAGCGAGCGCCGTCGCAAGCACCGAACCCTCGACCGTCACGCCCCGCTCCGCCCGGCTGCCGTCGGCTTGCGCGCCGGCCGCCCGCAGCCGCGCCACGCTCGACCAGTCGAACAGCGTCTGAGCCGCGTTGAGGCGGGCATCGTAGTTGTTGAACGGTCCGATCAACTCCGGCACGCCGGGAAACGAGATCCCGATCGAGCGCGAGTTGAACGAGCGATTGAGCCACGCGCCGCTCCCCGAGAGTGACGGCAGCAGCGCCGCACGCGCCTGCCGGACCCGTGCGTCCGCTTCCGTGGTGTGCAACGTGGCCAGCTCGACGACGGGTGTCTTGCCCGCGGCCATGTTCACCGCGTCGGCGAACGAAAGGCGCAGCGGCACGCTCGCGCCGGGAGCCTGCGCCACGAGGGGAGCGGGGCTGAGCGCTACGAGCAGGGCCACCAGCCGACTGCTACTGCTTCGCGATACCATGGAGATAGAGGTCGATGTGAGTGTCGAGGTACGCTCGGACGTTGAACCCTTCCGGCATGCAGGACGCGAATGCGCGGCGCACCACCGTCGCGTGCATCAGCGGCGACATCGCGAGCTTGGCGGCGAGCATCACGTCGACCGGTCGAAACTCGCCGCTCATGATGCCCCGCTCGATCACGCCCGCCATCAGGCGGTGCCCCCGCGCCACCACTTCGTCGTAGTAGAAGCGCGTCAACTCCGGAAAAGTTGCCGCCTCGGCCATCATGAGCTTGGGAATGCCAGCGAGCGCGGTCTCCCCGACCAGCCGCCAGTATTCCCGCACCAGCTGCTCGAGCAGATCGCGGGCGCTCCCCGTGAAGGAGCGGGCCAGGGCCTCGCCCTGGGCGATGACCGGCACGATCGTCTCACGCACTACCGCTTTGAACAGCGCTTCCTTGTTCTCGAAGTAGAGGTAGATGGTGCCCTTGGTGACGCCGGCGCGGCGGGCCACATCGGCCAGCTTGGTGCCGGCATAGCCCCGCTCGACGAACACGTCGAGCGCGGCCGCGACGAGCTCCTCGGGCCGGGCGTCTTTGCGACGCTGCCAGCGGGGCTTGGCGATACGCTTCGAGGGGACGACGGCGTGCGACACGGTGCCTCCAGTCAATTAGTTACTGAACGGTAAGTAAGTAAGTCTGGTTCCCGCGTGCCGTCAACATGACCCTAAGCAGCTGACAAATCAGAAGTTAGGAATGTGACGGCCGGCGGACCGCTCGCGATAGAACAGGATCAGTCCGGTGCTAGGCGGCTTCACGCCGAGCTGGCGCAGCAGCGTGATGATTTGACCCCGGTGGTAGGAAGAGTGATCCACCACGTGTTGTAACGTCTGCAGGTAGCTGTGCACGTACGCGCCGCCCATCGTCGGCTGGATGGTGAGGGTCTCTTCTAGCCGCGCCTCCGTGAGACCGTCGAGAAACCTCCCCCGCTCCCTCTCCACATCCTCCCACCGCGCCCGTACCTCCGCAAGCGACACCAGGTCCTTCCCCTGCTTCACAGCCGGATTCGGTGTGCCGAGCCAGCGGGTCAGCCACAGCTGCTCGGCCCAGACGATGTGGCACAGCGTGCCGTGAATCCCGCCGTGGCTGCTCTTCAGGTCCCGGAGATACTGATCGGTGGGGAGCGCGGCGAGGGCGTCGAAGACGCGGCGGTGGGCCCAGGCGTTGAATTCGTACAGTTCGCGGATTGCGGCGACGGTCATGCGGTGAACTCTATCGCTCCGCCACCCGGCCGTCCATGAAGCCGCCGTCGCAACAGCGAGAGCGGCCGTGAGCCGCCCTCGGTCACCGAACGTTACTGGAGTTTGCCGGATCCCTGGTTGTTGGCCACGAGGGCCCCGACGCTTCCGCCGTGCCGGGCGAAGCCTGGCCCGGTGATGATGTTGGGATCAGACACTCCGTCACCGTTGCAGTCGAGATCGCCGTCGTCGACCACCAGGTTGCGATTGCCAACGTACGTGTTCGCCCCGGTGCTAGGCCTGAGGACCAGCCCGTCGGGGCTCCCTTCCAAGGCATTGCCAAGGAAGGTGTTGTTACAGGCCGACCGAGCGAAGATGCCCGCCACCCCGGCGCCCGTGATCTGGTTGGTCCGGAGCACGTTTCCGGTCATCGAGACCTCTCTGAAAGACACTCCGAGACCCAGCCCTGCCCCGAACCCGGTGGCGCCTTCCAGGCGATTCCGCTCGATGCGGCTGTCAGCGAGGTCCGCGAGTGCCATCGAATTGGCCCACGGGCCGATCACCGTGTTGTCTGTGATCACGACACTACTGCCATCGCGTGCCCGGATCCCTCCGAGGTTCCCTGATACGGAGGGCGCAGTTGTGACGATCATGTTGTGCGCAACGCGGCTACCGTCGATGCCCCCTTGGAGCTGGACGCCACTGCCCGAGCCTGAAGAGCTGAACTGATTATAGGCGACGACCAGGCGCTCCGCGCCGGCGGCGAACAGACACTCGTCCGTCCCACAGCCCACCGTGTTACGTACGAACTGCACGTCGGCAGCGGCCTCGAAGATCACCCCATCGACGCGCGCGCCTTCGAGCCGGTTGTCTGACACGACACTCGAGAACAGCCCATCGAAAAAGTGCGCCGAAGCCGACCACGGACCGCTGACAACGTTCTCTGCGACGACGATCCCTTCATTACCATTCGCCCGAATACCCTCGCCGGATGGCGACGCAGCAGCGATCGTGTTCCGTTCCGCCCGGCCGCCGGATACGCCCTGGATTGTGATCCCAGTTTCACCCCCGGTCACTGTCAGGTGATTGTCCGTGACAAGGCCTCCGCGCGAACCGCCCTGAGATTCGCTGCCGAAGAAGACGCACTTTCTCGTAGCGCCGCACAGAACCCTGTTGCGTAGGAACCGGCTGTCTTCGCCGAAATTCGTCACACCGTCGTAAAAGGCGACATAGGCGCCCTCGACGGAATTCGTAGCGTCTAACACGAGGTCGGCGACGGTCACCCGCCGCGCGACCACTTTGACGATCAACCCAAGATCTCCTCGCCCCCGTAAGCCAGACCCCGGAGTGGCGCAAGTGAGAGTAACGTCATCGGTGCGGATGATGGCATCGCCCACGTCGAAGAACCCGTCCACCGCGATCACGTCGCCCGGCAGCGCGGCGACCAGCGCAGCGGCTAAGCCGCCCTCGTCGGAGACAATGACTGTGGGGTTACCAGGACACGCCGCGGGCGCGCCGATGGCGTAGGATGGATGAGCGCTAGGGGGGGACTGAGTAGGCTCGTAACAGCCAACGAACAAACCGATGGCGGCCAGGGCCGCCGACAAGCAGCGCACGTGCACAACATACCTCCGCACAGGTAGAGACCTCGTCAAATGACACGCTGCCGGACGACTGCCAAGAAGTGGTCAAGCAGCCCTATTTCGCCACGGTGAGCCCTAACGCACGGCGCGCCTCTGGATCAGGGCGTCTTGGACCTCGAGAATCTCGGACCAAAGGGTACCACAGCCGGATCAAGCGGGAGGCAAGCGCCTCCACGATACCCCGCACGCCGCCGGGACACGCGCTGCGAGCCGCACGTATCCGCGAGCGGTACCGCGAGCACGGAAAGCAAAGGCCGTGCCGCACCGGCCCGGTACGAAATCGCCGCCATGCTCCGCTGAGGCCGCGAGTTGTCGCATGATCTTTACACAATGTCGCTGGCTTGCACCGCGACTCGAGGGGCGAGCGGCGCTGTGGCCCCCGGTCGCGCTACCCTGGACATGCGCAACCGTATACAATGAGGCCGATTATGCACGTGGAGTCCGTCACGCTCGCCGGCCACCACGTCCGGCTCGAGCCCTTGTCGCTCGCGCATGAGCCGGAGCTGTGCGCCGCCGGGCTCGATCCGGAGATCTGGCGCTGGACCGCGTCGCTCGTGCGGACGGCCGCAGACCTGCGCGCGTACATCGAGACGGCGCTCGAGTGGCAGCGCCAGGGGGCGGCGCTGCCCTTCGCCATCATTGCGACGGCGTCTGGGCGCGCCGTGGGGAGCACGCGCTACGCCAACATCGATCGGGCGAACCGCCGTCTCGAGATCGGCTGGACGTGGCTCGCACGCGACGCGCAACGCACTCCGATCAACACCGAGGCAAAGTACCTGCTGCTGCGGCACGCGTTCGAGACGCTGGGCTGTATCCGTGTGGAGTTCAAGACCGACGCGCTCAACGAGCGGTCGCGCGCCGCGCTGCTCCGCATCGGCGCGAAGGAAGAAGGAATCCTGCGGAGCCATGTGATCACGGCAACCGGGCGGGTGCGCGACTCGGTGTATTACAGCATCCTCGCCGCCGAGTGGCCGGAGGTGAAGGCAGGGCTGGAAGCCAAGCTGACCCGATCGGTTACTTAGCCGGGGCCAGCTCTCCCGCGTCGAGCACGCTACGCTGGATCGTCTTCCCCTCGATCACCTGATCGTCTCCGATCACGGAGTCCGCCACCGCGCTCCGCACCACGCGGACGTTGCGCCCGAGGATCGAGTTCGCGATCGTGCTCTCGGTGACGTAGCTCCCTACCTCGATCGAGACGTTGGGTCCGATCGAGGCATCATGGATCGTCACGCCGTCCTCGATATACACCGGCGGCACGATCGTGCAGCGGGGGGTTGGCCCCTGAGGAATTCGGGCCCGTCCCTGCTCGAGCAGGTGCTGGTTCGTCTCGAGCAGCGTGTCGACTTTTCCGCAATCGTACCACCCGCCCACCGGCGCCGTGAACAGTCGCCGCCCGCGGTCCACCATGTACTGGAACGCGTCGGTGAGGTAGTACTCGCCTCCTTTCCCGGGCGGCTGCTTCAAGACGTGGACGATCCCGTCGAACAACGTCTTCCAGTCCTTGACGTAGTACAGCCCGATGTTCGCGAGCCGCGACACCGGGGTGCTCGGCTTCTCCACGATCGTCTTCATGTAGCCGCGCTGGTCGGTGACGATCACCCCGAAGCGCTGGTAGTCCTCGACCTCCTTCGCCCAGAGGATGCCGTCGGCGTCGACGGTCTTGATGAGCGACAGGTCGGCGTCGAACAGGGTATCCACGAAGATGATCAGCACCGGCTGGTCTACGAACGGCCGCGCGAGATTGATCGCCCCAGCGGTCCCGTCCAAGGCCTTCTGTTCGACGAATTTTGCCTTGACGGGGTACTGCGTGACGATGTATCGCTCGACGACGTGTTTCAGGTGCCCGGTGATCACGATCAGCTCGTCGACGTCGAAGCCTTTCACCGTATCCATGACGTAGTCCATCACCGGCCGCCCCGCCACACGGATCAGCGGCTTGGGCACGCGCTTGGTGAGCGGCAGCAGCCGGGTCCCCTTCCCCGCGAGCGGCACGATGATCTTCATCTACACCCTCCCGTAGCGGTCCTTGAGCCGCACCACGTCGTCGATCTCGGGAGTCGAGGCTTCCAGCAGGTCGCTCACCACCACGGCCTCGAACTGGTGGATCAGCTTGGGATGGATGTGGAACGACTCGCCCTGCGCCATGGGCCGCTCGATCAGCGTCTCGCCCTGCTGGATGCGCAGGATGATCTCGCCTGCGAGCACGTAGATCGATTCGTCCTTCTTCCTGTGGTATTGCAGCGACAGGACGTGCCCGGGCTCGATGTGGAGGATCTTCCCCACGTAGCGCTCGGTTTTCGCCCAGATGAGCTCGTGGCCCCAGGGCTTTTCGACGCGATAGGGGAGGCTGGTCATGGGAGGCGCGAAACGCGGAACTCGGAACGTGGAACGCGGAACAGCAGGGTGGGGATCGTGGCGAGCGGCCTCGCATTGCTGTTCCGCCTTCCCACTTCCGCGTTCCGCGTTCTCATAAAATCAGGCTTAAGCTGAGCGACGACGGGCTCGTCACACACGCCGTCACACACACCCCACACCCCACGCACCCCTCGGGCTTCAACACCGGATGCCCGCCGGCGTCGAGCGCGAGCGCTCGCTCCCCCACAGGGCAAGCGCGCGCGCACACCCCGCACGGCACGCCGTGGAACGTGATACAGCGCTCGGGGTCGAGCTCCAGGACCCCCAGGTGCACGCTCGCCCAGCCGTCCGCGGGAGGGACGAGCGCGCCCGTCTCGCAGGCGCGGGCGCACGGCATGTCGGCGCAGGCGACGCACGCCTGGATGGCCGGATCGATGATCGGCGTGCCGGCAGCCAGGCCGGCCCCGGGCGGCGCCTTGATGATCGCGTGCACCGGGCACACCTCGATGCAGTCGCCGCAGCGCGTGCAGGAGGCGAGGAAGGCGAGCTCCTCCGCCGCGCCCGGCGGCCGGAAGTGGCGGCGCGGGGCGACGCGCTGCTCGGTGCGCACCGTCACCTCCTGCAACAGCCGACCGAATGTCTCCCGAAAGAAGCCGCGCCGGTCGCTCGCCCGCGTGTCCATCAGAAACTCGGCTCGAGGCTGACCTGCCAGCGGAACGCGAGCCGCTCCTGCCCCGACGTGAAGTCCGCCGCGTCGTTCCAGCGGTTCACCGCAAACGGCACCTCGAAGCGCATCGTCCAGGCCAGCTCCTTCAGATAATGCTGCGTCACCAGCCCCACACCCAGGTCGTACAGCGTCGTGTACGCGCGGCCGGGCGACGACGACCGAATCATCAGCGTGTCTACCACCCCGGCGTCCACGAACGCTTCGAGCCCTAACCCCCCCAAGATACCCTGGTCGCGCCGCAGCACCCACGGCGTGATCTCGAGGTTCACCCCTACCGCCCAGCGCCCGCCCAGGTCCGGCCGGAAGCCCCGCAGGTTCGCCCCGCCCGGAGCCTGGTAGTGAAAATCGGGGCGCACCAGCAGCGCGCCTCGGCTCCGTAGCAACGGGTTGGTGAACGTCTCGTAGGGGTCGGCGCCCGCGAAGGAGATCTGCCGCTGCCGCACCGGATCGGACTGGCCCAGGTACGCGCCGGCGAACACGCGGGCGCCCAGCAACGGCGTACGGACGCTCGCTTCGCCGGTGAACCGGCCGAACGCCTCGAAGTCGTAGCGGTTGCGGGAGACCGCTCCCCGTCCCGGGTTGAAGTAGACGACCCCGCTCCGGCCTCCCAGCCGCGCTCGCAGCACGGCTGCCCCCCGCCGGGCAGTCGTGGCTACCCACGGCCCCGCCTCGATGGTCCCCGCGTCGTCCCACAGCCGGCGGTCCAAATACCCCAGGTCGGTCGTGGCCATCCACATCGCGTCGAATCCGACGTGCGGATCCGCACCGAATCCGAGGTGCTGGCGCAACGAGCGATCGGCCCTGATAGCCGCCCCGGCCCGCCCCTCGGTGAGCCAGGCCGCGAGGCTGGTTGTAGTCCGCGGCGTGAGCCCGCCGACCGGGTTGCTCCAGCGCCCGTACACCCCGAGCGCCTGGCTCGCACCCGGGCGGGTCGCCACCGTGCCGAGCACCAGGCCCCGGTCGTAGCGGCCGAGGTAGTTGGCGCGCTCCCGCAAGCCGACTGTGACGCCGCCGAAGTCGTTCGACCAGACCACGGGCAGCAACCCCCGCACGCCGCCGTCCCGGCGCACAGTCTCTTGGAACGGGTTGTCGATGCGTAGCGTCCATGCCCCCCGTCCCGTGAGCCCCCCGCGCTCCCGGTTGTTCAGCATGTTGTAGTCGTGGGTCCGCACCCGAGGGTCCAGCATCAACCGGCCCGGTCGGCCGGCGGCGGTGAACTCGACTACTTCGGTCGCCGGTTGGCCGGTTGCGCGAGCGTAGATCGTGTCCCCCCTTCGGTCGCCGATCTCGACCGGCATCCAGCCGTCGCCCTTCCGCTCGATGGTGACAGCCGTCAGCCATCGGCCGTCAGCCTGCCGCGTTCGTTTCACCCGCTTCAGGGAGTAATCGATCAACGGCGTGCCATGCAGCCATTGCCCGAACAGCCACTTCAAGTCCCGCCCCGAGATTTCCTCCGCCACTCCACGAAAGCAGTCCTCGTCCACGTGCTTGAGCTTCCAGCGGGCGTAGTAGGCGCGCAGGATGCGGCGCATCGTGTCGTCGCCCACGACGTAGCGCAGCTGCTCGTAGAACAGCTGCGCCTTGTCGTACACCATTTGATTGTAGGTGAAGAAGTCGCGGAACCGTTCGCTCGCCAGGGAGACGGGCTCGCTCCAGCGGTCGAGGTCGAGCAGCAGCACGTCCGCCTCGACAGCCGGGTACTGCGACCGCCCCCCGTGTGTCTCGAAGAACCAGCTGGTCTGGAAGCTGGTGAACCCCTCGTCGAGGAAGGCCTCCCGCCACTCGTTGTTGGCGAGGATGCCCATGGTGTAGTTGTGGCCGACCTCATGGACGATGAGGCCGAGCCCGGCGGAGCCGTCCATCACCATCATGGGGAACTCGGTGCCGCCGCTTTCGATGCGGTGCACGTTGGTGAGCGACGGCCACGCGAACTTCCCGTACAGCGAGTCGAGCCACGCCAGCGCCGCCCGCGTGTTGCGCACCGCGATCCCCTTCCCCCACGTCGCGCTGTCTCCCGGTAAGTAGAGGACCCGCACAACGACGTCCCCCTGACGCCCCTCCTCGTACACGTACTGCGGGTTGAGCGAGAACGCGAAGTGATGGACCTGCTCGGCGTGGAAGCGCACGCACTTGCGGCCCGCCGCCACCACTCCGCACCCGAGCCCTGCGGGGGGGGCCCGGCGCCCGTACCAGTCGCGCTGATAATCGATCCGGAGCTGCGGGTCGGCCTTGGCGTGCTCCCACCCCGGATCGCCTTCGACCGGCACGCCGGTGGCACCGATCACCTGGTCCTCGGGGAGGTCGAGCGTCACGTCGTACGTCGCGAACTCGCCGTAGAACTCACCGGCCGGATAAAGCGGATGGTCCTCCCATCCGAAGCGGTCGTAGACCGCCACCTTCGGATACCACTGCGCGAAATCGAACCGCCGGCCGCGTCGCCCCTGGCGCCGCGGCAGCGTCGACGGCCGCGCGCGCCAGTCGACCTCCACCACGGTCGAGTCTCCCGGCAGGAGCGGCCGCGGCAGCGTCCAGTGCGCGATCGTCGAGTCCGGGGCATACGGGTAGTCCGGCTTGGCGGCCTCCCCCATCACCGTCGAGCCCGTAATGCGCTCGAAGGCGTAGTCGGGGTCCTGGAGGTGCTGGAACCGCTCCCGCGCTTCGGCGGAATCCGCCGCCGCCCAGCGGGAGCCCGGGCGGAACGCATTCAGGTGCTGGTGCACGAAGAAGTCATGCAGGGTGTTGGGTGAGCGGTTCAGGTACGTGATCCGCGCGTGTCCGCTGAGCACGCCCGCCGGCTCGTCCAGCCTCGCCGTGATACGGTAGGTGACCTGCTGCTGCCAGTAGCCCGTCGTATCGCGGGCCATGAATAGGAGAAAGATCGGGAGCATCGGGATCATCGGGATGGGGAAGCTACACGCCTCCGGCCGGGGCGGGGAGGCGTAACGCGCGATTTCGACCGGCGGCGCACGAATCGGGCGCCGGTCTTCAGCCGCTGACTCCTCATGTTGGGCGCGCAAACCTCGACAAAAGGAGTCAGCCATGACGCATAAATCGCGCTATCTCCCGGCCCCGGCGGTTGTCACTGCTCTGGCGGCACTGACGGCGTGCACCGACCGCCCCCCCGCTACCGCCCCGGGGAGACCGGAATCCGCGGCGAGCCCTCCTGCCGCCGAGCTGCAGGCGCAATCCGAGGCACTCGCGCAACACTTGGCGCGCGCCCTCGCGCACCCGGGGTTCGCCGCATCCCTCAAGGCCCAGCTCGACGCGTCACCGTTCCGCGAGCACAAGCTGCACTTCCAGCGTTTCCTCACCGCGGCCGGGGGCCGCGCCCGCGACGAGGTCGCCCGGCACGCCGGCGTGGCGGCGGCCGAGCTGGACCGGGAGGCGCAGGCGGCCATCCCGCTCGAGATCTACCTGCCTGTGCCGGGCCATCGGAGCGCCTGGCGCGGTGACGCCAACGTGCTGGTCGCCACCGCGCTGCGCGACCACGACGTCCCGGTGGCGTTCGACCCGGCGGGGCACCGCATCCTGCTCGACCCTGACCGGCCACCCGAGACGCCGGTGATCGCGCTCGTTCCGGTCGAGACGGACTTCACGCCGCCACCGTCAATGCTCACGTGTCTGGAGGAATGTGGGGGCGGCGGAGGCGGGGGCGTGCCGCCTCCCACGCCACCTCCGCCGGCGTCCGGGCTCTACATGACGCAAGCCCATTTCGTGGATGATTTTGAAGGTTGGTTGAAAGGCGCCCCCGAATTTGAGGTGCACATGCTCGGCCAGAAGGGGCAGACCGATTCGCTCACGGATTACCAGTGCGCCGGCGAGCGGCAATCGACCCCGTACTACTTCGACCAGAACGGGCTCGACTGGAGCGGCAGCGTCATGCTGTTCAGCAACACGCAGATTGACGCCTACAAGGCCGCCCACCCCGGGCAGAACACGCGCGTGTACGTTGTGGAGGACGACGATACGGCGTGCCAGATCAAGACGAGCAGCGACGCCTGGAAGAAGGCGCTCGACGCCGTGGACGCGGCAAACCAGGCGCGTACGGCCGGCAAGGACACGACGTCGAGCACGGGCCAGAAGCTGTGGAAGTTCGCGCAGGCATTCCAGAAGCTCTTGAGCGCGCTTGGGTCGCTCATCAACACGAACGACGAGCTAGTGGGGGACGCCGTCCAGGACAGCGTCGTCGGCGAGTACCACCCGGGGTTCAACTGGATCATCAAGGGTGAGAACAACGTCACCAACGGGTGGGTGCTGCTGGAAATGAAGTGAACCGTTTTCACCTCGGAGCAGGCATGCGCAGGCTAATCGGATTGCTCGGCTCAGTCGCTTTGGCCGCCACCGCTCGGACTGGCGCCGCGCAGTGGGGCCTCTCGGTAGATGTCGGCGCCGCCCGTTTCGCAGGCACGGCGCGAGACAGCTCCGGTGCCTCTCTGGGTCCCTACCGGCCGACCACGTTCTCAGTGCGGGTCGACCGGGAGCTCGGGCCCATACGCGTCGGCGTCGGCGTGATGTACGCCCGAACCGGCCTCGCGGGGGAGCAGGATCGCGTAGCGGTGGTCTTCTACGACCGCGCGTCGCTGGTCGAAGTAGCGCCGGCGATTGCGATCCGGGTCGCGTGCTTCGGCGCAGGCGTCGTGACACGCGTCGAAGCAGGTCCCGCCCTGGATCTATGGGACGTGGATGACGTCACCCGCACTCGAGTCGGCGCCCGGGGAGGGCTCGGGCTCGAGTGGCCGCTGGGCGGGCGATTCACCGGTTCTTTCCACGCGACCGGGGTACTGAGCGGTTCCGTGATGAACCGCGACGAGGCACCGGCAGGGGTGGAGCGGCGCGCGACCCGACGCGGCAGCGTCTCGATCGGGCTGGGCTACCGGTTATAGCGGAAACGACGACGGCCCGGGTCCGCCTCGGGCCGTCGTCGTGCGCCCTGTTGTCTTCACTCCCCCGTCAGCATCTTCCTCCGCAGCACCGCGAGCTTGCGCCGGAGCGAGCCGTCGTAAATCCGATCACCCACTCGCACTACCACCCCGCCCAGGATCCCACCATCGGCGCGGAAATGCGCCCGAACCTCCTTGCGCAGCGCCGCCGTCAGGCGCTCGGTGATCTCCCGCTCGAGCCGGACATCCGGCTCGCGCGCCAGCGTGACGCCCGCATGAACGCGGTTGAGCTTTACGTCGAGCAGCCCCTGGTACTCGTGCGAGATCTCGGCCAAGAGTCCCTGGCGGCCGCGCCGCACCACCGCCTGGAGGAACCGCACGAACTCAGGGGGCGCCACGCCGTCCAGCGCCCGTTCGAGCAGCGCGCTCTTGGTGGCCTTGGCGACGCGGGGCGAGTCGAGCGCGATCGCGATGCGCTGGTCCGCCTGGATGGCGCCCGCCACGGCGTCCAGCAGCCGGCCGTAACGTTCGACGGCGTCGCCGCCCTCGACCTCCCCCGCCACGAGCAGCGCCTCGGCGTAGTTGCGGGCGACCGTGGTGCTCTTCACCGCTGCTGCTCGAGCGTCGCGAGGTATTCGGTCACCAGGCGACGGTTGGTTTCGGTATCGAGCTGCGCTTCGAGCAGTTTCGAGGCAGCGGCGATCGAGAGGTCCACCGCCTCGCGGCGCAGGGCCAGGATCGCCTTCTCCCGTTCTTCTTGGATGTCTTTGCGCGCGCGCGCCAGTAGCTCTTCATATTCCTCCCGGGCCTTGGCGAGCAGCGCGGCGCGCTCCTTCTCGGCAACCGCCTTCGCCTTGGCGATCAGCTCCTGCGCCTCGGCCTTCGCCCCCGCCACCAGCCGCTTGTGCTCCTCCAGCAGCGCGGCGGCCTCCGCCCGGTCCCTTTGCGCCTGCGCGATCTGCTCCTCGAGGCGTCGCTCCCGCTCTCGCACCGCCCGGAGCAGCTCCGGCCAAGCGATGCGCCGCAGAAAGAGCAACAGCAGCCCGAACACGACGAGCGTCCAAATGACGAGCCCGCCGTCGACCGTGAGCGGCCCCGCGCCGCCTTCCTGGGCCGGTGCCGGCGGCACCGTCGCGGCGACGAGCAGCAGGGCGAGCCCCAGCGACTTGCGCATGGCGTCCTCGATCAGAACTTGACCTTGCCCTGCATGACGAACGCGACCACGGCGGCGAACAGCGCGACGCCTTCGACCAGCGCCGCGGCGATGATCATCGCCGTCTGGATGCGCGCGCTGTTCTCGGGCTGGCGCGCCATGCCTTCGACGGCCTGGCCGCCGATCCGCCCGATGCCAACGCCGGCGCCGAGCACCGCGAGCCCCGCCGCGAGACCGGCCCCGATGAGCGCGTAGCCCTTGCCGGCAGACTCCGCGGCCGCGTCCTGCAGCAGAGCGAGCACGTTCAGCAGCATGTTACACTCCCATTGGTGAGCGGGAGATCGCTGTCCGGTGCGCTCGCCCGCGCGTGCGCCGGTTCTCCCGGACCGGCGTCGCCGCAGTGGCTCCCTTCGATCGCGCAAGCGATCAGTGAGCTTCGTCCGCCCCCCTCGACTCCGGGCGGACTACCTCCGACGGCGGCGCGAGCGCCCGATGCCGTCGGTCCCGCAATACGCTAATGCGCCGTGCGCATCAGCCCGATGAACACGCTGGTCAGCAGCGTGAACACGAACGCCTGCAGAAATGCGACGAACAGCTCCAGCACCATGATCAACATGGCCATAACCGACGCGGCCACGCCGACCAGGTAGCTCTGGAAGAAGAACGTCAACCCGATCAGCGCCAGCACGACGACGTGCCCCGCCGTCATGTTGGCGAACAGCCGGACGGCGAGCGCGAACGGCTTCGCGAGCTTTCCGATGATCTCGATCGGCGTCATGATCACGAGCATCACCGGCTTGAGCGCCGTCGGCAGCCCTTCCGGCAGGAAAAAGATCGTTCCCAGATAGCCCTTCAGCCCCAGCGCGCGCATTCCCGAGATCTCGATCACTACGAACGACACGACGGCCATCGCGCCGGTGACCGCGATGTTGGACGTCGGAGTCGCGCTCCACGGCAGCAGACCGAGCAGATTGCAGGTGAGGAGAAAGAAGAAGACCGTCAGCAGGTAGTTGACGTACCCCTCGCCGTGCGGCCCGACATTTGGCAGCACGACCTCCTGTCGGATATAGAGCACCATCGCTTCCATCGCGGCGGCAAAGCCGCGCGGCGGGTGGCCGGCCGCTTGTGCCCGCGCCACCACGCTGGAGGTATAGAGGAAGATCAGACCGACGATCGTGGCCGCGAGCGTGAGAAATACGGCGTGCTTGGTCGGCGAGAGATCGACGGTGACGCCGCCGACGTGAAGCGGCGGGATCCGGGGTAGTTCTACCTCCACGTAGTAGGGAGCCTTCCAGGCAGGGAGCTCGATCGAGTGCGAGTTCCCCAAATGGGCCATGATGTCGATCTCGTTCGACGCCGACGGCGCTTGGGGCTCCTGCGCCGCCGCGGTCCGTGCCGCGAGCGCCACGAGCAGGCCGACCATCCCCCAGCCACGAGTGAATCGACTCATCGCACCTCGACTCCCCGTCGACCCGGGCGGACGACGATCGCCTCGACCACCACGAGGCTCATCAGCACGCCCACCAGCGCGAACAGCGTCGGCGCGAGGGCCAGCCCCAGCGCCGGCGCCAGCACCAGCCCGCATACCGCCACGACCGCGAGCCGGGTGGCGATGCCGATCACCCACACCAGGAGGAAGCGTTCCGTCCCGACCGCCTGCACCAGCCACCAGCCGATCGGCCCCTGCACCACGAGCGCGGCCCCCAGCGCGAGCCGAACTCCGGACTGGTCAGGCGGCGGCAGAACCAAGCTAAGGAGGAGGGCCGCCACGGCAACCGTCGTCACGCCGAGCAGGTAGCGACGCCCCGCAGTCACGGTCCGTTCCTGTCCGTCTTCGCAAGCTCCCGGATCAGGGAGTACAGCGTGCCGCCAAAGCCCAGCAGCGGTGTCAGAATGGTGAAGATGCCGTCCGTCCCCGCCTTCCGGTCCAGCCACTGCCCGGCGAGCACACAGACCACGACCGTGACCGCAAGTTGGATCCCGAGCCCCGCGTAGCGGAGCGGCCCCGGGCTTGGCACGGCGCCAAAGCTACCCGCTTGTGAAAAATTTCGCAAGCAAACCACCAGGCCCGCAAACTTATGTGGCGCTTGGGAGTATGATGTGATTACCTTGGACACTCGATGACCGCGAACCCCGCGCCCGTGCCGCGTCCGTCGGCTCCATCCCAGGGCGACGTCGAACTGCTCGAGCGGCTCGCGGCTGCGCGCGCCGACCTGCTCGCCCAAGTGGCCCGCCGCATCGTCGGTCAGAAGGACGTGCTCGACGGCATCCTCACCGCCGTCTTCTCCGGCGGCCACGCCCTGCTGCTTGGCGTCCCCGGGCTCGCCAAGACTCTGATGGTGTCGACCGTGGCCCAGGCGCTCGAGCTCAAGTTCTCGCGCATCCAGTTCACGCCCGATCTCATGCCGTCCGACATCACCGGCACCGAGATCATCGAGGAGGACCAGGCGAGCGGGAAGCGCGGCTTCCGGTTCGTGCGCGGGCCGGTGTTCGCCAACATCGTGCTGGCGGACGAGGTGAACCGCACGCCGCCCAAGACCCAGGCCGCGTTGCTCCAGGCGATGCAGGAGCATCAGGTGACCGCGGCCGGCCAGACGCACCAGCTGCCGGCGCCGTTCTTCGTGCTCGCCACCCAGAACCCCATCGAACAGGAGGGGACGTATCCGCTCCCCGAAGCGCAGCTCGACCGCTTCATGTTCGAGCTGCGGGTCGGCTACCCATCGAAAGACGAAGAGGAGACGATCGTCGAGGCGACGACGGGGGATCTCGCGGCGACGATCTCACCCGTGCTCACGGCGGAAGACGTGCTGGCGCTCCAGCACCTGGTGCGCCGCATCCCCGTGACCAAGCCGCTGGTGCGCGCCGCGGTGACCCTGGTGCGGATGACCCGCGCCCCGGACGGCGATGCGCCCCCTTTCATCAAGGAGTTCGTCGCGTGGGGTGCCGGACCGCGCGCGTCGCAGTACCTGATCCTGGGTGCCAAGGCGCGGGCGGCACTGGACGGCCGGCCGATGCCCGACTACGACGACCTCAAGGCAGTTGCGCCCACTGTGCTCACCCACCGCCTGGTCATCAACTTCGCCGCCGAGGCGGCGGGGCGGACCGCGCCGGACCTCGTCGAGGAGCTGATTGTGACGGGGAACTGGCTCCCGAGGTAGCTATCAAGGGAACGTATGAACAGGGTCATCCTCGCCGGCCTGGCGATCGTGCTGCTGCGCGACTGCGATGTCGTGAGTCCTCGCCCCTCGCCCGGGAAGGTCAGCGGGACGTGGGGTGGTGACAACGCCGCGCTCATGGCCGACGACACCAGCGCCCACGCCCACATCGGGTGCACTTATGGCAACGTCCATCAGGCGATCGTGGCGGATGCCTCTGGCAAGTTCGACGTTCCCGGCGAGCACGACATCACGGCGCACCCGGTAGACCGCGGCATCCAGCACCCCGCCCGCTACACCGGCACGGTCCTCGGGCAAACCATGACCCTGACCGTGACCCTCACCGACACCGCTGTCACCCTTGGCCCCGTCCAGCTCACCCTCGGCAAGGAGCCGCGGATGGGGCCGTGTCCGATCTGCCGCGTGAAACGAGTCCGGACCAACCTGTAAGCCACATCATTACAACTGCTTTGCGGCGTGAGCGAGCCACTGTCAGATCGGTGACAGTAGTCACCCCGGTGCTGCGCCAAATCGCCAAATTGGTGGGGCGGAAGCCCTTGTGACGGGAGCAGGCGCGTGGGTGCAGCGCTACGAGTGCTGATTGCCGAAGACTCCGAGGACGACGCGCTGCTGCTCGTCCGCGAGCTGAAGCGCGGCGGATACGAGCCCATTCATGAGCGAGTCGCGAGCGCCACCGCCATGGCGGCCGCGCTCGATCGCCAGGGTTGGGATCTCGTGATCGGCGACCACAGCATGCCGCATTTCGGCGGGCTCGCGGCGCTGGCGCTGGTGCGCGAGCGTGGCCTCGACGTCCCGTTCATCTGTGTTTCCGGCACGATCAGCGAAGAGATGGCTGTGGCCGCCATGAAGGCGGGCGCGAACGATTGGGTGACTAAAGGGCAGCTCCAGCGCCTCCTCCCCGCGATCGAGCGCGAGCTGCGCGAGGCGAAAGGGCGCGCGGCGCTGCGCGCCTCCGAGGCGGGCTACGAGACCCTGGTCCAGCATGCGCCCGTCGGGATCTATCGCTCGAGCTCGGAGGGCCGGTTCCTGTCGGTGAATGCCGCCCTGGTCCGCATGCTCGGCTACGACTCCCCCGCGGAGCTGCTGCGGCTCGACATGGCGCGCGACGTGTACGCCGACCCGGCGGAGCGCCGGCGCCTGCTGGAGCGGGATACCTATACCGATCACGAATACGACGAAGTCGAGGCGACCTGGAAGCGCAAGGACGGTCGCCCCCTGACCGTGCAGCTCAGCGTGCGGGCGGTACGCAATGCCGATCGCCAGGTCGAGTATTATGAGACGTTCGTGCGCGACGTCTCGGAGCAGCGACGGCTGCAGCAGCAGCTGGTGCAGTCGCAAAAGATGGAGGCGGTGGGCCGATTGGCTGGCGGCATCGCGCACGACTTCAACAACCTGCTCACGGTGATCACGAGCTACTGCGACCTGCTGCTCGAGGACTTGGGCGGGGACGATCCGAAGCGGGAGGACGTCGAGCAAGTGCGCAAAGCGGCGGACGGGGCCGCGGCGCTCACCCGCCAGCTGCTCGCCTTCAGCCGGCAGCAGGTGATCGCGCCCCGGGTCGTGAACCTGAGCGCCGTGGTCGCGGGCGTCGAGAAGATGCTGCGGCGCGTCATCGGGGAGGATGTGGACCTGGTCACGGTGCTCGACCCCGGCGTGGGCTCGGTGAGGGCCGACATCGGGCAGCTCGAGCAGGTGCTCATGAACCTGGCGGTGAACGCGCGCGACGCCATGCCCACGGGGGGCAAGCTTACGATCGAGACCGCCAACGTGGCGCACGACCCGCACTACGCCCGGGAGCGTGCGGCCGCCCCAGTCAGCCAGTTCGTGATGCTCGCCGTGAGCGACACCGGCGTCGGCATGGACGAGGCGACCAAGGCGAGGATCTTCGAGCCGTTCTTCACAACCAAGGAGCCGGGCAAAGGGACCGGGCTCGGCCTCGCCACGGTGTACGGGATCGTGCAGCAGGCGGGGGGCTTCATCTGGGTGTACTCCGAGCCGGGGCGCGGCACGACTTTCAAGATCTACCTGCCCCGGGTGGACGCGGCCGCCGAGGACGCCGGGGCGAGCACCGCGCCCGCCGACCTGCCCCGCGGGACGGAAACCGTGCTGGTGGCGGAGGACGAGGCGGCGGTGCGCGCGGTCACGCGCGAGGTACTGGAGCGGCAGGGCTACGTCGTGCTCGAGGCGCCGCACGGCGCCGCGGCGCTCGACATCGCCGCGCAGCACCGCGGCCCCATCCAGCTGCTCGTGACGGACGTCGTGATGCCGGGGCTGAGCGGGCGGCAGCTGGCGGACCGGCTGGCGCGGCTGCGACCGGACACCAAGGTGCTCTACGTATCGGGATACACCGACGACGCGGTGGTCCGCCACGGGGTGCTCGAGGCGGGGATCGCCTACCTGCAGAAGCCGTTCACGATTGACAGCCTAGCCCGCAAGGTGCGCGAGGTGCTGGATCGCTGACCGGCGCGCTCCCGTGTTGACCCCGGCCCAGCTAGCCCCGTCAAACCGTACTTAACCTGCAGACTCAGAGCGTGTTGACAGCACGTTGATTCGCGCGTCTAATAGTCCCATTCCGAAACACGGTGAGCCGTCCTTTTGCCGCCGCACCTGCACCTTTCCACGCTCGGCGCGCCGCTCCTGCTGCTCACAGCGACGGGTGAGCAGATCCGCTTCCGCACGCGCAAGCACTTCGCGCTGCTGATTCGTCTCGCCGTCGAGGCGGGGAGGCGATTCACGCGCGACTACCTGATGGACCTGCTGTGGGGCGACGCTGCCGCACATTTGGCGCGCCACTCTCTGGCACAGGCGCTCACCGTACTGAAAGAGAAGGTGGGGCGCGAGCACCTGGTGGTCCAGCGGGCGACGGTGGCGCTTGCTGAGGGCGCGGTGGATGCCGACGTGGCGCATTTGGATGCCTGCGACCTGCAGATCCGGGGAGCGTTTCTCGACGGCTTCGAGGTGCCCGCCGCGGCCGGGTTCGAGCAATGGAAGGACGAGTGGCGGGCGAGGCTTGGCCCTCGGATCCGCGACTGCCTGGTGAAGCAGATGGACGCCGGGCGCCGCATCGGCGATTTCGCCACGGTGGAGCGGCACGCCCAGGTGCTGCACGAGCTCGATCCCCTGTCCGAAGACGCGGTCCGCGGCCTGATGGAGGCGCGCGCCTGGGTCGGCGACCGCACCAACGCGCTCAAAGCCTATGCCCGATTCGAGGAGCGACTGCGCGAGGAGCTGGGAGCGAAGCCTAGCACGGACCTGGTACGTGTGGCGGACCTGCTGCGGCAGGGTCGCCGACCGGCGCCCCGTCCCGACGAGGGCGCACGCGCCGGGCGTCCGGCGGCCGTGTCCGAGCGACAGGAGCGTAGGTTCGAGGCCGAGACCCTAATCGGCCGCGAGCAGCCGTTCGCGAAGCTGTACGACGCGTGGCTCGAAGTGCGGCGCCGGGTGCCGCGGATCGTCGTGCTCACGGGCGACCCGGGGATCGGCAAGACGACGCTCACCAATGCCTTCGTGTCGACGTGTCAGATGGAGGGCGCCGTGGTGGCGCGCGCCCAGGCATACGACGCCGAGCGGGAACTGCCGTTCGCGATCCTCGCCGAGCTGGTCAAGCAGCTCACGCTCCAGCGGGCGATCGGCGGGGCCGAGCCCGAGGCGCTGAGCGAGCTGTCGCGCGTGTCGCCCGAGCTCTTCAATGTCTTTCCGGGAGTGCCCAAGCCCGTCGAGTGGTCGGCCGAGGTCATCCCGCTGCGGCTCGCCGGCGCGTTTCTCAAGGCCGTCGAGGCGGCGACGGACGAGAGCCCGCTGGTCCTCGTGGTGGACGACATTCATGCGGCCGACAACGCCAGCGCCGCGATTCTCCACATGGTGGCCCGCAAGCTGTCGCGCACCCGGCTGTTGTTGATCCTCACGGGCCGCACCAACGAGCTGCGCACCGCCGCGGCGCCGAGTGCGCTCGTCTCGGACACCACAGTGGAGGCGCTGCAGACGTTGGAGCTCGAGCCGTTGTCGGCGGAAGCGGCGGAGCGGCTCGTCGGGACGCTCGCTGCTCAGGCCGAGAGCAAGATCGCCGACCTCCCCACGACGCGAATCCTCCAGGCGGGGAACGGCAACCCCCTAGCGCTCGAGCTTCTCACTAAAGAATGGGTCGCGCACGGTTCGGGCTCGCTCTTGAGCGACATCGAGGCGCTCAACACGCAACCCGTCGCGAACCTTGGTATCCCCCGGGCCATCGGGGCGGTGTTCGAGCGGCAGATTCGCCGGCTCGATGCGACGTCCCGGGCGGCGCTCGATTTGGCGGCCGTGTTGGGTCGGCGGCTGGCGGATCTGCCGCTGTACACCGTTGTGGGACTCTCGCCGGCGGGAGCGGGCGAGGCGCTGACCCGGCTGCTCGAGGAGGGGTTCCTGCGCGAGGTGCACGGCACGCTGGAGTTCCGAAACGAATTGATCCGGGCGCAGGCGTACTATGCGGTGGCGGGGCCGGCGAGGCAGCACTTGCATCGGGAGGTGGGAGGGCTGCTAGCGGAACGGAAGTTTGGCGACGCCAGGTCTTACAACCTGGAAGTCGCTTGGCACTTCTTGCGCGGTCGGGATGCCTGTCGAGCGCTAAGCTACGCCCTCGAAGGCGCTGGTGCCGCGATGCAGGTGGGAGCTCCGTACGAGAGCGAGCAGGTTCTATCTGCTCTCCTGCACCAACCCTGTGGCAAAGAGCAGTCCGAGAGAATCCAGCTCCTTCTCGCCAGAGCCCTCGTGGATCAGTCAAAAGCTGACGATGCCTTGCCCATTCTCGGCGAGCTCGTCGCTAACGCCGAACTCACGTCCCGCACCCTGGCTGAAGTAACCCAGATGAGGGCAGCTGCCATCTATCTCGTTAATCAAGACATCGGGGAGAGTCACTGCGAAGCGGCGGCCCAAGCGCTTGCCGCGGCTAGGAAAACAGGCGACGTGGAACTAATCGCCCGCGCCCTCTTCGAGTACGCCAGGTCCGGCGCACAGACTGGCGACGAGGACCGGGTGCTCGCTGCTAAACAGGAGATTGACAACCTTCTGCAAGACGAGATAGCGAGACAGGTGCCAATTCTTCACACTGCCCAAGGCTTCTGTCACTATTTCCTGTTCGATGCGCAGGCCTCTGCTGCATCACTAGACGTGGCCCGGGGTCTTCTCGTCGAGAGCCCGAGGGTCACAGAACTTTCTTACGTCCTTAATGCATACGGTAGTTGTAGGTATCACTTGTGTGACTTCGCGGGCGCTCGTCAGTCATACGTCGCAGGACTGGGGCTTGCCAAGAGAATCGGGGATGACTCGCGGGCTTCCATTATCAGTGGCAACATTTGTGCTCTGTTGACAACAGTTGGAGACTACGACGGAGCAATTCAGGCTGGTCGCGAAAGCGTCCAATTAGGCACGCGAGCTCTCAATCACCCCCTTCTCATGACGTGTCTTACCAGCCTAGCGGAAGCTTTCTCTCTCGCCGGCGACCGCACCCAAGCCCTGAATTACCTGGAGCGCGCTGAGCGGTGGGTCACGAAGCAACGCAGCTGGTCAGCAAACATAGAATTCTTCTGCCAGAGCGCTTGCGTTGCGCTACTGATGGGCAATCTGAACCTCGCACTCAGTCTGGTAGGTTCGGCGGAGGAACGTGCTTGGGGCAAAGAGCGGTGCGTGCCCAACCCCGGCGTATTCGAGAAGCTGCGCATATTCCGAACGGCCCACGTCCGCCGAGCGGAACTCGCTTCTGCGATGGCAAAGAGTGCACAAGCCAAATTCCGAGGCCGACACCCACTGTACTACTTGACCGTTCTCGCCGCTGCGGCGTGGTTGGAAAAGCGAACCCTTGGCTGCAACACTGAGGAGACCTTGGCAGAACTAGAGGTGTTCGACACACCAAGTCTCAGGGGTTACCGGGCGCTACAAGTAGCTCAGGGCTTCTTGACGTGAGACTGGAGCAGCGTAACGAAACACCAACGGCTCATACCGTCATTCTAAAAAGCCACGGAGACCCTGACTAACTAAGCTCTAGACTCTAGACCGCGGCTCGTTCTGCACGGATCGAAGCGGCGCGGTCAAGGGTGGGAGGAGCTGGTGCCTGTACCCCAGACAGCGAGGCGCTCGCCACCAGCCGGCGAATTGTCTGCGACGTGATAAGGAGCTGAGCGAGATCCGGGTCGAACTGGCTTCCGGAGTACTTCAGTACCTCGTCCACGACTCGCTCAAAAGGCAACGCCCTTCTGTATGGCCGATCCGTTGTCATGGCGTCGAGCGTATCGGCCAGCATGATGACTCGCGCGCCGATAGGGATGTTCTCACCGGAAAGGCCATCCGGGTACCCACTGCCGTCAAAGTTCTCATGATGATACCGTACTGCGTCTGCCACCGGGCCTTGGAGCTTCGAAATCGTGGTTACAAGCTCGGCGCTCCGAGCAGGGTGGGACTGAAGCACTCTACGCTCCTCGGGTGTCAGCTTTCCCTCCTTCCTGAGAAGTGGTGCATAATCTTCATAGATCTTCCCTACGTCGTGTAGAAGCGCTGCGGTTGTAATCTGTTCCACTTGTTTGCCGGACAGGCCGGCCTCCTTCGCAAGAATGCGCGCGTATTGAGACACTCGCTGAGAGTGTCCCGACGTATAGGGGTCCCGAGCCTCAATCGCCTTCACCATGAGCTCAAGTAGATCGCGGTTGGCCTGCACAAGCTGGAGGTTCATTGAGTACATATGCCGAACTACGAAAAGAGGCACGGCGAGCGCCACGACACCACCTAACTGCCACCGAGTATATAGGTACGCTAGTAAAGCAGGTATGGGAGTCGCAAATAGATCATACAGAACCGATCCGCCATAGACCCTGACCCACGCTTCGCCGAAGTCCAATCCTTCGGATAGAGATACCGCAAAACTAACCGTCAACGAGTTCGCGGCGGAGTAGACAATTCCTGCTCCCACGATCGGAATCGCGAGGATTCGGAATTGGACGACTGACGGCTCACCGCCCAGTAGGTGATAGACTGAGGACGCCAGCCCGACCGCGAGTATTTCCTTCGATGTGTTAAAGGCTACCTTGATCCAGGGCTTCCTTCTGAAGAGCGCCTCCACAACAAGCACCGTTAGACCTGCCACGCTCATCGCCCAGATTGCTGGGAAGAGAAACGTAGCCGCAAGGAATGGAATGAAGGCGATCGACAGAATGGAACTGCCAACGTGAAGACTCACGGAACTCAGTTCGGCAGCCAGACCAACTGCCAGGATTGCCACGACACCGTTCGTGAAGACGTTGGAGCTCTGCCATTCCTGCCCCCAAGCAGCGATCCCGAGCGACGCAAACGCCCCCACTAGAACAGTGGCGACGTAGAATTTGAGAAGACGCGGTCGGCCCATCGGGGTAGACTGCATAAATAAGAAGAGGGTGGCCCCAGGTACCGCTACCAATGGATCGTCGCATCGGCCATCAAGACGCGAATAATCGTCCCCACCAGTAGCGCGAGAAGCTGCATTGAGCGTCACCCCCTTTAGACCTACGAGTCGTTGGCTCGTGAGACCTGGAGTGGCACGTCTCGCTACGACGCGCCCGACGCTCCGCTCGTCAGCTTTTCGCTCGGCTCCGCTCGGGCAACGGTTACCCGGGGCCCCTTTCCCTCCTTTTTCCCTTTACTGCGGTGTCCGTTCTACGCAGCCCACGCCAACCACACCCGGCACGAGCTGGAAAAGCCGTGACAACAGTCCGAAACCATCCCCTACGCAACCTTCCGCCTTTTCAACGCCTGCCGCATCGCCTCGACGACGGCCGGCATCCCTTCCGAC
>Ga0209157_1000504_pt1 | contig 33302 bp, 33 predicted proteins | sample GraSoiAngelo_135_FD_185892 | JGI IMG/M metagenome (GOLD analysis project Ga0209157, IMG submission 185892) | Grasslands soil microbial communities from the Angelo Coastal Reserve, California, USA - 14_0929_05_40cm (SPAdes) (version 2) | ecosystem: Environmental > Terrestrial > Soil > Grasslands ...
TCACGACCGCTGTAGAAGGTTCAGGTATTGCAAATCGGGAATCGGTCACCCCTTGTAGCAGTCCTAACAGTACTGATTATTCTATCCGCACTAACCCTCTCAATGCCGGTGCTCACCGCTCCAATTCATGAGACCCACGCGGCAACAACTCGGACAATATCGCTAGTTGGCACATTCAACGCTTGGAATGCTTCCACCAACCCTAATCCAACCATTACAGTCACGCAAGGAGACACTCTTACGATAAAGCTGACAAGCACCGACACGACACATCTATTCTTCGTCGACGTGGACCGAAATGGAGTAACCCCGGACTGTCCACCCGGACCCGACCCTTGCTCAAGCCAGTTCACTCCCACTAATCCCACAACGTTCACGTTCACGGTCAGTTTTGCAGCGGGAACATACACTTACTACTGCTCCATCCACCCTACGATGATGCTGGGAAGCTTCATTGTCCAAGCCCCCCCTGCTATCGTATTTCAGTCGGCCGTCGCTCAGCCCTTCGCCAGAGCTGGAACAGGGACCACTGTCTTACCAGTGGTACGTGGTGACTTGGTCGTTGTTGTAGTCTCAATTCATGCCGGGTATTTCTCTTCAGTAAGGAGCGTGACTGACAGTCTGGGGAACACCTACAGGCACCTCGCCACCGATACGGACACGAGCCTTGCAATCGACATTTGGGACGCGAATGTAACCGTGGCGGGGAGTGCCACGCTCACGGTCGTGTTGAACAATCTAACTACGCAGTTCGTAATTGCAGTCAGTCGATACTCAGGCGTCCAAGACATCGGGGCGGTCGCCCTCAATGCGGGTAACTGCTGCGCCACAATAGACACCAATCAATACCACAGAGCGTTCGGAAACCAGCCAGGAATCCACTGGGCAGTAGGAGTTGTGGGAGCAACGGGCACAGCAACCCTGAGCCAGAACACTGGCCTTCTCAGAATCAGCGCAGTGACGAATAGTGGGACAGGCGACGTGAGCGCAGGAATAGCCGACCTAACGGGTAACCCTGGAGTCGTTGTTGGCCCGCTGATCAGTTTGAGCGGACCGGAAACATCATTCGCCGCGTTTGTTGAACTGATTCCATTCGGCTAGCTCCGACCGACAGACCCGCAACCCCAAAGGAGCATCGCAAAGGCTCACCCCCATTTCGGGATTGGTCCGAATCCAATTCCTTCCGGCCTACGCGTTCTGAGCATATTTGCGAAGTTCGGGGCTTTACGGGAGCCAGGGATACGGACATCCCGCAAGAACGTCTAAGGAAGATCATACGCAACGCTATGTTTCGATAGCGGGACATCATACCTTGTTCCGTAGAGAGGAGGGAATTCAGCCTATTGTCGACCCTATTCTCGAATCTGGAAACCTCCGTATCTTGCCTTAGAAATCGTCGGGAATGTCGCTAGGCTTCCCATCTTTTTGCCATAACTTTAAGCCCGGATGTGCCCTGAATCACTTGTCTCGTCCAGAAACCGTACCAGATAGGAAATTTCATCTAGAAAGAGGAGGGGGTTTTGTACAAAACATCTCGCGACGCAAGAGCGGTTTCTCCGGACGCGCGAGTGCCTTTGGTATTGTAGACGTTAGAGCGTGAGCTGGTGGTTCAGGGAAGTATTCCGCCGATCTTCGCCAAGGCCACGAGTCCGGGCTTCTTCTCGAATATCCCGGCAGTAATTTCCAACGCCTTCTTCTGCAGTTTCTTGTCCTTGTTGAGTTTGTGGAGGGCTCTCTTGTTCAGCCGTTTTATCAGCCAGTTATCGCTCAGCGCATACGTCACCGTATAGTTCGCATGCTTCCCGATCACGTCAGCGCGCACTTTCCGCTGGGTCTGATATTCCAGCAATGCCGTCTGTGAGAAGTCTCCCGCTATCTTACATTTCTCGATCACTTCGGCCAACACCACCGCGTCCTCCAGTGCGAGGTTTACTCCCTGTCCGGCGTGCGGATGGAAAGTGTGCGCTGAATCCCCGAGCAGTGCGATCCCGTTTCCCACCCACTTGTTGACCTGCATGAACGAGGGCGTAAAGTATGCCATCTTGGTCCATGCTTCAACACCCGTAAATGCGTCCGCCATCTCCGGCGCCGCCTGAACAACCTCCGCCCTAAAAGACCCCAAACCCTCCTTCTTCACACTATCAAAACTACGCGGACCCACACAATGGAAGAGATAGGTCGCATCTGGACCAGAAGGCATTATCCCAAGCATCTTTCCCGGATGCTGGTACTGGCGCGCTCTGCCCTCCAAGCCTGGAACGGGACCGACGAGTCCGACCAGAAATGAATCAGGGTACTTCTTTGTCTTCACCTCAACGCCAAGGCTAGTTCGGACATGCGATTGAGGACCATCCGCTCCGACTACGACAGGTGCTCTGACCTCGTCTCTAACTCCCTCGCTTTCATAGACTACTCCTTCTGCCCGGCCAGCGTTCAAGAGAAGCTCTTGGAAGGAGGCTCCCCAGAGAACCTGCGCTCCGGCCTGCTCGGCCACATAGACGAGCAACCGCTCCAGCTCAGTAGCGTTCGCCGTCAGGAGATAGTTCTGGGGGTGATCCAACAAGCTGTAATCCGCTTCAAGCAGAACTTCTCCCTCCCAGCTTTTCACTTCGAGAATCTGGGACGCAGAACCAACCTCTCTGGCCCGGCCAAGTGCTCCAAGCCTTTCTAGAACCGCCAAGCCATTCGGCTGGAATGTCAACCCACGCGGAATGCCCTCGGGACTCTTCTGTCGTTCAAGGAGGATTGTCGATATTCCTTTTTTCTGTAGTTCTATTGCTAGTGCTAGAGCGGCTATACCTGCTCCCACTATTACAACGTCAGCCTTCCATGGCAATTTCTCTTTCCCCAGATGTTCCCGAGCCAATAGGGTTGATATCTTAAAATCATGCCTGACCCACTTGCCGGGGAGACTTGAGCAGAATTCATGGACAAGGCTCCACCGAGAAACTAATACTCTACGATCCCGGAATGTCTGTTGCGCCCCATGTATACGACAGGGACCGGAGATTTGCTGTTCTAGTTGTGGACATGCTCTATGACTTTGTGTATGGAAAGATCAAGACCGATCGTGCATTGCCGATAATCCCGAAGTCTGGAGAGCTAACGGATGCGGCACGAAGCGCAGACATCCCAGTATTCTATCCTAACGATTCACACACACGCCGAGATTTCGAGATCCAGCGCTGGGGAGAACACGCCATGAGAGGCACAAAGGGCGCAAAAGTGATCGGTGCCCTCAGACCAAGAAAGAAGGATGTTGAGATTCCCAAGACCACATACAGCAGCTTCCACGACACGAGACTGGAGAAGCTACTCAAGAAGGCTTACGATGGCAAAGGCGCAAACACGCTGATACTCGCAGGACTTCACGCAGACTGTTGCGTAAGACATACCTGCGCAGACGCCTTCTTCAAGGGATACGAGTCGATCGTCACGGAGGACGCTGTCAACTCCTTCACCGAACTACAATACCGGACAGGATTACAATACGTCAAATTCTGGTATCTGACAGACGTGCTGCCGACAAAGAAAATCACGAAGTTATTCTAGAAGGGGTCGGGCTCGAAGAAGCCCACCCGTGTCATCATCGACCAAGACGGGGGAATAGACGATGCGCTCGCCCTCATCCTCGCATTAAGGTCTCCGGAGCTTGAAGTCATAGCCATTACAGCAGTCTCTGGCAACGTAACAGTAGAACAAGCGACGCTGAATGGATTGCGAGTCGTTGATCTCCTCAATAGAGGAGACGTGCCGGTTGCTCGAGGACTAGGAAACCCGCTTGTGCGAGATCCGGTCCGGGCGATCGGGTTCCATGGGAAAGATGGGCTAGGCAATTCCAACCTTCCACTTTCAAGAATTCATCCTGCAGAAAAGAATGCTCTAGACACGATCTCTAACGAGCTAACCCTTTCAAAGCGTCGCGACCTTATCATAATCTGCACCGGTCCGCTCACCAACATTGCCGCTCTCCTAACAGGATTCCCCGAATCCGCCAAAATGATCAAGGAACTCGTGGTAATGGGCGGAGCCTACGGTGTAACAGAATACGGCATTGGCAACGTAACGCCGGTTGCCGAGTTTAACATCTACGCGGACCCGGAGGCTGCAAAGATCGTGTTCGAATCCGGAGTTCCGCTAACAGCGGTTGGCCTCGACGTGACAATGGACCCCAAGAACCAGTTAACACTGAAAAATTACACCGATATCAAGAAGAACAAGGGCCGAGTTGCCACCTTCGCGGCCAAGATCCTCAACAAGAACATACACAAACATCGAATCTTCGCGTTGCACGATCCAATGACCGTCGCCACCAAGGTCAAGCCCTCACTCTTCGAATATGCCAGCTACAAGGCTCGAGTCGAGACAAGAGGCGAAATCACAGCAGGCATGACCGTTGCAGACAGACGGGAAAGGCTACACGAAGGCAAGACACCGGGCAAGAAAATGATGATTTGTAAGAATCTGGATTCTAGAAGTTTCAAACAGCTCTTTCTAGATCGTTTGACCAGCCCCATGAGCAGTTGATACATCAAAACGGGCGTTTCTGAGCCCCGTGTAAGAACTTTTAAACTCAATATTTGGCAATACACAGCTACTATGGGAAAAGAAATCGGCCATATAGAACTGACATCCAAAGACCTCTTAACGACAAAGAAGTTCTACTCCAAACTCTTCGGCTGGAAATTCGAAATGTTCGACGATAGCTATGCAATGTTCAAGACATCGCAGAAAGGCGTCGGCGGCGGCTTCCAACTAGGCAAGAAAGTCAAACCCGGCTCAACAACATTCTACGTCAATGTCGACACAATACCAGCAACTCAGCAGAAGGCAAAGAGCCTCGGCGGACGAATCCTGAAGAAGCGCAAGTCTATCGGCGGCGGAATGGGCTACTGGGGAACTATCGGCGACCCGCACGGCAACGTCATCGGCCTCTGGAGCAAAAAGTAACCAACCAACGTCCGCCCGCGTCGCTAGTAACGCCCTAGTCTAGCGCAGAGTATCAAACTCCCTTTTTTCGCCTCAAATAGACCCCTTTCAAAGGGTCCGACACTGGAACCGTCAAACCCCACGAAAGTTTATCGAAAACCAATCCTACTACTCTTCTTCCTCTCCCCACTTATCGGCGAAGGACTCTCCGGATCAACTCCTCCACTAGCCTTCCTAAACCCCGCGGTCACCTTTCTCCTAGCCTGCCTCTACGGAAGCGGAGCGCTGCTAGTTCGAGACTACGCTCGCCGGTGGCGGAAGGGCTGGCGCTCTATCCTGATCCTCGGCGCCGCCTATGGAATAATCGAGGAGGGAATAATGGTTCGCAGTTTCTTCAGCCCAACATGGAAGGATCTCGGATTACTCGCAACCTATGGACGTTGGCTTGGGACGAACTGGGTCTGGGCCGAATGGCTTGCAATCTATCACGCAATCTTCAGCATCACCATTCCAATCTTCCTCGTCGAGCTAACCTATCCACAATCCAAAACTCGGATCTGGCTCTCGTCAAGAATGCGGATTCTCTTCCACGGGCTATTGGTTCTGGCAATAATTCTCGGCTTCTTTGCCTTCCCCTACGATCCCGGAGTTCTAGCAATAGGGGGCTGCATCGCAACAGTTGTTGCTCTAAGTTGGCTGGCCAAGAAAGTTCCCAATATTTCTCCGACCCAGCGAAATCTCAAAGTCTCCTGGAGGATCCTCGTGCCCCTCGGATTCTCGGTCCCGACAATATTCTTCTTCCTCTTCACCAGCGCACTAATTCCGATCGCCGCTGGAACAATGATCGTAGGAGCAATCCTGGTCCTCGGCTATGAGAGACTACTGTCCAGATGGGCGAGGAGAGGATTCAGCGACCTGCAGAAACTCGGCCTGATGACAGGCGCACTGGGCTTCTTCGCGGCCTTCCTCGACTTCATCCTCGAATCGTTCGGGCGACTTGGGACAAGCGCCCTAGGGGTCGCCTTCATCCTCTACCTTCTTTGGATAAGGAAGAAGATCATCCTGCAATTCCCGCGGAGCAAGTCCTCCGCTCAACTTGGGTCCCGAATGCCCGAACCGACAGACCCCGGCGTAAGATAGCAGGATACGAGAAACCCCGGAGCGATCCACAGTCCTCTTTCTGCAACTTTTCCTTTTCCGCTAACTATTGTTTTTCACTAACTAATCTGTGACCCCCGGGGTGGTCGATTTTCGCGCGTCCCGCCCTTCATGAAACGCCAGCATAATCCCGAGGCTCTGATATTGTCAACGGCTATCTGGCTTCAAAACCGGAAAAAATCCCCAAATTTCGCAAGAATCGCCGAAATTCGGCGAGAACGGAATATCTTATATATACTGTCAGAGCCTCGCTGAGACTGATCTGATATGGGCGATAAACCAACCGCAGCAATGGTTCTGTCACTGATAGGCGGATTATTCGTTATCTTCGGGGGAGCCACTCTTGCCTTCGCTGGATCGTTGATCGGTTCATTCAACGTTACGGGTGCAGCTTCCGCCAGCAGTACAGTGTTGGCACTGGGAATCGTCGGCGTAATCATGGGAATTATCATGGTTGTTGGAGGATTCATGCTATACTCCAAACCAACCAACGCTAAAATGTGGGGCGTTATCGTTTTGATACTCTCTATAATCAGCTGGGTTACCGCACTCGGAGGCTTCTTCATCGGCTTCCTTCTCGGACTAATCGGTGGCATTCTCGCACTAACCTTCAAGCCAACAATGGCTCCGGGCGCAATGCCTCCACCGATGATGAGCTCTTCAGTGCCGATGGGCTCAGGATCCATGGGATCGATGGGTACGAACTGTAAGAATTGCGGTGCCAGCATTCCCGCCGGAGCCACACGCTGCCCTAGTTGCGGAGCGAGTATCTAACAACCATGCAGCCGAAACCACCGCGACCAACCGGCGTAACAATTCTCGCCGTGCTAGCAATTCTAGGAGCAATAGCGCTTCTGTTTAGCGGAGCAGTGCTCATCGGACTAGGACTCCTACTTGGCACACTAACCGCTTCTATTGACATTACAAACGCTATAACAAACGCTGGCTATCCCGGACTTGCCTCGCTCGGCGTAGGAACCATATCGGCATTAATAATCGCCCTCGGCGCAGCAATCTTGATTCTCGGAATCCTCTATCTAGCCGTCGGAATTGGGTTCTTCGGTGGAAAACGATGGGCATGGAACCTAGGAATCATAGTAAGCGTCATCGGAATAGTTCTCAACGTAATTCAGATGATCGGTGGCAACTACAGCGGCGTCGTTTCGCTGATAATCTCGCTGCTAATAATCTACTATCTAATGAGACCACACGTCAAGGTCTTCTTTGGCAAGGAAACCCCGATGGTGTCACGCTCTACTGTGCCGGGAACGGGTTCCGCGACACCTTAGTCGAGCCGACATCTCAAGCAATCAGAATCAGGCTTTCTCTACCCTCTGCTCACCCATTCCGACCTAGCTCACTGTTCGAGAAGGAGGTTGGTAACAGTCCGCTTAACACCTTCCGGTGAGACTCGATTTTCCCATGATGCAGAAGCCTTCGCGGCCAATCGGCATTACATTCCTCGCGATAGTTCAGATCCTAATCGGTGTCCTTGGACTTCTAGTCAGCCTCGCTATCATCGGATTGGCTGCCATATTCTCCACTCTTCCCACAGTTGGAACCCTGATCGGCACCGTCGGGATCGTTATCGGTGGAGTCTTTCTCTTCTTCAGTCTCATATGGCTGGCGACCGGGGTCGGCTTTCTCCATGGAAAGGGTTGGGCGTGGACCCTCGGAATGATCTTCACGGTGCTCTCCATCCTTGGCGCAGCCTACGTCGCGTTTACCGGACTGTACCAAGCAGGCTATGCGTTAGTCTTCTGGATTATCATGATCATCTATCTCACGAGATCTCATGTCAAAGTCTTCTTCGGCAAAGGAATGGTCCCAACCTCCATGCCCGCGATGAACACTCAACCGACACTAAGATACGCTCCCACCCTCCAATCACAGACTCAATACGCTCCGGCGGCACAGCCAACCCTCCAGTACAACCCTTCCCCCTCGGCACCAGTACAAGCACCAGTGGTGGCGACTGCAACCGCGAAATGTCGTTCCTGCGGCGTCCCGCTGACCCCGGGAAACTCGTTCTGCACTAACTGCGGCGCGAAACAGTAGCTCTTTCCGCTCTTAGAATTCTCGGCTGAGCTATTCCTAGAGCGGACGCCGTCGGCGAATGAACAATCTCGCCACGCCACAGCTGCTTGTACGCATCCCGTAGGTTGAGAATCTTAACCTCCATACCAACCTCGTAGGGCTCCCGATGCAAGGATCCGGCTTTCAGGTTGCGGGCAAGATGGACATACGCCCTCTGGGAAGATAACCCTGGAGAGGGATGAAACCATCCAAGCCTCTTCCATGAACCCGCAGAGTAGCCCGTCTCCTCTTCCAGCTCTCGCCTGGCACAAGCCTCCGGGCTCTCACCATTCTCGATGTGGCCGGCTGGAAGCTCGAGCTCCCAGCCCTGGATAGCATGTCGATAATTCCATATCATCACAAGCTTATCCCGGCCAAGAACCGGGATGACGATCGCGAAATCGTCCACGAATAGTCGTGGATGGACCATTTGGAAGCCGGTTTTGGAGACAATCCGGTCGCGGTGAAGCTTCAAGTCGCCCAGCGACGCAATCTTCCTGCTCTCTAGTGTCTTCCAAGGTTTCGGCGTCCTACGAAACTTCAGGTTCTCTCTTGACAACATGGAGCACTTTACGCGAGCGTCTTGCGCATGAGCAGGTGTTTCTCGCCGAGCTTTGCGTGAGCTTTGAAGCCTTCCCTCTCAAACATGGCTACCGTTCCAAACCAGAGAGACCAGGTTCCACCTTCCTTGGAAATGGACGGGTAGGCTTCGACTATTCCTCCGCCCTGCTCACGTATCGAATGGAGCGCTGCCCTCAATGCCACGCCTGCTACGCCCTTTTTTCGGAAATCCCTGTCTACGAAGAAACATGTGAGACGCCAGAGTTTTCGGCCTTGATCAGCTGACAGGTCCAGATTGCTGTAGTTGCGGCCTGAATCGATCCGTGGCAATTCCTCTCTTGGACCGTATTGGCACCATCCGACAGCTTGACTCCCAGTGTATACGAGGATTCCATGGGATCGGCCCTTGGTGACTAGAGTTTTCTTTTCCTTTCGATTCAGGGCGATCGCGTCCTTCCGTTCCAAGCCTGCTTTCAGTAAACGGCCTTCTGGATGGTGATAGAAAGTGCACCAGCAACCGCCTTGGACTCCGTTGTGTTTTGCGAAGAATTTTTCGAAATCAGGCCAAGTGGTGGAGTTTAGTTCCTTGATCTCGTAGCTAGTCCGAGCTAGTGCTGATGATGCGGGAGTCTTCTTCGTTGCTCGGATCCCCTTGGTTAGAGAATCGGCGGTTCCTTGTATTCGCCGAAAACCTTCCGTCCCACATCCATGATCTCCCCTAGCGTAGCGTAGGCTTTGACAGCTTTGACCATCGGATACATGGAGTTCGCTTTCTCGTCCTTGAATGTCTTCCGTAGTTCATCTAACGCTTGCTCGACTTTCTTGTTGTCCCGTGTTTCCCGCACCATGTTTATCCTTGCAACCTGGCGTCGTTGTGCCTCCTCGTTGATCTTCAATGTATCAATCGGCTTCTTCTCTTCGACCTGGTACTTGTTCACGCCAACGACAACCCTGTCCCCTCTCTCAAGTTCCTGCTGGAAACGATACGAGTTCTCAGCGATCTCTCTCTGAATGAACCCGGTCTTGATCGCGTCCAACAATCCGCCAGCTCTTTCTATCTTGTCGAAGTACTGGAAGGCACGTTCCTCCATCTCATCAGTCAACCATTCCAGATAGTACGATCCGGCCAGCGGATCGATAGTGTCCGTGACACCAGTTTCTTCCGCAATGATCTGCTGGGTCCTCAGGGCAACAGTAGCCGCTGCTTCAGAGGGCAACGCCCACGCCTCATCGTAAGAATTGGTATGAAGCGATTGGGTCCCGCCAAGCACCGTTGCTAATGCCTCAATGGTTGTTCGTACAATATTGTTGAGGGGCTGCTGCCAGGTTAGAGACGCGCCAGAGTTCTGGGCGTGCGTCCTCAACAAGAGTGATCTAGGGTCTTTGACCTTGTACTTGTCTCTCAACACCCTTGCCCAGATTCGCCGGGCAGCCCGGAACTTTGCGACCTCTTCGAAAAAGTCCATTCCGCAATTGAAGAAGAAGGAAAGGCGGGGCGCGAAATCCTCGACCTTGAGCCCTGCTTCGATTCCGAGGTCAACATACGCGAAACCATCAGCCAGCGTGAACGCTAGTTCCTGGACCGCGCTGGACCCTGCTTCACGGATGTGGTAGCCGCTGATGCTGATATAGTTCCACTGCGGCATCTCTTTCGTACAATACACCATCATGTCACGGATGATTCTGAGATGCGCCTCAGGTGGGAAGGCCCACTCCTTCTGAGCGATGTACTCTTTCAGAATATCCGCTTGAACTGTCCCTCGAAGATCCTTCGACTTCAGACCCTGTCTCTCAGCAACGCCAACATACATCGCAGTCAGAACCGACGCGGGAGCATTGATCGTCATACTAGTACTCACCTTCTCCAATGGTATGCCTTCGAGAATAATCTCCATGTCCTTCAACGAGCCCACCGACACACCGCAGCGTCCCACCTCTCCCTCGGCCCGCTGACTGTCGGGGTCATACCCGTAGAGCGTTGGCATGTCGAATGCAATGCTCAGACCCGTTTCTCCATGTTCCAGCAAGTAGTGTAGACGTTTGTTTGTGTCTTCCGGGGTTCCGAACCCTGAGAACATGCGCATCGTCCACGGTCGTCCCCTGTACATCGTCGGGTAGACCCCGCGGACATAGGGATACTCGCCTGGAAGCCCAATCTCTTCGGATTGGTTTAGGTGCGACACGTCTTCTGGAGTGTAGACTCTTTTCACCGGAATATTGGACAGGTTTCTGAATTCCTCTTTCTGTTCAGGGCTGGCGCGGGTCCATGGTTTCAGCGTCTTGGTCTCCCACCGGACCCTCTCTTGCTTGACCTTCGCAAGCTGCTTCCTGTCGAAGGTGGTTGGTGGAGCCTTTCGTTCCTGTTTGATCTCGTCTAGAACTTTCTTCCAGTAACCCTTTGCCAAAACACGATCACGAAACAATACAAGATGCCCGCAGGTTCCTATTTTTCCATTATCCTGACGCCCTTCACCGCCGAATCTTGAAATACGCTCTAAAGGCGAGAACAGAACTGAGAATTTCACTTGGCACGGGAGCTATCTTCTCAAGTGCTCAAAGGAGACCATAGAGCCGTTGCCAAAGCGATCTCGATAATCGAAGCTGGCGGTGAACCGAGCCGAAAGCTCATACAAGAACTGTATCCGCATACGGGCAAGGCATTCACCATCGGCGTTACTGGTCCGACCGGGACCGGCAAGAGCACTCTCGTCGACAAGATAGTCGGAGAGTATCGCGAGCGAGGACGCATCGTTGGAGTTCTAGCAATCGACCCATCCAGCGCGTTCACTGGTGGTGCGTTGTTGGGGGACCGGGTGAGGATGATGGACCATAGCCTGGAGAAGAAAGTCTACATTCGGAGCATGGCTTCCCGAGGTGACCTGGGAGGACTTGCTCGAGCCGCGAGAAACACGATACGGGTATTGGACGCAGCTGGAATGGATGTTGTCATCGTGGAGACTGTGGGAGCAGGCCAGACGGAGGTACAAATCGCGTCGACAGTGGACGCCACGATTGTCGTTCTGATGCCTCAGCTGGGCGATGAGGTCCAGGCGTTCAAGGCAGGCTTCGCCGAGATTGGCGACCTGTTCGTCATCAACAAGTCAGACCTGGTCAACCCAGCGAAGACGATCTACAACATCGCCAGCGGTCTGCAAGAAAAAGATGGATGGAGGCCACCAGTTCTGAAAACTGTAGCAGTCAAGGGAACAGGTGTCCCAGCGGTTGTTGATGCAATCGAAAAATTCCAGAAACATTTGGATACCGCACGCCTCAGGCAGAAAAGATTGAGCAAAAGGATCCAGTCGGAGCTAGTAGATGCCGCTTTCTCAGATTTCTATCATCAAACCGTCAAGCGTCTCGGCGATCAGAAAGAACTCGACGCTCTAGTTGGAAGAGTTGTCAAACGTGAACTGGATCCAGAGACAGCTGCATCGAGGCTTGTGGAAATCATATCCAAGTTAGGAGATCACTCTTGACTGACCCTGTAACAACAGACTCTGGGATCCCCGTCAAAAAAATCTACGAGAAAAAGGATATTCCACCGAACTGGACAAGGTCACTGGGGAAACCGGGCCAGTTCCCATATACGCGTGGCGTCTACGATGGAATGTATCGGGACCGGTTGTGGACCATGCGTCAATACACGGGTTTCGGGTCCGCCAAAGAAACTAATCGCCGCTTCAAGTATCTGATATCTCACGGTGAGACCGGGCTCAGCACAGCATTCGACCTGCCAACACAGCTCGGTCTCGACTCAGACCATCCAAGGGCTGCTGGAGAAGTTGGGAGAGTTGGAGTCGCGATCAGCAGCGTCCATGATATGAGGCGTCTCTTCGAGGGCATTGACCTGGGAAGTGTGAGCACGAGCATGACGATCAACGCCACCGCGCCAATCCTTCTTTCTCTCTATATTGCCGTTGGAATGGAACAGGGCATCCCTCAGAACAAGTTGAAGGGAACGACACAGAATGATATTCTGAAGGAGTATATTGCGAGGAACACGTACATCTATCCTCCGGAAGCATCGCTGAAACTCTCCGTCGACCTCATAGAATACTGCGCCCACAAAATGCCCCGCTGGCACCCGATAAGTGTCAGCGGCTATCATATTCGCGAGTCAGGCGCGAACGCGGTTCAAGAACTGGGATTCTGTTTTGCAAACGCTATCGAATACGTTAAGGTGGCTCTTGAACGAGGTCTCAAGATAGATCAGTTCGCTCCCCAACTTTCTTTCTTCTTTGCGTGCAGGAACGATTTCTTGGAGGAGATCGCGAAATTCAGAGCTTCCCGTAGAATCTGGGCCCGGATCATGAAGGACCGTTTCAAAGCCCAAGATCCTGAATCTTGCAAGCTACGATTTCACACCCAGACAAGCGGTGAGACTTTGACCGCGCAGCAGCCTGACAACAACATTGTCCGGGTCGCAATCCAAGCCCTTGCAGGCGTCCTCGGTGGAACACAATCTCTACATACAAATTCCAGAGACGAGGCACTATCTCTACCAACCGAAGAGTCCGTCCAGATTGCCTTACGGACCCAGCAGATAATTGCCCACGAATCAGGAGTGACCAAAACAGCGGATCCACTAGCCGGCAGCTACTATCTGGAATCCTTGACAAGAAACCTTGAGGCCGACGCGACTCGTCTCTTAGAGAAAGTAGAAGATTTAGGCGGCGCGAGAAAAGCGATAGAATCCGGATTTGTCCATCGCGAGATACAGGAAAGCGCTTACAGGTTCCAGAAATCGGTTGACGAAGGCCGAACGATTATTGTCGGAGTCAACAAGTTTACCGAGGGAAGCAGTGGACCAAAAATCCAGCGCATCGACCCGAAGCTCGAGAGAAATCAGGTGAGACAGCTAAGGAAGATGAAAGCCTCAAGAAATACAGGGCAGGTCAAAAATGCTCTTGGACGCCTGTCAAGTTCTGCGAAGCATCATAACAATCTCGTAGGCGATATCTTGAGCGCTGTAAATTCAGGCTGTACCGTGGGCGAGATCAGCGATGTTCTAAGGGACGCCTTCGGAGAATACCGGGTAAGAATCGACGTCTAGTACGACCTAGAGGATTTTCGGCTAGAATCGCCCGTTTTCAGCCCTGATCTCGAATCTGGGACACGCCCCACAACACGCCCTAGAATCGTTCGGGAACTGACCTAGATTACACGTTAACATGCTCTGTGATCAAAGCCCAGACCCTGCCCTGAATTGTAATATTCGCCCCATTATCATTGCCAGACAGGAAATTTTCTCCAGAAAAAAGGAGGGGGTATTGCACAGCACACCTCGCGACGCGAGAGTGGTTGAGGGACCACTCCATTTCGCAAAATCGCCCATTATCAGCCTTGAACTCGATTCTGGAAACCCTCTATGAACTCTCGCGAAATTCGTTCGGAATTGTCGTCTTCTTTCCATTCTCTTCCCTGCCAAGATTGCGCCCTGAATCGTGTGAGTCGCCCAGAATCAGTGCCAGACAGGAAATCGCTCAGGAAAATAGGGGGTCTTAGCGACCGACCCTCGCGTCGCAAGAGAGGTAGAAACGGAGTAATCCGAAAGTATCCCCAGACCTGACCCGGTGTTCGGTTAGTCCTGGTTGGCTTCTATTCGAAGCTGGTGAAGCTCGCCATCCGTCTTCATAACCGTGACGATGACGAGTTTCCGTTCGATATCGATCTTGAGAATTCGACCGCAGCGTAAGATGTGTCTTGCTTCTCTAGGGATGCCAGAGCTTGGCTTGGACTTAGGCTTCGGCTGCTTTTCCAGTATTTTCTTGATACCGTCGTAGAGACTGATCACAGCCTCATTGTCAGTGTCCAGCTCTCGAGGCTCTTCCCAGGTCGCCAATTCCCCTCATTCCCTGCACTTAGTATTCCATACAAGGCTGACATAGTTAGCCAATTTGCTGGTCGTTACCAGAGCCTCAGCCTCGAAGTGACTTGTTTCTCCGAGCACCTACTCCGTCAAAAGACGACACGAAGAGGCGAAACGGACCAAGAAACGTTGCCCTAACGTCTTCAGGCGAGGTTCTTTTCCAACGTTATCCAGCCGACTTCACGCTTGAAGCCGAGCTTCGTGTTGACCGCTAGCATAGGCGCATTATCGGATGCGTTCCATGTCTTCACCTTCTCGTACCCGTTCCGCCTAGCGAAATCTATGACTCCCAGCTTCAACGCGACTGCTATTCCTCTTCCACGATATTCACGCCTAACACCCGTGTTTCCCTGAACGAGGCCTCTAGGCTCCCTATCGATTCGCCAGACGGTGCTGAGTCCAACGTACTTGGAACCATCCTTCGCTATAATGTAGCCCTCAGGCAGGAGATTCGGATTCTTGAGCTCGAACGCCTCCCACTGCTCATACGAGGTAGGCGTGAAAGATGCTATACTTGGCATATCAGCAGAGATAATCTGGACAAGCTCGTGGAGCTTCTTCAGCGAGTCTAGGCTTTCCTTCCGCTCCTCGGCGAGGCTTGTGAGTACGATTCCTTGCCTCTGCACTTTCTCAGGATACTCTCGGAATTGCTCAAAGTCCACTCTGGACACGTCAAGACGTGACTCCCACGCGATCTGCTTCTCCATGAACCCTCGCCGCTGATAGAAACCGGTGAGTCTCGGCAGATCTTCTCTGCCTCCAGCCCAGGCCGTAACAGCGTTCAGTTTGTTCAGTTCGCCACCTAGTCTCTCATAGATCGCGCCCCCGATTCCTCTTCCCTGCGATAGTGGATCGACAAGTATCTCGATCCAGAATTTGCACGGATGAAACATGTCAGTAAAATGCGACACAACCCCGAATCCTACAATCGCATCATTCTCGAGAAAGGAGTATCTTTGCAGATAATATTTTGACCTGTCCAAGCTCTCATCCCTAGAACGCCACTAGCCAGCGCTGCGAGCATAGTCTGGATAGTTTGCATTGTATATCTCGACCAGCCTCGCATAGTCGATGGGATCGAACTCCCTCGTCGCAATGGAGAGAGTCCTCTGACCCAGACATGTCATCCCAAAACCCGCAGTCGCTATGTTAACATTCCCTGCCCTGAGCCTACATTTCGCTCGAGCTTAGAGAGCCAAGATTCTGACCCCATGACACTCTTCAGAGCGAGACGCGAAACCCATCATACGCAAAACGCAATCTGTATTTCTTGAACCTCCTCTCAAGTTCAAGATAGTCATGGTAAGAGCGCCCGTTCAACTCTTCGATGTGCGTTGCAATCGCCAATCGTAGATTGATCTTCTGGACAAGTTCAAGGGTCTCTTCGAAAGAAGCCTCTGACTTGCGAATCCAGTGATCTGTTGGGATAATCTGCTCGCCTTGTTTATCGTACTCGAACCAGCCAGTCTCAAGGACCAGCACATCCGGCTCTAACAACTCGCTCCCAGGATTCCAATCCTTGATCTCATCAAGCGCAAGCACGACCCGTTTCCCATTCAGGTGAACCAAATACGAAGCGAGGCCGGGCTGAGTCATACGAAACGCCTTCACGGTCGCGTCGCCAAGCTTGATCGCTTCACCCTCCTCGAACTCGTGAATCCGCACAATCTCCATCCTCTCAAAGAACTCAAAATGATCCTCTAGACCAAGCATTCTTCGAAAATCGTCGCGGACCCAAGACGGAAGCCACACGTCCGTGATCGTTTTCGTTCTCTTTCGAAGGTTCAGATTGAGCTGTTCTAGAACACGGCGACCCATTGTATGATCAGGATGCCAGTGACTGTAGAGCAGATGGGACACGTGATGAATATCTTCCCTCTCTAAACTGTGGGCAATGTCTTCAGGAGTGTCAAATAACAAGTCTGAACCTGTAAAGAAAACGCTTGGTCCGTTACGCACATATCTTCCCCTTTCTTGACGCGCTTCGGTGCATATCTCGCACAAGCATCCTACACGGGGAATACAATCTGCACCACCAGTGCCCAAGAAAACCAAGGCTTCGGCGTCCGGACGTTTCGCTGACAAAGACTAACACCCATTCAATGCTACCAATTAGTTCCCAATTAGAACATATCTTGGCCCAACGACAGTGGGCCCACAGTTTGGACTTGAGCTTAGCTCGTGGCCGCGGAAGCTTGGGGCCGCGCACGTGTTGAAGTTGTCTTGTGGAAGATTCGATGGAAGCCCAGCCCGACCAGCGTCAGAGCTCCAGCAAAAAGGTAGAGATAGAAGCCTATTTGGAACCCCCAGTTCAGAGTGATTCCGAAAACGGTTTCTGTGCCGAAGGGTCCGCTCAGACAGTTCGACTGGCCATTGCAAGAGTTCGTGACAGCGTAGCTGACCACTCCCAGATATGCGATAGGCGTCAGAACGCTGAGTATGAAGCTCCCAATCAGAGGCCGAATATTCCATGTGAAACTTCCAGCTAGAGCCAGCAGAGCGGAGATTACTACTAGGGCCCCGATTATCGGGCTTGCTGAGGTTAAGGTCGGATAGGGCTGCGTTGAACCTCTAAAGATACTGTCCGTCGAGGGCCCGTTCCAGAGAGTCCAGCGGGAGGAGACGGAGGAACCGAAGCCGGATGCGTCTATACCCCACCACGGAAGAAAGACGCTGGCAAGCGCGAGAGCTCCAGCTAGAAGGGAAATCAGGTTGATTCTGGGAAAGTTGACCGCGCCTGGTTTGGACATTGCTAGACCCCCGACTGCACCGGACATGGATTTAACGGGTTTCGTGTTCTTCACTATTGAACAGAACGCGAAATCGGCCCGAACCGTCAATTTTCTCTGAACATGAGTCCAAAGCGGACCACTGTATGTGATGTGCACCGAGAAGTTACCTCTGTCCGAAGCCCGAGGCTCGACAGTACGTCTACACCCAAATCGAACGAAGCCTATGGAATAATGGGGCACAGGTACATTTGGGGTCGGATTCGAAGAAACCCCCGAGGCCACGACACCGGTTCAGTTTTTCCGGCCAGAGCGAGCAACCTAAAGGTTCCTCTGTTCCTCGAGCGGCCAACGTTACGAGGGATGATATCTTGAACAGTCTGACGAAACACGCACATCCACAAGAGCCCGAGGAAACAGCTCTTGAGATGGAAGAGGTAGCCCAGTTCCATGGACCTAACGAGACTGCTGTTGAGGCCAGACCCCGAAACCGAGGTTCCGCTCGAGGCGCACTCGTAATCTTTCTGGGAGGATTCGCAGCTGTGTGGCTATATGGATATGTTACAGGAGCCTACGAAATACCGTACTTGAGAGGCGTTACAGAGAGCCCAGCAGTTCAGGTGGGCGTTCAACTTGCATCCTCGAACCCAATCCTATTCGGAGCCGTTTCAGTATCCATTCTACTCGGAGCGCTCTACATGCTGCATAGGAAAAAGAACTAGGACCCACGCCATCGACCGAATAATAAGAGTGAACCCTTGATAACAAGCGGTCTTTACTCGTTCAGAAAGGCTTCATGTTCGCCCCTGACCTTCAGGAGACGAGCCTCTTGAGTCGGAATCCTTCGCGCATTCCGGTGCTTGGAACAAGGGCTGTAATCTGAGATAACGCTAGGTCGCTCTGTAAGGTCGTTCTTCGACTCCCCAAATTCCACCGCATAGATGCGGACCTTGCAACCGCAATTGTATATTTCAATCTCTAAGAATGATCACCTCGCTTCGAATCCATCGGTTCATCAGGTTTTCACGTAGTGGGCGACGAGGCCGATTAGGCCCCCGATGAAGACCAGTATGCAGCCGAGGCTTCCAACGAATAAGCCGAGTATTAGGAGGATGAGGCTCCATGCAGGGATTGGCTACTTCCCTTGATCCGACTAGTGCCAATATTCCTACGAGGATTCCTACGACTATCCCTGTGAAACTTCCTAATCGGGCCAAGTTGGTACCGAAATCCATTAGAACTCTCACGTCAATAGCTTGAAGTATTCCCCCGATCAAGAGAACGATGCCTCCGATCAGGACTAAGAATTTCGCTAGCGTAAGTAACGGTGCTTGCGATGCCATTTTCCAACTGCTAAGACAATGGCGATCGGGATATTTAGTTCAAGAGTTTGAACAGAAGAGCGCCGTCCCACGCGACTCTCCATATCGCGCCTTCATAAGATTCTTGTCTTTGGACATATCTGTGATGCTCAAATCTAATTTCTTAGCATTAGAAAGTCTCCCAGATTACATCACTCTTGTTTTTCGAGATGAAAAGTAGAGGTAAGCGGATCCGACCGCTACAAAAGCATAGATGAAAACCCATACGCCCGTCACGGGCGCGCTCGGGCTTTCAGTAGATATCACGTCCCAGTGGATCCCAACAGCTAGGAGCGCGAGGCTTGGAAAGATCACGTCCAGCGGCAGCAGAACCCTGATTCGACCGATATCCGTCTGCAACGACGCCCAGGCGGTCGCGAGACACGTGGCCAGGAACAAGCCGGCGAACATTTGCAGAGTAGGAGTAAACACGTGCCAGGGCCAGAACTCGTGCTGGGCGAGATCGGGCAGCAAGAGCATCATGATGCCGAATATCCCGACAATGACGGTTTGGATCCGGAAGAACCAACGGGCAGTCTTCCAAGGTCGAACAGAGCCCAATCTATCCTGAGGTTTCCGAGGCCAACCATGTCGGTTCAACAGATAGAAGTTCCCCATACTTGCGACGAGGAAATATCCTGTCCAAGTGGAGATGACGTATCCGCCACCCTGTGATATTGCGAGGACGATCGAGACAATCGATGTGATTCCAAAAAAAGTTCCTCCGACCAGCACGAGAATTTTCGCTCTCTGCCAGATCTTAGCTCTGAGAGCGGACCAGCAGCCAAACGCAATCGCCAGGAATATCGCGCCGATGAACCGTACCGCCAACGCCTTCACAGTCCAAGGCCATAGACCGATCACCAGGCTCGGATAGACAAAGAACAGAACCCCCATTACAAGATTGATTTCTGATAGGAAGAGGAGGAAGAGCCTCGCGTCTCTACCGAGTTCAACAGGACGCTTTGACGACATGGCAAGGCCAAGCTAAGCGGACATTATGAGCCACGTCCCATTGCATTTCGCTATGATCTCCTTCTTCACGTTCGTGAGAACTGCCTCGGTGAAAGCGATGCGGCGGCCCCTCTTTGCAATCGTCCCCTCCGCAACCAACCGCCCCTTGACGTGAGGGCGCATGAAACTCATCTTCAACTCAACCGTAGTCATGTCCTCATCCTCCTTCAGCGTCGACGCCACCGCGATCCCCATCGCGGCATCCGCGATATCCACCATAACTCCCCCATGCATCGTCCCGGACAAGTTGTGCAAATGCTCGTCCACGTCCATTTCGAGAACCGCTCTACTCTCTTCTATGCTGCGAACTCTAATCCCCAGCGTCCCGATCGCAGGGCTAGGAGGCTTCCCCTCCTTCCACGCTGAGTAAACCTTGTCCCGAACCCCTTTCATGCCCCGCAGCCCAACCACGAGTTTAATATGAATTCAGATGAAACCGTTCAAATTCGAAGCTTTATCTTCAGATGACAATTCTCAGAGTCAGAGATGTCAGAAAAGAAGAATATGCGAGACGAAGTGCGCCGCGAGGCTAAGGAAGCCCTCGAGGCCATGCGAAAAGACCTCCAACAATTGAGCAAGGACCTAGTTGCAGCAAGCAAGACACTGAAAGCTTCTACAGAGAAGTTCGTGCAAGACACAGGTCCAAAAGTGTCGGCCGGGCTAGAAGAGACTGTGGAGACTTTCCGTCGGACCATGACCACAATCGACAAGCAGACTAAGCCTCAGCAGGTGAAGCTTCTCAGAACATACAAGAAGTTCCTTACAAGACAGTTAGACTTCATAGAGAAAAAGCTCAGGGAGACAGAATAGGCCTTTCTCCTTTCCCAGGACTAGACACTTCCCTGGGCTCCGGAGGTGCACGTCCGCGGAGGGGCAAGCGATTCTTCCGTCTAAAGTAGATGTACAATCCCATTCCCATAACGACCCAAACAATGCCGAGTTCTCTGCCTAGCTCGTGGGTCACAATCACGGCTATCCATATCGCGCTCGTGGCGAGTAGTCCAAGGAGAGGCAAAAGAGGAAGTTCCATCGTTCCCGATCTCCTCTTGAAATGAAGCGTTAGCGGTACTCGGAACGGTCTGAACCTCGGCCTATCAGTGTTGCGAGTTACAATGAGGCTCGCGTGTGCGGAGACGTATGCCACAAGGGCTCCTACGTTGTAGAGGCTTCCCAGTAAGACCAGCGGATCCTCGCCACCGGTTAGATAGACGAATGTGCTGAATAAGACCAAAAGTATACTCCCGATGCCGAAAGTCATTACGGCGATGTGAGGAGTTCTGAACTTAGGATGTATCTGACTGAATCGTCTCGGAAGTAGCCTGTATCGAGACAGTGCGAAGAGAGTTCTCGAAGACCCGATGATCCCCGCGTTCGCCCCAATAATGCTAATGGCACTTCCTAAGAGCGCGATCCACCCCGTGATGAGTGCACCCGTTCCAGGAAGATTACTTGCTACTCCTGCAAGAGGATCATTCTTCCATTTGCTCGACAAAATGGTCGGTGGAACCACATTGACCGCAACCAAGGAAATTGCCAGATAGAGTGCGATCACAATTACTAGAGTCAACATCGTTGCCCGAGGAATAGTCTTTCCGGCAATCTTAGTTTCCTCTGCTGCCTGGGCCAACGCTTCTATTCCGAGATAGGACACCATGGCCAGGGTTATCCCCTGAATGAGCTGGGACCACGTGGGCATAATTCCGAGGTTGAACGTCTGAGGCCAATGAAACAGGCTACCGTTCGGTATCACTAGCGCAAGTCCAAGGATGATGAGCGCGATCTCGCTGAGTAAGCTGAGAATACTGAGCCCGAAGGTGAAATTCGCGGACTCTTTAATTCCGACTACGTTGAGAAGAAGGAGACTAACAAGCAGGACGATCGCTCCCGTACCCAGCCAGATGGGCTCTTTGAGGAGCGGCTCGAAATAGGATAGATAGCCGATGGCTGGGATGGAGAAGATTGCCGCAGTGACGACGTAGTCCAGGCAGAGCATCCACCCTGCGAGAAAGCTTACCGTGTCTCCGAATGCTGCCTGCCCGAAGGCCGCCGACCCTCCCGCGGTCGGGTAAGTAGAGGATAGTTCCGCGTAGGTGAGCCCCGTAAGAAAATAGGCGATAGCCGCTATTCCAATGGCTATCGGAGTGGCGTAGCCTGCATGTAGGGCAACTAGGCTCAGGGCGAGATATATCCCCGCTCCAACATCGGCATATCCAATCGAGAACAATCCGCCGATTCCAATGGTTCTCTTCAGTCCCCTTCGTCGAGCAGGCTTCTCGGGAGGCTGAGTCAAAGAAGAGTTCCCCTACGATCTCCTGAGCGATAGAAGCGGGTTCCCGAATCCCCGCGCTAATATGGCTTAACGTTCACTGGCTATTTTCGAGCGTTGAGCTCAGGGAGGAGTTCGTAGAATTTCTCTTGAACATCTGAAATGAGCTGGTCGCGCTTGGCCGGATTGGTTATCCTGAGGATTACAACTAGGTGGGCCTGCTGGGAACTCACCTGGGTGACCCTTACTTGGGGAGGAGCGTCAGGAACAAGATCGGTTTTCAGCTCCTGACCAATTTCCAATAGGTTTTTCTCCACTTCTTTCAGGTCAAATTTGCTGTCGACGGTTACTGGGATCTGGACCCGCAAGCCGCCTGATCGGCTTCTGTTTATGACAGACCTTCTCAACAACGTGGAATTCGGTACGATGACGATCTCGTTGTCGGGGGTCAGAATCTTCGTCTGTATCAGGTTCCTCTCAATGACCCTGCCATAATGGTCCTGGACCTCTATCCATTCTCCGACTTTGAAGGGTTGGTAGGTGGAGACGAATTGGGACGCGGCCATGTCTGTGAGAATGTTCCTGTAAGCAACAATAATCGCCACCCCTCCAAGGAACAATATGAGGAGGAGCACATTGATCGCTACAGAGAGCTGACTGAGCACGATGATTATTCCGAGGATCCAGATGGCCCAAGACCCGATCTGCTGGAGACTCCCGACTAGCCCGGAAGGAACGGACCCCGAGGCCCTCTGGATGATGATCCGGTAAAACCGGACGACCAGAAAGGTGATGAGAAGAGTCACGACGATCTGGAGGAGTTCAATGGCGAAACTGCTTGTCAGGAGGTCGAAAATAGTTGGAAGTGCCAAAATTACCCTAGCAAGACCTTCGTTATGATCGCGCTAGGCTCATTCGCTTGATCTTAAGAGTTCCACAGTCCGTGCTACCGACGGGGCGTCGCCTAAAAGCAAGACCTTGTCGCCTGATTTCAATTCAAGCTCGGGCTCAGGGAAGACGAAACCGTTGTCCCTGCAGACGAGACCAACCCTGCATTTCTCGGGCAATTGTATCTCGTGAATTTTCTTGCCAATGAGTGACGCGTTTAATGGGATGATTGCTTCTGCCACCCGCAGATTCTCGGCAGATCGATACATGAGCGTAATAGAATGATCTTTCGAGAGGACGTTTTCAAAGTCGCGAAGGGCAAGGTCAACAGGGCAGATTACTACGTCCGCGCCTGCCTGCATAAGACGTTCCTTGTTCTTGGGGCTGTTTGCAACGGCAATAACTCGGGGGATGCCGAACTCCTTCTTAGCAGCTCTCGTGGTGACAAGGTTAACTCGGTCATCATCAGTGGCGACGAGCAACAGATCAGCCTGAGAGGCGTCAGCTTTCTTCAGAATATCTAGCTTCGACCCGTCTTCGTTTAGAATGATAGCGTCGTACCTGTCCGCGACATCCTTGCATCGTTCTCCCTTCTTCTCGATAACCGTAAGCTGGTTCTCATCGCTCGAAGATAAGTACCCAATAAGGTGCATTCCAATTCGTCCCGCTCCAACGATAAGTGTTCTCATAGGCTGTTTTCCACCTTTTTTTCGGGAAATGTAGGTAATAGCTGAAGGCCGGTTGGATGTACCGAGTAATAAGCTTCCGTTCCCCGAAAGGACGTGTAAGACATCAGCACGCTCAGGGTCTTACCCACAATTGGGCCGAAACGAGTCCCTTTTTCCCAATCGAAGCCCTATTTCGACTGTATCAAGAGGACGCGGGAGACAACCGTTGAAACACGGCCATCCAAGCGAGTATGGCCTTGATGGGGGAGACTAGGGCATAATCCACGCTTTATTTTGATGATTTAGCTTGAAACATGAAGATCAAAATCGTCTCGAAAAAAGAAGAGGATGGGACGGGTGTCCCACCATACGTCTACATTTGAACTGGGCTCGGCGCTGAATCGTGGCGAACGATATTGTCGTGGTCTTTGTGAAGGAGGTCGTAATGAGTATTGCATAGATTCCTAACGCAGCTCTTGCAGAACTGTGTTGCCCTCTGAGAGCATCGGGTCTCTCGCTCCATCCGTTCCTCGCTGGTGATTCCGAAGCCGCCGATATCTCCGACTTCTACCTCTTCACAGGTCTTGAAATCGGCGCTCAGGTTTGGTGTTGTAGTCGCGGTCGGCATCGTGGTCGTCCTTGCCCGGGTTGTTCGACTCGTCTTGGATTTGGCTCTGGTCTTAGGTTTCGATCTTGTCTTCGCCTTGGCTTTGCGCTTGGCTTTCATGGTTGGATCGCTAGGGCCATTGGCAAGGCCTATGATAGCCAGAGTCTAACCCTCCCAATGGGAATCAGGTAACACAAAGTCCGGCCTCTCGACGCGCAGGTCTCAGGAGTATCTCGTGCCGGTCGAGTGCTGGTAACGTCCAAATCTTACGAGGTCAAGGGTTGAAGATAGGGCCCGCTATTTGGTCAACCTTGGATCGGATGTCAGGATAATCCGAGCGCACCAAAGCGATCTTGATACGGTTCTTGAAATTCTGGAGGAAGCCTCTCGATGGTTATCTTCAAAGGGGCTTGAGAGTCAGTGGCGGCCCAGCCCGGGTTTTCGCCAGACCGTCAAGGACAATATTGAGCGCGGGGAGGTATATGTCGTGAGGGCGGTCGAAGCGACCGTCGGGACAATCACCCTCCAATGGAACGACAAGAAGTTCTGGGGCGACCTCCCACCGGAGGCAGGGTACATTCACAAGCTCGCCATCAAACGCTCCTACAGCGGTCAACATCTCGGACTTCGAATGATACAATGGGCTGAGGCCAAAGCGAGAGCCGAAGGAAAGAGATACTTGCGGCTTGACTGTCTCGCTAGCAACAAGACTATCCGCGAATACTACCAGAAAGTCGGATTCATCCACGTTAGAGATACTGAGACACCTGGCTGGAAAGCTAGCCTCTACGAGAAGAAGTTGTGACCTTACGAGGGATGAAGTATATTCTTCGAGATAATCAGCCTCATGATCTCCGAGGTCCCCTCGCCCACCGTCATCAGTCTCGCGTCCCGCCAGTGACGGTGAATATCAAACTCGTCAGCATATCCATAACCTCCAAAGATCTGAATCGCCTCATCGCATACCTTCAGCGCGCTCTCGGTGGCCAACAGTTTGCCTTGCGCAGCTTCTGACTCGAACGGCTTTCCCAGACTCTTGAGATGCGCGGCACGGTAAACCATCATCCGAGACGCGTTAATCATAGTCAACATGTCAGCGAGCTTGGCTTGGGTCATCTCGAACTCGGATATCGTTTTCCCAAATGCACTCCTCTCCTTGCTGTATTTCACAGCTTTCTGGAAGGCGGCGTGAGCAATTCCGGTTGTCAGCGCTCCAATAGTCACACGTCCACCCCACAGCATCCTCTTTGCATACTCGAATCCTTCTCCCTCCGTTCCAACCAGGTTCTCTTTCGGAACCTTTGCGTTTTCGAACACAACCTCTGAAGTCACGGATCCTCTCACGCCGAGCTTCTCAATATCCTTGCTTGACTTCGCTTTCTTCGATTCGACCAGAAATGCTGAAGGACCTTTGGCTGTCTTGGCGAAGAGAAAATACAGGTCACAGTACCCGCCGTTCGTAGTGAACATTTTCGTTCCGTTAACTACCCATTCATTGCCGTCCAACCGGGCCTGCGTTTGCATATTTCGCGCGTCCGATCCCGCACCTGGCTCCGTTAGGGAAAACGCGGCAAACGATTTTCCACTGATCATCCCGGGAAGAAACTGCTTCTTCTGCTCTGGATTACTGAACTGCCGAACTCCTTCGCAACAGGTTCCATGAATCGCCAGAGAGAGGGCAGTGCTGGCGCAGGCCTTGCCAACCATCTCCATGGCGGCAACGTAGACTGGCCAAGGAAGCTCAAGGCCTCCGTACTCTTTGGGAAAACCCATGCTTGTGAAGCCCTGCTCGAACATTTTGGCAATGTTCTCGCGTGGAAACTGAGCGTTTACGTCGATCTCTCGCGCAGTAGGCTCGATCTCTTTCTCGATAAAATCCCCGAGAGAGTCTAGGAGGAGAAGATGGTCCTCGGAGCTGGACCCGTAAATCATCTGGATGAGTTCTCTCTGCTCGTTTCCGAAGAACCCCAAGCGATTAGCCTCTAGGAGATTCCTTTTTTGGAAGCTCCGGTTTATACCTTAGCCGAGAACCAAATCTTGATCGAGAGTAAGGGAGGAGAGTTCCACACTCCTAAAATTGGAACAGTCTCAAGTAGCGAGGGTGGAGGAAAGATGCTGAAGCCAAGAAGCCTGGTCGTAATCTTCGTCATTCTAGTTGGACCGCTCAGCTTGCAATCTCTCGCAGTGGTAAACCACGGCCTTCCAGAAACAATTCTGAATACCTCCCTCAGTCCTCAACCGATTAGGCAGGGACCGGAGCAACTAACCTTCGCTCCCAGCGGTTACTATTGGTATCAGATAGGGGCGATAGGCGGGTCCAACAGCTTCAACGTGGATGCAGCTAACATCACAATCCGGACTGTCTACGACCAAGTTCGCAACGACGCCCACTCCTATTGGATTGGCACCAGTCTCGGAGCTACCGGCGGCCCTTTCATTCAAGTGGGTTATCTTAACGGTCTGAGCACGACCGGCCAGCCATATTGCTGTGCATGGTTTTTCGAGACTTTCAGCGCTCCATCCTGCGACTGCCCACCAGTCATCGGACCGGAAGGATCCGCAGGACCCATCGGGTCTTTTCACACATATTCAATGGTACACGTAGGAAGTGGTGTGTGGTACTTCTATATGGACGGCCAGTTCCTTGGTCACTCGCCCCTTCCCAGCCAGGCAAACTACCTTGGCACTGGAGCTACAAACTCGGGAAGTTGTCCTACATGCGCCCCCGGAGGCATCGCTGAGGTAGCACAAACTATTGACAACAAAGACATCATCGGGCCCGCCGAGTTCAAAGACATAACGATACGTCAGACTGGGGCTTGGCAGCAGATGCAGTCAGCCACTGTCCATTGCTGCGTTGGCTACAATAGCAACAATGCTCTGCCGAATCCGTACGGCGTTTGGGAGGTTGAAGGCCACGATAATGATTTCCTTGCGGGAAGCAATATTCGTCAACCGGCCTCTGACACAGCCCTCTGGCCTACATCGGTTCTATTCCCTACTCAGACCTCGTTCAACTTTATCGACCGTAATGGAAATCCTTTCACCCCTGATTGGATTTCGCTGCAGGACCTAGGCAATGGCAGCGTCCTCTACTACACAAGCTACCTGTCTCAGAATATCCCCCAATACAGCACCTACAAGATCAACTATGCGTACTGGCATGGCGTCAATGTTGTAAATGATTCTCTGGTCTCCGGCTCAGCATCGAGCCAGACAATTCAAGGAAATGTCTTCTCAATTCCCGTCCGGGTAGTCGGTCGATTCTACTCTCTGCCCGTTAGCGGAGCGACCGTTCTCACATTCCTCCCTGACTCGACGAATCAGACGGTAGAAACTGGCCCTGAGGGAAATGCAACTCTTGCACAGCTACCGCCAGGCAGTTACAACCTGCGCGTTACAGTACCCTACGGGGTGCAGTCCGTCTTTAGGACCAGTGTGATAGGACCAGTCAACATCTCGATCCCTGTCTTCAGCATCGCAGAACTTCTCACAGTAGTTATGCCACCGATCGCTGTTGCCATCGCAGTTGTAATCCTGGCATTGAAGAGAGAACAAGCTCGCCGAGCCGCCATGCCAGCTACTCTGCCTTACCCAATTGCAATCCCTGCATCCTATTGTGGAGCTTGTGGAAAGCCTCTCAGTCCAGCAGAATACTTCTGCACGACGTGTGGAACGCCTAGAGCCAGGTCTCCGCAACCCTCGCCCCCACAGCAAGTGCCTGCTTCATCATCCGCCCCGCCTCAACCACCGGAGTGAGCCTTTTTTTCGCGGAAGTCTTATACTAAACGCGTTCGTGCCGTCGCTTCCGATCGATTCTTGCCTCTACGAGTAGGAATTGTCGGAGTCGGATATTCGGGCTTCGACTCGATGACTCCTAGTCTCTCAACCCGAGAGCTAATGTTTGAAGCCGCAAGCCGCGCCTATGAGGACGCGGGGATAGACCCCCGAAAAGACGTTCAGAGTTTCATCTGTTGTACTGAGGACTTTTGGGAGGGAATCAGCATAACGGACGAGTATATGCCCGATCAGCTGGGGGCTGTCCTCAAGCCATTGTGCACCATTTCATCAGATGGAATCGTTGGACTAGCAACGGCGTGTATGCACATTATGTCGGGAATAGCGGATGTTGCGGTTGTGGAGTCTCACAGCAAGATCTCAGATGTTCGAAACCCGGACGAGATCTCTAGCTTCGCACTGGACCCGATCTACGATCACCATGTTAACGCCGACCCAAGATTTGTGGCTGGGCTTGAAATGGCTCGCTATTTGAAAGAGACTGGAACAAAACGAGATTACTGCGCGCAGGTTGCTGTCAAGAACAAGAAAAACGCGCTGCTGAACCCTCGTGGAGTACACGGAGCAAATTTGGACAAGAGGGCAGTGCTCAGCTCGAAAGTTGCGGCGTCCCCACTCACCGAATTGGAATCGAGCAAGACTATCGATGGAAGTATCGTGTTCGTGTTAGCGTCGGCTCAGAAGGCTAAGAAGCTCGGTAACCATACTGTCTGGATAAACGGTATCGGTTGGAGTTCTGATACGCCGTGGATAGAGGATCGCGACATGGCAAAAGCCGAGTACGTGGAACAGTCAGCAGCTCGCGCATACAAGATGGCAGGAATACGAAATCCTACGACCTACTTTGACCTCGCTGAGGTAGATGATACTTATTCCTACAAGGAACTTCAGAGCCTCGAAGCCCTCAAACTTGCCGGGAAAGGCAAAGCTGGTAAGATGGTCGAGTCAGGCACTTTCGACAGAAATGGTCGCTTGCCTGTAAACGCGTCAGGCGGGTCCCTTGGGGTTGGACACCTGCTAGAGGCAACTGGTCTTCACAGAGTGCTTGAGGCTGTTCTACAACTCAGGGGACAGGCGGGATGCTTGCAGATTCCAAGGGTGAAGAAAGCGATCGTTCAGAGCTGGAGAGGAATACCCACGGCCACAGGAGCCGTAGCGGTGTTAGGAAACTAGGAGGTATCTAGGGCTGAAGAATCGTGTAGCAATTGTTGGAGCGGGTATGACATTGTTCCGTCGCCGAATGCTAGAAAGTCCAAAGGAACTCTCGTTCGAAGCGACGAGAATGGCTCTCGACTCTGCAGGGCTTGAGCTGAAGGATATCCAATCAGTGGTATCTGGCTCAGCCCCTGACGCGTTCGACGGCATGCATATGAAGGGAGAATATCTTCTAGACGGGACGGGCGGGATCGGCAAGCCCAACCAGCGCGTCTACGTTGGAGGCGGAACCGGAGTCTTCACCCCTATCGGCGGGTGGTGGAATATTGCATCAGGAATGTACGATACTTGTCTCTGTGTAGCTGAAGAGAAAATGTCGCCTTTGCATCCTCATCCTCAGTATGCGTTCTGGAGCATCTTCGATCAGATCTTGGAGAGGCCGCTTGGCACGACGTTGTTGTGGATTTTTTCGTTGGAGATGAGGCGGTATATGCACAAGTATGGAATCAAGGAGGAGGAGATCGCGAGTGTTGCGGTGAAGAACAAGGGAAACGCGGTGGATCATCCTTGCGCTCAGCTAGGAGCTAAAATTACTGTTGAGGATGTCATGAACTCTGAGCCTATTTGCTGGCCCGTGAAGCGCTTGGATGTGAGTCCTCCCAGCGACGGTGCTGCCGCGGTGGTGCTTGCTTCCGAGAAAGTTGCGAAGAAACTGACCGACCAGCCTGTCTGGCTGGACGGTGTTGGTTGGACGCTTGATTCGACACACTGGACGAACAGGGACTTGGCTTATCCGGAGTATGTTGAGAGGGCGGCGTGGATGGCCTATAAGATGGCGGGGATCAAGAAGCCTAGGAAAGAGATCGATATCGCAGAAGTCTACGACCCGTTCGATTACAAGGAACTTCACCACATGGAAGGACTGCAGTTGGCAGAAAAGGGAGAAGCTCCAAAGATGGCCGTTGACGGTGTTACGCAGCGGGACGGTGATCTGCCCGTCTGTCCCTCCGGCGGACTATTGGGCGTTGGTAATCCGATAGCGGCTGCCGGTATGATGAAGATCTGTGAGGTATTCTGGCAGCTTCGAGGCGAGGCGGGCAAGCGACAGGTGAAGAAGGACGCTCGGACAGGTCTCGCTCAGGCCTGGGGTGACCTGATGCAAGTTGGAACTGTTGCGGTAATGAGGTCCTAAAGGGGGAAAATGGGAATGTCCCAGAAGATCACAAGTTATCCGGGCCACGAAATTACTCCGGAGGATGTGAAGAAGGGAAAGTACCTCGATGTTGTCTACAAGTTTGAGCCGAAGTACAGCTGGGCTGCGGGAGTTGCGATCAGCCGCTTCTTGGCCGAGTTGAAAGAGGGGAGGATTATCGCTAGGAAATGCATGAGATGCGAACGGATCCTTGTACCACCGCGAATGTACTGCGAGCAGTGCTTCCGTCCTACGGACGAATGGGTCCGAGTCAAAGACACTGGGACCGTCAACACCTACTCCATATCGCACGTGGGAACTGATGCGAGACGATTGAAAACACCCATACTCGTTGCTGTCGTGGATCTCGATGGCGCGACTCCTGGAATGGGAATCCTCCATATCCTGGGAGAAGTTGAGCCCTTAAGGATCAAAGTAGGCATGAAAGTCAAGGCCGTATGGAAATCATCCAGCGAACGACAAGGAGCGATCACAGATATCCGCTACTTCAAACCGATCGGAGACGAGTAGGAAACGCCGATTTTAGAAAAACTCGCGCAACCAAGCCAGGCTCGCCACTGGACGGACAGCATACCTCTGGAATACCACTACACTGCAGGGGTTGCGGGCGAAGAATTCCGTCGTGAGCTCCGGGACAACGGCCGTTTCCTGGTCTCGAAATGTTCTAAGTGTAAAAGCACGTACATTCCGGCCAGAATGTACTGTCCCAGTTGCTTCGTTGAAATGAAGGACCAGTTCCCTATCGACAAGCCCGGTTACGTCTACAGCTTCACCACGGTCAACCGAGACAGATCCGGCGCCGACACAGAATCACCAATTACTGTTGGTCTTGTGAAATTTGAAGGGGTCAAAGGAGGAATGGTCCACCTGCTTGACGCGGGGGATCCTGCTAGCGTATCGTTCGGGATGAAAGTGACGCCATCTCTCAAGAACTTGTCAGAACGTACAGGCGCTATCACAGATATTCTTGCATTCAAACCGGTCTCAAATGGGCCGAGCAAGACGACCGCTGAGGGAGGAACAGTGGAGAGACACGTTGCTCGAACAAGGGATGACCAGGCGCGATCGCTTCTCCGTTCTATCGAAGAGTCAGGATATCCGATAGAAGAGGATGAGATGACAATATCCGCGCTCAGGAGCAAGATAGGCAAGGGCGAACTTCTTACGAGCGAAGAGGACAGGTTACTTCACAGACTCGGGGATAAGGCGAGAGAATGGCGGAAAGCGGTCAGGAGTTCTTCTGAAACCGAGCCCAGCGACACGCTCCCCGGCTAGCCGAGACCATTTTCCCGGCAACCGTGAGTGTTTCAACAAATCAGCCAACAGTTTCGAATTATCCTCTCGCAGAAAGAAAAATAGTGCAAGACGCCAGAGAGCTTAGGACACAACTCGCAATGTTTTCTCTACTTGTGGTTCAGAGACAAAGCGGCGCCAGCGATTAACGTCAGGAACCCAATTAGCAACAACAGGGTTCCGAGGTTGAAAGCATACTCCGCTTGGCTCAATTCGTTATAGGCTCCTGCCTCAACCATGCCGATTCCGACCGCTAGCACAATCGCGCCAATAATGCGCTCGCGCTTCATCGTCTGGTGCCTTGTTGCCTGCACTGGTTAGGTGCTTAAACCGTCCTAGAACGAACCTTTGGTGTTTCGCCGAAGACGAATGATCCGAAAGGTCTACCGCAACCTACCAAGTTCCGTATCGTTCACGTTCCTCACGACCTGACGATTTTCACGTTCCCTTCACGGTGGCAGGTCAAGTTACTCCATTCCTAAAGCCGAGAACGCAACTGATCGTTGGATTTGTTGAGATTTGACAAGCGGGACCTTTGAGAGAGTTAGACTCTTCACCGACATTGAGGACATAACCTTGGAGAAGTGGCTCGACGCCGACAACGCGGGGCAAGATGAGCTAGCGAAGAAGATTCTCGACGCCGGACTTCTAGTAGAGCACATGGTTGCCGAGATTCCGTTGGAGCAGAACCTTGCGGACAACAGCGAGCTGAAACAGCTCGCGGAAAATGCGAAGACAACATTCGGCCTCATAGTCTGCTTTGGTTGCAACAGAGCTTTCGACAGCAAGGACGAGCAGTTGAAGAACTGCCCGAACTGCGGAGCAAAACTATTCGGACCAGAACTGACCCAGCCAGAGCCCAAAAAAAGCATTGTAGAAAAAGCAAAGAAGGAGGCCGCACCAGTAACACAGAAGTCGAAGAAGCAGGCTCCATCCTCAACGTCGAAGATGAAGAAACAGACTAATCACAAAGAACGCGAGAAACCGGAGATACAGCCAGCTCGTAAAGGCAAGCACCACACGTCAACTCCAATCTCTCCTTCACACATGGAAGATGAAGCGAAGGAGGACTGGTTTGACAGAACTAGCCAAGACGTCACGGGACAGCGCGCTGTAAGATCCAAATAGCCCAGTATCTAGCCCTAGTTTCTTTGGGCCCGCCCTTTAACACCCCAAAGCCATCCCTTTTCGAGTCGCGAAAACAGGTCAAGAGTCGGGCAGTTTATTCGTGTAATGGGAACACCCTCACTGGGACATAGCGTATATTAGGAGACGAGGGTCCGCCAACAAGCGGTCACAGGATTGCGCACTATTATTCAAGTTGATAAACAGTTTAGTTACAGTATAGGTCCCGAGAGTTTTACGATTAACTATAAGCCGGCAGTACACGAAGGAGACTCTAACAGTCTGCACTCTATTGAGATCCATAACATGGACATCTCAGCTCTCAGAGAGATTCTGTCCGAAATAGGACAAGCGCTACCAAGTAGCGAACGGACAAAGGTTAGCTCTAGACGAATGGAACGCCCCCAAATAAAACAGACACCCAAAGGAACAGTTGGGGAAAAAGAGCCGTTTCGTGCCTAACAATGTAGTTGTGAAAATAGGCCTCAGTGTATTCGAAACTAAAGTGTAGTCGAAGATAAGCCGAGGTCTTTTTTGCCTTTGACCACGATAACCAAATCAATCTACAGGCGTTTCTGTCGATGAAGCATGC
>Ga0209157_1000507_pt1 | contig 33256 bp, 32 predicted proteins | sample GraSoiAngelo_135_FD_185892 | JGI IMG/M metagenome (GOLD analysis project Ga0209157, IMG submission 185892) | Grasslands soil microbial communities from the Angelo Coastal Reserve, California, USA - 14_0929_05_40cm (SPAdes) (version 2) | ecosystem: Environmental > Terrestrial > Soil > Grasslands ...
CTGCAGCTTCGGATCGGTGGCCCGGGCTGGCGCGAGGGCGGCGCAGCCGGCGACGATCAGCACGGCGATCACAGATCCCCATGGGAGCGCTCGGAGCGCCCGGATCACTTCATCCAGCCGGCGCGCCCTGATCTTCTCCCGCTCGCGAAGCGCGTCCGTCAGCGTCGACTTCGTCACAGGTCCCCGCGCACGTCGACGATTGAGCGGATGAGACGCTGGACGCGCAGCCACGGATGCTGCCAGGCGGATCGGTCACTCGATCACCTGATCCGCGCGTAGCAGCAACGATTGGGGGATTGTCAGACCGAGGATCTTGGCGTCGTAAGGAAGGTGTGCGGGGGTGGTGCCCCGATGAGGAAATCGGAGAGTCAGGGCAGTTTCACCGGAGAGCGATGGCGGCGGCTGTCGTGTAAGTTGGCGGAGGGCGAGGGATTCGAACCCCCAAGGGGCTTGCGCCCCGGTGGATTTCAAGTCCACTGCCTTACCAGTTGAGGCTAGCCCTCCGGTCGTCCGATTGTCTCACTTCAGCGGAGTCAGGCGCTCCAGACCGTCCATGTAGGGGCGAAGCGCGGCGGGAATCGTCACCGTGCCGTCGGCGTTCTGGTAGTTCTCGAGCACGGCAATGAGCGTGCGCCCCACCGCCAGGCCTGAGCCGTTCAGCGTGTGACAGTAGTCGGCCTTGCCGCCGCCGGTGGGGCGATAGCGGATCTCGGAGCGACGCGCCTGGTACGTCTCGCAGTTGGAGCACGAGGATATCTCGCGATACTTCCCCTGCCCCGGGAGCCACACTTCGAGGTCGTACGTCTTGGCGGCAGCCTGGCTCATGTCGCCCGTGCACAGCTCCACAACCCGATACGAAAGCTCGAGTCGTCTGAGGACTTCCTCGGCGTTGCGAGTCATCGACTCGAGCTCGTCGTACGACTGCGCCGGCGTCGTCACCTTCACGAGCTCGACCTTGTCGAACTGGTGCTGGCGGATCATGCCTTTGGTGTCCTGACCGTAGGTGCCCGCCTCCCGCCGGTAGCAGGGCGTGAAGGCCACGTACCGTCGCGGCAGCGTCGCCTCGGGCAGGAATTCCTGCGTGTGGAGCGCCGTCACCGGGACCTCGGCGGTCGGGATGAGGTAGAGCGTCCGGTTGTCGTCCGGCTCGACGGTCTTGAAGAGCTGCTCCTCGAACTTGGGAAGCTGCCCGACGCCGAGCATCGTCGCTCCGCTGACCAGGTGCGGCACCCAGACCTCGGTGTACCCGTGCTCGCGGGTATGGAGGTCGAGCATGAAGGCGGTCAGCGCGCGCTCCAGGCGGGCAGCCGCCCCCCACAGCACCGTGAAGCGCGATTTCGCGATCTTGGTGGCGCGCTCGAAGTCGAGGAGGCCGAGCGCCTCGCCGATCTCTTCGTGGGACTTCGGCGTGAAGGCGAACTTTCTCGGCTCGCCCCACTGGCGGATCTCCGGATTGTCCTCGCTCCCGGCGCCGATCGGTACCGACGGGTGTGGCAGGTTCGGAAGCTGCAGGAGCAGGCGCGCGATCTCCTCGTCGACCGTCTTCACCTCACCGTCGAGCGCCTTGATACGATCGCCGACTTCACGCATCCGTGCCTGCTCGGTCGACGCGTCCTCGCCCCGGCGCTTGGCCTGCCCGATGGCCTCGGAGGCGCGATTGCGCTGCGCCTTGAGGTCCTCGGCCTCCTTGACCAGACGACGGCGGGTGGTGTCGGCGGTGAGCAGCTCCTTGATGAGGGCCGTCGCGCCAGCGCCGCGCCGGGCCAGACGCTCCGCCACCGCGTCCGGTTGCTCCCGGATGAGCTTCAGGTCCAGCACGGGCGAATGTTACTGCGCTTCGGGCGCGGGCTGCTCGGCTTCCACGCGCGCGATCGAGCCGACCTTGTCGTCAGCCTCGAGGTCGATGATGCGCACGCCCATGGTGTTGCGGCCTTGCGACGAGACGTCGCCGGAGTGGATCCGGATCAGTTTGCCCTTGGTGGTGACGACCAGAAGGTCATCGCCGTCGCGCACCTGGAGCATCCCGACCACGTTGCCGTTGCGGCCACCGGTCTTGATGTCGATGATTCCCTTGCCGGCGCGGCCCTGCAGCCGGTATTCCTCGAGCGGCGTCCGCTTCCCGAACCCCCGTTCGCTCACCGTGAGGATGGTGGCGCCCTCGACCACGACGTCGGCGGCGATGACCTCGTCGCCTTCCTCCACATCGATGCCGCGCACACCGGCGGCGCCGCGGCCCATCGGTCGCACCTCGTCTTCCGCGAAGCGGATCGCCATGCCGGCCTTGGTCGCGATCATCACCTCACGCTGGCCGTCGGTGCGCCGGACCGCGATGACCTCGTCCCCATCCTCGAGGCCAATGGCCTGGATACCACCGGCGCGCGGGTGGGAGTAGGCGTCGAGGTCGGTCTTCTTCACCTTGCCCTGGCGGGTGACGAAGAAGACGTAGCCACCGGCGGCGAAATCGCGGACGGGCACGCAGGTCGCCACGTGCTCGTTCTCGCCCAGGGACAGGAGGTTGACCATCGCCTTGCCCTTGGCCTGGCGTCCGCCCTCGGGGATCTCGTGCACCTTCAGCCAGTGGACCTTGCCGAGGTTGGTGAAGAACAGCAGGAAGGCATGGGTGGACGCGACGAAGAGGTCTTCGACGATGTCCTCTTCCTTCGTGTCCATCCCGGTCACGCCCTTGCCGCCGCGGCGCTGGCTGCGGTAGGCCTCCACGTGCGTCCGCTTGATGTACCCGGAGCGCGTGATCGTGACGACCATTTCCTCGTCGGCCAGCAGGTCCTCAACGGTCAGCTCGGTCGTCTCGGTGAGGATCTCCGTGCGGCGCCCGTCGCCGTACTCGTCTTTGACCGCCTGGAGCTCGGTCTTGATGATCCCCATCAGCTTGACGTCGGAGGCGAGGATCGACTTCAGCTCTTCGATCAGCTTCAGCGTCTCCTCGTGCTCTTCGATGATCTTCTGGCGCTCGAGCGCGGCCAGCCGGCGGAGTTGCATGTCGAGGATCGCCTTGGCCTGGACCTCGGTGAGGTCCAGCCGGCTCATAAGGGCGTCGCGCGCGGCGTCGGCGTTGGCGGCCTGGCGGATGATCCGGATGACGAGATCGAGCTGCTCGACGGCTTTGCGGAGGCCGGCCAGAATGTGGGCGCGCTCCTCGGCGCGGACCAGGTCGTAGCGCGTGCGCCGCGTGACGACCTCGCGGCGGAACTTGATGAACGCTTCGAGCATCTCCTTGAGGTCGACCACCTGAGGCCGCCGGCCGACCAGCGCCAGCATGATGATGCCGAACGTTGTCCGCATCTGGGTGTGCGTGTAGAGCTGGTTGAGGAGGATCTGGGGTATTTCGCCCCTGCCCAGTTCAAGCACCAGACGAATGCCCTCTCGGTTGGACTCGTCCCTGATCTCGGAGACCCCTTCGATTTTCTTCTCGCGGCTAAGCTCGGAGATCTTCTCGATTAAGGTCGCCTTGTTTACTTGATATGGAAGTTCGGTGACGATGATCGCTTCTCGGCCGCCGCGCAGTTTCTCGGAATGTGCCTTGGCCCTCAGGGTAATCGTGCCCCGTCCAGTCGTGTATGCCTCTCGGATGCCGCTGGTGCCGTAAATGGAGCCCGCCGTCGGAAAATCCGGGCCCGTGATGACAGTCATGAGCTGCTCGATCGTGGTGTCCGGCTGATCGATCAGCATCACCAACCCGTTGACGACCTCGGTGAGGTTGTGCGGCGGAATGTTGGTGGCCATCCCAACCGCGATGCCCGCCGAGCCGTTGACGAGGAGATTGGGGATCCGCGTCGGCAGGACGATCGGCTCCGTCTCGTTGTCGTCGTAGTTCGGCGCGAAGTCGACAGTGTCCTTGTCGATGTCGGCGAGCATCTCGTGGGCAATCCGGGCCATGCGCGCTTCGGTGTAGCGCATCGCCGCGGCCGGGTCGCCATCGATTGAACCGAAGTTTCCCTGCCCGTCGACGAGCGGGTACCGCAGCGAGAACTCCTGAACCATCCGCACGAGCGCGTCGTAGATGGCCGAGTCGCCGTGGGGATGGAACTTGCCCATGCAGTCGCCGACGACGCGAGCCGCCTTCTTGTAGCCGCGGTTCGAGGCCAGGCCGAGCAGCTGCATCGTGTAGAGCACGCGGCGGTGGACGGGCTTGAGGCCGTCGCGAATGTCGGGCAACGCGCGTCCGACGATGACGGACATCGCGTAGTCGAGGTACGACTTCCGCATCTCCTCTTCGATCGGGGCGTTGATCTGGCGGTCGGGCATTGCTCTCCTTACGATCTGTCCGCTAGGCCTACGGCTGATACGCGAGCTGATTCATCCCCTCTGCAAGGTTGCTCCACGAGGTTCGCATCCACAGCTGCCGCTTCAGCCCCCGCTAGTACAACGACGCGGTCCGATGTCGACCTCGCCGAGGTTCTCCCGCTTCGCGTAAATGTGCAGATTGAGTGAGCTCCCGGCCTTGCTCCAGCGCCGGAATTCGTAACTCGATTCTTCCAGGGAATGCTTACGCTTCGCCCGGCGAACTGCCATGTCGCTTCCCTTCCGCAGTCTGGAAGTCAATCGGTGCCAGAATCGGTCACGCGCTCAGACGTCCAGATTCGCTACATCAAGCGCGTGTTTCTCAATGAATTCCCGTCTCGGTTCAACTGCGTCGCCCATGAGGACCGTGAACATCGCGTCGGCGCCTACGGCATCGTCCATCGTCACCCTCAGCAGCGTGCGCGTTTCGGGGTTCATTGTCGTTTCCCAGAGCTGCTCGGGATTCATCTCACCAAGGCCCTTGTAGCGCTGGAACGACGCCCCATGCTTCGCCAAATCGAACACCGTCTGGACCATCTCGTTGACCGTCTTTACCGCCACCTCCTTGCCGTCCTCTTGCATCACTATTGCTGGACCGCGATAGAACGGAGGGAGTTCCTGGTAGAGATCAAAAAGAATCTGATAGTCACCAGATTTCAGAATCTGAACATTGATGTCGGCGGGTATGTCGCCCTTGATGTGGACCATAGGACCTTCGCCGTTCTCACCCTCGTCAACTTCGACCTCAAATTGTCGAAGGCCTGCTTCCGTAGCAGCGGCCTGAAGAGCATCGCCCCATTGCGCCCCGGATACACGACGAGACGTTCGAACTTTGCCCTTTAGGAATCCCTCCAATATCTTCCCGGGAACGCCCCGCCTGGCAAATTTGTCGAAGAGATGCCGATACTCGACCGCTTTCTTCAGCATGTCCACGAGAGCGTTGTCGGAGATGGGAGAGCCCTTACCTGGAACCTTAATCCGCCCCTTCTCGCCCCACGCCGAAACGAAGAAGTCTTCGAATTCGCCCTCGTTCATCAGGTACTTCTCGACCTTGCCCTTCTTCACCTTGAACAGCGGCGGCTGTGCGATGAAGAGATGCCCCACCTCGATCACCGCGTTCATGTGGCGGAAGAAGAACGTCAGCAGCAGCGTGCGGATGTGCGCGCCGTCCACATCGGCGTCGGTCATCAGGATAATCTTGTGATAGCGGAGCTTGGCGACGTCGAATTCCTCCGGACCGACGCCCGTTCCCAGGGCCGAGATGAGCAGCCGGATTTCATTGTGGGAAAGGACCTTATCGTAGCGCGCCTTCTCGGCGTTGATGATCTTGCCGCGCAGAGGCAGGACCGCCTGCGTCTTGCGGTCGCGGCCCTGCTTCGCCGAGCCGCCGGCCGAATCGCCCTCCACGATGAAGATCTCGCGATACTGCGGCTCGCGCTCGGAGCAATCGGCCAGCTTCGCGGACAGCCCTTCGTCGTCCACGCCTTTCCGGCGTGTCAACTCGCGAGCCTTGCGGGCCGCCTCCCGCGCCTGGGCCGCGCGCACGCACTTGTCGGCGATCTTGCGAGCCGTCGTCGGATCCTCTTCGAACGACTCGGCCAGTTTGTCATTGACGACCTGCTGAACGAGGCCTTTGACGTCGGTGTTGCCGAGCTTGGCCTTCGTCTGCCCTTCGAACTGCGGGTCGGGCAGCCGGACGGAGACGACCGCGGTGAGGCCTTCTCGAACGTCGTCGCCGCTCACGCCTCCTTTGAACCCCTTGAGGAACCCCTGGGCTTCGGCGTACGCGGCGAGCCTGCTGGTGAGCGCAGCCCGGAAGCCGGTCAGGTGCGTTCCGCCTTCGCGCGTGTTGATGTTGTTGGCGAAGGAGAAGACGTTTTCCTGGTAGCCGTCGTTGTACTGCAGCGCGACCTCGACCTCGATGTCGCCCTTCTTGCCCTCGAAGTAGAGCACCTTGGGATGGATGGGCGTCTTGTTCTGGTTGAGGTGCTTGACGAACTCGACGATGCCGCCCCGGTAAAGGAAGGTGTGGCTGCGCTCGTCGCGTTCGTCCTCGATGACGATCTTGAGGCCCTTGTTGAGGAAAGCCAGCTCGCGGAGACGGTTGCTCAGCGTGTCGAAAGAGAAGCTCGTCTCCTCGAAGATCTTCGCGTCAGGCTTGAAGCGGATGATCGTGCCGTGCTTCGGCGTCTTCTCGCCGGCGGCCAGCTCGGTGGCCGGGATACCGCCATTTTCGTAGCGCTGTGTCCAAACCTTGCCGTCGCGGCGAATCTCAACGTCGAGCCACTCACTGAGCGCGTTGACGACCGAAACGCCGACGCCGTGCAGGCCTCCGGACACCTTGTAGGCCGAGTGCTCGAACTTGCCTCCCGCGTGCAACACGGTGAGCACCACTTCGGCCGCTGGCTTCCCGCTTTCCTTGTGGGTGTCGACGGGGATACCGCGCCCGTTGTCACCGACCGAGCAAGAGCCATCGGTGTGCAGGATGACTTTGATCGAATCGCAGAACCCGGCGAGAGCTTCGTCGACCGAATTGTCGACGACCTCGTACACGAGATGGTGCAAGCCATAAGTGCTCGTGTCGCCGATGTACATCGCGGGGCGCTTGCGGACGGCCTCCAGCCCTTCGAGAACCTTGATATCGCTGGCCGTGTACGTCTCAGCGCTCATGCGGCAGCGAGCCCCCCTCCATGAATTGCCCACCGTCCGCCGGTCGCAGCCGGCCACGGATCGGGCGTGGTCAGAAATACCTGCTCAGCGGCCTCGACTTCGCGCAGGACGTTGTCGCGCACACTCGGATCGAGCTCGGAGAGCGCGTCGTCGAGCAGAAGCACCGGCGACGTGCCCGTCGCTTCCGTGATCGGCAACAGCTCGGCCAGCCTCAACGCGAGCGCCAGCAGGCGCTGTTGGCCCCGCGACCCGAACACACGCGCATCGGTACCCTCGAGCTCGACGAGGACGTCATCGCGGTGAGGACCCACCAGCGTCTGCCCGCGTCGGAACTCTTCACGGCGGTGACGCTCGAGCGCAGTCAACAACGCCGCCGGCTCGGCCGCCTCTCCCACCGAGCAGCGATAGCTCAACTCGACCTTGTGACGTTCCCCGGCGAGACACGGATAGACACGGCTGATCTCCGTCTGCAAAGCCGCCGTCGCCCTTCGCCGCCGATCGATCAACTCCATGCCGACTTCGGCAAACTGTTCGTCCCAGGGCCCGAGCTGGGCGTCCGCGCCGGCGCCACCTCGCTGGAGCACAGAGTTCCTGCGCGCGAGGATCTGCCGGAAGCGCCCCATCGTTGCGCGATGACTCGGGTAGAGCCTTGCCGCGACGCCGTCGAGGAAATTGCGGCGTAGCGCGGGCGGACCATTGAGCACTTCCACATCGTGCCAGCCGAACGCCACCGCGCGCGCCCACGAGCAGCCCGCGCCTTCACTGCGCCAACCACCATTCTCGAGGCGTTCGAGTGTCCGTCGGACGGTCACAGTGCCATCGAGCCGACGCAGCTCGCCCGCGACGGCCACGGCGGCAGTACCCCAGTGGGGTACTTCGGCCAGACGAGACGTTCGAAACGAGCGGCCTGTGAGCAGAAAGCCAAGAGCCTCGAGAAGGTTCGTTTTGCCTTGGGCGTTGGGCCCAGTGAGGACGTTCAGCTTGGGCGACGGGCTCCAGGAGAGGGTGCGATAGTTACGAAAATCACGTAACTGTATCCAGCCAATTTGCACCCTGGTTGAGCTCCTGTATTCAGAGCGAAATCCTCACTAAATACGCATAGGCATTATAACACAGCAGGAGCCCTCTTCCTGGGCGCTTTTCATGACTCCGGGGCTCAAACTGTCCTTCAATTCGATGACGACGTCGTCCTTTTCCATCGGCGCGAGCGCGTCGAGCACGTAGCGCGAATTGAAGCCGATCGTGAGCTCGGCGCCGGCGTAATCGACCTCCAGCGTTTCCTCGGCCTCGCCGAGATCGTGGCTCGCCGCGGCCAGCGTCAGCGTCCCCGGCGTCAGCGAGAATCGCACAGGCTTGTTGCGTTCCTCGGCCATCACGGACACTCGCCGCAAGCCGGCCACGAGCGCGGTGCGCTTGATGGCCAATCGTCCTGGATGATTCTTCGGCAGCACCGCCTCGTAGTTCGGGAACTGCCCCTCGATCAGCCGGGCCGTCATGACGAAGTTCGGCATCTGCATCACGAACTGGTTTTCGGTGATGGCGATCTGGACGTCCTCGGTCGAGCCGAGCACGCGCATGATCTCGGTGACGGCCTTACGCGGAACGATGCCCGTGACACCGCTCAGGCCGTGCCCGACGCCTCGGTTGGCGATGGCGAGCCGGTGGCCGTCGGTCGCAACGAGGCGAATCTCCTTCGGTTGAAACACGAACAGCACGCCGTTCAGCGCAAAGCGACTCTCGTCGTGCGAGACCGCGAAGCTCGTCTGAGCCAGCATCTCGCGAAGCGTCTTGGCCTCAAGGGTCAGCCACGCCGGTGGCGCGGCCGGTACCACCGCCGGAAAATCGTCGGACGCCAAGCCGACGAGGCGATAGTTGACACCGGCACAGCGCAAGTTGACGGCGGCACTCTCGCCCACTTTCAGCGTGAGACCAGCCGCCGGTAGTTCCTTCACGATCTCGGCGAGCTTGCGCGCCGACAGCGTGATCGCCCCCTTACTGGCGACCTTCGCCGGGACCGATACGCGGGCACCGACCTCGAGATCGGTGGCGGTCACGCGAATCGTCTCGTCCTCGGCTTCGAGCAGGACGTTGGCGAGGATTGGCAGGGTCTGCCGTGGTTCCACGATGTTGTGGACCATCTGCAGGCCCTTGAGGAACTGGTCGCGGTCGAGAACGACTTCCATAGAGTTCTCCCTTGTCAGGAAGAAGAAAGAAACAACAGCGTAGTCGTAAGAGACGTCGAGCGATGTGGATAGCGCTTGTTCGAAAAAAACGCCGCGATCTCTGGAGCTTGAACCGTGGCGCCACGGGGGACAACGATGTTGATGGGGACCGCGGGGCGGTGGATCACAGCTGGACGCCCTGGATAAGTCCCTCGATGGTCTTCTTGAGTTTGGGGTCTTCCTGCACGAGGGACTGAATCTTGTCCACGGCGTGCAGCACCGTGGTGTGATCCTTGCCCCCGAACGCCCGACCGACCTCGGCGAGCGACGCGTGCGTCAGCTGGCGGGCCAGGTACATCGCCACCTGGCGCGGGAAGGCCACGGCCTTGGTCCGGTTCTTGGCCTTGAGATCGGAGACTTTCACGCCGAAGAAGTCGCTGACCTTGCGCTGGACCTGATCGATGGTGATGACCTTTTCATCTTCGCCCCAGAGGTCAGCGAGCACTTCCTGAGCGAGCTCGACACTCATCTCGCGCCCGGTCAGGGCGCAGAAGGCGATCATCCGCGTCAGCGAACCCTCCAGCTCGCGGATGTTCGACTTGATGCGGCCGGCGATGAGAAACGCGACGTCGTCCTCGAGGAGGACGCGCTCGAGCGCGGCCTTCTTGCGCAGGATCGCCACACGCGTTTCGAAGTCGGGGGGCTGGATGTCCGCGATGAGGCCCCATTCGAAGCGCGAGCGGAGGCGTTCTTCGATCTCGGGAATATCCTTCGGCGAGCAATCGCTCGAGACGATGATCTGCTTTCGCGACTCGTACAGATCGTTGAACGTGTGGAAGAACTCTTCCTGCGTCCGCTCCTTCCCCGAGATGAACTGGATATCGTCGATCAGCAGGAGATCGATGTTGCGATAGCGCGCGCGGAACTCGGCCGTCCGATCGTAGCGAATCGCATTGATCAACTCATTGGTGAATCGCTCCGACGACAGATACGCGACGGCCATCGCCGGAAACAGGCGGCTCGTCTGATGGCCGACCGCGTGGAGTAGATGCGTCTTGCCCAGTCCGACCCCTCCGTAGATGAAGAGCGGGTTGTAGGCCCTCGACGGCAACTCCGCGACGGCCTGGGAGGCCGCCTGAGCGAACTGGTTCGATGACCCGACGACGAAGGAATCGAAGGTGTATCGCGGATTCAATCCCTCGACACGACCACCAGGGGGCGCCGGGGAGTGTGGTGGTGGCGCGGGCGTCGGCGACGAGTTCTCCTCGACGACCACGATCGAAAGGCGCGGTTGCCCACCGAGAGCTTCCCGGGCCGCGGTCTGGAGGACGTCCCAATGGTGCTGGAAGACCCAATCGCGATGGAACTTGTTGGGCGCACCGATACGAAGATGATCACCCTCGACGGCGACGAGGTGGCATGGATGAAACCAGGTATCCATCACGGCGGCCGGGAGGTGCCGGCCCGCGGCGTCCAGCACGCGCGCCCAAAGACCTTCTAACACAGGCTGAACCCCAGGTTACGCACACCGTTATCCACCGATGTGGATAGCCGGGCAGAACGCTGTCATCGGATGTTTCTCATCGGAGCGGAGCGACACGAAGAGCCAACACATCCCCAGGCGATCAGGATGCGGCACCGTAACACACGGCAAAACGCCGTCGCAAGGGTCTTGGCAAAGTTGACTTGCCCGGAGCCGGTGCCTACACTACGTCGGCTTTACGATTCCGAGGGGGAATTGCCTACATGAAGCGCACGTTTCAACCGAATCGTCGGCGGCGAGCCAAGACGCACGGCTTCCGCGAGCGCATGAAGACGAAGGGCGGGCGGAAGGTGCTCAAGCGCCGGCGGGCGAAGGGGCGCAAACGGCTGACCGTGTAACCGGCCGATTTCCTCGCCGTGAGCGGTTGACCACCAGCGCCGAAATTCAGGCGCTCTTTCAGCAAGGCAAGCGCGTTGATCGTCCGTCACTCGTTGTCCTGTGGCGCGAATCGGATGGACCGCGCCGCGCCGGGTTCGCAGTGACGCGACAAATCCGCGGGGCGGCGTCGCGTAACCGAGCACGGCGACGGCTGCGCGAGGCGTTTCGAGCCACGCGAAGCGCGGCGCCGACCGGCGTGGCCCTGATGGTGATCGCCAAGCGCGGCGTCCTCGAGCGCTCATTTGCGGCGCTGATCGCCGAATTGCACGGTGCATTTGGTGCGCTGCCTCGGAGGGCCGTGTGAGCTGGCCGACTCGCGCCGTCGTGGCGCTGGTCAGCGGGTATCAGGTGTTGTTGTCTCCGGTGTTGGGGCGCCACTGTCGCTTCGCCCCAACGTGCTCTGAATACGCACGGCTGGTGTTGATCGCACACGGCGTCGGGCGCGGCGGCTGGCTTGCCGTCCGTCGGCTCTTGCGATGCCACCCGTTTCACCCGGGAGGATACGATCCGCCGCCGCTACCGCGGACGCGGAGCGCGTGACGATGGAAAAGCGGGCGATTCTGGCCGCAGTACTGATGGCGGCGCTGCTCATCGTCTATCAAGCCTATTTTTTCCCGTCGAGCCAACCGTCTTCCCCGCCCCAGGAGCACCAGGCGCCGGCGGCTCAGCCCGCGCCAGCGAGTCCGGCCGCAGCCACTCCACCTGCGGCGCGAACGCAATCGCCTCTTCCACCCGCTGTAACTCCGGTTGCCCGCCCGCCTCAGCGGACCGCCGCGGTGGATGGCCCGTCGTATCGAGCGATCGTGAGTAGTGAGGGCGCCAAGCTCCTCGAATGGACGCTCAAGTATCGAGGCGAGAAACCGATGGTCGTGATCGGGGAGTTCGGCCCGGCAGGTCTCCTCGCCTCATCCGGGGACACCCCACCAGAGCCAGTCCCGTTAAATATTAATGGTTCCAACGTGTTACGCCTCGGGCCGGACACCCCAGCCGGCAATCTCGTGTTCAGCGGAGACGTTTCAGGAGCTGTCATCAAGGAGACCCTGCGCTTCCAGGCAGACCGCTATTCCATCGACGCAAATATCCGGATCGAAAACCCGACGGGGCAGCCGAAGACGGTCACGATTGCGCTGCCGGGGTTCGTTCGGCGACATGAAAAAGCGTCCGAAGAGAAGTTCATCGGTCAGCGCCCAACCGAAGTCGTCTGGTCCTCGGGCGGTCACGTCAATCGTGTCGATGACCTGGGGGCTGTCACCGCCAAGGAGTTGGAGGGCGAGTGGATCGGCCTCGACAGCACCTGGTACCTCGCAGCCTTGATCCCGAAGACGCCGGGCTTCAAGCTCGCAACGAACAGGGAGGCTGCGGGAGAAGCCAAGAATGGGATCGTTAGCGTCGCGGTCAAGGCGACGTCGACGATAGCTCCGGGACAGGCGTGGGAAGGCCGCGTCGAGTTCTACATCGGGCCCAAGGAATACGAGCGCCTCGTCGCGTACGGGCTAGAAGGGACCCTCAACTTCGGCGGATTTCCGATTCCACGGAAGTATGGCGGACTCCCGATGGAGTGGCTCGGCGTTCCGATTCTGAAGTTGATGAAGTGGGTCCACCACTACGTCGGCAACTACGGTGTAGCCATCATCCTGCTCACGGTCGTTTCGAAGGTCCTGTTCTATCCCCTCACCGTCAAGAGCATGCGGTCGATGAAGGCGATGCAGGCGCTTCAGCCGCAGGTCAACGCGCTGCGGACTAAGTACAAGAACGACCCGAAGAAGCTGCAGGAAGAGACGCTCGGCCTGTACCGCAAGCACCACGTCAATCCGATGGGCGGCTGCCTGCCAATGATCGCGCAGATTCCAATCTTTTACGCGCTGTACCTCGCGCTGTCCGTGTCCGTCGAGCTCCAGAACGCGACCTTCCTGTGCTTTGGACGCGTCTTCGGATTCGATGTCTGGATCTGCGACCTCGCCAGTCACGACCCAACGTACGTCCTGCCGCTCCTCATGGGCGTGACGATGTTCATGCAGCAGAAGATGACGCCGACGACGGGCGACCCCCGCCAGGCGAAGATGATGTTGGTCATGCCCTTCGTCTTCACGTTCATGTTCCTCAATCTCCCGGCGGGGCTCGTCCTGTACTGGACGGTGTCGAACGTCCTTCAGATCCTGCAGCAGTGGTACATGGACCGGCCGCGTTCCCGCGGCGCGGCGCGCGAGGCGAAGGACGCAGCCCAGGCGTAGACTCCCCTCGCCCGAAGCCACCAGGGAGGCGCTCGGAAGGCTCACGCGTGGCGCCCCTACCATTCTGGGGCGAGGCCTCGTCGGCAGCGAGACAGCCAGGTTCAGCAAGTATCTGGACTTATTGATAAAATGGAATAGCAAGCACAGAATGATCGGGTCAACCGACCCCACGTGGCTTGCAGACCACCTGCTCCTGGACAGTCTGGTGTTCCTGCACGTGATTCCACCGACCGTCAAATGCTTAGTGGATATCGGATCTGGCGCCGGGCTTCCTGGTCTACCGATCAAGATCGTCAGGCCCGATATTCGGATGCTCCTCGTCGAGTCGAGGCAGCGAAGGGCTTCCTTCCTGAAGGCGGCCGTGCGAGAGTTGGAGCTCGTTGACGTCGAGATCCTATCCGAGCGGGTCCTTTCCGTTCCCAGCCGCTGGAGAAAAGCGTTCGACGTAGCGGTGGCTCGGTGCGCCGGCGACGTCGAGAGCACACTCAAGTTGGGGCTCGGATTCGTGCGTGCTGGTGGGATGGTGGCCGTGTCCGGCCCCCCTGATCCATGCGGCGTCAAGATCGGGCGGTACACAGTCGTTCAACTCGCAGGCGGCCGGACTCGAAGCTTCGTCGTCGATTCCGCCTGAGATTTCTTCGAGAGTCGGACGAGTCCCCGATTGCTTCGAGGAATGTTGCACGTGAAACACCGAGAGTTGTATATCTCCATGAGGTGAAGTGGTAACTTTAGGCGCGTCGCCAGGACATGGCTACACATGATGAGTAGTGTTTCCCGTGAAACGGTCGCCTTCTAGGAGAACGAATCATTCCTAGGTCGATCGCCGTCGTGAATCAGAAGGGCGGCGTCGGTAAGACAACCACGGCAGTGAATCTTGCGGCCGGCTTAGCACTGGCCGGACGCTCGACGCTGCTGGTTGATCTCGATCCCCAGGGCAATGCAACCACCGGGCTGGGCCAGAAAAAGGATGGCCTATATCCGACGATCTACCACGTGTTGCTCGGCCATGAACCTACTAGCAGAGCGGTGGTTGGAACGGCGGTCGGCTCTCTTCGTTTGTTACCGTCGGACATCGACTTGGTCGGTGCCGAGATCGAGCTCGTCGGTCTCGAACGCCGGGAATACCGGCTTCGCGATGCTCTAGCATCTGAAGGTGGTGCGGCAGACTACGTCATCATCGATTGCCCGCCTTCTTTGGGACTCTTGACCATCAATGCCCTGGTAGCAGCCGATCGGGTGCTTGTTCCGCTCCAATGCGAGTTCTACGCCCTCGAGGGACTGGCTCATCTAGTGAAGACCATCAAGCTCATTCGAGAGCGGCTCAACTCCAGCCTGGGGATATTAGGAATTGTCCTGACAATGTTCGATGGGCGCACGAGTCTCGCGCTGCAGATCCGCGACGAAGTCCACCGGTATTTCCCTGGCGATATCTTCGAGACCGTCGTCCCACGGAACATTCGCCTGAGTGAGGCGCCCAGTCACGGGCGTCCAGTCATGCTGCACGATGTGCGATCGAGTGGGGCCATCGCGCATCTGGAGCTGACAAAGGAGGTTCTGCGACATGAATAGGCGGGGGCTGGGGCGTGGCCTCGACGCGCTTCTCGGCGACGCACCGACGGCGAGCGAGACGCAGACCGAGATCCCGATCGACCAGATCGAGCCCAATCCGAGGCAGCCGCGAAAGATGTTTGACGTCGGCGCGCTCGACGAGCTCGCCCTCTCGATCAAAGCGTCCGGCGTCATTCAACCTGTCGTCGTGCGACGTGGCCTCGCCGGCCGTTGGCAACTGATCGCAGGTGAGCGGCGGTGGCGCGCGGCGCGCCAGGCAGGGTTGGACCGAATTCCCGCGGTGGTGCGCGAGGCGACCGATTCCGAGAGCCTCGAGCTCGCGCTGGTCGAGAACCTGCTTCGCGAGGACCTCAACCCGATGGAGGAGGCGGAGGCCTACCAGCAGATCCTCGGTGAGTTCGGGTGGACACAGGAACAACTCGCCCAACGGGTCGGCCGCGACCGCAGCACGATCGCGAACAGCCTGCGCCTGCTGAAGCTTCCGCTATCGATCCAGGACGATCTGCGCGCGAATCGGCTCACGATGGGACACGCGCGGGCGCTGCTGGCGTTGACGAGTCTCGCTGATCAAATGAAGCTGAGAGACGATATCCTGTCTCAGTCGTGGTCGGTGAGAGCCACCGAGGAAGGTGTGCAGAAGCAGCGAGCCACGCCGTTGGCCCGCCGGTCGGCAGAACTGTCGGCTCTCGAAGAATCACTCCAGCGAGCGCTCCTGACCCGCGTGCGAATCGTGGGGAACGAGCGCCGGGGGCGAGTCGAAATCGCGTACGCGACGACCGACGAGCTGAACCGGCTGGCCGCTGCGCTCGGAGCTCAGAGCTGAATGCGTGATCGCATCGTCGTCGCGATGAGCGGTGGCGTCGATTCGTCCGTCGCGGCCGCGCTGCTGGTCGAGACGGGCTACGACGTCGTCGGTGTCACGTTGCGCGTCTGGCCGTGGCCCAACGGGCCCGACGCATCGTCGCGTTTCGGGAGCTGTTGCGGTGCCGAAGCGACCGATGATGCGCGGCGTGTCGCGCGAACGCTCGGGATCCCGCATTACGTCCTGGACAGCGAGCAGGAATTCGCGGGCGCGGTCATCGAACGCTTCGTGGACGAGTACCGACGAGGACGGACGCCCGTGCCGTGCGTGGCCTGTAACTCAGACCTAAAGTTCGGTTCGTTGCTGCAGCGGGCCCACGCCTGGGACGCCCGCGCCGTCGCGACGGGCCACTACGCGCGGGTGACTCGTGACGAGGCGACCGGCCGCTTTCAGCTGTGGCGGGCCGTGGACCCGCGAAAGGATCAGACCGACTTCCTCTGGCCGATGACGCAGGGGCAGCTCGCAGGAGCAATCTTCCCTATAGGTGGTATGAGCAAAGACGCCGTGCGCGAGCAGGCCCGGCGCTTGGGATTGTCGACCGCCGAGAAGCCTGAGAGCCAGGAGATCTGTTTCGTGCCCGACGGAGACTACCGTGAGTTCTTACGCGACCGCGATCCCGGGATGTTTCGGCCGGGCGCCATCGTCGACCGCGAAGGGCGTACGCTTGGGCGTCACACTGGCGTTGCCAACTTCACCATCGGGCAGAAGAAGGGATTGGGGCTCCAGGAGGGGCGGCGACTCTACGTCCTGGATCTCGATCCCGACCGAGACACGGTGACCGTGGGGGAAGCCCACGCGCTCGATGGGCGGCGACTGACGGCGCGACGCGTGAACTTCATCGCGTGCGAGCCCCCGACGCATCCGTTGCGCGTCGAGGCGCGGATCCGTCACAATCACGTGCCGGCGCCGGCGACCGTGCGCGCCGTTGATGTCGACAGCGCCGAGGTGGTCTTCGACACCCCGCAACGGGCGATCACTCCCGGGCAATCCGTCGTGTGGTACCAGGGCGATCTCGTCGTCGGCGGAGGCGTGATCGCACGATGACGCCGGTTTTTGTTGACGGTATTCTCGTCGGGTGATAGTTTTCACAACCGCTGGTCCTGGGGCGATCCTTTCATCGCAGCGGGGAGACCTCCTCATGCACCTTCGCGGACGCGTTCGGCTTGGCGGCCTCCTGTGTGTTCTCGCCCTCGCGGCCCTCGTGGTGAGCGCGGCTGACGCCGCCGGCCCTGAGAGCACACACGCGGCGGCGAGTGAGCACGGCGGCGGCGGCCTGATCAGCCTCGACAAGTCGCTCATCGTCCAGGTCGTGAACTTCGTCATCCTCCTTCTGATTCTCCAGCGTTTGCTCTACAAGCCGTTCCTCGCGAAGATGGAGGAGCGCACCGGCGCGATCAAGCGATCGCTGGAGGAGGCCCAGGCCGCGCGTGCCGAGGCGGCGCATCAGGCCGAAGAGAACGCGACGCGGCTGCGTCAAGCCCACGCCGAGGCGGCCGCCATTCGCGAGCAGGCGCTCAAGGACGCCGGGGAGGAGCAACGGCGCCTCGTCGAATCCGCCCGCGCCGAAGCGCAGCGCCTCGTCGAATCCGCGAAGGCTCAGATGGACGCCGATATCCGCCGTGCCCGAGAGGAGCTCCGGCGCGAGGTGGCTGATCTGGCCACGGCCGTGGCCGAAAAGCTCGTACGGCGGAGCCTGCGGGACGAGGACCACCGCCGCATCGTCGCCGACACGATCAGCCGACTCGGGAACTAGACGTGAAGGAAAGCTCGGCGGCGGCGATGCCCTACGCGCGCGCATTGCACGCGCTCGCTCGGGAACGGAATCAGGTCGACGTCGTCGGCCGTGAGCTCGCCTCCCTCGCCGAGCTTCTGGAACAGGCCCCCGAGGTGAACACCTTCTTCGCGCAGCCCTGGGTCCCGGCGCCCGCGAAGCGCGCCGTCGCCCTGGAGCTCGCGTCGCGCCTCGACGTGTCAGCTCTGACGCGCGACTTCCTCGGGCTCGTGGCCCGACGAGGCCGCGCCAACTATTTGCAGAAGATGGCCGAGATCTTCCAGGATCTCGTCGATGCCGACGTCGGGCGCGTGCGCGCCAAGGTACGCACGGCGGTGGCGCTCACCGAAGCCGATCGTGAGGCGCTCCGGCAACGATTGGGCCGGGCTCTTCACGGCAAGCAGGTCGAGCTCGAAGAGACCGTGGACAATGGGCTGTTGGGTGGTTTCGTCGTCGAGGTGGGAACGTATATCGTCGATGGCAGCCTCGACGGCCAGCTCGCCCGCCTCCGGGCGCGCTTGGCGGGCGGATGAAATGAGCGAACAGCGGGTCGAGGCCCGACGTCCGGTGGCTATCCCAGAGAGAGGGCGCGAATGATCAAGGCCGGGGAGATCAGCGAGATCATCAAGCGGCAGCTCGCGGGCTTCGAAGCGGAGGTCGACCTCCAGGAAGTTGGCCGCGTGATCGAGGTCGGCGATGGAATCGCGCGCGTCTACGGCCTCGACAAGGCCATGGCCGGCGAGCTCTTACAGTTCCCGCACGAAGTCGTCGGGATGGTGCTCAACCTCGAGCAGGATCAAGTGGGCTGCGTGCTCCTCGGGGAGTTCACCGAGATCAAGGAAGGTGACGTCGTCCGACGCACCGGGCGCATCGCCCAGGTGCCGGTCGGCGAATCGCTCGTCGGGCGAGTCGTGAACGCGCTCGGACAGCCGGTGGACGGCAAAGGCCCGATCAGCGCCAAGGAGTTCCGGCCCATCGAGCGCTACGCGCCCGGCGTGGTGGACCGCCGGTCCGTGAAGGAACCAATCCAGACCGGACTGAAGGCCATCGACGCGATGATCCCGATCGGACGCGGCCAGCGCGAACTGATCATCGGCGACCGCGGAACCGGCAAGACGGCAATCGGCGTCGACACGATCATCAATCAAAAAGGCGAGGACGTGTTTTGCTTCTACGTCGCCATCGGCCAGAAGCGGTCGACGGTCGCCCAGGTCGTGAAAGTCCTCGAGGACGCGGGAGCGATGGCCTACACCACCATCGTCGTCGCATCGGCGTCCGAGCCGGCACCCCTTCAATACATCGCGCCGTACGCGGGCGTGACCATGGGCGAGTACTTCCGGGACAGCCGGCGCCACGCGCTGTGTATCTACGACGACCTGTCCAAGCACGCCACCGCGTACCGTCAGCTTTCGCTGCTGCTCCGCCGCCCGCCCGGTCGGGAGGCGTATCCGGGAGACGTGTTCTATTTGCACTCGCGGCTTCTCGAGCGGGCGGCCAAGCTCAACGATCAACTCGGAGGGGGCTCACTGACCGCGCTGCCGATCATCGAGACGCAGCTCGGCGACGTCTCGGCGTACATCCCGACCAACGTCATCTCGATCACGGATGGCCAGATCTACCTCGAGTCGGACCTTTTCTATGGCGGTATCCGACCGGCGGTGAACGTCGGGCTCTCGGTCTCGCGCGTCGGTGGCTCTGCCCAGGTGAAGGCGATGCGTCAGGTGGCGGGAAAACTGCGCCTCGATCTCGCCCAGTATCGGGAGCTGGCGGCCTTCGCCCAGTTCGGCTCAGATCTGGACAAAGCGACGCAGAGCCAGCTCGCGCGGGGGCAGCGCATGGTGGAGATCCTCAAGCAGGGCCAGTATCAACCGCTCCCCGTCGAGAAGCAGGTTGTGATCATCTTCGCGGGCACTCAGGGGCTGCTCGACAATCTTCCCGTCGACGCGGTCCGGGACTTCGAGACCTTCTTCTACGGCTGGCTCGAACGCAAGATGCCGCAGATCGTGACCGAGATCCGTGACAAGAAGGAGCTGAGCGACTCGCTCCGCGAGACGCTGGCCAAGGCCGTCAACGAGGCCAAGGCCGAATTCATGGCGACCAAGGGCATCAAGGTCGCGTAGCACGCGATGCCGACGCTCCGTGACATCCAGCGACGGATTCGATCCGTCCAGTCGACGCAGAAGATCACGCGCGCCATGAAATTGGTGGCGGCGGCCAAGCTGCGTCGCGCCCAGGACCGGATCCTGGCCGCCCGGCCCTATGCCGGCAAGATGAAAGAGCTGCTCGGCAACCTGGTCGCCGGTGCCGACGGGGCGATCCATCCGTTGCTCGAGCAGCGTGAGGGCCCCCGCCGGCAGGTCGTGATCGTCACCGCCGACAAGGGGCTTGCCGGCGCGTTCAACTCGAACGTCCTCCGGCGATCGCTCGAATTCATCCGATCCTCCAATACCCAGGAAGTCACGCTCGTGGTGGTGGGCCGGAAGGCCCGCGATTTCTACCGGCGCCGGCAGTGGTCCATCAAGCGCGACATGCTCGGCTTCTGGGATCGCCTCGCCTACGGCCACGCCCAGGAGCTGGCCGACTACTTCATGCAGCAGTACCTGGCCGGGGAAGTGGACGAGGTTCACCTCATCTACAACGAGTTTCGCTCGGTCGCCGTCCAGCGGCCCGTGCGCGAGCAGCTCCTTCCGATCCCGCGCGCCGAGGACGGGGCAGGGACGGGTGCCGACGTCGATTACGTCTATGAGCCGAATCCGGAGACGATCCTCGGCGATCTGCTGCCGCGTCACGTCCGCATGCAGGTGTATCGGGCGCTGATGGAATCCCTCGCCGGGGAGTACGGCGCCCGCATGACCGCCATGGAAGCGGCCACCAAGAACGCCAAGGAAATGATCGACGTCCTCACGATCCAGTACAACAAGGCCCGCCAGGAGAAGATCACCAAGGAGTTGCTCGATATCGTCGGAGGCGCGGAAGCGCTCAAGCAAGGAGCGGACGCATGATTCAGGGGAAGATCATCCAGGTCATCGGCCCGGTGGTCGACGTCGAGTTCGAGCCGGGTAAATTGCCCGCGATCTACAACGCGCTCGAAGTGGCGGGCGTCGAGAACAAGGACATCTTCTCCTATTCGCAGAAGCTCGTGCTCGAGGTTGCCCAGCACCTCGGCGAGAGCCACGTGCGCGCGGTCGCCATGGCCGCCACCGACGGCCTCGCCCGGGGCACGAGAGTGACCGACACCGGCGGCCCCATTTCGGTGCCCGTCGGCAAGGAGACGCTCGGCCGCATCCTCAACATCATCGGCGAGCCGGTGGACAAGGGTGCGCCGATCCACGCCAAGAAGACGTATCCGATTCATCGCCCGGCGCCGGACTTCGAGGCTCAGTCCACCAAGGTCGAGATGTTCGAAACCGGCATCAAGGTCGTCGATCTGCTCGAGCCCTACACGAAGGGCGGCAAGACGGGATTGTTCGGCGGCGCCGGCGTCGGGAAGACGGTGCTCATCCAGGAGTTGATCAACAACATCGCCAAGCAGCACGGTGGGATTTCGGTGTTCGCCGGCGTCGGCGAGCGTACTCGCGAGGGCAACGACCTGTATCACGAGATGAAGGAGTCGGGCGTCATCGAGAAGACGGCGCTGATCTTCGGCCAGATGACTGAGCCGCCGGGATCGCGGCTGCGGGTCGCGCTCACGGCGCTCACGGCCGCCGAGTATTTCCGGGACGAAGAGGGACAGGACGTGCTCCTCTTCATCGACAATATCTTCCGGTTCACGCAGGCCGGGTCCGAGGTGTCGGCGCTCCTCGGCCGGATGCCGTCGGCCGTCGGCTACCAGCCGACGCTGGCCACGGAGATGGGCCAGCTCCAGGAACGGATCACGTCGACCAAGAAGGGCTCGATCACGTCCGTGCAGGCGATCTACGTGCCGGCCGACGACATCACCGATCCCGCCCCGGCGACGGCGTTTGCCCACCTCGACGCGACGACCGTGCTCTCGCGCCAGATCGCCGAGCTCGGCATCTACCCGGCCGTCGATCCGCTCTCTTCCACGTCACGCATTCTCGATCCGAACATCCTCGGCCCGGAGCACTACCAGACCGCGCGAGCCGTGCAGTCGATCCTCCAGCGCTACAAGGATCTCCAGGACATCATCGCGATCCTCGGCATGGAAGAGCTCTCGGACGAGGACAAGCAGGTTGTGGGCCGTGCCCGGAAGATCCAGCGCTTCTTGTCCCAGCCGTTCTTCGTGGCCGAGCAGTTCACCGGCTCACCGGGTCGTTACGTGAAGATCGCCGATACCGTGAAGAGCTTCCGCGAGATCGTGGACGGCAAGCACGACGAACTGCCCGAGCAGGCCTTCTACATGGTGGGCGACGTCGGCGAGGCCATCGACAAGGCCAAGAAGCTCCGCGGCGAGGGCTGAGTGGCCGACACGCTGTCCCTCGAGATCGCCACACCCATGCGCCTCGTCGTGGCGGACATGGTCGACGAGGTCATTGCACCCGGGAGCGAGGGTTACTTCGGTGTTCTGCGTGGTCACGCGCCGTTCCTGACGACGCTGGGGGTCGGAGAGCTGACCTACCGTAAAGGTCGCGACGAGTACCATCTTGCCCTGGCGGGCGGCTTTGCCGAAGTCCGGAACGACAAGGTGATCATCCTGGCGGACAGCGCCGAGAAGCCAGAGGAGATCGACCGTGAGCGTGCCGAGCGGGCCCGCCAGCGAGCCGAACAGCGCCTCGGGGGCCGGGGCCAGGAGGACATCGACTACGCACGGTGCACCGGAGCCCTCGCCCGGGCGCTGACCCGGCTGCACGTCGCCGGCCGCTCGCAGTAGGCCCGCTGCCCAGTCCGCGCAGCACCTGCCCGGGATTCCGTGCAGGTCGCTCGTCTCGCTCGTTCTAACTCCGCGTCCGCGCGTCGCTCATCGCGGCACAGTCCTTGCGATTGCTCCAGCCTGTGCTTACGGTGTTGATCGTCGACGATGAGCCGAACGTGGTCGACCTCGTTCGGGTGACGCTCGAAGACGAGCGGGTCCGCGTCCTCGACGCCCCCGACGCGGCCCACGCGTTCGAGGCCCTGTCAGCCCTTCAGCCTGACCTGGTCCTGCTCGACGTCAACTTGCCTGACCTGAGTGGCTTCGACATCTGCCGCTGGATTCGTCACGACGCCGTCCTGGCGCGGACGAAGGTCGTCATGCTCACGGCCGCCGCTCAGAAAGAAGACGTCGCACGGGGCCACGCCGCCGGCGCGGACCACTACCTCACCAAGCCGTTCTCTCCGGTACGGTTGTTGTCGTTGGTGGAGGAGTTACTCCCGCATTCAGTCCTGTGGGCGCGCAGGTAGCCGCCGGCGCCGCGGGTGATCTGCCCGCTGCCTATCGCCGCTTGAATGCCGCCTACGAGCAGAGCCTGCGCTACGCCGAGGACGTGCGGCACCTCTATCAGCGCACACAGCGGGCGATCAGCCAGTCGCTGCTCGGCCTCGCCAATGCCCTCGAAGCGAAGGATCCGTACACGCGAGGCCACTCCCAGCGTGTGAGTGCTCTCGGGCGGCAACTCGCCGAGGCGGTGGGGCTGTCGGCACGCGAGGCGGACGTCATCGCGCAGGCCGGGCTTCTTCACGACATCGGCAAGATCGGGGTTCCGGAAAGCGTGCTCGGCAAGCCCGGCCGCCTCGATCCCGACGAGTGGGAGTTGATGCGGCGGCATCCCGTGCTCGGGGCCCAGATCGTGGCGCCGTTCGAGTTTTTTGCCGCGGGTTCGATCATCGTCCGTCATCATCACGAGCGCTGGGATGGCAGCGGCTATCCCGACGGACTCAGGGGAGCGGCGATCCCGCTGGGCGCGCGCATCGTGGCGGTGGCCGACGTCTACGATGCGTTGACGTCGACACGCCCCTATCGTGAGGCGTTGCCGCATCACGTAGCGATCGAGCACATCGTGGGCGAGGCGGGACGGACCCTGGACGACGACATCGTGGCCGCTCTGCTCCGCGTCACGCGTGATAACGAGCCGATCGACGCCTGACACGGCACGCTGGGCCGCGCCTCCCGGGCTTTTCGACGGGACTCCGGCCGGCGTCGTGGCCACACTCGTCGCGGCACTCGCCGTGTGCGCAGCGCTCGTTCACAGTCACTGGCTTCCGCCATCGAGCCTTCGCGTCGTCACGGTCGCGGTGGTCCACGGCGGCCTTCTCACCATCGCGTTTGGATGGGCGGCCACGTCGCCGCCGCAGTGGAGGCCGCTCGGTCCCTCGGTCATCATCATTCTGGTCCTCGCGGGGGCCGCTGCCGGCGCTCGTTGGGATCCCCGCGCCGCGATCTTCTATCTGGCCTCGCCGCTCTGGCTGACGTTCATGACGATCAACGGACGACTGGACGCGCTCGGGTTGCGTTGGCCGATACCGGTCGGCGGCAGTTTGCTCGGTCTCGCGGCGGGGCTGACGCTCGGAGGACACATGCTCCTGGCCGCGGCCGTCACGTTCGGCCATCGCGTGACGACCGACAGCCTCGTGCTCACAGCCATCGCCTATGATGCAGGAGCCAACGTTCCGTCCAGTGAGCTGTTCTTCCGAGGTGCCCTGTTCAACCGGCTTCAACGGCGCTGGTCGTTCGCGGCCGCCGCCACCATCGCGACGGCCATGGGACTCCTGCGCTATCTCCTCGATCCGCTGTTGCCGAGGGCGCCAGAGGTCATCGTCGGCATGCTCGTCTACGTGACGCTGCTCGGGGTGATCAACGCATGGCTCTTGTGGTGGTCAGGCAGCCTGCTGCCGGGGCTCGTCGCCTCCCTCGTGTTCTTTGCTGCCTACCGGATGGTCACGGCGGTGTGATCGGGCGCCGACAAACGACCGGGCTGCTCGTGCTCGGGGCGTGCGTCATCGCGATCGCCGGGCTCGCAGCGGACGCCACCGCACAGGCCGCCTCGCCTTGGCGCCATGCGTATGCCTTACCCGTCGTGGTCGGTGCCCTCACGCTCGGCCTGATCGGTGGGACTGTCACCGCGCTCGCTTCGCTCATGGCTCAGGCGCCAACGCTCTTCATCCGAGTCGAGGCGGTCGGGCTCGGCGCGGGAGCCGTGGACGAGCTCGTGAGCACGGCCGTGCTGTTGATCCTGGGACCGCTGCTCGGGTCGCGCGTGACGGAGGCGCGTCGTCAGAGCGAGCGGTACGCGACGATACTCGCCATTCAAGAAGCGCTCGGCGATGAACGGCCGCTTCCGGAGCTCCTCGAGGCGCTGTGTCGCTTGCTCGGCGACCGTCTTGCAGCCACTGTGACGCTGGCGGTTCGCGACGGCGACCGGTGGATCGTGGCAGGTGCTGACGCGCCGGCGGGAGACAGCGCAGCCGGGTGCGCCATCGTCACGGCCGGCGCGGTCTTCGTCCCGGACACCGGTCATGAGGCTCGGCCGCGTCGCCGGCTCTCCACGCCGCTGTCTGTTCGCGGGGAAACGGTCGGAGTTCTAACCGTCGAGCGCTCGGGTGAGTTGACCGCCGCCGAGCGTCGCGCCCTGGTCGGACTCGCGTTACACATCGGCGCCGCGCTCGAGAATGCCCGCCTCGCGGCGCGGCAGCGGCGTTTCGCCGACGAGCTGGCCGAAAAGGTGCGCGCGGCGACCGATCGCCTCGCGACCTTGGACCGAGCCAAGTCGGCGTTCGTCGCTATGGCCTCTCACGAGCTCCGTACGCCGCTCACCGCGCTGGTGGGCTACAGCGAGTTGCTGGCCACCCGGACGTTCAGCTCCGACGAGGTGCGACGACAGGCAGAGATCATGCGCCGCCAGACTCGCCGCCTGGCGGCAATCATCGACGACTTTCTCGACCTTTCCCGTCTCGAGCGCGGCGAAGCGCCGCCACTGCGGTTGGCCGACGTTGCCGTCGGCCCCGCGCTCACCGCAGCGGTCGAGCTGCTCGGAGGGCCTCAGCGGGCGACCCGAGTGATCATCGACTGCGGGCCCGAAGTGACGGGCGTGCGGGCCGATCCTCACGCGCTCGAGCGCATCCTCATGAACCTGCTGTCGAACGCGCTGAAATATTCTCCCGCTCACAGCGCGGTGACGATGCGGGCCCATGCGGCGTCCGGCAAGGTCGTGATCTCCGTGGAAGACGCCGGACGCGGCATCGCGTCGGACGCGTTGCCACGAGTGTTCGAGCCGTATTTCCGCGCACCGGAAGCCGTGGGCCGTGCGCCAGGCAGCGGGCTCGGGCTCGCCATGGTGAAGGCGCTCGTCGAGGCCCACCATGGGGGCGTTTCGATCGAAAGCACCGTGGGGATCGGAACGCGCGTAACGCTGCAATTACCCGCGGTTCCTTGACACTTTTCCTCGGCGGCGTGTAGTCTTATCGAGCATGTTCAGACGCGACGAGGTCGCCGAGCGGATGGCAGACGCGGTGCTGAAGCGGCTCATCACTCGGAAGATCGTCGACGTCAAGGACGAGCCGACTGCACGGGCGGCGATCCGCCACGTCCTCCTCGACAATCTCCAGGCCGAGGAGCGCCTGGAAGCCGACGCCCGGCAGATCCTGCTCGAGCACGCCAAGGCCATCAAAGACTCGGCAGCCGACTACCGTCAGCTCTTCCCGAAGGTGAAGGAGAAGCTGGCCCGCGACCGGGGATTCATCCTCTGATGCGCATGAGTCGCGACCGTGTCTTCTACCTCGCCGATCTCATCATGAAAGGGTTGGGGACCACGCCGGGTGTGACGATCAAGGCTCCCGACGATCTTCGCGTCGAGATCGTTCGTGTCCTCAGCGACGAGACGAAGCTGGAGGAGTCGATCGACGGTGAGGTGCGAAAGATCTTGTCCTCGTACGCGCGCCCGGCGCCCGAGGGCAGCCCGCAGTGGGACGTTCTCTACCAGAAGACGCGGGAAGAAGTCCGGCGACGCCGGTTTCGGCTGTGACACGTCTCGTCGTCGCCATCACGGGCGCCACCGGCTCCGTCTTCGGTATCCGTCTCCTCGAAGTCCTCCGCGGCTATCGAGAAGTCGAGACGCATGTGGTCATCTCACGCCCCGGAAAGCGCACGATCGTCGAAGAGACGGATTGGGCGGTCGCCGACGTCGAGGCGCTGGCCGACCACCGGTACGACATCACCGACATCGGCGCGGCCATCGCGTCGGGGTCGTTCCGCACCGCGGGCATGATCATCGCGCCGTGCTCCGTGAAGACGGCCGCGGCGGTCGCGGCCTGCCACTCGGAAAACCTCATCGCGCGAGCGGCCGACGTGACCCTGAAGGAAGGTCGCTCGCTGATCATGCTCGTGCGCGAGACCCCGCTGCACGTCGGCCACCTCAAGATGATGCTGGCACTCGCGGAAATGGGAGCCGTCGTGTTGCCGCCCATGCCGGCCTTCTACAACCGTCCCAAGGAACTCGACGACATCGTCAATCACACGGTGGCACGGGTTCTGGATCGCCTGAATCTCCCCCAGACGCTCGTCGCCGAGTGGAAGGGGACACGTCCCAGGGTTCCCACCGGCCCGCTCGGTGGTTGATCCGGGGTCATCCCGGTCCGCCCTCGTCTGTGACTGAGTCGCCGAACGTTCTCCTCGTCGGGCTGGGCCGTTGGGGCGAAAAGCACCTTCGCGTGCTCCGCGACCTTGGCGCCACCGTGTGGGTGGCCGACGTTTCGGCCAGTCGACGGGCGTGGGCCGTACAGCACGGAGTCGCAGCCGCACGGGCCGTCGATGATTACCACTCCGTTCTCGATCGCGTCGACGCGGTGGACATCGTCACGCCGGCCGACAGCCATCTCGTGATCGCCGAGACGTGCTTGCGTGCAGGGCGCCCCTGCTTCGTCGAGAAGCCTCTCACCGTGTCAGCCGCCGACGGTCGCCGACTGGCCACGGTCGCGCAGGCAACTGGGCGCGTGCTCCAGGTCGGACACATCTTTCGTTTCCATCCGGTCACGGCGGCCATCCGGACTGCGCTCATGGCTGGCCGCCTGGGTCGTCGACGGTTCGCCACCGGCCGGTTCGCCGGATTCAAGCGCCCACGCACCGACGTTGGTGTGACGCATACTGACGCCATCCATTACTTCGATCTGTTCGCGTACCTGTTCGATCACCCGGCGACCCGCGTGAGCGCCGTACAGCGCGATTACCTCGGCCGTGGCCTCGACGACATGTCGGTGACAATGGTGGAGTACGGCGACGTCCCGGCGCTCATCGAGGCGAACTACTTCGTGCCTGGCACCTGGCGTGAATGCGTGATCGTGGGCGAGCGGGGCAGCCTGGTGGCCGATTTCGGCAGCGGCGCCGTGACGCTTTACGAGGGCGAGTTCCGCCAGCGAGCCGGCGCCTGGGAAGCCGTCGATCTCGGCAAAGAGACCCTGACCACGACCACTGACGAGCCGTTGCGGCTGGAGCTGTCGGCATTCATCGATGCCTGCGCTGGGAAGGCGCCGGTGCCCGTGACCGTGGCCGACGGCGTCCGAGCGGTGGAGGTTGTCGAGGCAGCGGAGCGCGCGGCGCGGCTCGGCCGCGCCGTCACGATCGACGAGATCCGCTAGGTGATCACTGGTGCCGAAGGGGGGACTCGAACCCCCACACCCTTGCGGGCACATGACCCTGAATCATGCGCGTCTGCCAATTCCGCCACTTCGGCCCGAGCGGCGCGTTCATAATACCGACCACCGATGAGCAGTCAAGAGGACGGCGATCGCACCGTCGCGAGCAACCGGCGTGCACGGCACGAGTACGAGATCCTCGAGACGGTCGAGGCGGGACTCGTGTTGCGGGGGACCGAGGTCAAGGCGCTTCGCACCGGGCTGGTCAATTTCAAGGACGCGTATGCGACGGTGCGCAACGACGAGGTCTGGCTGCTCGGCTGCCACATCAGCCCCTATAGCCATGGCACCGATGCCAACCACGATCCCGAGCGTGATCGCAAACTGTTGCTCCACCGGCGCGAGATCAGCCGGCTCACCGGCAAGGTTGCCGAGCGCGGCCTGACCCTGATTCCGCTGCGGATCTACTTCAAGCAAGGTCGAGCCAAGCTCGAGATCGGGCTGGCCCGCGGTAAGAAGCTCCACGACAAGCGTTCGACGTTGCGCGAGCGTGAGGTCCGACGGGAGATGGACCGTGCGGCCCGTGGCGCCCGGCGCGGGCAGTGGTGACGGCGATGGTAAACTGGCTCAGTACATCACAGTGAAGGGGGCGACAGGTTTCGACGGGGATCAGTGAGGTCCAGGCTGCGTCTCGAGGTTTCTCTCCCCTCGTTAAAAAGAGAGAACGGTATAGCTGCCAACACACAGCTAGCTCTGGCGGCCTAACATCCGCCAGCGTCGGCCACGTCGCGCCTTCAGGGCGTGGGAACCGGCGTCATATTCTGAAGGCTGGCTCCGAACCTGGCCTCAGGGGAGGGGCGAGATAAATGAGGCTGGTCCCGTGGACCTCCTGCCGGCTGGAGACTCAGGGGACGAGAGAGCAGGAAGATAAACCGGCTATCGACGTAGACGCCTGCGGCTGAGGGTTTCCGGACGTGGGTTCAATTCCCACCGCCTCCACCATTTACTGTAAATGCGTGAATTTGTTTATCAGGATCGTTATCAAGACGCATATTGACTTTCCCGATCGACAATAGTATTGTTCGCTCTGATGGCAGCGTTGATTGCGGAAGTACAGGCTGAGCGTCTCCCGGCTATGGACGACTCGTTCGGTGAGCACGTCGCGGATCTCGAAATCTGCCCCCGATGCGCTCTTGTTCAGAGATCCGGTGAACTCACCGCACACCTCACGGCGTGCTCCGGAGTCACGTAGAGCTCGGTCGACGATCCCGCCCCGCTGACGCGGTTCGCGTGTTCCGCTAAACGTTTTGCCCACCGCGGTCGATTGCTAGAATGGGCGCCACCGATGCGCCTGGCTCGTCTCAGCCTCGTCCTCATCGTGCTCGCGACGACACCCGTGCTGGCTGGGCTGCCGACGGTGCAGTACGAAGGCCATGCCTACGTCGAGCTCGAGCGAATCGCCCAGATCCTGGGTGCCCGGCTCGACGTCGGAACCGACGCGACGCGCACGAGCATCCGCACGCCGCGCAACGTCGTGACGTTCACACGAAATTGGGCCCAGATCCTCGTCGATGGTCGCCCGGTGCTGCTGGACGGCCCGGTGCGGATCAAGACGGGCGTGTGGCTCGTGCCGGAGAGTTTCGTCACCGCGATACTCCCCCGGCTCACACCGTCACCCTCTGCACTTCCACGTGCGGCGACGTCAGTGACGCTCGATGAGCTCCGCTTGCGCTCCTATCCTTCGTTCACGCGCGTCGTGCTGGAGACATCGGGGCCCGTCACATATCGAGTCGAGCTGACCGGCCCAAAGGAGGCGCGGATTCGTCTCGTCGGGCTCGTCGGGGACGCCCGAGCCGAGGCGCTCGGCGATGGCCTGATCGACCAGGTCCGTCTCGAGCGGGCCGGGGCCGATGCCATTATTCGTGTGACCTTCGACGGCACGCCTGGCGAGATGCGGACGAGCGCGCTGACGGACCCGCCGCGACTCGTGCTCGATTTCCACCGGCCGGTGACCGAAGCGATCGGCGAACGTTCCGAGCGGGCGGCTCCGCTCCGCATGATCGTGCTCGACGCCGGCCACGGCGGCCACGACCCGGGAGCGACCGGCCCCACCGGGCTCGCCGAGAAAGATCTGGTTCTCGACGTGACACGCCGGGTGGCAAAGCTCGTGGAGGCGGAGCTTGGCGTCCGGACCTTGCTGACGAGATCCGATGATACGTTCGTCACGCTTCGCGACCGGACCAGCATCGCCAATCGCGAGCGGGCCGACCTGTTCGTCTCCATCCACGGCAACGCCCACCGGCAGATCGATTCGGCAGGTGTGGAGACCTACTTCCTCTCGTCGGAAGCGACCGACTCGGGTGCCCGTCAGGCCGCCGCCGTCGAGAACAGCGTCGTTCAGCTCGAGAATCCGGCGGGAGGCCGAGGGCGCGCCGACATCGTCAAGGCGATCCTGTGGGACCTCGCCCAGTCCGAATTCCAGGCCGAGTCGTCGCGGCTGGCCGAGATCGTCCAGGACTCGATGACCCGGTCGCTGCGGATTCCGAATCGTGGCGTCAAGCAGGCGGGCTTCTACGTGCTGGGAGGCGCCGCCATGCCCGCGATTCTCGTGGAGATCGGCTTCGTGACGAATCCTCGTGAGGAACGCCGCCTGCGTGAGTCCAGGTATCGCGATGAGATCGCGCGGGCAATTCTCGCCGGACTCGCCGAGTACAAGCGGTACTGGGACCAGCGGATGCGAACGACCGCCGACCGCGCCCGCTGACATCATGCCTCGACCCGACGGACGCGCTGTCGATCAGCTTCGACCCGTGCTCCTCACACGGGACTACCTGCTGCATCCCGAAGGCTCGGTGCTCGTCGAGTTCGGCGCGACCAAGGTCATCTGTACCGCGTCGGTCGAAGATCGCGTGCCGCCGTTCCTCAAAGGCCAAGGCCTCGGATGGGTGACCGCCGAGTACGCGATGCTGCCCCGAGCGACGAATACGCGCACGCCACGGGAGAACCGTGGCCCCAGCGGCCGGTCGCAGGAGATCCAGCGTCTCGTCGGCCGCGCGCTGCGAGCCGTCGTCGATCGCAGCAAGATGAGTGAGCGAACGATCTGGGTGGACTGCGACGTGATCCAGGCCGACGGTGGGACCCGCACCGCCGCCATCAGTGGATCCTTCGTCGCCGTGGCGGATGCCCTCGCCAAGCTGCCGAACGTCGACGTGTCAGCTGCCATCCGCGATTGCGTGGCGGCCATCAGCGTCGGTATCGTCGACGGCCAGGCCGTGCTCGACCTGAACTATGCGGAAGACTCGGCCGCCGAGGTCGACATGAACGTCGTCATGACTGGCGCCGGCTCATTCGTCGAGGTGCAGGGCACGGCAGAGCGCGCGGCGTTCCCGCGCGAGCGGCTCGACGAGATGCTCGCGGTCGCCGGCATCGGTATTGGTCGCCTGGTGACGTTGCAACGCCGGGCTCTCGAGAAACGAGACGAGCGCATCTTCCGGCTCTAAGCGTCCGCTCGTCATCGGCACGCTCAATCGAGCCAAGGTGCGCGAGCTCGTCGCCCTCCTCTCCGACCTGCCGTTCGACATCCGGCTGCTCAGCGACATCCCCGGCGCTTCGCTTCCGGAGGAAACGGAGGGAACGTATCGAGGGAATGCCCTGCTGAAAGCGCGAGCGGCGGCCCGACTCAGCGGGTGGCTCGCCCTGGCCGACGACTCGGGGATCGAGGTCGATGCCCTGGGCGGCTTGCCCGGGGTGCGTTCCGCGCGCTTCGGCGGTCCCGGACTCGACGACCGCGCCCGATGCGGGCGATTGCTCGATGCCCTTCGCGATGTTCCCACCGAACAGCGTACCGCCCGGTTTCGCTGCGTGATCGCGGTGGTGGAGCCTGGCGGACGGGAAGACGTGGTCGCGAGTGCGGTCGAGGGCGTGATCCTCGACGCGCCGCGGGGAACGGCAGGATTCGGCTACGATCCGCTGTTCTTCTACCCGCCGCTCGGTCGCAGCTTCGCCGAGTTGTCGGACACGGAGAAAGCAGCGGTGGGCCATCGAGGACGCGCCGTGGCCGCAGCCCGGCCGTTGTTGCGCGAATGCTATACTGCGCAGCCGGACGTGTGACTCGGGGTGTGGCGCAGCCTGGTAGCGCACCTGCTTTGGGAGCAGGGGGCCGGAGGTTCAAATCCTCTCACCCCGACCAGCGCATCGAAGGGAGCGGCCACGCATGAAGAAACTCGTTGCGGTGATGGTGACGGTCGTGGTCGTCGTGCTCACCGGGGCGGCGTGGGGCTTCAACTGTCCGGTCGTGATCAAGCAAGCCGAGGACATGCTGAAGAAGGCGGAGGCGAAGCCGAACGCCGACACGAAGCCGCTTATCGACGAATCCAAGAAGTACCTGGCAGAGGCCAGGGCCCATCACGAGAACGCCAAGACGAAGCGCGATCACGGCGATGCCGTCCGCAAGGCCAAGTTCGCTCTCGCCCTCGCCGAAGCGGTCACACTCCAGACGCCCTAGAGGCAGTTCAGGGGGAGTGACCCCGGTCGATCTCTCCCGGATACGTCAGCAGCGCGTCGCACGGGCGAGCCCCGGCGGTCAGTTCGTGCGGCTGCGTCTGGCCGGCGGTGATGATGTGGTGGACCGCGACACCGTTCACCGTCAACGCATCGGCGAGCAGCGAACGATGGCACCGCCACGGCACCGTCTCGGCGCACATGATCGCCGTTCGCGCACCAGCGGCCTGCCGAACGAGCACGTCGAGATTCGACTGGAACGCCTCTGTTTGCATGTAGTCGGCGTAGCCGCGAAAGCTGCTGTTCCGCCAGGCGAGGTTCACGGAGTCTGATCGCGGCCGCCGAAGGCCACCCAGGCCAGGCATGTGAACGTAGGCGATTCCGGCGCGCGCGAGATCGTCGGGCAGCCGATCCCGATTGAACTGGGGATTGTGGCGAGAGCGCGGGATGGTGCGAACGTCGGTGAGCCGCCCGATGCCTTGGGCGGTGAGCAGCTCGATCAGCTCGTCGACGCTTCGTGTTCCGTGGCCGATCGTCCACACGCTCATCGTCAGGTCATTTGCCCCAGGTCCCAGAGTACCCCGGACCGACAGTTTGCTTGCGTTGCCGCCGGGGGCTCATTTAATCTCGCGATCGTGATTCTGCGCCGCTTGGTCGGTCTTTTTCTGGCTGCCGCTATCCTGGCGCTGGCGCCGGCCGCTCAGGCCAGCCCGCCGGACCAGTCGTGGATCAGTGGTCTCTATGACAACGCCGACTTCGACGATGTCG
>Ga0209157_1000508_pt1 | contig 33225 bp, 27 predicted proteins | sample GraSoiAngelo_135_FD_185892 | JGI IMG/M metagenome (GOLD analysis project Ga0209157, IMG submission 185892) | Grasslands soil microbial communities from the Angelo Coastal Reserve, California, USA - 14_0929_05_40cm (SPAdes) (version 2) | ecosystem: Environmental > Terrestrial > Soil > Grasslands ...
CGCGCCCACGGAGCGCGGCTCGTGTTCACCGATGCGCAGCTCGGCTACGACGAAGCCTTGCGTGAGGTCCGGCGGCGGTGGAAGAGCGACCCGGATCACTATTTCTTTTGCGACCAGTACGGCAACGACGACAACTGGCGCGCGCACTATGAAACGACGGCGGCGGAGATCCTCGAGCAGACCGGTGGTCGTCTCACCCATTTCGTCGTCGGCGTGGGGACCGGCGGAACCCTCACGGGCGCGGGCCGCCGCCTGAAAGAGCACGACCCGCGCATCAAGATTGTCTCGATCGTCCCCGAAGTCTTCCCCGGCATCGAAGGCCTCAAACCCCTCGGCCGCCCCGAGGACATCGTGCCGGCCATCCTCGATCAGGCGCTGATCGACGAGCGCGTGCCCATCACGTCCGATGAGGCCCACGCGATGTGCGTCCGCCTGGCCTGCGCCGGCTTCTTCGTAGGCCAGTCGTCCGGCGCGTACATGGCCGGCCTCGAGCGCGTCGCCCGCCGCGAGCGTCGCGGCCGGTTCGTGACCCTGTTCAATGACCTCGGAGAGCGCTACTTCTCGACTCGCCTCTGGGACTGACGCCTCGAGCTTCACTTCACGACGAGATCCAGTAGCCACTCCATCGTCATGACCGCGAGGATGGCAAGAGCGAATACAACGATGCTGCCGATAATGAGGATGACGCGCTTGCGCCTGGAGCGACGTTGCCATCTCCTTGAACGTCGGCGTCGGGGTTGTCGGTCGGAAGGGGGGTCGGTCATCGCCTGACGCGTCCTGATCCAGCATACGCTGAGCGCGTCATGCGAGCTCCCCGTGGCAAGCGCACAGCGGGCGGATCGTCGAAGACCCGCCACTCTTCTCGCGCGCCACAGCTCCCACGTGTGCTCATTGCTGATGACAACCTCGCCGAGCGCGAGATGTATGCCTCCAATTTCGCCGCGCACGGTCAAGCCGTGTTTGCCGCAAGAGCTTCTCCGGCTGAGCGCCGGTCTCGTGGCACGCCAGACGTCACGGCAAAGGGCCGCGATGGCAAGTGTCCTGTGCAACGACTGCGGCGCGATCGGTGACGACCCGACCTTCATCGTCAGCGTGCGGACCTCGGCTTAGCAGCCTTCGGCGATACCAGCGTCCGAGGAGGCTGCCACTTCCCGTCACTCGCACTGCCGCGGAATGGCAAACGCGACGAATCGCCTCTCGCAACGTAATGATACGTATCGCATTTTGCGTTGGCATAGAGCCTGCTCCCCTTGTCTCACGATGAAATCGGTCGTGAGGCCGCGGCCCGGCTGGATCGCCGCCCTGTGCATCGGGCTGCTGCTGGAGCTCTACATTCCCTGGCTCGACGTTGTCGCGTTCGAGAACGCCGAAGAACCCGAAGGCGATCAGATCGCCAAGCGGCTCGTCATTGCCGAAGACTACGCGCCGCTGCGCCCGCCGCGGTTGATCGAAGTCCGGCGCACGGCCGCCGACACCAGGCCGCCGCGTCTTCATCCGACTCCGGCCGCCGGCCCACCCGGGCCTCGCGCTCCGCCGCTCGTCTGACGTTTCTGGATTGTCAGGACGGCGGCGTGAGCCACCGTATTCGAGTCCGACATTGCGAAGGAGGGGCATATGTTCAACTTCTGGCACAAGAGACGCTGCACGATGGGCGATCAACGCGGCTTCACCCTCATCGAGCTGATGATCGTCGTCGCGATCATCGGCATCCTGGCGGCCATCGCCGTTCCGCTCTACGCCAACATGCAGGCCCGGGCGCGCATCGCGAAGGCCCAGGCTGACATCCGCGGTATGGCCTCGGCCGTCGTCGTCTGGGGCGCGCACATGGGTGTGTTGCCCAGCGCACTCGGGCTGCTGACCGCGATCGCGACGAACGCACAGAACATCACGGCCGGTCCGTTCATGGCCGCGATCCCGACGCCGCCCAGCTCGGCGTGGGGCACGACCTACTTCTACGCCCCCAACGCCAACGGCACATTCACGATCTCGGCCGCGGGCGACGGCGCGACCGTCTCAGCGCCGTAGCTTCTCGAGAGGAGCCTCAGGCGGTTCCCGCCCCTGAGGCTCCTCTTCCCCTCTCTGTGCACCCTTCCTTACGGCGCTGGTTCTCCCAACCGGGTCGAGCTTCAGATCGACAACTTCGCGACCGCCGAACAAGGGCGTGGATGCACACGGCGGCGTTCGACCGGAACCCGATCGGCGTCGAGTACGACCCCGACGGGCTCGTGAATCGGTTCAACGCCGGCGTACCGGCGGCGCAGTTCGTCGTTCTATGACGGCCCGCGGCGGGCGACGCAGGCCCCCGCCACGCACTGGCTAGGACGTGGTGGCCGCCGGGCGCGGCCTGGCCGACAGCTTCAGCCACGTCTTCGTGTTGAAGTTGTACTGGTAGACGTCGCCGCCCTCATCCAGAGCGAAGAGATCATTCTGCGACGCGCAGAGTTGGAGGAACGTCGCCCCCCTCTGCGATTCATCCGGGGTCTTCACGCGGCCGCCGCGTCTGCTCGAGTCGTGCCGGCACACCCAGCGCAGATGGTCCACGCCAAGCCGATCCCGGGACGCGTGTAGACGCGAGAGACGAACATACCGGCATAGGCGGCGCTGGCCGCCATCGCGTCGCGATGACCGACGGAGGAATCGTACGACCTCGACGAGTTGACCTGCTGCGCCTCGTCGTGCCGGCAACGGTATTCACCGGACATCGTCGCCGGAGGCCTTCGTTCATCCATCACGCGCCGTCCTTCCCGCCGGCATCGGGGCCGCGGCGCGGCGGGTAACCCCGGTGAGCTTGGCGATGATCTCGCGCGTGCGCGTGGCCAGGCGACGAAGACGGACGATGGCGTGCTGCTTCATGGGAAATCCTCACTGGGCCGCGGTGGCCCATGGTCGGTCGGTGTCGATCTCGTTCTCTCGACGCTCTCAGGCATGCGCGTGCCAGAACTTGCGCTGGGCGATGATCAGGAGCGCAGCGCCGGCGAACGCGACGAACGCCGTCGCGATCGGGCCGACGTCCGCTGCGAGGTCCAGGGCCGTCAGCGCGGCGGTCGCCGCGCTGCTCCCGATCACGCCGAGGGCGAGGTCCCGGACCAGGCCGTGGCTCTCGTCCGTGCTCACCATGCCGGCGAGCCCTCCCGTGAGAAGGCCCACCGCCATCCACGTCGAGAACATCACGGCATTCATCGGGCGTCTCCTTCGTCCTACGCGGTTGACATATATCACGATATGACTTATATAACAATAAGACGCTATATATGAAAGACGAACAGCGGCGGGTCCTCCTCATCCTGCCCCAGAAGATCGTGGACCGGGCCCGTGTGTTAGCCGGTGAGGCCATGATCACGCTCAAGCTGCCCGTGAGCCTGCAGATCGTCTTCCGGGTTCTGATCGAACACGGGCTGAAGCGGGGCGGCGACCGCGCGCTGCTCGCCAGCGTCGCGAGTGAGGCCACGGCGATCCATCAACGGCGCCGGAGCCGCGCCGATCGAACACCGGCCGAGCGACGGTAGCCGAATCGCCGCGCGCAGCCGACCGCCCGGAAGTGGGAACGCGGCCGCAACGACTCGATGGTCAAAGTGGATGGCCGTGACGACGTGGGCGACCATCGCGGCGGTCACCTTGGGCTGCGCTCATCCCGATCCGGCGCTGACGACGCCGGCTGCCCCGGCGAGCGCCAGTGTCACGCCCGCCGAGGCGAGGGAGAACGCCACGGTAGGAGACGAGACCGATCACGCGACCAAGGCGACACGGCTCAAGGCCGCGGCGTTCTACCTGTACTTGCTCACGCGTTCTCAGTGAAGGCCACATCTGGAGGGCGCTCGGATGGGCTCGCCCTCGAAGACCGATCACGCGATTCGACGACTCCGGCGTCTTGTGCGCTGTCGTCGTGAAGCGCAGCTCCGAAAGACCAGGGACCATGACCGTCTCGTGGCCGTCGGGGCGCTGAAAGAGTAGGCGGCGTGTGAGCGTATCGGCAAGCGCAACGCGCCCGTCGGAGGCCTGAAGGTGATGCCGCCTCTTCAGGAAGAGCCGATCCGGGCCGAGCTCTTTGGTATCGAGCGCCTCGAACAACACGCCGAGAGCCTGGCGGCCGCCCAGCGCGTCATGAGCGAGCCGGGTCAGGGCCGTCGATTGTTGCCGCGCGTTCTCGAGAACGGCCGTGTCCTGCGCGACGCGCATCGAGTGATCGCGAAGGCGATTCGCGAGGAGCGAGCGATCACGCCCGCGGCGGAATGGTTGGTCGACAACTTCCATCTCGTGGACGAACAGCTGCGCGAGATCCGCGACGACCTGCCGACCGGGTTCTACCGCGAGCTCCCCAAGCTGGCTGACGGACCTCTCGCGGGTTATCCGCGCGTCTACGGGGTGGCCTGGGCGTTCGTCGCGCATACGGACAGCCGGTTCGATCCGGACGCACTCCGTCGGTTCGTCCTCGCCTACCAGCGCGTCCAGCCCCTGACCATCGGGGAGCTGTGGGCGGTCGCCATCACCCTCCGGGTGGTGCTCGTCGAGAATCTTCGGCGATTGGCCGAGGCGATCGTCCGCGGGCGAGCAGCGCGCCAGGAGGCCGATGGACTGGCCGACGACCTCCTCGGACTCAACGGCCCGGCGGAGCCGCCAGCGACGGTCCTCCAGCGGCTCGAGAAGGCCCCACTGGTGACGGCGTTCGCCGTGCAGCTCGTCCAGCGGCTGCGCGATCAGGATCCCGTCGTCACCCCGGCGCTGCTGTGGCTCGACCGACGCCTGGCGGTGCAGGGCACGACACCCGATGACATCGTCAGGATCGAGCATCAGCGGCAGGCCGCGATGAACGTGACCGTCCGAAACGTGATCATGGGCATGAGCCTGATGTCCGCGCTCGACTGGGCCGCGTTCTTCGAGAGCGTGAGCCTCGTCGACGAGGCGCTTCGAGAGGGCACGACCTACCTCACCATGGACTTCACGACCCGCGACAGCTACCGGCACGCCATCGAAGAGCTCGCGCGGGGCTCGGGCCGCTCCGAGCTCGAGATCGCTCGAGCGGCAGTGCTCCACGCGAAGCGCGGACTCGATGAGCGGGGGCAGGATCCCGGCTTCTACCTCGTCGGGAATGGGCGCCTGGCCTTCGAGCTGGCACTGGGGATCCGGGCACCCACGACGCGTCGACTACTGCGCGCCTATGTCGCGGCGGCGATGCCCGGGTATCTCGGAACGCTCGTGATCCTCACCGCGGTCATCCTTGCGCTGCCCCTCCTTGCTGCCGGCGCAGCAGGCGCGGGACTGGTCGCCCTGCTCGCGCTCGGGCTCCTGGCCGTCGTGCCGGCATCCGACCTGGCAATCGCGCTGCTGAATCGTGCGGCCACCGCACTGGTCCCGCCGAACGTCCTCCCACGGCTCGAGCTGCGTGACGGTGTGCCCGCGCACCTGCGGACGATGATCGTCGTGCCGACGATGTTGAGTGACCCTGCTGCAGTGGACGAGCAGATCGAGCGCCTGGAAGTGCACTATCTGGCGAATCCGGACGGCGATCTTTGCTTCGCGCTGCTCTCCGACTGGACGGATGCGCCGAGCGAGCACCAGCCGGGGGACGAGGAGACGCTCGCCGCCGCGCGCGAGGGAATCGCTCGTCTCAACCGGCTTCATGGCTCGAAGGGGGGCACCGAGCGATTCCTGCTCTTCCATCGCCGGCGCGTGTGGAACCCGGGCGAGCGCACGTGGATGGGGTGGGAGCGCAAGCGCGGCAAACTCCACGAGCTGAATCGCCTTCTTCGCGGCGCCACTGACTCGACGTTCCTGACGAGCGAGGTCCCCCCTGGTGTTTGTTTCGTCATCACCCTCGATGCCGATACCCGGCTGCCGCGGGGAGCCGCGACCCGGTTGGTCGGCACGATGGCCCATCCTCTCAATCGGCCGAGACTCGACCCCGGCACGGGTCGCGTCGTCGAAGGGTATGCGGTGCTGCAACCGCGCGTCACGCCGCCGCTGCCGGGTGGTGAGAGCTCCTTGTATCAGCGCCTGTCGTCCGGCCCGTGTGGCGTCGACCCATATGCCGCCGCGGTGTCCGACGTCTACCAGGACCTCTTCGGGGAGGGTTCCTACACCGGCAAAGGGATCTATGAGCTCGACGTCTTCGAAGCGGCGCTGGCGGGACGCGTCCCCGAGAACACCCTGCTGAGTCACGATCTCTTCGAGGGCGTCTTCGCCCGGGCCGGGCTGGTCACCGATATCGAGCTCTTCGAGCCGGCCCCATCCCACTACGGGGTCGCCGCGGCTCGCCAGCACCGGTGGGCCCGCGGCGACTGGCAACTCCTTCCGTGGATCATCCCGCGCAGATCGCACGCCGCCATGCCATTGATCGGGCGCTGGAAGATGCTGGATAACCTGCGTCGTACGCTGTCGGCGCCGGCCGCCTTCCTCATACTCGTCGCCGGCTGGGCGCTGACCACCGGCTCGCCCGGGGTATGGACCGCCTTCGTCCTCGCGACGATCGCGCTTCCCACGTTCTTGTCGGCTCTCGGTGGGTTGATCCCGCGCAACCACGACATTTCGAAGCGGAGTCACACCCGCGCAGTCGCCCGCGATCTCCTCATGGCTGCGTCACAGACGGCGTTCGCGATCACGATGCTCGCCCACCAGGCGTGGCTCATGAGCGATGCCATCGTGCGGACGCTCGTACGGATGTGCGTGACCCGTCGCAACCTGCTCGAGTGGGTCACCGCGGCCCAGGCCAAGGCGGGTCTGCGCCTGGACCTCCACGGCTTCTATCGACGAATGGCAGGCGGGCTCTCGCTGGCCGCTGCGGCGGCGGCCGTCGTCGCGTGGGGCGGCCTCGGCGCCTGGCCTTTTGCCCTGCCGTTTCTTCTGCTCTGGGCGGCGTCGCCCGCGGTGGCTCGATGGATCAGCCTTCCGTGGCTGGCGGAAAAGACCACGTCGCTGTCGTCCGAGGACGCCCGAGCGCTCCGGATGATCGCGCGGCGAACGTGGCAGTTCTTCGCGACGTTCGTGGGTCCCGAAGACCGCGGCCTGCCGCCCGACAACGTCCAGGAAGATCCCCGCCTGGTCGTCGCGCACCGCACGTCGCCCACGAATCTCGGGCTGTATCTGCTGTCCACCGTGGCCGCTCGTGATTTCGGCTGGCTCGGCCTCGTGGACACCGTGGAGCGACTCGAGACCACGCTGGGAGCGATGACCGGGCTCGAGCACTTCCGTGGCCACCTCTACAACTGGTACGACACGAAAGACGGCCGTCCTCTCGACCCGAAATACGTGTCGTCGGTCGACAGCGGAAATCTCGCCGGACATCTGATCGCGCTCGGGCACGCCTGTCGGGACATGATCGACCAGCCCGGGCTTGGCCGGGCGGCCCTCGCCGGAATCGAGGACGCGGTGTTCCTCGTCGGCGAATCGGCGCGTGCCCTGGCCGCCGACCGACGGCCGCTCACGGTCACGCGGCAACGTCTCGACAAAGCCCTCGCCGTCCTCGCGGCGGCGCTCGAAACGCTGCCGGGAACGCAGGCGGAATGGAGGGGGCGGCTCACCGAGCTCGCCGCCGGCGCCGACATGGTGATGGCCATCGCGCGAGCTCTAGTTGAAGAGGATCCTCACGCCGAGGCCGTCCTGCTCTGGGCGGACGCGCTGCAGACGACCGTCGAGAGTCACGCCCGCGATCTGGACGATGAGCGTTCCGCAACTGGTTCCGGCGCGCTGACCCGTCGCCTGACGACGCTCATCGGGGATGCGGACGCGATGGTGGCTGCCATGGACTTCGGCTTCCTCTTCGACCCTCTGCGGAAGCTGTTCTCGATTGGGTACCGCGTCACCGACGGCAGTCTCGACCCGAGCTATTACGATCTTCTCGCCTCCGAGGCGCGCCTCACGAGCTTCGTTGCGATCGCCAAGGGCGATGTCCCGGTGTCGCACTGGTTCCGGCTCGGCCGCGCCCTGACCCCGGTGGAACAGGACTCCGTCCTCGTGTCCTGGTCGGGATCGATGTTCGAGTATCTGATGCCAGCCCTCGTGATGCGCGCCCCGGCCGGAAGTTTGCTGGACCAGACGTGCCGGCTGGTCGTCCGCCGGCAGATCACGTACGGCGCCGAACGTGGCGTCCCGTGGGGAGTGTCGGAGTCCGCGTATGAGGCGCGCGACCGCGAGCTGACGTACCAGTACTCGAACTTCGGTGTGCCGGGTCTTGGCCTGCAACGAGGCCTCGGCGACGACATCGTCATCGCTCCCTATGCGACGGCGTTGGCGGCCATGATCGATCCGGCAGCGGCGCTCCGGAACTTCCGGCGCCTGGCCGAAGCTGGCGCCAGCGGTACCTATGGCTTCTACGAGGCGCTCGACTACACGGCGTCCCGGCTTCCCGAGGGTACCGATGTCGCCGTCGTCCGCACCTACATGGCGCACCATCAGGGCATGCTGCTGGTCGCCATTGGGAATGCGCTGCACGTGGGAGCGATGCGGGCGCGCTTTCACGCCGAGCCGATTGTCCAGGCGACCGAGCTGCTGCTCCAGGAGAGAACGCCGCGCGACGTGGCGGTCGCCCGGCCGGCCGAAGACGTGACGGCCGCAGCGAACGTCCGGGAGTTCATTCCGTCGGTCGTCCGGCGCTTCACCTCACCGCACACTCCGACGCCGCGCGCCCACCTCCTGTCGAACGGGCGGTACGTCGTGATGATCACGGCCGCCGGCTCCGGGTACAGCCGCTGGCGGGGTCTGGCGATCACCCGATGGCGCGAGGATGTCACGCGCGACGTCGGAGGGACGTACGTGTTCCTTCGCGATGTCGAGAGTGGCGAGAGCTGGTCGCCCAGCTACCAGCCGAGCGCAGTGGAGCCCGAGAGTTATCAGGTGGCGTTCTCCGAGGATCGGGCAGAAATTGCCCGGCGAGACCACGGGATCGCGGCCACGCTCACGGTGATCGTGTCCCCGGAAGACGATGCCGAGGTTCGGCGCGTCTCGCTCACCAACCTCGGATCGAGGCCCCGGGAGATCGACGTGACGTCGTACGCCGAGATCGTGCTGGCGCCGCCGGCGTCGGACGCGGCCCACCCCGCGTTCTCCAACCTGTTCGTGCAGACGTCCTTCGTGCCCGAGGCAGACGCCCTCCTCGCGACGCGGCGCCCTCGGGCGCGAACCGAGACGCCGATCTGGGTCGCGCACGTGGTGGCCGTCGAAGGCAAGACCGTCGGGAGCGTACAGTGGGAAACCGACCGCGCGCGGTTTCTCGGTCGCGGCCATGGGATCCGATCACCGCGCGCGGTGACCGACGGTCAATCCCTCTCCAACACCATCGGCGCCGTACTCGACCCGATCGTCAGCCTGCGACGCCGCGTGCGCTTGCCGCCAGGCGAGAGTGTCCACGTCACCTTTACGACGTTGATTGCGCCGTCCCGCGACGAGGCCATCGGCCTGGCCGACAAGTATCGCGACCCCGCGACGTTCGAGCGGGCGGCCACGCTGGCGTGGACTCAGGCCCAGGTTCAGCTTCGCCATCTCGGCGTCGGGTCCGACGAGGCCCACCTGTTCCAGAGCCTGGCCAGTCGTATTCTGTACTCGGACCGGACCCTGCGCGCCTCACCTGGTGTCCTCACACGTCACGCGGGCGGTCCCGCGGCCCTGTGGGCGCATGGGATCTCCGGCGACACTCCCATCGTTCTCGTTCGTATCGACGAGCCCGAGGATATCGGGATCGTGCGGCAGTTGCTGCGCGCCCACGAGTACTGGCGGATGAAGCAGCTTCCAGTCGATCTCGTGATCCTGAACGAGCGGGGGGCCTCCTACGTTCAGGATCTCCAGTCAGCGCTGGAGACCCTGCTGCGCACGAGCCAGTCGGCCGGGTCGCACGAGGGACATGTGCCGCACGGCAACGTGTTCATCCTCCGTGCCGATCGCGTGACGACGTCGCAGCTCGATGTGCTGCAGGCCGCGGCGCGCGTCGTGCTGTCGAGCCGGCACGGAACGTTGGGCGAACAGGTCGTGCGGGCGGACCGCTCCGAGGTCACGACGGCCGTGCCGTCACGACGACCCGCCATGACGAAGCCATCGATGGACGCCCCGCGCCGGCGGCCGGAGCTCCAGTGCTTCAACGGCCTCGGTGGTTTTACCGCCGAGGGCCGGGAATACATGACGATCATGAGCGAGGGCCACTGGACGCCGGCCCCCTGGATCAACGTGATCGCGAACCCGGCGTTCGGCTTTCAGGTCTCCGAGTCCGGCGCCGGATATACATGGTCGATCAACAGTCACGAAAACCAGCTGACCGCGTGGTCGAACGATCCGGTGACTGACCCGCCCGGCGAGACGATCTACGTTCGTGACGAAGAGAGTGGCGAGCTGTGGGGCCCGACGGCCCTTCCGAGCCGCCAGAAGACCGGGTCCTACGTGGCCCGCCACGGCCAGGGCTACAGTCGGTTCGAGCACGTCTCTCACGGTGTCGCGCTCGAGTTGCTGCAGTTCGTGCCGCTCGACGATCCGATCAAGGTTTCCCGTCTGACACTGACGAACGAGTCCGGGCGGACCCGCCGGCTGTCGGTGACCGCCTATGTCGAGTGGGTCCTCGGCGTGTCGCGGAGCGCCGCCGCGCCGTTCGTCGTCACCGAGGTCGATCCCACGACGCGCGCGATGTTCGCGCGCAACACGTGGAGCGGTGAGTTCGGTACGCGGGTCGCGTTTGCTGACCTGGGCGGAGCCCAGACGGAGTGGACCGGTGACCGGATGGAATTCCTCGGCCGTCACGGCACGCTCGATCGTCCAGCGGGGCTCGCGGGAGGAAGCCGACTTTCGGGACGGGTCGGCGCCGGGTTCGATCCCTGCAGTGCCCTCCGCGCGATGGTGGAATTACGCGCGGGCGGACATGTCGAGGTCGTGTTCCTTCTCGGCGAGGCGGCGACCCGCGACGAGGCGCGCGAATTGATCGCCCGTTATCGGACGCGCGATACGGATGCTGCCTTGCGAGCCGTCGCGAAGCACTGGGATGACGTGCTGGGCGGCGTACAGGTCACGACGCCGGACCGGTCCATGGACATGCTGCTCAATCGCTGGCTGCTCTACCAGACGCTCGCCTGTCGTGTGTGGGCGCGGTCGGCGTTCTACCAGGCCGGCGGCGCCTACGGCTTTCGTGATCAGCTTCAAGACGTGATGGCGCTCACGGTATCCCGGCCCGACGTGGCGCGTGAGCACGTGCTCCGCGCCGCCGCGCGCCAGTTCGTCGAAGGCGACGTCCAGCACTGGTGGCACCCGCCGGCCGGTCGGGGAGTGCGAACCCGGATCTCCGACGATCGCCTCTGGCTTCCCTACGTCGTCAAGCAGTATGTCGAGACCACCGGCGATTGGCGTCTCCTCGACGAGGTCGTGCCCTTCCTCGAAGGGCCGCTCCTCGCCGCCGAGCAATCCGACTCGTATTTCGAGCCGCGCGTCGCCGAGGAGCAGGCCTCGGTGTTCGAACATTGCGCCCGAGCTCTCGACTGCAGCCTGTCCGTCGGGAGCCATGGTCTCCCGCTGATGGGAACAGGGGACTGGAACGACGGGATGAACCTCGTGGGGGCCGAGGGGAAGGGGGAGAGTGTCTGGCTTGCCTGGTTCCTCCATCCGATCCTGTCGGAATGGGCGGCAGTGGCCGAAGCGCGCGGGGAGGGCAAACGCGCCACCACGTGGCGAGGCCACGCGAGCGCGCTGAAGGAATCGCTCGAACGAGAGGCCTGGGACGGGGGATGGTATCGGCGCGCGTACTTCGACGACGGGACGCCGCTCGGGTCCGCCGTCAACGATGCGTGCCGCATCGATTCGATCGCGCAATCGTGGAGCGTGATCTCGGGCGGCACCGACGCGGCGCGGAGCAAGCAGGCCATGTCCGCGGTCGATGAAACGCTCGTCCGTCGAGGGAACGGCCTCGTACTCCTTCTCACGCCGCCGTTCGACGGCACGCCGCTGGAGCCCGGCTACATCAAGGGCTATCCGCCCGGCGTCCGGGAAAATGGCGGGCAATACACCCACGCGGCGATCTGGTCGATCATTGCGTTCGCCACACAGGGTGATGGCGACAAAGCGGCCGAGCTCTTCGCCCTCATGAACCCGATCAATCACGCCAGTACGCCGGCCGCCGCCTTCCGCTACAAGGTCGAGCCCTACGTCGTCGCGGGGGACGTCTATGCCGAACCGCCGCACGTCGGCCGCGGGGGGTGGACCTGGTACACCGGCGCAGCGGGGTGGATGTACCGGGCCGGGCTCGAGTGGATTCTCGGGTTCCGGCTGCGCGACACGCGGCTCCTCATCGACCCCTGTATTCCAAGGACGTGGCCGGGCTTCACCATCGCGTATCGTCATCAGTCCGCCCGATACGACGTCGTGGTCGAGAACCCGCGGGGCGTGAGCCGGGGAGTGTCGCTGGTGGAGCTCGATGGCGTGGCCGTCACTGGCCCGGCGAGCATCCCGCTCGCCGACGATGACAAGACACACCGAATCCGGGTCGTTCTCGGTTAACTGGAAGCTCTTACTCCTTCAACGCCAGGATCGCCACGACCCCGAGCAACTCCTGCATGCTGACGGGCTTCGCCACGTGGTACTGGAACCCCGCACGCAACACGCTGGCGCGGTGCTCGGGGCCGGTGTAGGCGGTGAGGGCGGCCGCGGGGGTGGTCCCGCCGCGCTCCGGTGGTAGCGCGCGAACCTGCCCGATCAGCCAGTAACCGCCCTTCCCCGGCATCGAGAGGTCGCTGAGTAGCACGTTCGGACGCTCGCGTTGCAGAACTTCCAGCGCTTCTTCCGCGGTACCGACCGCGGTGACGACCGCCCCACCACGCTCGAGGATCTCGGTCACCACGTCCCGCACATCGATCATGTCGTCGACAACCAGTACCCGAACGCCATGGAGATGAGGTGCGTCAGCGATCCGCAATGCGGAAGCCTGCATAGGTCACCCCTCGGTCTTCTCGGGAGCTTGGGTCCCCAGCGCGGCGTGCACCGCCTCGACGACATCGTCGGCGCCGTACGGCTGTCCGACGATGATCTCGACGACGTCGGAGGCTCCCACCGCGGCCTCGAGCGCCTCCTTGTCCGTCGTGGTCAGGATCCACGTCCTGTCCTTCAGGGAGGTCGTTTCCTTCATCAATCGGAGAAAGTTCCAGTGATTTTCATAGGGACGGGGCAGGTCGTACACGATGACGTCCGGGCCGTGGACCTTGATGAACGCCACCAGGTCGAGCGTCCCGTTCTGGATCTCCGCCAGCCGGGCCGTCACCGTCTCGAAGCCGTCGTTCTCGAGGGCCGAGCGAATGGCCTCGATCACCTCGTCACGCGAGTTGAAGATTGCGACCAGGGGCGACGTACGAGGGGTCACGGCGGTCGTCCTCTCCCCTCTGCACGCAGGTCATGCGCAGAGGGTGCGAGCCAGCAGAGGGCCCGACGCAGCACGGGAGGAGCAAGGAGAGGAACTGACGAGAGCGACGGCTCTACGGGAGAGCCGCCCATGCACCAGAGAGGCGCAGCCTCACTGCACCTCGCGACGTGCGTCGCGATGCTCAAGCGGGCGCGCCACCGATCGTCCCGCTTCGATGGCGTGCCGACAGCGGTACCGCAGCGAGACGATGGACCTCGCCGTGGTCGCTGTCAAGAATTAAAAATATCTTTTATTGTTCTTATATATCAAGCGGTCACTTCTCGGAACTATGCATACCGCCCGGCTGTGTATGGAGAGACGGAGGCGACAGCGGCCGCGTTGCGAAGCCGCGCGCTTGCTCGTCTGGATCGGCGGCTCCTCCACCCCTTCTCTCTGGGCCTTTTCTGAGCTCCGCGCGGATCACGACTCTCAACCCTCGCATGCCACCGCAGAACACGCGCAAGGGGGGGGCGCCGCGGCGTTCTGGAGGCCCCAGGGCACAGCGCCGGGAAAAGAAAAAGGCGCGTGCTTTCGGCGCTGCCTGTGGCATAACACTCGGCGGTGGACCACGCCGCCGGGCGCTATTGTCCCGAAGGGCGAACGACCTCGGCCCGCTTCGTGTGTCTCGCCGTGCTCGTGGTCGCCTTGCTCGTGCTGCCGACGCTCGGCCGGCGCGTCATTCAAGCGGCAGACGAGGCACGCTTCCCGCTCCTGGCTCGGGACATGCTCGAGCGCGGCGTCTGGTTCAACGCGCAGGTTCGAGGAAGGGTATTTCACGAGAAGCCCCCGCTCTACCCCTGGGCCATCGCCGTTCTCGCGAAGGCCCAGGGCGGCCTGACTGAGGCTACGGCCCAGATCCCGGTTGCCCTCGCCGCCGTGGGTACCGTGTGGTTCACGTGCCTGCTCGGGCGGCAACTCTTCAGCGCTCGCGCTGGGCTGTGGGCGGGGCTGGTGCTCGCGACGAGCATCGGATTCTTTGTCGAAACCCAGGCACTGCTTCCCGACATGCTGGTCGCCTGCTTCATGATGGCGGCCGGGTGGCTTTTCTGGCGAGCGGCGAGCGACCCGAGCGCTTCTCGGGCCCTTACCGGCTTCTACGTCGCGCTCGCCTTGGCGGTGTTCGCCAAGGGCCCTCTGGGCGTGTTGCCGCTTCTGGTCGGCGGCACGTGGTTGTGGAGCGAATACGGCCTCGCTGGCGTCAGGCGTCTTTGGGACCGCGTCGGCGTGGCCGCGTTCGTGCTGCTGACCCTGGTCTGGCTCGTGCCGTACGTCGGCTATGGGCCGAGCAGTTTTACGCAGGATGTGCTGTGGGAGGACTGGCTCAAGTGGTACGTCGGACGGCCGGAGGTGCTGAAGCTGGCGAGTCGTGTTGGTGACGCGGCGCTGAGGTTCCTGCCGTGGACGATCGTGTTGCCGCTCGTAGCGATACGTGCGGCGCGCGAGCGGCGTCACCCTGGCGTCCGATTCGTCGTGCTGTGGGTGGCCATCGCCCTGTTGGTGGTGTTGTCTTCGAACAACTTCCGGACGCGATACCTTCTGCCTCTCTACCCGGCGCTGGCATTGCTCGTCGCATATTGGGCGGAGACGTTCAGGGCGCCCGGCAGCCGAAGCGCACAGGTCGTCGCAGGATTCGCCCTGGTGGTCGGTGCCGTGGGTCTCACCGCGATCTTGAGTCCATCCACGTTCGGAGCCGAAGACCTGGCCTTCCTCGATGGCGCGAGGGGGCAGGTCGCTCCGATTGCCATCGGCCTTCTGGTCATTGTCGCGGCGATCGTCTGGGGCCTCTGGGCGGCTCGAAACGGGCTCCTGGTCTGGGGGGTCGTCGCCGGAGGCGTGATCCTCCTGACGTCCGCCAACTGGCTGCACGTCGAGTGGGCGAATCGCGACGGCGATTTTCGCACGCTGGCATCGGCGGTCGAACGCCAGGCTCGAGGCACTGAGCTGCGTGTGTTCGGAGGGAGGTTCTACGCGCTCGACTTCTATGTGGCGCGCCCGGTCCTCCAATTGCGTACGCCGGAAGAATTCAACGATTTCGTCCTCGAAGCCCGACATCCCGTGGTCCTCATCGACGCGCCCCGCGGCTGGGTATTTGTCCAGAAAACCGCGCCGCGTGCGGTCCGTGTGCTCGACCGGATAAGGGTACGCGGCCGGGACATGCTCATCGTCGGAATACCACAGGCATCGACGGTTCTCCCTCGTAGGGACAGCCGCGAGGACCACACCACGCGTCTGTAGGGCGACATCACGGCCCCGCCGTTCCTCGAGGGTGTCGGCGTATAGTGGGCAACCTGGTGGTCAGTCTCACGGTCGTCATCCCGGTGTACAACGAGGAGCAGAATCTCCCGCCACTGTGGACCGAGCTCTGCCCTGTGCTCGAAGGATTGGGCATCGAGTTCGAGATCGTCTTCGTCGACGACGGGAGCCAGGACAGGAGCGCCGAGATCATCCGTCGCCTCCGCGAGCGCGATGCTCGTGTCCGACTCGTCCGATTCAAGGCGAACGCCGGCGAGACGGCGGCCACCGACGCGGGCTTCAAGGCCGCGCGCGGGCGGATGGTCGTGACCATGGATGCCGACCTGCAGAACGACCCTGCCGACATCCCGCGCCTGCTCACTCAGCTCGATCAGTGGGACGCGGTCTGCGGCCAGCGAGTGAACCGTGGGGATGGCGATTCCCTCGTCAGGCGCGTGTCTTCGCGGGTGGCCAACCGCGTTCGTAACTGGGTGAGCGACGAGAGCATCGACGACAGTGGCTGTACCTTTCGCGCCTTCCGTCGTGAGTGCTTGCGTGGATTGACGCTCTACCGTGGATTTCACCGGTTCATCCCGACACTGCTCCGGCTGCAAGGCTATCGCGTCATGGAAATGCCGGTCGCCCATCGGCCGCGCCGCTTCGGACGATCCAAGTACGGCATCATGAACCGCGTGTTCGTGGCGCTCGTCGATCTCCTGGTCGTCCGGTGGATGAAGTCACGCCTGCTTCGCTACGAGATTGCCGAGGATCTGGGGGCCGCCTGCCCTTGACCGCGCGGTCGGTCGCGCCGTATAGAGAAATGCGATGGTGGTCTCGGGCTGTCATAGGGTTCTCTGGGCTGCCCGTCGTGAGGCCTGCTCCGACCACCTCTGTGCTCGCAACGAGAACGATTCAGCGCGGTGAGCCGGTAGCCGCCGATGTGCGGGATCGCCGGTTTCTTCGTGAACGGACAGGCCGAAGAGGCTCGCGGCACGCTCCAACGGATGACGGACTCGCTCCGCCACCGAGGGCCAGACGACGAGGGGTTCTACGTCGATGCCCAGATCGCGCTCGGGGCTCGGCGGCTGCGCATCATCGATCTCGAGACCGGGCAGCAGCCGGTCGCCAACGAGGACGGCTCGGTCCAGGTCATCCAGAACGGCGAGATCTACAACTTCGCGGCGCTGCGGCAGCGGCTGGAGGAGCACGGGCACCGGTTTCACACGCGTTCGGACACCGAAGTGATCGCGCACGCCTACGAGGTCTATGGCGACGATTGTGTCGCCCACTTCGACGGTATGTTCGCGCTCGCGATCTGGGACACGTCGGCTCGGCGGCTGGTGCTGGCCCGCGATCGGATGGGCGAGAAGCCACTCTACTATTACGCCGGGTCCGACGGCTTCGTCTTCGGCTCCGAGCTGCGGGCTCTCCTTGCCCATCCCTCGGTGCCGGCCGTGCTCTCGCTCGAGAGCCTCTCGCGCTATCTCGCCTTCGAGTACGTCCCGGCGCCCTCCTCGATCGTCGCCGGCGTCCAGAAGCTCTTGCCCGGTCAGCTCCTGACCGTGTCGCCCGGAGGCAAGCCGACCGGTCAGCGCTACTGGGATCTCGACTTCCGGCCGGACGGCTCGGTCTCCGAGAGGGAGTGGGCCGATCGGCTGTATCAGCAGCTCGAGGCATCGGTGAGGCGGCGAATGATCAGTGACGTGCCGCTCGGCATATTCCTGAGCGGCGGAATCGACTCCGGCGCGATCGTCGCGCTCGCGGCGCGTGCGAACGGTCGACGGCCCCTCAAGACGTTCACGATCGGGTTCCCCGACGCAACCTTCGATGAGCGGCCGTCCGCTCGGCTGATCGCGCAGCACTGCGGGGCCGAGCACGAAGAAACCGTGTTCTCGCCCCACGATATGCTCGCCCTCCTCGAGGAGGTCGGCGGCCTGCTCGATGAGCCCCTGGTCGACAACTCGTTTCTGCCGACGTACGCGCTGTCACGCTTCGCCCGCCGCTCCGTTGGCGTCACGCTCAGCGGAGACGGCGGCGACGAGCTGTTCTGCGGGTATCCCACGTTCCTGGCCGACCGCGCAGCGCGCTGGATCGGCCGTCTGCCTCGGTCGGTCCAGACGCTGGCTGCGTGGTCCGTGAACCGCCTCCGGCCGTCGGCCCGATATGGAAGCCTCGAGTTCCTGCTCAAGCAGTTCTTCCGCGGCGTTCCGCACGCTGCCGAGCTGCGTACCCAGCTCCTCCTCGGCGGGCTTCTGGCGTGGGAGCAGTCCCGGCTCTTTTCGCCGGCGGTCCGAGCAGCGTGCGCGGGCTTCGATCCTCACGAGGACCTGCCGCGCGTGGTCGATGAATCGGGAACGAGCAATCCGATCGACCGGCTGATCTACCAGCACAGCAAGTTTTATCTCGCCGATCAGAACCTCGTGAACGTCGACCGCGCGAGCATGGCATGCGGGCTCGAGGTCCGCGCGCCGTTCCTGGACCACAACCTCGTCGACCTGGCCTGCCGCATCCCGGCCGGCCTCAAGCTCCGCGGTTGGACGACGAAGCACATTCTCAAGCGCGCGCTCGAGGGCGTCTTGCCAGCGTCGATTCTCCTCCGTCGCAAGCAAGGCTTTGGCGTCCCGATCGGGCCCTGGCTACGTGGCCCCCTGCGCGGGGTGCTGGAGACGCGTCTGGCCGCCGACCGGGTGGCGCGCATCGGCCTCTTCGATCCCACCGTCGTGAAGAGACTCGTCGCCGAGCACGTGGCCGGCCACAGGGATCACCGGAAGATTCTGTGGGCGCTCCTGATGCTCGACGCGTGGCGCGAGAGCTACCTGCCGACAGCGCGGTGGACGTGAGCCACGGTGCGCGGCGTTGCACGAAAGCTTGCTGAGCCGTGGTGAGACCCTCAACTTGCCAAGTCCGTCCGTCGGGCGTAGCTTACGATCCTGTCACGACAACCGCGGGAGCTCGGGGCACCGGGCTGAGAGGGCGGCTGCTGCCGCCGACCGCAAGAACCTGACCTGGTTAATACCAGCGAAGGGAGGCCATCATGCCGGCCAGCCGCAAGATCCATGTCACCGGAACGCGCCCTGACATTCGTGTCGCCATGCGCGAGGTCACGCTGTCGGGCGGCGAGCCACCGATCCGCCTCTACGACACGAGCGGTCCGTACACCGATCCCGACACCCACACCGACATCAAGATGGGCCTGACGCCCATGCGGCTGCCCTGGATCCTCGGGCGCGCCGACGTGGATGAGCTGTCGGGGCCGTCGTCGCTCTACCGTCGCGATCGCGAGAGCGATCCCGCGCTCGGCGGGGTCCGCTTCGCGAGCGTGCGACGTCCGCTGCGCGCGAAGACTGGCCGGCGGGTCACGCAGATGCACTACGCGCGGCGCGGCGAGGTCACGCCCGAGATGGAGTTCGTCGCGTTGCGTGAAAGCGTCGCGCCCGAGCGGGTACGCGACGAGATCGCCCGTGGCCGCGCCATCCTTCCCGCGAATGTGAACCACCCCGAGACCGAGCCGATGATCATCGGGCGCAGCTTCCTGGTGAAGATCAACGCCAACATCGGCAACTCGGCCGTGGCCTCGTCGATCGAGGAAGAAGTCGAGAAGATGACGTGGGCGACGCGCTGGGGCGCCGATACCGTGATGGATCTCTCGACGGGCAAGAACATCCACGAGACGCGCGAGTGGATCCTGCGCAACTCCCCGGTGCCGATCGGCACCGTGCCGATCTACCAGGCGCTCGAGAAGGTCGGCGGCAAGGCCGAGGATCTCACCTGGGAGCTCTATCGCGACACGCTGATCGAGCAGGCCGAGCAGGGCGTCGACTACTTCACGATCCACGCCGGCGTGCTCCTGCGCTACATCCCGCTCACCGCGAAGCGTGTGACCGGCATCGTCTCGCGCGGCGGCTCCATCATGGCGAAGTGGTGCCTGGCCCATCACACGGAGAGCTTCCTCTACACCCACTTCCGCGAGATCTGCGAGATCATGGCCGAATATGACGTTGCGTTCTCGCTCGGGGATGGCCTGCGTCCTGGTTGTCAAGCGGACGCGAATGATGAAGCTCAATTCGCTGAACTCGATACCCTCGGTGAATTGACTCGAATCGCGTGGGAGTACGACGCCCAGGTGATGATCGAGGGCCCGGGTCATGTCCCGATGCACCTGATCAAGGAGAACATGGACCGGCAGCTCGCCGTCTGCCACGAGGCGCCCTTCTACACGCTCGGCCCGCTGACGACCGACGTCGCGCCCGGCTACGACCACATCACCTCGGCCATCGGCGCCGCGATGATCGGCTGGTTCGGCACGGCCATGCTCTGCTACGTCACGCCCAAGGAGCATCTGGGCCTACCCAACCGCAAGGACGTGAAGGACGGGGTGATCGCCTACAAGATCGCCGCCCACGCCGCCGATCTCGCCAAGGGCCACCCGCGGGCGCGCGAGTGGGACGACGCGCTCAGCAAGGCGCGCTTCGAGTTTCGCTGGGAGGACCAGTTCAACCTCTCGATGGACCCCGAGACCGCGCGCGAGTTCCACGACGAGACGCTGCCGGCCGAGGGCGCGAAGCTCGCGCACTTCTGCTCGATGTGCGGGCCCAAGTTCTGCTCGATGAAGATCACGCAGGAAGTGCGAGAGTACGCGGCCCGCGGCCTCACCGAGAAGGCGGAGGAGTTCAAGCAGTCGGGCAGCGAGATCTACCGCAAGGTGTAACGGCGGGACCGCTGATCAGGGAGTGCGGGAGGCGAGTGCCTCCCGCACCGCAGTCTCCAGCCCGGTGAGGTGGACGGGCTTCCGGATAAGCGTGAAGCCGAGGCGCTGCTGCTGCCGCTCCAGGCCCGCCGCTGACGCCGTGAACATGATGACGCCCACGGACGGATCGCGGTCACGCACGGATTCGATCAGCTCCAGACCATCGGCTCCCGGCATCCTGAAATCCGTCATCACCAGATCGTAGCCGCCCTGCACGAACAGCTGCAGGCCCTCGCTCGCGCTGGCGGCCCCATCCGGCCGACAGCCCCACAGCACCAGCGCATCACAGAGCATCGAGCGGACGTGGCGCTCGTCGTCTACGACGAGGACACGTGGCGCCCGAAGCTCGGTCATGACTGCTCACCGTGGGCGAGCGTCGCCACGGTACGGCAGTTCTCACGACCCGATCAATAGTGCATTCGTCCGCTAGAAACGGGGCTGCGGCGATCCTCGTGGCGAAATCGCTCGTGGACATGCCAGAAGATTCACACCGACTCGCCACGCCTCGTGGTTGCGCGGCGTCAACGCATGCCCTGCCCGCGGACGCGCGCCAGCTTGGGCGAATTTCGCGTTGTGGACGGCCGTGGATTCGTGGATACGACCGCAGGCGTTCACGCCTCCGGCGGTGGAATCGCACCGGCGCGATCGACGATCAGCCGGTAGTGCTCGGGCCGGCGGTGGCGCGCGAAGTCGAACACGGTTGTTTTAAACGACGCGCAGAGCGCGAGATCGCAGCGAGCCGTGATCAGCTCGTCGCCGAGCGACGACGTCATCGCGATCGTCTCGCCCGACGGCGCGATGATCTGGCTCTGCCCGATCAGATCACAGCCTTCTTCGCGCCCGGCCTTGGCAACCGCCACCACCCACGTGCCGTTCTGATATGCGCCGGCCTGCATGACGAGACGATTGTGGAAGTCGGCCAGGTGATCGTGCTCGGGCGCCGGCGGATTGTGAACCGGCGTGTTGTAGCCGAGGAGGATCATCTCCACGCCTTGAAGCCCCATCACGCGGTACGTCTCGGGCCACCGGCGGTCGTTGCAGATACACATGCCGATGAGCCCGCCGAAGACCCGCCACACGCCGAAGCCCAGGTCGCCAACCTCGAAGTAGCGCTTCTCGAGGTGCTGGAAGGGGCGCCACGGCTCGTGCGCGGCGTGACCGGGCACATGGATCTTTCGATACGTGCCGACGAGACGGCCGGACTGATCGACGAGGATCGACGTGTTGTATCGGTGCGCGGCGCCGGTCTCGTGGGTGAGCTCGGCGTACCCGAGGCAGAAGCCCAGTCCCAGGCGCCGCGCCTCGTCGAACAACGGCTGCGTCTCCGGCCCCGGCATCTCGCGCTCGAAGAACGCGTCGATCTCCGCCTGATCGTCCATCCACCAGCGGGGAAAGAACGTCGTCAACGCGAGCTCGGGGAACACGACGAGGTCGCAGCCGCGCGCGCGGGCCTCGTGCAGGTGGCTCACGAGGCGCTTGACGACGTCGCTCCGCGGCTCGTCCCTGGCGATCGGCCCGAGCTGCGCCGCGCCGACCGTGACGATGCTCACACCTGGATATTCCAGAGCAGGGTCGCGCCGAACTGCAGCACGCCGTGCACGTTCTTCCGGAATGCGCCAGGTATCACGAATTGGCCCCACGGGACGTAGGGCACTTCATCGTAGGCGAGGACCTGGACTTTCTCGGCGATGGCCTTGCGCTTGGCCTCGTTCGGCTCCCGCGCGAAATCGGCGCGCAGCTTCTCCATCGCTTCGCTGGTGGGCCAGCCGAACCATGCCTTCTCGCCGGCGCCTCCGAGCACCGACGACACCGCGGGCGTCATCGTATCGAAGGAGGTCGACCACGTGTGGAAGACGTTCCAGCCGCCCTGGGCGGGTGGCTCTTTCTTCGCACGACGCGAGACCATCGTGGACCAGTCCATCGCGTGCAGATCCACGTTGGCGCCGATCGACTTGAGCATCTCCATCGTCACCAGCGCGGGCGCGTGGGCGTACGGAGAGTCGGTGGGATCGAGCACGACGACAGGTCGCCCGTCGTAGCCCGACTCTTTGAACAGGGCACGGGCGCGCTCGAGGTCCGGCTTGGGCGCTCCCGCCGACGACTCGTACGGCAGGCCGCCGCACATGAACACCGACGGGCAGGTCTTGAAGTACTTCTCGTTGCCGATGACCGCCTGCAGGTAACTCTTCTGGTCCACGGCCAGCAGCAACGCCTGTCGCGCCTTCTTGTTGTTGAAGGGCGGGTGCAGATGATTCGGCCGCAGGATGCCCTGGCTGCCCCGCGGATCCGTCACGAACACGCTCAGGTTCTGGTTGCTCTCCAGCCGGGGCGCGAAGTCGAGCGGCACGTTTTCCCAGTAGTCGACCTCGCCGGCTTCGAGCGCAGCCCCGGCGGTCGCCGCGTCGGGGATGTACCGCCACTCGACGCGGTCCACCAGAGCCCGCTTGGCGCCGGCGGCGCCACTCGGGTTCTCCCGGCGAGGCACGTAGTCGGCGTTGCGTACGTAGACGACGCGGTTGCCCGGCTGCCACTCGTCCTTCGAGAAGCGGTAGGGCCCGGAGCCGATGATGTCCTTGACCTGCTCGTTGGGATCGGTGGCGGCCACGCGCGCCGGCATGATGAAGGACGGGCTCGCGGACGGCTTACCGAGCGCGTCGAGCACGAGGCCGAATGGCGTCTCCAGCTCGATCACGAACGTCTTCCTGTCGGTCGACGCCATTCTGGACAGCGAGGCGATCAGGAGCCGGCCCATCGCGTCCTTGGCGCCCCAGCGCTTGATCGACGCCACGCAGTCCTCGGCGGTCACCGGCTGGCCGTCGTGGAACTTGAGGCCGTCGCGCAGCGTGAACGAGTACTTCATCGCATCCTTGCTGACCGTGTACTTGTCGACCATCTGCGGCTGGAGCTTGAGGTTGCCGTCGAGCGCGAACAGGGTGTCGAAGATCATGTAGCCGTGATTGCGGGTGATGTAGGCCGTCGTCCAGATCGGGTCGAGGATCTTGAGGTCGGCGTGGGGCACGAAGCGCAGGGTCCCGCCCCGCTTCTGGGCGTGAGCGACGGGCGCGCCGGCGGCCGCGACGGCGGCGGCCACGCCCGTGATGAACGTGCGGCGACTGAGGCGGCTCATCGCGCGCGTCCCCGCATCGAGGCCGGCGAGCCGGGCAAGGCCACGCGCTTGCCGGTGTCAGTCACCGTCCCGTTCTCCACCTTCAGGATGGAGAGGTCGCGCGTCGTGTAGTTGCCGACGTAGATGTAGCGTCCGTCGGCGCTGAAAACCACACCCTCGGGCAGGCCGCCCACCTCGATCTCCTGGGTCCTGGTCACCTTCTTCCCGTCGATCCGGAGCACGACCACCTTGCCGTTCTTGTTCGCGAACCACGCGTTCTTCGGCACGCCGGCCGACCCGTTGAGCAGGATGGCCACCGCGATCTCGCCGGTCGGGCTGATGGCGAAGCCCTCGGGCGCGTCACCGACGACGACCCGGTCGATGACGCGCGGCGGAGTGGCCTCGAGGTCGATGATGCTGACGGTGTCGACGTGACCGTCGGACGAGCCGCCGTTGCCGTTGTCGGCGGTGATCGCCAGCTTGCCGTTGGGAGTGACGTCGATGTTGTACGGCCACTGCCCGACCGGCATGTCGTACTTCGAGTAGGTGACCTTGGGGCCGCTCACGTCGAGCACGGCGATCTTGTGGCCGGGAAACTTCACGGCCAGCGCGCGCTTGCCGTCGGGCGTGAAGACGATGTGCGCCACCTCCTCGCCCATCGGCACGGTGTCGATCAGCTTCACCTCGTTGCCCGCAATCGACAGCACGCTGATCGAGTTGTCGGCGCGGTTGGCCACCAGCGCGAGGTCGCCGCGTGAGTTGATGGAGAGCCCCGAGGGCTGCTTGCCGATCTCGACGGTGCCGATGTGCTTCGGCGGGCTGGCCTTGAGGTCGATCACGTAGAGCTTGTTGTCGGGCGTCGGCTTCCAGCCGCTGCCCTCCTGCACCCACGTCATCGAGTTCGCCACGATCGCGAGCCGCTCGTCGGGCGTGATGGCCAGGTTCACGGGCGGGCCGAAGATCGAGTTCATGAGCTGAAGGTTCGCGATCACCCGCGGCGCCAGGGGGTCGCTGCCGATGTCGATGATCGAGATGGTGTCCTTGCCCGGCGGCGAGAAGGCCGGCTTGCCGGCATCGTCCCAGCCGACCTTTTCGTCGTTGCCGACGATCATGAGCTCGGCGGCAAGCGCAGGTGCGACCGAGATCGACAGGGCGACGAGGAGCGTGAGGAGCACGGTGACGAGCTTCATAGGTGATCCCCCTTTGCGTGCGCGCGGAATCCTGGCACACGCGGGGGACCGGCGCAACCCGGCGCCGGCGACTAGGCGCTCGTTATGGCGTCGGGATCGATCCCGTGCTCGGTGAGCTTCTTGCGCAGCGTGTTGCGGTTGATGCCGAGGATCTGCGCGGCCCGCACCTGGTTGCCGCTCGTCTCGCGCAGCACGGCGCGAAGCAGCGGCTTCTCGACGAGGCCGACCACGAGGTCGTAGAGGTTCGCGCTCGAGCGCTCGCGCAGGCCGCGCACGCACTCCATCAGCTTGCGCTCGATGATCTCCTCGAGCGTGGCGTCCACGGCCACCGACGCTGCCGCCGACACCGGCCCGATCGGCAGGTGCTCGGGCAGGATGACGCCGGCCGTGGCCATCACCATGGCCCGCTGGACGACGTTCTCGAGCTCGCGCACGTTTCCCGGCCAGTCGTAGCCGACCAGCCGGTCGAGCGCTTCCGGCGCCACGCCGCGCTCGCCCAGCTCCTCGACGTGCTTGGCCAGGAAGTGCTCGACGAGCAGCGGGATGTCGCGGCGCCGCTCGCGCAGGGGCGGCAGGTTGACGGTCACCACGTTGAGCCGGTAGTAGAGATCCTCGCGGAAGCGGCCCTCCTTCATGAGGGCTTCCAGATCGCGATTGGTGGCGGCCAGCACGCGCACGTCGATGGCGATCGACTCGTGGCCGCCCACGCGTTCGATCGTCCGCTCCTGGAGCGCGCGCAGCAGCTTGGTCTGGAGATCGACCGGCGTGTCGCCGATCTCGTCGAGGTAGAGCGTGCCGCCGTGGGCGAGCTCGAACTTGCCGAGCCGCCGCTCCTTGGCGTCGGTGAACGCGCCACGCTCGTGGCCGAACATCTCCGATTCGAGCAGCGTGCCCGGGATGGCGGCGCAGGAGACCGCCACGAACGGGCGGCCCGAACGCCGGCTGTAGTGATGGATCGCGCGCGCGACCAGCTCCTTGCCGGTGCCCGACTCGCCGCGCAAGAGCACGGTGACGTCGGTGCCGGCGATGCGGCCGATCGTCTTGTAGACGTCCTGCATCCGCGGGTGCCGGCCGATGAGCGCGCTGAACTCGCGCACTTCCGCGAGCCCTGTGCGGAGCCGCGCGACCTCCTGGGTGAGCCGGCTGGCGGCCAGCGCGCGCTCGCTGAGCAGCAGCACCTCGTCGAGGTCGAACGGCTTGTTGAGATAGTCGTAAGCGCCGCGCTGCATCGCCTTGATGGCGGTGTCCATGGAGCCGTGGGCGGTCATGACGATGACGTAGACGTCGGGGCGGAGGTCACGGATCCGCTCCAGGGCCGTGAGGCCATCCAGGCCCGGCATGCGGACGTCGAGGAACACGAGGTCGAAGGGCTGCGCCTCGAAGACCCGCACCGCCTCCTCGCCGTCCTTCACCGACGTGACGTCATAGCCGACGCCGCGCAGGCCTTTCTCGAGGACCCAGCGCAGGCTGTCTTCGTCGTCGGCGATCAGGATGCGAGCGGCCATCAGGCGCGGGCGATGGGCAGGAAGCAGGTCACGGCGGTGCCGCGGCCTTCGGCACTCTCGACCTGGATCGCGCCCTGGTGCTCCTCGACGATGCGATGGCAGAGGGCCAGGCCGAGACCGAGGCCACGCTCCTTGGTCGTGAAGAACGGATCGAAGATCTTGGCCCGGACGTCGGCCGGGATGCCGGTACCCTCGTCGGCCACCTGGGCCTCCACCATCGAGCGCTGGCCGGTGCCGACGTCCATCTTGCCGTAGAGCGCGTTCATGCTCACCCGTGTGGCCAGCGTCAACCGTCCGCCTTGCTTCATCGCGTCCATCGCGTTGGCCACGAGATTGTGGAAGAGCTGGAGCAGCCGATCCTCGTCGCCCAGGATCGGCGGCAGACTTGGATCATACCGCCGGACGAAGCTGATGCCACGCGTGCGCGCGGTCCCCTCGTGCAGGAGCGCCACGCGCTCGAAGAGCTGGTGCAGGTTCAGCGGCGCGCGGCGGAGCTGCACCGGCCGGCCGAGGTCGAGCAGCGATTCGATGATCCGGTTGACGCGATCCACTTCCTTGGTCAGCACGTCGGTGTACTCGCGCCATCTCGGGTCGTCGCCCAGCTCGCGCGCGAGGAGCTGGACTGCCCCGCGAATGGCGCCGAGGGGATTCCGGATCTCGTGGGCGACGCCGACGGCCATGCGTCCGGCGGCGGCCAGCGTCTCGCCGCGCCGCACTTCGTCCTCGAGCTGGCGAATCCGCGAGACGTCGCGCACGACGCCGACGGCGGCTTCCACGGTGCCGTCCCGGGCGAAGAGCGGCGCGGTCACGATGCTCACCGGCACGGTGCGGCTGTCGACGGTATCGAGCACGCCGTCCGCTTCGGAGCGATGCTCGCCGGTGGCCAGCGTCTCGGTGAGCCGTCGAACGAGCGACGAGCCCGTGGGCAGGATCTCCTTCAAGACGCGGCCCTGGGCCCGCCGGGCGGAGCGCCCCGTGAGCTCTTCCGCCGCGGCGTTCCAGAAGACCACGTGGAGCGCGCCGTCCACGGCGATGACGGCGTCGGGAAGGCCGGCGAGCACCGACTCGAAATTCATGCCGCCAGGGTCAGATCGGGGATCGCGTTCATGCCGAGCGGCGCGCGCTCCCCGGCCCGCAGCCGCTCCGTCCCGGCCGCGGCGATCATCGCCGCGTTGTCGGTGCAGAGGCGAGGCGGCGGGATGTGCAGGCGGACGCCGTGCTCCTCGGCCTCGGCGGCGAGCGTGGCGCGGAGCGGGCCGTTGGCGGCGACGCCGCCAGTGAGGACCACGCGCTTCGTCCCCAGGTGGAGGGCGGCGCGGAGCGTGCGACGCACCAGCATTTTCACGACGGCCGCCTGGAACGACGCCGCCACGTCGGCCACCTGAGCCTCCGAGAGTGGCCGGTGACCCTTCACGTAGAGCGAGACCGACGTCTTGATGCCGCTGAACGAGAAGTCGTGGGCGCCGTCGGTGATGTGGGCGAGCGGAAACGCGATCGAGCGGGGATCGCCGCGCTCGGCCGTTTTTTGGATGATCGGGCCGCCGGGAAATCCAAGCCCCAGGAGCTTCGCCACCTTGTCGAACGCCTCGCCGGCGGCGTCGTCGCGCGTCTGCCCGACGAGGCCGTACTCGCGTGGTCGCTTGGCGTGGTAGAGCGCCGTGTGACCACCCGAGACGACCAGCGCCAGGAACGGGTGCTCGGGCGGATCCTCGGTGAGGAACGAGGCGTAGATATGGCCCTCGAGATGGTTCACGCCGACCAGCGGCTTCTTGTGCACCCAGGCGAGCGACTTGGCCACCGAGCAGCCGATCAGGAGCGAGCCCACGAGTCCCGGCCCCTGGGTCACGGCGATGCCGTCGAGATCGGCCAGCGTCACACCGGCGTCGCGGAGGGCCTGGGCGATGACGGGCGTGATGACCTCGAGGTGCCGGCGTGAGGCCAGCTCGGGAACCACGCCGCCGTAGGGCGCGTGAATCGCGTCCTGAGAGGCCACGACGCTGGAAACAATACGGCGGCCGTCGGTGAGGACCGCGGCCGCCGTCTCGTCACACGAGCTTTCAATGCCGAGGACGATCATCCTGCCCCCGGCGCGACTGCGCTATCGAACCTGCGTGGCCTGAGGCGCCGTCTGAGCCTGCGCGCTGCCATTGAAACGGTGCTCGAGCACGCGCATCGCCTTGATGATCTCGAGCGCGCGCTGCAGCTGCACGTCCTTCTTGAGATCCTCCATCGGATCGAGCGAGGGCGGCTGCGGCTTCTGGTCCGCCGGCGGCTTGGGCGCCTCGACCACGATGTCGGGCGTGATCCCCTTGCCGTGGATGGAGCGTCCCTTCGGCGTGAAGTACTTGGCCGTCGTCAGCCGGAGCCCGGAGCCATCGGAGAGCGGGATGATGGTCTGGACCGAGCCCTTCCCGAACGACTGCGTACCCACCACCACTGCGCGGCCGTAGTCCTGGAGCGCACCGGCCACGATCTCGGACGCCGAGGCGCTGCCCTGGTTGACGAGGACGACCATGGGCAGGTTCGCGTACGCCTTCTTGGCGTGCGCCGAGAAGCGCATGTTCTGGTTGCGGACACGGCCCTCGGTGTAGACGACGAGCTTGCCGTCTTCCACGAACTTCTCAGTCACCTCGACCGCCGAGGTGAGGAGACCACCGGGGTTGTTGCGGAGGTCGAGGACGAGCGCCTTCATGCCGTTCTTGGCGAACTTCTCCAGGGCCGCGTCGACGTCGTGGGACGTCTGCTCCTGGAACTGCCGCAGGCGGATGTACTCGATGCCGTTGCCGAGGTCGTGCGTCCGCACCGATTGCACGCGGATCTGCTCCCGCGTGATCTCGAAGTCCTTCGGCTCGGTCCAGCCCTCGCGGATGACGCTGATGATGACCTTGCTGCCCGGCCGGCCCCGCATGCGCTTCACGGCGTCGGAGAGCTGCATGTCCTTGGTCACGAGGCCGTCGATCTTCACGATCCGGTCGGCGGGATGGAGGCCAGCCCGATGGGCGGGCGTGCCCTCGATGGGCGCCACGACCGTCAACACGTCGTCGCGCAGCGTGATCTCGATGCCGAGACCGCCGAAGCTTCCGGAGGTCTCCACCTGCATCTCGCGGTAGCTCTCCGGATCGAGGAAGGACGAGTGCGGATCGAGCCCGCGCAGCGTGCCCTTGATGGCGTTGTAGATCAGGTCCTTGGGAGGAATCTCGTCCACGTACTGGTTCTGGACGATCGAGAGCACCTCCGTGAAAAGCCGAAGCTGCTCGTAGGTCGGGCTACCATCGGTGCTCTTGCTAGCAACGGTGCCCCCGAGTGAGAGGGTGAGCACCACGAGCAGTGAGCTGATCACGAACGCCTTCTTCATGAGGTTCCTCCGCTTAGCCTCGCTGCCGCAGCCACTCGGCCGGGTCCTGCGGCTTGCTCTGATAGCGAACTTCGAAATAGAGACTCGGTCCCGTCAGGGAGCCCGTGTCGCCCACGGTCCCGATACGGTGGCCCTGGCGCACCTCGTCAGCTTCCTTAACCAGGATATCGGCAATGTGCGCGTAGAGCGTGAAGTAGTCGTTGCCGTGGTCGAGGATGATCAAATTCCCGTAGCCCTTGAACCATCCCGTGTAGACCACGTTGCCGGCATAGACCGCGTTGACCTCCGTGCCCTCTTGCGCTTCGATGTCGATCCCGTTGCGGAACGTCTTCGTTCCGAAGCGGGGGTGCACCTGCGGCCCGAACGCCGCGACGATCCGACCCTCGGTGGGCCAGGGCAAGCGACCTCGGAGGGTACCGAATCCCACTCGGGGCGGGGCGCCGTCAGTGGGCGGTGGTGCCTTTGCAACCCTCCGCTGCTTGGCCTGGAGATCCCGGATGAACGCTTCGAGCCGCCGCGCCGCCTCGCTGAGCTCGCCCACCATCCGTTCGTGGTAGGCCCGCTCGTCGCGAACTTTAGCAAGCAACTGTCTACGTTTAGCCGCCTCCCGGTCGACCTCGGCCTGTTCCTTCTTGGCCTCGGCCCGAAGGCTCGCGAGCTCGTTCCGCCGTGCTTCCTCCCGCTCTTTTCGATCCGCGAGCCTGTCAGAGGTTACACGATACTCTTGAATCATCCTGGCGTCCAGAGCCGCTAAACTCCCGAGATGCTTGATCGTTGCGGCCCGCTGAACGGGGCTTTCTCCGCTGAGGATGACAGGAAGCACCGCGCCCTGGGCATGGATCTTGTATATCGTACGGAGCCGACGGGCCAAAAACTCTTCTTGTTCAGACCGATAGCTCTCGAGCCGGGTGATGTCGCCGCGAAGCGCCGCCACCTCGGCCTGGGCCCGTTTGATGCGGTCGTCGAGCCGCGCCACGTCGCGTTGCTTCTGAGCAAGCCGGCGCTCCGTGTCCTCGATCTCCGCGAGCAAGGACGTCTCGCGGCGCCGGGCTTCGGCGGCCTTTTCCCGCTCCTGCTTGAGCTGGTTCTGGGTCTCCTGGAGCTTCCGCTGCTCGGCCTGCACCGGGTCGTCGCGCTTGGGCTGGGCGCCGACCGGCAGCGCGCTGGTCACGAGGATGAGGGCGAGCGCCAGGAGGTCCCGAGCCTTCACGTTGCGCTCCGTCCGCGCGCCAGCCAGCCTCCGAAGGCCCCGAGCGCGGCGCCCGCGGCCAGCAGGCGCAGGACGGCCGAGGTCGGGAGGAACTCGAGGGTCGGCAATCCCACCGTGATGCTCATGAGCGGCTCGAGCTTCGGGGCCGCCAGCCGGTAGAACACGACGAGCGCGAGCAGCGCGAGCGTGGCTCCCAGCAGTCCCTGGATGAGGCCCTGGAGCAGCAGCGGCAGCCGGATAGCGGCTTCGGGCGCGCCGACCAGCCTCATGATCTCGGTCTCGTCGCGCCGGGCATGCAGCACCAGCGTGGTAGCCGTGGTCACCGTCAGGATCGCCGCCAGCGCCAGCGTGGCGCCGAGGCCGAGGCCGATCAAGACGAGGAGCCGCTGCCAGTCTGACAGCCGCTCCACCCACTCGACGCTGCCTTCCACTTCCTCGACCTCGGGCAGCGTGCCGAGTCGGGTGATCAGCACGCGAGCGCCGTCGGGCGTCGCCGCGCCCGACGTCGGCGTGACCTCGATCGACGCCGGCAACGGATTGGACGGCAGGTTGTCGGCCACCGTCGCGTCCTTGCCCAGCATGCGCTTGAGCGACGTCAGCGCCTCGGCCTTGCTGATGTAACGGGCGCCGGCGACGTTGGGGATCGCCTTCACCCGCTCGAGCAGCACGACCTGCTCCAGCGATGTGGGCTCGCGGCGGAGATAGAGGATGACGCGAACACGATCCTTCCATTCAGAGACGGCACGTCCAAGGTTGGCCGAGAGCAGCCAGAAGCCACCGAGGGCCACGAGCGAGAGCGTGATGAGAACGACCGCGGTGAGGGCGACGCGTCCGGCCCGGCGCAGGTCACGCAGCGCCTCGCCGAGGAGGAAGCCGAGCACCTAGCCCTCGTCCTTCACCAGGCGCCCGCCCTCGAGCACCAGCGTCCGCCGGCGCATCGCCGCGGCCAGACGCGACTGGTGCGTGGCCAGGATCACCGTCGTCCCTCCGGCCCAGATGTCCTTGATGACGCTGACGACCTCGGCCGCCATTCCATCGTCGAGGTTTCCCGTCGGCTCGTCGGCGATCAGCAAGGCTTGCTTGCGGACGATCGCGCGTGCGAGTGCGGCGCGCTGCGCCTCGCCCTGGCTGAGCTGCGCGGGATAGGCCTGAGCGCGCGCTGACAGGCCGACGGCGCGGAGCGCTTCGAAGGCGCGCGCCGTGATCTCCCGGCGGGGCACACCAGTGACCCGAAGCACGAAGGCGATGTTCTCGTACACCGTCCGTCCCGGCAGCAGCTTGGCGTCCTGGAAGACGACGCCGATGGTCCGGCGGAAGGCGGAGACTTCACGGGGTGTCAGCTCGGCCAGCGGCTGACCGAGGACCATGACCTCACCGTCGGTCGGCTCTTCTTCGCGGTAGAGCAAACGCATCAGGGTCGTCTTGCCCGCGCCGCTCGGGCCATTGATGACGACGAACTCCCCCTTGTCGATGGTGAAGGTGACGTCGCTGAGGGCAGGCACTTTCACCGGACCGACTTCGTAGATCTTAGAAACCCGGTGAAGCTCAATCATTTGCGGACGGGACGATTATAGCCGCCCGCGTCAGGCTTTCGAGAGCTTCTCCTCGAGGATCGAGTTCACGAGGCCGGGGTTCGCCTTGCCCTGCGTGGCCTTCATGACGAGGCCGACGAGCGCGCCTTTGGCGGCGCTTCGTCCCTTTTTGAAATCGTCGACGGGCCGGGGATTGGCGGCGAGCACGTCGTCCACGATCCGCTCGAGCGCGCCAGTGTCGGCGACCTGCGTGAGGCCCTCACGCTTCACGATGGCCGCGGCGTCGTCGCCGCTGCGGAACATCTTCTCGAAGACGTCCTTGGCGATCTTCCCGCTGATCGTGCCGTCGTCGACGAGCGTGAGCAGCCCGGCCAGGCGCGACGGTGTGAGCTTGGTGGCTCGGATCGCCGCTTCGTCGTCGCCGGGCAGCACGCGGAGGAGCTCGGACATCACCCAGTTCGACACGACCTTGGCGTTCGGAAAGTCGCGCACGGCCGCCTCGAAGTACTCGGCCAGCGCGCGGCTCTGCGTCAGCACGTCGGCGTCGTACGGTGGCAGCCCGTGCTGGCTCACGAAGCGCTGGCGCCGGGCGCGCGGCAGCTCGGGCAAGTTGGCCTGGATCTCGGCGATGAAGCTCGGCTCGAGCTCGAGTGGCACCAGATCGGGCTCGGGAAAGTAACGGTAGTCGTGGGCGTACTCCTTCGAGCGCATCGAGCGCGTGTAGCCGCGGTCGGCATCCCACAACCGCGTCTCCTGCACGATGCGCTCGCCGGCGTCGAGCGCGCGGGCCTGCCGCTCCACCTCGAACTCGAGCGCCCGCTGGACGTTCCTGAACGAGTTCAGGTTCTTGATCTCCACCTTGGTGCCAAGCTCTTTCGCGCCACGCTCGCGCAGTGAGATGTTGGCGTCGCAACGGAGCGAGCCTTCCTCCATGTTGCCGTCGCACACTCCGAGGTACACGAGCACGGCGCGGAAGGCGCGCAGATAGGCGGCGGCC
>Ga0209157_1000509_pt1 | contig 33219 bp, 31 predicted proteins | sample GraSoiAngelo_135_FD_185892 | JGI IMG/M metagenome (GOLD analysis project Ga0209157, IMG submission 185892) | Grasslands soil microbial communities from the Angelo Coastal Reserve, California, USA - 14_0929_05_40cm (SPAdes) (version 2) | ecosystem: Environmental > Terrestrial > Soil > Grasslands ...
TGCTGGTCGACGCCATCCAGAAGGGCGCCAGCGACATCCACTGGGAGCCGTACGAGAAGGTCTTCCGCATCCGGTTCCGCATCGACGGCGTGCTCCACGAGATGCTGACGCCACCCAAGCGGCTCGAATCCGCGATCATCTCCCGGCTCAAGATCATGTCGAGTCTGGACATCGCCGAACGGCGGCTCCCTCAGGACGGGCGCATCAAGCTGCGCTATCACGCGCGCGAGATCGACTTCAGGGTGTCGATCCTGCCCACCATCTTCGGGGAGAAGGCCGTCCTCCGAATCCTCGACAAGGACGCCCTGCAGCTCGATCTGACCAGGCTCGGCTTCGATCCCGGGGCGCTCGAGCACTTCGAAAAGGTGATCCGGCAGCCCTACGGGATGATCCTGATCACGGGGCCGACGGGCTCGGGCAAGACGACGACGCTCTACTCGGCCATTCACACGATCAACTCACCCGAGCACAATATTATGACGGCCGAAGATCCTGTCGAATACAACCTGAAGGGAGTTAATCAAGTTCAAATCAACGACGGCATCGGCCGCACGTTCGCCTCGGCGCTGCGGGCCTTCCTGCGCCAGGACCCCGACGTGATCCTGGTCGGCGAGACGCGCGATCTGGAGACGGCGCAGATCTCGATCCGAGCGGCGCTGACCGGCCACCTGGTGTTCTCGACGCTGCACACCAACGACTCACCGTCGACGGTCGCGCGGCTCATCGACATGGGCATCCCGCCGTTCCTGGTCGCCTCGTCGCTGCTGCTGGTGATGGCGCAGCGTCTGGGGCGCAAGGTGTGCAAGGACTGCAAGGAGCCGTACGAGGTGGACGAGGACACGCTGCTGCCGTACGGCCACGTGCTCACCGGCGTGGGCCGGACGCAGTTCTACAAGGGCCGGGGCTGCGCGACGTGCAGCTTCACGGGGATGAAGGGCCGGGTGGCCATCTACGAGGTGATGCCGGTCAGCCAGGAGATCCGCGACCTCATCCTCAAGAACGCGCCGGTGACCGACATCCGGGCGATGGCGCAGGCCCAGGGCATGAAGACGCTGCGCCAGGCCGGGCTCCTGAAAGTGCTGGCCGGAGCGACCACGGTGGACGAAGTGCTGCGCGTGACCGTGGCCGAGTAAGGGATCAAGGGAGGGCTCATGGCGGCCAACATGGCGGACCTGCTGCAGATCCTCGTGGAGCGCGGAGGATCCGACCTTCACCTCACGACCGGTACGCACCCGCAGATCCGGGTCGCCGGCAAGCTCACGTCGCTGACGCAGTTCGAAGTGCTTGCGCCTCAGGACACGCAACGGCTCGCCTACAGCGTGCTCAACGAGGGTCAGAAGCAGAAGTTCGAGGAGGAGAGCGAGCTCGACCTCTCCTTCGGGATTCAGGGGCTCGCGCGCTTCCGCTGCAACGTGTATCGCCAGCGCGGCGCGGTCGGGACGGCCATCCGCGTCATTCCGTACAAGATCCGGTCCTTCGACGAGCTCGGCCTGCCGAAAGTCGTGCAGGAGCTCGCCGACCGTCCCAAGGGCCTGGTGCTCGTCACGGGACCGACTGGATCAGGTAAATCGACGACGCTCGCGGCCATGGTCGACAAGATCAACAACGAGCGCGCCGAGCACATCATGACCATCGAGGACCCCATCGAGTTCGTGCACCCTCACAAGAAGTGCCTGGTCAACCAGCGCGAGGTCTTCGCCGACACGCAGTCGTTCAAGAACGCCTTGAAGGCCATCCTTCGCCAGGATCCGGACGTCGTGCTGGTGGGCGAGATGCGCGACCTGGAGACGATCGCGGCGGCCATCACGATCGCCGAGACCGGCCACCTGACCTTCGGGACCCTGCACACCAACTCCTGCGCCCAGACCATCAACCGAATCATCGACGTCTTCCCGACGGGCCAGCAGTCCCAGGTCCGCGCCCAGCTCTCACTCGTGCTGGAGGGCGTGCTGTCGCAGACGCTGGTGCCGAAGATCGGCGGGGGCCGCGCGATGTCCATGGAGATCATGGTGGCGACGCCTGCCATCCGCAACCTGATCCGCGAGGAAAAAATTCACCAGATCTACTCCTCGATCCAGTCAGGATTGAAGTACGGCATGCAGACGATGAACCAATCGCTGGCCGATCTCATCCGGCGACGGCTCATCACGCGCGAGGATGGGATGAACCGCTCGACCATTCCGGAAGAGCTGGCCCAATTGCTGACGCACGAGAGCGGGGGAGCCGGCGCGGCGCCCGCACCAGCGGCGGCGGGCAGCGGCTCGCCGTTCGCGCGGCGCTAGGAGGACACGATGACGGTCTATGCCTATCGGGGACGGACCGGCGCCGGTGCGGTGGCCGGTGAGCTGGAGGCCACCGATCGCATGGCGGCCGTGGCCCAGCTCAGGTCGAGAGGTGTCGTCGCCACCGCCGTGCAGGAGAAGAAGGCCAAAACGGGTGGATTCACCTTCTCCTTCGCCAAGACGTTCGGGGGCCGGGTCAGCGACAAGGACATGGCCATCTACACCCGGCAGTTCTCGACGATGGTCGACGCCGGTTTGCCGATCGCGCAGTGTCTCACCATCCTGGGCGAGCAGAGCGAATCGAAAACGCTGCGTGAGGTGACGACGAACATCGCGCACGACGTCGAAGGTGGCGCGACCCTGGCCGACTCCTTCCGGAAGTTCCCCAAGACCTTCGACGATCTCTTCACGAACATGATCCAGGTCGGTGAGTCGGGCGGTGTGCTCGACGTCGTCCTCCAGCGCCTGTCGGGGTACATCGAAAAGGCCGCCGCCCTCAAGCGTAAGGTCAAGAGCGCGATGGTCTACCCGGCGACCATCATCAGCGTGGCCGTCCTCGTCATCATCTTCATGATGACGTTCGTCATCCCGACGTTCGCCTCCATGTTCCGGAACATGGGCGCCGAGCTGCCGCTGCCTACCAAGATCGTGCTGATGATCTCCGACTTCACGCGCCAGTACGTGTTGTTCATCCTCGCGGCGCTGGCCGGGTTCGTCTTCGCCTTCAGGAAGTACTACTCGACCGACCAGGGCAGCCAGGTGATCGACGCGCTTTTGTTGAAGGTGCCGATCGTCGGCATGCTCATCCGAAAGGTCGCGGTGGCCCGCTTCACCCGCACCCTCGGCACGCTGATCTCGTCCGGTGTCCCGATCCTGGAGGGCTTGCGCATCACCGCCCGCTCGGCCGGCAACCGGGTCGTCGAGAAGGCGGTCATGTCGGCGCGCGCGGCCGTGACGGCGGGCCGCACGCTGGCCGAGCCCCTGCGCGCCTCGCCGGTGTTCCCGCCCATGGTCGTGCACATGATCAGCGTCGGTGAGAACACGGGCGCGCTCGACCAGATGCTGGGAAAGATTGCCGACTTCTACGACGACGAAGTGGACGCCGCCGTCAGCGCGCTGACGTCACTCCTGGAACCGCTCATGATCGTGTTCCTCGGCGTGATCGTCGGCGGCCTGGTCGTGGCCATGTACTTGCCGATCTTCCGCATGGTGACGTTGATCAAGTAGGCGCTTTGCTGACCGAGTCGCGAGACGACGGCCCGTGACGGCGTTCGACGTCAATCGCCTGCTCCGCCTTTTTGCCTGGGCACGCCTCGGCATCGCGGAGGTGCTGCTGATCATGGCGCCGCTCCTGCCCAGCGACCTCGTGCCGGGCACGAGCATCGGCATCCTGGCCTTGCCGCTGTTCGTCGTCGTGGTGACGTCGGGCGGCCTGTTGCTGCTGCCACCTCTGACCCAGCCCCGGAGGGTCGCGTGGCTGTTGTGTCTCCTCGACGTGGTCCTGGTGACGGCGGTCGTGGCCGCCACCGGCGGTCCACGGTCGATCTACGCCTTCCTCTATGTGCTCTCGGTCACCGCCGCCTGCGTGCTGCTGCCTCGCGCGGGCGCCTTGGCCATGGCGGCAGCCGGGAGCCTCCTCTACACGGCCCTCGTGTTCATCCGCACGATCTTTCCGGTGACGGCGTTCTTCGAACCCCCCCATGAGACGACCGCGCTCGAAGTCCTCACCATCTTCCTGAACGCCGGCACATTCCTGGTGGTCGCCATCGTCGCCGGCGGACTCGCCGAGCAGTACCGGACGACGCGCCAGGAACTGGAGCGTCAGCGCCACGACCTTCGTGACCTTCAGGCGTTCAAGGCCGTGATCCTGAACTCCGTGGGCACCGGCCTCATCGGCCTCGATCGCGAGCACCACGTGACGGCGCTGAATCCCGCGGCGGAGGAGATCACCGGGCGGTCGGCGACCGATGTCATCGGGCAGCCGTGGGCAGAGCTCTTCGGCGCGGCCGTGCCCATCGCGGCGATCGAGCACGCCATCGCCGAGCATCCTCGAACTCCGGCACGGCACGAGACAAGCCTGACCCGACAGGACGGCGGTGTCGTGCCCGTCCGGTTCACGTTCTCCACGCTGCGCTCCGGCGACGGTCACCGTCTCGGCATGATCGCCATCTGCGAGGACCTCTCCGAGATCCGCGAGATGGAGGCCCGAATGCGGCAGGCCGATCGCCTGGCCACCGTTGGACGGATGGCCGCCAACATCGCCCACGAGATCCGCAACCCGCTTGCCTCGATGACCGGCGCCATCGAGGCGCTGGCTGGCCCCGTGCCCGGGAGAGACGAGCGTGAGCGTTTGACACAGATCGTGTCGCGCGAGTCGGAACGGCTCAATCGCATCATCAGCAACTTCCTCGAGTACGCCCGACCGGCGCCGTTGACGCTCGAGACCGTGAACGTGGCGGAGATCCTGGACGAAGTGCTCGTGCTCCTCGAGCACCGCGAGCTCCCGCCCAGCCTCAAGATCGTCCGTGAGTTTCCGACGATCGTGACCGCGCGCGTGGACTCGCAACAACTCCGGCAAGCGGTGTGGAATCTCTGCCTGAACGCCGTGGAAGCCATGCCCGATGGCGGTGAGCTACGCGTGAGCGCGGGGCTCGAAGATCATCGGCTCTATCTGGTGATCCGCGACACCGGCGACGGCATCCCCAGCGCCGATCAACCCCACGTCTTCGAGCCCTTCTTCTCGACGAAGCCGGGGGGCAGCGGGCTCGGGCTCTCCCTCGTGCACCGGATCGTACGCGATCACGGGGGGGACGTGAGCCTGCGGGGCGGCGCCAGTGGCGGCACCAGCGCCGTGCTGATCCTGCCGGCGGCGGCCGCCACGGCGGTGACGCGATGACCGCCGCTCGCGTCCTCGTCGTCGACGACGAGCGCAGCATGCGTGATCTCCTGAGCATCACGCTCCGACAGGCCGGCTACGACGTGACGCTCGCCGACGGTGGCGAGAACGCCATCGACGCGCTGAAGAGCGACAGCTTCGACCTGGTGATCACCGACCTGCGCATGCGCAAGCTCGACGGCCTTGCCGTGCTGCGCGGCGCCAAGGAGATCTCGCCGAGCACGGTGGTGGTGGTCGTCACCGCCTTCGCCTCCACCGAGACCGCGGTCGAGGCCATGAAGCTCGGCGCCTACGATTACATCACCAAGCCCTTCAAGCTCGACGAGATGCGCCTGACCATCGAAAAGGCGCTCGAGCGCAAGCGACTCCAGGACGAGAACATCGCGCTCAAGCGCGAGCTCTCCAAAGAGCGCGGGTTCGAGAACTTCGTGGGGCACAGCCGGCGGATGCTCGAGGTGTTCGACACCATTCGCAAGGCGGCGAACGGAACCTCGACGGTGATGGTCACCGGGGAAAGCGGGACGGGAAAGGAGCTCGTCGCCCTGGCTATCCATCACGAGGGCGGCCGGCGGCACGGCCCCTTCGTGTCCGTGAACTGCGGCGCGATCCCGGAAGGACTCATGGAGTCGGAGTTGTTCGGCCACCTCAAGGGCGCCTTCACCGGCGCGGTGGCCAACACCCAGGGATTGTTCGCGTCGGCCGAAGGCGGCACGCTGTTCCTCGACGAGATCACGGAGATCCCGACGACCATCCAGGTAAAGCTCCTGCGGACCATCCAGGAGCGCGAGGTTCGTCGCGTGGGCGACACCCGGGACGTCAAGATCAACGTGCGACTCATCGCCGCGTCCAACCGTGACCTCGGCAAGGCGCTGGCCGACGGGTTGCTCCGCGAGGACCTCTTTTATCGACTCAACGTCATCCCGGTCCACCTGCCGCCCCTTCGGGATCGGCGCGAGGACATTCCCCTCCTCGTCGCTCACTTCATCCAGAAGCTCGCGGGCCAGCTCGGCAAGCGCGTGACGGCGGTGGCGCCCGATGCGCTCGTCGTGCTCGAGCGCTATCACTGGCCCGGCAACATTCGCGAGCTCGAAAACGTCATCGAGCGGGCGATCGTGCTGGGAAGCGGTGAGATCCTCGGCGTCGACGCCCTGCCATCTTCGCTGGCGGCGCCGCGCAGCGTGCGGGAAGTCGCGATCGACCTGCCATCGGCAGGCCTGAATCTCGACGACGTCCTCGATCGGATGGAGCAGCGCTACATCGAGATGGCCCTCGAGCGCACGGGGGGTGTTCAGACCCGCGCCGCCGAGTTGCTGGGCCTCAGCTTCAGGCAATTCCGCTACAAGCTCCAGAAGCATTCCCATCGCACGAATCCACGGCCGACGGCAGCACCACGGCCGGACTGACGGTTTTCGTCAACTCACTGACCGCGGCGGTCACGATGCCCAGGTCGTGAGAGGCCTGCTCGATCCGCTAAGCCTCTGAAATGCCTGCCGGACTCGCTCCCCGCCGGGTGTGGCACCCCGCGTGCACCTCGTGACCGACCGACAGTCGAAGCCATTTCTCAAGGGGGCAGCGATGATTACGTTTTGGAACAAGAAGCGCTGCACGATGGGCGGTCAGCGCGGCTTCACGCTCATCGAATTGATGATCGTCGTCGCGATCATCGGCATCCTGGCCGCCATCGCCGTTCCGCTCTACGCCAATATGCAGGCGCGGGCGCGTATCGCGAAGGCTCAGGCGGACATCCGCGGTATGGCCTCCGCCGTCTCGGCGTGGGGGGCGCACATGGGTACGCTGCCAAGCGTGCTCGATCTGCTCACGGCCATCGCGACCAGCCCGCAGAACATCACGGCCGGGCCGTTCATGGCCGCGATCCCGACGCCGCCCAGTACGGCGTGGGGCTCGGCCTACTTCTACGCTGCCAACGCCAACGGCACCTTCACGATCTCGGCCGCGGGCGACGGCGCCACGGTCTCCGCTCCGTAACGGTCCTGCGCGGAGCGCGGTCGGGGCCGTGAACGCGGTACCCGACGCGCTCCGCGCATGATGGTTCCCCGAATGACTTCTCTCGAAAACGCACCCTCTCGCAGTGAGGCGCTGCCGCGGCCACTCGGCTTCATCGCCAGCCCGGCGACGCCCGGGCTGGCCGGGCGAGCTCTGTCGGTCGCGCTCGCCGCCCGCGTCCCGCTCCTGATCGCCCTGGTCACCTTCGTCGTCTTCTCTCCGGCGCTCTGGAATCACTTCGTGGACTGGGACGACCAGGTGAACTTCCTCACCAACAACGACTACCGTGGGCTCGGCTGGACGCACATCCGGTGGATGTTCACGAGCTTCCTGATGGGGCAGTGGATCCCGCTCACCTGGATGACGCTCGGCCTCGATTACACGCTGTGGGGCATGAGGCCGCTCGGGTACCACCTGACGAACCTGTTCCTGCATGCAGCGAACGCGGCGCTGTGCTTCCTGGTGGCGCGGCGGCTGCTCGCACGCGCCATGCCCAGCCTCTCGGGAGCCACGCTGACCTCGGGTGCCGCGGCGGCCGCGTTGTTCTTCGCGCTCCATCCCCTGCGCGCCGAATCGGTGGCGTGGGTGACCGAGCGCCGCGATCTGCTGTCCGGATTGTTCTTTCTGCTGACGGTCCTGACCTATCTGGCGGCGCGCGACGCCGCGCCCGAGCGCGCCCGCCGCTGGACCGCGCTGTCGATCCTCTGCTACGCGCTGGGCTGCCTGTCCAAGTCGATGGTGGTCACGCTGCCAGTGATCCTGCTGCTCCTCGACGTGTATCCGCTCCGGCGTCTGGAGTTGCGTCAGTGGCGCACCCCGGCCGCGCGTGCGCTCCTCGTCGAGAAGGCGCCCTACATCGGCCTCGCGGTCTTCACCGCCGTGATGGCGGTCTGGGCCCAGCATTCGAATCGCTACCTGACCTCTCTGGAGTCGCTCCCGGTCTTCGAGCGCGGCCCGCTCGCACTCTTCAGCCTGGCGTTCTACGCGAGCAAGACCGTGCTTCCGCTCGGGCTCTCTCCTCTGTACGAGTTGCCGGCGCGGATCCACCCGCTGGAGAGTCAATTCGCGCTCAGCGCCGCCGCCGTGGTCATGGTCACCGTGGGTGTCTGCGTCGTCGCACGGCGGTGGATGGCGCTGCCCGCGGTGTGGGCCGCCTACGTGGTCAGCGTGGCGCCGGTGAGCGGCATCCTGCACAACGGCCATCAGCTCGCCCACGATCGTTACAGTTACCTGAGCTGCCTGCCGCTGGCCCTGCTCTTCGGAGGCGCCATGGCGGCCGCGCTCGTCGCCGTCCGAACCGGCGTGATCCGACCGTCGCTGGCCCGCGTGGCCGTTGCCGTCGGCGTGGCCTGGCTCGTGGGACTGAGCTTGATGACGTGGCACCAGGTGAAGGTCTGGCGTGACAACGACACGCTCTGGCGGTATGCGCTCGACGCCGATCCGGACTGCGCCATCTGCCACAGCAACCTCGGCGTCTCGCTCTACAACCGCCGCATCATCGACCTCGCCCTGGAGCGCTTCGAACGCTCCATCGCGCTACGTCCCGACCGCGTGCGGACCCACGGCAACCTCGGCCTCGCCCTGATGGCCGCCGGGCGCTCGGAGGAGGCCGTGTCGCACTTCGAGCTGCTCCTGGCGAAGTATCCAACGCACAACGAGACGCGGAACAACCTCGCGGTGTCGCTGCTCCAGCTCGGCCGATACGAGCCGGCGATCGTCCAGTTGCACGAGATCCTGCGCCAGGAGCCGGACCACGTCCTGGCCCACACCAATCTCGGCTCAGCATTCCTCGATCTCCATCGACCTGGAGATGCCGCGGTCGAGCTCGAGCGGGCCGCGGTCATCAAGCCGGACCTTCCGCAACCGCGCGTCGGTCTCATCAAGACCTATCTGGCGCTAGGTCGCATGGACGCAGCCCGGTCACAGCTCGAGATCCTGCGCGGGATCGACGCGGTCGCCGCGGTGCACATCAGCCCGCTGTTCATCACGGAATGGTAGGGTCGAGAGGCCATGCTCGTTCTCGTCGGCGTCTTCGGGCTCGCGATCGGCAGCTTCCTCAACGTCGTCATCGCCCGCCTGCCCGAACACCGTAGCCTCTGGCGGCCAGGCTCGGCGTGCCCGATGTGCGGCGCGGCCATCGCCTGGCACGACAACATCCCGGTCTTGTCCTATGTCGCGCTGCGTGGGCACTGCCGTGCCTGCAGTGCAGTGATCCCGTGGCGCTATCCCGTGGTCGAAGCCGCGACCGCCCTCCTCTTCGTCGCTGCATTCGAACGCTTCGGGGCGACGGCGAACTTCGTCGTGGCCGCGGTGCTTCTGGCCGCGCTGGTCGCGATCACGGCCATCGACGTCCGGCTTCAGATCATTCCGGACGCGATCACGTTGCCCGGCATCGTCGTCGGGTTCATTGCCAATCTGGCGACATCGCGTGTCTCCTGGGTCGATTCGGCGATTGGAATCGTCGTCGGGGGAGGGATCTTTTGGGCCATCCTGGAAGGCAGTCTCCTGCTCACGGGTCGAGAAGGAATGGGCGGTGGGGACGTCAAGCTCGGTGCCATGCTCGGCGCATTTCTTGGCTGGAAAGTCGCGCTCTTGTCGATCTTTTTGGCCGTGCTGCTCGGCGGCATTGTTGCGCTCGTGCTGCTCGGCTCCAGGACGACGGGACGCAAGGATCCCATCCCGTTTGGTCCCTTCCTTGCAGCCGGTGGAGCTGCCGGCCTCTTCTGCGGCGAAAGGCTCGTGACTTGGTACATGAGCGCATTCGCAGGTTAGGGGTACGAGGCGTCGGCCTCGCCGAGTTGATCGTCGTCATGGCGATCCTCGGCCTGCTGGCCGCGATCGGCGTGCCTTACCTCGTCAGCTACTGGCAGGCGTCGACCTTGACGGCCGGGGCCCAGGAGCTCCAGACCATTCTGAACGGCGCACGACAGCTCGCGATCCGGAATAACACGTCGGTCTGCGTGAAGCGCAACACGACCAGCGTGCAATACATCAGCAACGGATGTGGCGGAACCGTCTGGACCGGCGCGGGCAGCGATAACGCCGGCTGGATTCCGCTCGTCAATGGCATCACGATCACGGCGGGCCCGGCGCCCGACGTCATCTTTACGTACCTCGGTGCCGCCGCCCCTGGTGGGACGTACACCGTCAAAGCTCCCAGCAACGCACAGACAGTGACGGTCACCGTGGCCGGCTCCGGGAGAGTGACGATCCCTTGACGCTCGACGCCCGCGGGCTGACGCTCGCCGAAGTCGTCGCCGCGGCCATGATCGTCGGGATTGGGCTCGCCGGTTTGATGATCGTGGTCCCGATCGGGAGCTTCGGGCTTGCCGAAGGCAATCAGCTCACGACCGCTACGTTCCTGGCCGAAGAGCGGCTCGAACACGTCAGGAACGCACTGTGGACGTCGAGCCCCGACAACGACTGTGTGGGCATCGGGCCGATGGCCGCGCCGACGGTGCCGGCCACCAAGAATTGCACGAACGGAGCTCTCACGCTGGCCGCGGGTGACGTCACCTTCGGTGACGAGCCCAGCGTGGCGGCGCCGTACACGAGCTACGCCCGGACCGTGCGCATCCAGGACTGCGCCTCGACACCGTGCACGGGCATCGCAACCGCCGGAATGCGGCAGGTCACGGTCACGATCAGCTACCGTCCCCTCACCGCCGCTGGCGTTGCGGCCAGCGACAAGTCCGTGACGCTCACGATGCTGGTGGCCCAGCGATGACGGACCGCCGGAAGGATCCGCTCGGCCTCGAACGGTCGTGATGATTTTCAAAGTCCGCAGTGTGGTGGGCACGCACGACGTGAACTGGAGCGCCGAGGCGTGCCTAAAACGTTGGTGCCCGTGAGGTGGACTCCTATACTGGTGAACGAGTGAAAATCGATGTTTAACATTCCATTTTTCCGGCGGACCTCGGACACGTTTGGCCTGGATATCGGTTCCAGCGCCGTGAAGGTCGTGCAACTTCACGGCTCCTCGTTGATCGGGCTCGGCGTGGCGTCACTGCCTCCCGATGCGATCGCGGAAGGCACGATCAAAGATCCCCCGAGCGTCGTCGAGGCCATCAAGGACGCCGTCGGCCGAGCGGCCGTCGGGTCCAAGGAAGCGGCCATCGGTGTGTCGGGGCGCGAGTTGATCATCAAGAAGGTCCAGATTCCTGAAGTGCCGGTCAAGGAGCTGCGAGACGCGGTGCAGCTCGAAGCCGAGCACCACATTCCGTTCGCGATCGACGAGGTCTTCCTCGACTATCACGTCGTGGGTCGCCACGACGGCGCCATGGATCTGATCCTGGTCGCCGTGAAGAAGTCCAAGGTCGTCGAGTACGTGGGCGTGGTCGAAGAGGCGGGTCTCAACGCCGTGGTCGTGGACGTCGACGGCTTCGCGCTCGGCAACCAGTTCGAGCTCAACCAGCAAAACGAGCGCGGCGAGGCGGTGGCGCTCATCGATATCGGCGCCTCCATCATGAAGACGAACGTACTCCGGGGTGGAACGCCGATCTTCGCGCGCGACATTCCCTTCGGCGGCAACAACTATACGAACGCGATCGCCCAGCACCTGAAGATTCCGTTCGATCAGGCCGAGAGCGCCAAGCTCGGACGAGACGTCGGCGTGAGCTGGGAATCGCTGGTGCCGGCCCTCGAATCGGTGTCGCGCGAGCTGTCCCTCGAGGTCCAGCGCACGTTCGACTACTTCGCCTCCACGGCCGACTCCGAGCGCATCGGCAAGATCGTCCTGGCCGGCGGGTGTGCCCAGCTGCCTGGATTGACGGACTACCTCTCCTCGACGTGGGGCATCCCGGTCGAGCTCGCCCAGCCGTTTGCTCGGATCGATGTCGGCGGCGGCCACTCGGAGGTCGTCGGGGCGGCCGGGCCGTCGCTCGCGGTCGCGGTGGGCCTGGCCCTCCGCCAGCCTGGAGACAAGAACGAATGATCAGGGTCAACCTGTCGCCGGCGGGACGAGCGCGGCCAGCCTTTCAGTTCAAGCTGCCGAGCTTCAATGTCGGCCTCCTCTTCCTCGTCGTGTATCTCGCCGCGCTGGGCGGGGTCGCCACGTACTGGTGGCAACTGGAGAGCGACGAGAGCCGGCTCACCCGCGAGATCGACGTCATGAACCGCGAGTTGACCACGCTGCGCGTCGTGACCGGTCAGGGCCCGCAGATCAAGGCCCAGGCAGCCGAACTTCGACAGCGCGTCCAGGTCATCGCCGAGCTGACGAAGACCCAGGGCCGGCCGCTGCGGTTCCTGGACGCCTTCGCCGACAACATTCCGAAGGACCTCTGGATCACGGGCATCGAGGAAAAAGGCGCTGTCCTCCTCTTCAGGGGCACGGCGTTCTCCACGACCGCGGTGTCGGACTTCATGCAGAACCTCCGGGCATCCGGACGGTTCAAGGAAGTGGACATCGTCGTGGCACGCCAGGAGATCACCAAGACACCGCGCTTCGTGACCTTCGAGGTCACGTGCCGGTTCGAGAGCTGATATGGCCCTCCCCGCGTTCTTCGACCCGATCGTCAACGCGCCGCGCTGGCAGAAGTTCGCCCTCGGCATCTTCGGACTGGTCATCCTCGGGGCCGGTAGCTACTTCTTGGTGCTCTCGCCGCTCGAGATCAAGGTCAACGCGCTCCGGGCGCAGCGGTCCACCGTTCACCGCGAGCTCCTGGAAGCCCGGGCGGCCGCGGCCGACCTCGCCCGCGTCCGGCTCGAGATCGCCGCACTGCAGGCCCGACTCGACACGATGAAGGAACGCCTGCCCGGCGAGAAGGACCTCCCACCGTTGTTCCGGACTGTCACCGATGCCGCCTACCAGTCCGGGCTGCAGGTGTCGCTGTTCCAGCCGAAGGAAGGACGCATCCACGATTACTACGTCGAGATTCCCATCACCCTGGCGGCCGAGGGCGGGTACCACCAGCTCGGTGAGTTCTTCGAGCGAGTCGCCGGTTTCCCCCGCGTGGTCACGGTGCAGGAGATGAAGATGGCGGGGATCTCCAAGAGCCGGAATCCGCTGAAGGCCGACCTCGTGCTCGCGACGTACCAGTACCGACCCGTGGGCTCGCCGCCGGCGCCGAAGCCCGGACAGCCTGGAGCCCAGAAGTGAAGGCCGTCCCGGCGCTCGTCGTGGTCGGGCTCGCGACGAGCCTGACCGCGTGCAGCGGCGGCAGTGCGTCGCAGGCACCATCGGCCTCGGCGCCGACCGCACCGATGCCCGCCGCACCAACGGCGTCTCAGCCGGTGGCGAGCGCGACGGCGTCGGAGCCTCAGGCGCCCCCGCCGGTGAAGTACCAGGCCAAGGGCCGGCGTGATCCCTTCGAGAACCTGGAAGTGCGCGAGGGCGCGAGCGGTCCCACCCTCGCCTCCGCCAAGCTCACCGGCATCGTGCAGGGCTCTCGGGGCCCCCTCGCGCTCGTGGAGACCTCGGATGGCCTCGGTTACATCCTGAAGCCCGGCGATACGCTCGGGGACGGTCGGCTGCTCGAGATCGGTTCGGACTCGGTCGTGTTTCGCATCGCCGTTCGCACGGGCTCCACTACGGACCGCGTGGTCCTCAAACTTCCGGGTGACTGAATGATCACACAGCGACGCAGTGGGCAGTGGGTGACGGCAGGGTTACTCGCGCTCCTGATCGCGCTTCCGGCGCGGACCCCGGCCGAGGAGCCGAAGCTGGCCTCAGCGACTGAGCTCAAAGAGGTCGCCGTCGAACATCAGCCCGACGCGACGATCGTGCACATCACGACGTCCGGCGCCGCCAAGTATCACGCCGAGTTCATGGATTCTCCGAGCCGGCTCGTCGTCGATCTCGAAGACACCGTGTATGCGTGGCGCAAGGCGCCCCTGCCCGTCACCGAGGCGCCGGTGAAACAGATCCGCGGCGCGCAGTACCGGAAGGGGATCGCCCGCCTCGTCATCGAGTTCACCCGCAAGGTCGGGTACGCGATCCGTGAGGACGAGGACGGTCTGACGATCGTGGTCCCGCGGGTGGTCGCCGACGCCTCCACGGCTCCCAAGCCGCTGCCCTTGAAGAGTCCCGTGGTGGCCGAAGCGCCGGCCGAGCCCAAGGACGCGCCGTCGGCTGCGCCAGCGGAGATCAAGCCGATGCCGGTGCTCCCGGCGCCGGTGAAGCCCGCGCCGATCCCGAGGCCTGCCGCGAGGGTGGTGGCCCAGGCGCCAGCTCAGGCGCAGGCCCCGGCTCCGGCGCCCACGCCGGTCGTTCCGCCGCCGGCGGCCACGGGCGGCCCGCATCTCATCTCGCTCGACTTCAAGGACGCCGACGTCATCAACCTGCTCCGCATTCTTGCCGCCGAGAGCGGCCGCAACATCGTCATCGGCGACGACGTGAAGGGCAAGATGTCGATCGCGCTCCGCAACGTGCCCTGGGAGCTCGCGCTCGATACCATTCTGAGCGCGCGGGGTCTCGAGAAGGTCGAGCGCGGCGGCGTGATGCGCATCGTCTCCACCGAGCAGCTGACCAAGGAGCGCGAGGCGCGGGCCCGCGTGGAAGAAGCGAAGCTGAAGGGCGAGGCGGAAGTGCGGGCGAAGCTGGCCGAGGCCCAGGTCAAAGAGGCCGAAGCGGTCCAGCGCAAGCTCGCCGCGGAGGCCGCCCAGCGGGAGCAGGAGGCGAAGGGTCCCCTGCGCGAGGAAACGATCCGCATGCAGTACGCGGACCCCGAGGAAGTCGCCAAGACGCTGCAGGGCATCCTGGGCATCCCCGCCGAAGGCGCCAAGGTTGCCGGCCCCGGATTCCTCGGTCTTCCGCCCAACCCTGACATGGGCATCGGCTACCAGGGCGCGCCTCCAGCCGGGACCCAGGTGCCGATCACGCCCGTGTCGGTCTCCCAGGACGTGTTGAACAAGGGCTTGACCATCCGCGCTCACAAGCCGACGAACACCCTGTTCCTCCGCCTGTACGAGGCCGACCTCGAGCGCGTGAAGAAGCTCATCCGCGAGGCGCTCGACATCCCGCTGCCACAGGTCAAGATCGAAGCGCGCATGGAGATCCTCGACCGCAGCGCGCTCGAGCAGATCGGTATCCAGTGGGGCGGCCTGTGGGCCGGGGTTTCGGGAACCACGACGCTGGTGGGCCAGGGACTTCAGACGACGACGGGTCCGGGCGGCCAGACGATACCGATCCAGCCTGGATTCCAGCAGGGAACGGCTAACGTGATCGGCCTCGCGCCGGCCAATCTCGGCCGCGGCTTCGGCCCAGTCACCGGCCCCGGCTTCGGCATTCTGGCGGACCCCCCGGGTGGCGTCGCAACCGGCGGTTTCCCGATCAGCTTCCAGACGGGCCTGCCGAGCGGCGCCAACCTCGTCAACCTGCCGATCAGCGCGTTGCCGAACGCCGGCCCGCTGCCGGCGGCCGGCCTCGCCTTCGGCATCGTCGGGCGGACGTTCAACATCAACCTCGCGCTGCAGGCGCTCGCCACGCAGGGCAAGACGCGAACCCTGGCCCGGCCCGAGATCGTCACCGTGGAGAACAACAAGGCGACGATGTCGCTCGGTGAAGAAATCCCCTACGCGACGATCAGCTCGGCCGGTACCCAGATCCAGTTCAAGGAAGCCTTGCTGAAGCTCGAGGTCACACCCACGGTCATCCGTGAAGACGACGTGATTCGCATCAAGCTCATCGTCGTCGTCGAGAACAACTCACGCGGTGACGTGGTCAACCTCGGCAACGCCGGCTCCCCACCCGCGATCAACCGCCGCAAGGCGGAGACCCAGGTCCTGATTCGCGAGGGTGATCGCCTGATCATCGGCGGCGTGACGACCAGCGTGAACCAGAACACGGTGCGCAAGATCCCGCTGTTCGGCGACATCCCGATCCTGGGTTACCTGTTCAAGCAGAACGAGAATTTCGAGCAGGGCCGGGAGCTGGTCGTCTTCCTGACGCCGTCCGTATTGAAGTCGACCACGACCGCGGCGATGTCGGGTGCGGCGACCCCCGCGCCCGCTCCCGCACCTCGGTAAGCTGCTGGCCGGTCCCGCCCTGGGGGCCGGCACCAGCCGCGCGCCGCGTGGTACTCTCAACGGCACGCGACGAGGGCTTCTTCGATGGCTGAGATCTTCCGTTTCCTGACCGCTGGCGAGTCCCATGGCGAAGCACTGACCGCCGTCATCGACGGCGTTCCCGCGGGGCTCCCCTTGACCGAAGCTGATATCGACGTCGATCTGGCGCGCCGCCAGCGCGGCTACGGCCGTGGTGGACGGATGAAGATCGAGCGCGACCGCGTTCACATCGTGTCCGGCCTCCGCTGGGGCCAGACACTGGGCAGCCCGCTCACGCTACAGATCGCGAATCGAGACTGGGAGAACTGGAAAGCCACGATGTCGGTCGGACCTCCCGAGGCGGGCGCCGCGCACAAGGAAGTGACGCGCCCGCGCCCCGGGCACGCAGACCTCGCGGGCGCGATGAAGTACGGCCACCGCGACATCCGCAACGTGCTCGAGCGCTCCAGCGCTCGCGAGACGACCGCGCGGGTCGCGGTGGCGGGCGTGGCCAAGCGCCTGCTGGCGGAATTCGGGATCACGATCCTCAGTCACGTCACCGAGATCGGCGGCGTCCGAACGTCCCTCGACTTCGAGATGCCGTGGGACGAGGTCAAGCAGTGCGCGGAGGCCTCGGAGGTCCGCTGCGCTCATGCGGAGACCGAGGCGGCCATCATCGCGGCCATCGACGACGCGAAGACCAAGGGCGACACGCTGGGTGGCGTCTTCGAGGTCGTCGCCCTCGGCTGTCCGGTCGGGCTCGGCTCCTACGTGCAGTGGGATCGGCGTCTCGACGGCCGCCTCGCCCAGGCCTTCTCCGCCATTCAGGCCATCAAGGGCGTCGAGCTGGGCCTCGGCTTCGAGGCAGCGCGGCGCCCTGGCTCCGCCGTCCACGACGAGATCCTCTTCGACGCCGACAGTGGCTTTCGGCGCTCGAGCAACAACGCCGGAGGCCTCGAGGGTGGGGTGACCAACGGCCAGCCCGTGATCGTGCGTGCCGCCATGAAGCCGCTCTCGACGCTGCGGACGCCCCTCAAATCGGTCGATCTCGCGACCAAGGAAGCCGTCGAGGCCGTCGTCGAGCGCAGTGACGTCTGCGCGGTGCCGGCGGCCGGCATCGTGGGCGAGGCGATGATGGCGATCGTCCTGGCCAACGCGTTCCTCGAGAAATTCGGTGGCGACAGCATCGACGAGATCCGCCGCAACCACACCGCCTACCTCGAAAGCCTGAAGCGATGGTAGTGCGAGGTGAGCCGCGCCCGGGCGGCGAGCCGAGCGGTGAAATCGGCTCGACAATCGTGCGAGGTGAGCCGCGCCCGGGCGGCGAGCCGAGCGGTGAAATCGGCTCGACAATCGTGCGAGGTGAGCCGCGCTCGGGCGGCGAGCCGAGCGGTGAAATCGGCTCGACAATCGTGCGAGGTGAGCCGCGCTCGGGCGGCGAGCCGAGCGGTGAAATGCTCGGATCAATGACCCGATGAACATCGACGTCCAGCTGGGCTCCCGATCCTACGCGATCGTCGTGGAGCGCGGGGCGCTCGCCAGCGTCGGCGCCCGGTTGAAATCGCTCGGCGTCGGCTCGCGAGCGGCGCTCGTGAGCGCGGCTGGCATCCTCAGCGCGCACGGCAAGACCGTCACCGAGAGCCTCGAGAAGGCCGGGTTCACGGTCACGACCCTGGAGGTTCCCGACGGCGAGGCGGCCAAGACGCTCGGCGTGGCCGAGCGCTGCTGGAATGCGCTGCTCGAGGCCGGCCTCGACCGCACGTCGACGGTGCTGGCGCTCGGCGGGGGCGCCGTCGGTGACGTGGCCGGCTTCGTCGCCGCCACGTACATGCGTGGCGTCAACTTCGTCCAGCTCCCCACCACCGTGCTGGCGCAGGTCGACGCCTCCATCGGCGGCAAGACGGCGATCGATCATCCGCGCGCCAAGAACCTGATCGGCGCGTTCCACCAGCCACGGCTGGTGCTGAGTGACCCCGCCACCCTGTTGACGCTGCCCCCGCGCGAGTTCAAATCGGGGCTGGCGGAGATCGTCAAGCACGGCATCGTGCTCGACGCGGCCTACTTCGACGACGTGGCGGCCAGCGCCCGGGCGCTCCTGGACCGCGATCCGGCGACGCTCGAGCGAATCATCGGGGGCTCGTGCCGGCTCAAGGCCAGGGTCATCGAGCGGGACGAGCAGGAGGCCGACCTGCGCGCCGTGCTCAACTACGGACACACGATCGGTCACGCGCTGGAGGCGGCCAGCGGTTACGAGCGCTGGACGCACGGTGAGGCTGTCTCGCTCGGCATGGTCGCCGAGGCCCGCCTGGCTCGGCAGCTTCGCCTCGCCGATGCGTCGACCGTCGAGCGTCAGGAGCGGCTGCTCACGGCGGTCGGTCTGCCCACCCGCGCCGAAGGCATCGACGTCGACGGCGTGCTGACCGCGATGCGACGGGACAAGAAGTCGCGCGATGGGCGCGTGCCGTTCGTGCTGGCGCCCACGATCGGCGCCTTCAAGGTCGTCTACGACGTTCCGCCGGCCGACGTTCGGGCGGCGCTGGCCTCACTCGCAGGGTAGCGCGTTGACAAGCGAAACGAGCGCCCCGTATAACGGTTCTGCGATGACGGTGGACGATCCCGCGATCACCGGCGCCATCCGTCGGCACGAAGAGCGGCTCCAGCGGGATCCGGAGTCGCTCGCCTTCGCCCAGCTCGCCGATCTCTACCGGAAGTCGGGCCGTGCCCGTGACGCCATCGCGCTCTGCCGGCGCGGCCTCGACCGCTATCCCCACTACACGACGGCCCGACTGATCCTGGCCAAGACGCTGCTCGGTGAGGGCGACCACGACGCCGCGCTCGCCGAGCTCACCTCCATCCTCGGGGAGAGCCCGAAGGAGGCGCAGGCCCATCGCCTCAGCGCCGAGATCCATCGGCTGCGCGGTGACCTGGACGCGGCGGCGCACCACCTGGACGCGGCGGCGCGGCTCGATCCGACCGACCGAGAGTCACGGGCGCTACTCGGGCTCTTGCGGGCCGCGCCGCACGACGGCGAGATCAGCGGCCTCGCCCGTGTGCTCGCCGACGACACGTTCGTGACGACCGCGTTCGGCGCCCTGTGCCTCGACCAGGGCCTCACCGAGGAGGCCCTCAACATCTTCATTCGGATCCTGCGCAAGGAGCCGAACAACGCCGACGCACGCGCGGGACTGGAAGGCGCCCTGCGCGCGCGCCTGAAACGGAGGGGTTAGCGCGCGATGCAGGTGTCGACCGCCGAGTTCCGGAAGGGGCTGCGCATCGTCTTCGACGGCGAGCCGTATACGATCGTCGATTTCCAGCACGTCAAGCCTGGCAAGGGCGGCGCGTTCGTCCGCACGAAGCTCAAGCACATGCGCCAGGGCCGGGTCATCGACAACACGTTCCGATCGGGCGAGAAGGTGGAGCTGGTCGACTTCGAGGACAAGCACATGCAGTTCCTCTACAAGGACGACCGCTTCCACTTCATGGACATGGAGACCTACGATCAGGTGTCGCTGTCGGAGGACGAGGTCGGCGACGCGGCCCTCTACCTCAAGGACAACACCGAGGTCGAGGTGCTCTACATCGACGGCTCGCCCGTGAGCCTCGAGCTCCCCAACTTCATCGAGCTGGCCGTGGCCCGAACCGATCCCGGCGTGCGTGGCGACACGGCGCAGGGCGGCACGAAGCCCGCCACGCTGGAAACGGGCGCAGTCGTCCAGGTCCCGCTCTTCCTCAACGAAGGCGACATCGTCAAGGTCGACACGCGCACCGGTGAGTACCTCGGACGCGTGGCGACGGCCGGTTAGCGATGCGCGTCAGCCGCCGGCCCGATTCGCAGGCCGCCACCGAGCTCGCCCGCCAGCTCGGCGCGCTCATGCGGGAGATGGACCTGGCCGAGATCGAGGTCAGCCTGGGCACCCTCAAGGTCCGCCTGCAGCGTCCCGGCGCCGCACCAGCGGCGTACCCGGTTCCGATGGCGCCGGCGCCCACGCCGGCCGCGGGGCCGGTCGTCGACGTCGTCACCAGCGCCACGCTGGTCACCGTCGAGGCGCCGATGGTCGGAACGTTCTATCGCTCCTCGTCGCCGACGGCCGAGCCGTACGTGCGCGACGGTGACGTCGTCAAGCAGGGCCAGGTCCTCTGCATCATCGAAGCGATGAAGCTCATGAACGAGATCGAATCGAAGGCCGCCGGCCGCATCGAGAAGATCCTCGTGGAGAACGGGCAGCCCGTGGAATATGGGCAGCCGCTGTTCCTGATCGAGCCCGCGGGGTAAGCCACCGTGCGGGTGGCTCGAGCCGGCTGGCTGATGATCGCGTCGGTCCCGCTCGTGGCCGGCGTGTTGCTCCTGGGCTGGCGTTCCCAGCCGACCGTTCCCGCCGATGAGCGCGCCTACGTCGCCACCACCGTCGCCGTCAGCGGCGGAGAGCGGGCCGCCGCGCTCCAGCTCTATGCCGCCGGGCAGTTCCCCGGCGCCTGCGAGCGCTTCAGCCGCGCGGCTGCCGACAATCCGAAGAGCCCGGTGTGGCGTCAGGACGTCGCGCGCTGTTTCGAAGCGTGGGGACGCGACGTGCTGAGGCAGAATCGGCCCGAGGAGGCGCTGCTGCTCTTTCGCCAGGGCCTGAAGGCGCTGCCCGACGATCCCGCGCTCCTCAAGGCCGCGGGCATCGCCGCGATCCACGGAGGGCGTCCGAGCGAGGCCCTCGAACCGCTCGAACGCGCCACGGCCACCGAGGACGACGTCGAGGTGCGGCTGCTCCTGGCCCGCCTCTACGACCAGCGCGATCAGACCGACCTCGCGCTGGCTCACCTCACGGCGCTCCTCGCTCGTGAGCCCGGGCACGCGGCAGCGCGACGCCTGCTCGAAAAGATCGAGCGCGAGCGTCGCGTCGAAGCGGCGTTCTCGCGGGAGACGACGGCGCACTTCGTCGTCAAGCACCGAGCGGCCGGCGGCGAAGCGGTTCGGCCCGTCGTCCAGGCGCTCGAACGAGCATGGGAACGGGTCGGCGATCAGCTCGACTACCACCCGACCGAGCGCGTGACCATCGTCCTCTATGAAGGCGTCCAGTTCCACGACGTGACGCGGGTCCATGGGTGGGTGACGGGCCTGTACGACGGAAAGATCCGCCTGCCCCTCGGCAGCGGCCTGCCGTCCGGTGCCGCGCTCGATCAGCTGGTCGTTCACGAGTACGCCCACGCTGCCATCCACGAGCTGTCGCGTGGTCGGACTCCGCGCTGGCTTCAGGAGGGACTGGCCCAGTATCTGGAGGGTGTCCGTGTCGATCCGCTCCTGCGCGGACCGGGTGGACTCACGCTCGGCGGCCTCGAAGCCCTCATCGGCGACCCTGACCCCGCCCGCGCGCGCGTCGGGTACGACATCGCCCTCTGGGTCACCGAAGATCTGGTGACCCGCGGTGGGCTCGCCTCCGTGCGCACCGTGCTGATGCGCCTCGGCAACGGTGACTCGATCGCGGCCGCGATGACCCAGGTGTACGGCATGCGCCTGGCCGAGCTCGAGTCCCAGTGGCGCAACCTCCTCGGCGGGTAGTGCGACATCACGCGCCCACGATGCCAGCGGCTTCGAATATCGAGCATCACAAGGCGCGAGGGTGGAGGCGACCGGAGCGTACGAGGTTGTACGTGAGGATCGCCGACGACCGAGAACGAAGTGAGGCGAAGATAGTCGGAGCCGCCCGTGTTTCATAAGATCCTGATCGCCAACCGGGGCGAGATCGCCCTCCGCATCATCCGCACGTGCCGTGAGCTGGGCGTGCGCACGGTCATCGCCCATTCGACCGCCGACGCCCGCTCGCTGCCCGTGCGGCTGGCCGACGAGTCGATCTGCGTCGGGCCGAACGACGCGCGCTCGAGCTATCTCAACATCCCGTCGATCATCTCGGCGGCGGCCGTGACCGACAGCGAGGCGATCCATCCCGGCTACGGCTTTCTCGCCGAGAACCCCGCCTTCGCCGACATCTGCCGGGCGTGCGGGATCACCTTCATCGGGCCCTCGGCGGAGTCGATCCGGTTGATGGGCGATAAGGCCCAGGCACGCGAGTTCGCCAAGGCGGCCGGAGTGCCGGTCGTTCCCGGCAGCGAGCGGCCGCTCCAGGACGTGACCGAAGCGGTCGAGGTCGCCGACCGCGTCGGCTATCCCGTCATTTTCAAGGCCGCCGCCGGTGGCGGCGGGCGCGGTATGCGGATCGTCCGCGAGCGCGAGAGCGCCGCGCAGGCCTTCGCCGCCTGCGAGTCCGAGGCCGCGGCTGCCTTCGGATCGTCGGAGGTCTACTGCGAGAAGTACGTCGAGGAGGCGCGCCACGTCGAGGTGCAGGTCCTGGGCGACACCCACGGCATCCGGGTTCACCTCGGCGAGCGTGACTGCAGCGTCCAGCGGCGGCACCAGAAGCTCATCGAGGAGTCGCCCGCGCCGGCCCTCAAGCGGGAGACGCGCAACGGCCTGCACCGGGCGGCGCTGCTCGCCGCCACCGCGGTCAACTACGTGAACGCGGGCACCGTCGAGTTCCTCGTCGACGGCGGCGGCAACTTCTACTTCATCGAGATGAACACACGCATCCAGGTCGAGCACCCGGTGACCGAGATGGTGACCGGGCTCGACCTCATCCGTGAGCAGATCCGCATCGCCGCTGGCGAGCCCCTGGGCTACCGGCAGGACGCCATCCGCCTCGACGGCCACGCGTTCGAGTGCCGGGTCAACGCCGAGGATCCCGAGACCTTCGCGCCGAGCGTCGGCCGTGTGACCGCCTGGATCGCGCCCGGCGGCTACAACGTCCGCGTCGACAGCCACATGATGGCGCCCTACGACGTCCCGCCCTTCTACGACTCGCTGCTGGCCAAGGTGATCGTCTACGGCCAGGACCGCGCCGAGGCGCTCGATCGGATGCGGCGCGCGCTGTTCGAGACGACGGTGGAGGGCGTCAAGACGTCCATTCCCTACCTGCTCAAGGTCCTGAGCGATCCCGCGTTCGTGGAGGGCCGCTTCACCAGCGTCGACGGCCGCCGCCTGCACCCGTGAAGGATCCGCGCCTCTACGTGATCCTCGACCGTGCCGCGGCGCGCGGGCGCGATCTCCTGACGATTCTGGACGCGACGCTGGCCGGAGGCTGTCGCCTCGTTCAGCTCCGCGAGAAGGAGTGGCCATCGGGACGCCTCCTGCCGATGGCCGAACGGCTGCGCGACCGCTGTCGCGCGGCGGGCGCGACGTTCATCGTCAACGACCGGCTCGACCTCGCGCTCGCCCTCGGTGCCGACGGCGTCCATCTGGGCCAGGACGATCTGCCCCCCGCGGCCGCGCGGCCGTTGCTCCGACCCGGGATGATCCTCGGCCTGTCCACGCACAGCCTCGAGCAGGCGCGGGCCGCCCAGGCCGCGGGCGCCGATTACGTTGCCGTCGGCTCGATGTTTCCCACCGGCACCAAACCCGACTTCCAGCTCGTCGGCCCCGAACTCATCGGGAAACTTCGCGGCGAGATCAGTGTTCCCCTGATAGGGATCGGGGGCATCACGCACGACAATGTCGCCCAGGTCATCCACGCGGGCGCCGACGGCGTGGCCGTCATCTCGGCGGTGTGCGCGGCGCCCGATCCGGAAGCGGCCACGCGCCGATTTCTCGGGGCGATCGAGAGCGCGCGTAACTTGACCACCACCCAACGTCGGTCGCTATAATGACGCGGCACAAACGTCGTGGCGTCCACAGCTCGACCGACTCCGCTGAGGAGGGGCTGCCGATGAGGAATTCCATCACTCGCTCGGTCGTTGGTGTCCTCGTCGTTCTCGCGCTCGCCGCGGTGCCGGCCGGCGCGCCCATTGCCCAGGGCAAAGGGACGATCAAGATCGCGTCTCAGAGCCCGCTCAGCGGCGGCCAGGCCGCGCTCGGCGAAGGCATCAAACTCGGCGCCCAGCTCGCCGTCGAGAAGTTCAAGGGCCCGCTCGAGAAGATGGGTTTCAAGGTCGAGTTCGTGCCGTACGACGACCAGGCCAAGCCCGACGTCGGCGTCTCCAACAGCAAGAACATCATCGCCGACAAGGACATTCTCGCGATCATCGGGCATCTGAACTCGGGCGTGGCCATCCCGTCGTCCGAGGTCTACAAAGAAGTCAGCCTGGCCATGATCTCGCCGGCCAACACCAATCCCACCGTGACCGACCGCAAGTACACCAACATCAACCGCGTGTGCGGACGGGACGACGTCCAGGGCGTGGTCGGCTCGGAGTTCGCGAAGAGCCTCAACGCGAAGACCGTCTACGTGATCCATGACAAGACGCCGTACGGCCAGGGTGTCGCCGAGTTCTTCCGCGACGACGCCAAGAAGAAGGGCCTCAACGTGCTCGGCTTCGAGGGCACCGAGGAGAAGTCGAACTTCGACCCGATCATCACCCCCGTCCGGGCGCGCAATCCCGACCTCATCTACTTCGGCGGGATCTACGATCAGGGCGCGCCGTTCTTCAAGCAGGCGCGCGAGAAGGGCGTGAAGTCGAAGTTCATGGGGCCGGACGGCATGGATTCGTCCGACCTGGCCAAGATCGCGGGCAAGAACGTCGTCGGGATGTACTACACGTCGGCGGCGGGCCCGGCCTCGGCGCTGCCCAAGGCGAAGCAGTTCGTGGAAGACTTCAAGAAGAAGTTCGGCAAGAACCCCGAGCCCTACGCTGCCGAGGCCTACGATGCCGCGACGGTCGCCCTCAAGGCCATCGAAGCGGCGGCCAAGGGCGGCAAGGCGCCCAGCCGTGAGGACGTGGCGGTCGCCGTTCGCAAGGTGAAGCTGTCCGGCATCACCGGCGATATCGAGTTCGACGCCAAGGGCGATCGGAAGAAGGCGCTGTACTTCGTGCTCCAGGTCGACAGCGACGATCCGCAGAAGTGGGGCGACAACAAGATCGTGAAGCAGCTCGCGATCGCGCCCCCCAGCGCCTCGAAGAACTAGCGCCGGGCCACTGTCGGAGCGGGCCGGTCCGGCCGGCCCGCTCCGCATCCCCCGCCCTCGCGCATGGACCTCCCGCTCCTCCTCGGCATCCTGCCCCAGGTCCTGCTCGACGGACTCATCCTCGGTTTCATGTACGCCCTCATCGCGCTCGGCTACACGATGGTCTACGGCGTCCTCGAGTTCATCAATTTCGCGCACTCGGAGATCTTCATCGTGGGCGCCTTCGTCGGCGTCGAGATCATGCTCGGGCTCAAGGGCGCCGGGATGCTCGACCGCCTGCCCTGGCCGCTCGTCCTGGTGCTGGTCCTCCTCGCGGGCATGGCGGCCAGCGGGCTGCTCGCGGTGACCGTGGAACGCGTCGCCTATCGCCCGCTCCGTCACGCGCCGCGCCTGATCCCGCTGATCTCGGCCATCGGGATCTCGTTCTTCCTGCAGGACGCGATCCGCCTCTTCGAGTCGCTCTGGCGCAACGCCTTCAATCTCGTCTACCCGACGATGGACGTGCTCAACGTGCGCTTCGAGCTGACCCAGACCATCGACGTCTCGGTGAAGTCGCTGGTGGTGATCGTGGCGGCGCTGGCCATGCTCGGCGTGCTGCACGTGCTGGTGAATCGGACCAAGATCGGCACGGCCATCCGCGCGGTCGCCGAGGATCAGGCGGCCGCGAGTCTCATGGGGATCAACGTGAACCGGATCATCTCGCTGACCTTCCTCATCGGCGGGGCCATGGGCGGCGCGGCCGGCGTCTTGTTCGGCGTTCAGTACGGGCTCATCAATCCCTATACCGGATTCATCCCGGGGCTGAAGGCGTTCACGGCCGCCGTGCTCGGCGGCATCGGCAACATTCCCGGCGCCATGCTCGGCGGACTCGTGCTCGGGCTGCTCGAGGCGCTGGCCGCCTCGTATCTCTCGCTGCTGACCGGCGGCGCCTTCGGGGCGGAGTACAAGGACATCTTCGCGTTCTCCGTGCTCATCGTGATCCTGATCTTCCGGCCCAAGGGCCTGCTCGGCGAGGTCATCCGGGGCCGCGCATGATGCTGCATTCCGCGCTGGCCATCGCGGCGGTGGCCGTGTCGAGCACGGCGGTCGCGACGTTTCCCCGCTCGGTGCTGGCGTTCCTCGCCTTCCAGGGCGCGGTGCTCTTCGTCTATCTCGCGCGCGTCTCGCGCTGGCTGCGCGTCGGTCTGCTCGGCCTTGCCCTGCTGGTCCTCATGCCGTTGATCGGCGCGTACAACGGCTACTACCTCGAAGTGGCGACCCAGGTCGGCATCTTCGTGGCGCTGGCGTTGGGACTGAACATCGTCGTTGGCCTGGCCGGACTGCTCGATCTGGGCTATGTCGCGTTCTTCGCGGTCGGCGCGTACGCCTGGGCGATCCCTGGCTCCCCCCAGGGCAACGAGATCTTCGGCGGCGGCTTCCCCCTTCCGCCGTCGATGTTCTACCTCTTCCTGCTCGTCGGCCTCCTCGTCGCCGCCGGCGCCGGCATCCTCCTCGGCCTGCCCGTCCTGCGCCTGCACGGAGATTACCTGGCGATCGTCACGCTCGGCTTCGGCGAAGTCATCCGCGTGCTCGCGAACAATCTCGACAAGCCCATCAACTTCACCAACGGCCCCAAGGGCATCACGCCGATCGGCCGACCGCCAGTGCCGTTCGGATTGCCCTACGGCGAGTATTTCTACTTCCTGGTGCTCCTCATCGTGGCCGTCGTCATCGTGGTCAATCGGCGACTCGAGGACTCGCACATCGGGCGCGCGTGGGAGGCCATCCGCGAGGACGAGGTGGCCGCCCAGGCCATGGGGGTCCCGCTCGTGCGCGCGAAGCTCCTCGCCTTCGCGTGCGGGGCCTCGTTCGCCGGCGTCATGGGCGTCGTCTTCTCGGCCAAGCAGCTCTTCATCAACCCCGAGTCGTTCACCTTCCTGGAATCGATCGGCGTCCTCTCGATGGTGATCCTCGGCGGCATGGGATCGATCCCGGGCGCGGTCCTCGGCGCCATGGCCGTCACCGTCCTGAACCTCCAGGTCCTCAAGGGCTTCTCGCTCTGGCTCAACGAATTGAAGAACGCCGGCGTCACGATTCTCGGGTTCAACCTGGCCGATTTGCCGACCCAGTTCGAGCCGGCGAAGTACGAGCGGATGATCTTCGGCATCATCCTCGTGCTCATGATGATCTTCCGGCCGCAGGGGATCCTCCCCGCCCGCCGCCGCCAGCGAGAGCTCCGGTGACGCGCTTCGAGGCGCGCGGAGTGACCAAGCGGTTCGGCGGCCTCACCGCCGTCAACCGCGTCGACTTCACGCTCGACGGTGGGATCGCCTCGATCATCGGCCCCAACGGCGCCGGCAAGACGACGCTGTTCAACGTCTTCACCGGCCTCTACACCCCCGACGCCGGCGCCGTGACGTGGCAGGGCCGCTCGCTCGTCGGTCTCCGTCCCGATCAGATCACCGCGCTCGGCATCTGCCGGACGTTCCAGAACATCCGGCTCTTCGGCAACATGACCGCGATCGAGAACGTTCTGATCGGCATGCACGCCCGCGTCCCGCTCGGCCTGCGCGACGTCCTGGCCCGGGGCCGTCGCTTTCAGGAGGTCGAGCGTGGCCTGTGGCAGCGCGCCGCCGAGCTGCTCGATCGCGTCGGGCTGCGCGCCAGCGCCAACGAGATCGCGCGCAATCTGCCCTACGGCGACCAGCGGCGGCTGGAGATCGCCCGCGCGCTCGCCTCCGAGCCCGCGCTGCTGCTACTCGACGAGCCGACCGCCGGCATGACGCAGTCGGAGGCGGGCGCGTTGATGGCCCTGCTCCGGCGCGTCGTCACCGAGCTTCGTCTGGCCGTGCTCCTCATCGAGCACAACATGCGCGTCGTGATGGGAGTCTCCGACCGCGTCACCGTGCTCGACCACGGCGAGAAGATCGCCGAGGGCCCGCCGCGCGACGTGCAGGCCGATCCCCGCGTGATCGAGGCCTATCTGGGACGGCGCCGTGCTGCGCATTGACGACCTGCACGTCTATTACGGCGAGATCCACGCCCTGAAGGGCGTGGGGCTCGAGGTGCGCCAGGGCGAGATCGTGGCGCTGCTCGGCAACAATGGGGCGGGGAAGACCACGACCCTCAAGACCATCTCGGGATTGCTCTCCCCTCGCCGGGGCCACATCACGCTGGAGGAGCGTCCGCTCGCCGGCGTCGCCGCCCACGACGTCGTGCTGCGCGGCGTTGCCCACGTCCCCGAGGGCCGGCGCATCTTCAACCGGCTGACCGTGCGCGAGAACCTCACGATGGGTGCCTATCTGCGGACCGACGGCGGCGTCGAGTCCGACCTCGAGCGCGTGTTCACGCTGTTCCCGCGCCTGAAGGAGCGCATCGGCCAGGTGGCGGGAACGCTGTCGGGCGGTGAGCAGCAGATGCTCGCCATCGGACGCGCGCTCATGGCCAGCCCGCGCCTGCTCCTGCTCGACGAGCCGAGCATGGGCCTGGCGCCGGTGCTCGTCGAGCAGATCTTTGCCACGATCACGGACATCAACCGGCAGGGCATGACCATCCTGTTGGTCGAGCAGAACGCGGCAATGGCGCTCGAGATCGCCCACCGCGGCTACGTGCTGGAGACGGGCACGATCGTGCTGACCGGCAGCGCGGCCGAACTGGGCGAGAATGCCGACGTCCGCCGGGCCTATCTGGGCGAGTAGGCGCGTACCCCGTAGCGAGGAGGAGCCACATGCTGGGACGCGGACTGACGTTCGAGGAGCACTCCATCGGGGCGAGGTATCACACGCTGTGCCGCACGGTGTCCGAGACCGACATCGTCAACTTCGTGAACCAGTGTGGCTTCACCGAGCCGCTCTTCATGGACATGGAGTTCGTTCAGAAGGAATCCGTCTTCGGCCGGCGGGCCGCGCCGGGAGCGTTGACCTTCGCGCTGTCCGAGGGCCTGATCATGCAGACCGGCCTCATCCACGGCACGGGCATGGCCTGGCTGGGCGGCGAGATCCGCGTGGTCGCTCCGGTCCTCGAGGGCGACACGGTGAGGGTCGAGGTCGAGGTGATGGACAAGCGCGAGACCAAGAAGCCGGATCGCGGCATCGTGACGTACGCCCACCGCGTGCTCAACCAGCGGAGCGAGATGGTGCTGGAGGCGCGCGTCCAGCGCATGATCCGCCGCGCCGAGGTCGCGCCGGGCTCGAGTCACGCCCGCTAGCGTGCTGATCCTCTCGCGCGCCGATCTCGAGCGCGTGCTGACGCCGCGCGAGGTCGTCGCCGCGCTGGCGAAGGCGTTCGCGCTCAGCGCCGCTGGTCGCGCCGACGTCCCGCCCCGCACCGCCCTGGCCGTCGACCCGGACGGCGTGTTGCTCGTGATGCCGGCCGCGCTCCGTCCCGAATCCGGCGCTGACCAGGACCTGGGCAGCAAGCTGGTGAGCGTGTACGCGGGCAACCGTGGCCGGGGGCTTCCGACCATCCACGCGACATATATATTGATGGACGGGGCGACCGGCCGGCCTCTCGCCCTCGTGGAAGGAACGTACCTCACCGCGCTGAGGACCGGCGCCACCTCGACGCTCGCCGCACGCTTCCTGGCCCGGCGCAATGCCGGCCGCGTCGTCTGCTTCGGAGCCGGCGTCCAGGCCGGCTTCCAGCTCATGTGCCTGGCCGCCGACCGTCCCATCCAGGACGTCACGGTCGTCGGGCGAGATCCCGCTCGAGCACGCTCGTTCGTGGAGGGCATGCGCCGCCGGCTCGGCGTTCCGGTCCAGCTCGCCGACGATCCGCGGGCCGCGGTGCGACGCGCCGACATCGTCACGTGCGCGACGACCTCACGGGAGCCCATCGTCCACGGCACTGACCTCAGCCCGGGAGCTCACCTCGACCTCGTCGGGGCGTTCAGGCCGACCGACCGGGAGGCCGACAGCGAGGCGATCCGGCGAGCTCGCGTCGTCGTCGATACCTACGCGGGCGCCCTCGAGGAGGCCGGCGACGTGCTCATCCCGATGAAAGAAGGCGCCATCGGCCGCGACCACGTCGTCGCTGAGCTGGCGGAAATCGTCACGGGCACGCGCCCGGGACGCACGAGCGATGGCGAGATCACCGCGTTCAAGTCGGTCGGCTGGGCGCTGGAGGACCTGGCCACCGCCCGACTCGCGTACAATCGCGCGGTGGCCCAGCACATCGGAATCGAGGTGACGCTGTGACGGGACGGATCGTTCAGGTGAGCGTGTCGGCGGGAGGCGTGCCGAAGACGGCCGTCGCTCGCGCCGAGGTCACGGCGCACGGACTCGAAGGCGATGGCCACCGTGATCACGAGCACCACGGCGGACCGGAGCGTGCGGTCTGCATCTTCGCGGTGGAAGCGATCGAGGCGTTGAGGGTGGAAGGCCATCCGATCGTCCCGGGTGGCCTCGGTGAGAACCTCACGATCGCCGGGCTCGACTGGAGCGCGGTCGTGCCGGAGGCCATCCTGAAAATCGGTGACGAGCTGATCCTCCAGATCACGCGTTACACGAGCCCGTGCGTGAACATCACGCGCTCGTTCCTCCACGGCGACTACTCGCGTGTCTCCCAGAAGCGCCATCCCGGGTGGAGCCGGGTGTACGCGCGGGTGCTCGTGCCTGGCGCGGTGAGCACGGGCGATCCCGTCCACCTCCTCGCCGGAACCGAGGCGCGTCAGATCGTCGGCTCGCTCCAGCGGTGACGCGAACCGCCGACGTCGTCATCGTCGGCGGCGGTGTCACGGGAGCCTCCATCGCCTACCACCTCGCCCAGCGGGGCGTTCGAAAGATCCTCGTCCTCGAGCGCAAGTTCCTGGGCGCCGGCGGCACCGGCCGTTCGGTCGGGATCGTCCGCCAGCTCTATCCGACCCCCGAGACGACGCAGATGGTCCTGCGCTCGCTGACGATCTTTCAGAGCTTCGGCGATGCCGTCGGGGGACATGCCGGTTACACAGGGTGTGGCGTCCTCATCGGCGTGTCGCCCTCGATGCGGCCGCAGCTCGAGAAGACACTGACCCTCCAGCAGGCGCTCGGAGTCCGCGCCCGGGTGCTCGAGCCTTCCGACGTTGCGCTGGTCGATGGTCGCATCGACACGACCGGACTCGGCGCCGTCTTGTACGAGCCCGAATCGGGCTATGGCGATCCCGTCGGCGTGACGAGCGGCTACGCCGATGCCGCGCGGCGCCGAAACGTCGTCATCGAGCAAGGCACCGAGGTGACGATGATCGCCACGAGGGGCACGCGGGTGACGGGCGTCATGACCGCGTCGGGAGAGCGGATCGAGGCGCCTGTCGTCGTGAACGCGGCCGGCCTCTGGTCACCAGCGATCGCAGCGCTGGCGGGCGTGACGCTTCCGATCGTGATCGGCCGTCATCCCGTCCTCATCGTCGAGCGCGACGCCGGCTTCGGCGCTCCGCACATCGTCTACCTCGACCTGGCCGGCGGCTCGTACGTGAGACCGGAGAGCGGCGGCCTCACCCTGACCGGATCACTCACCGACGACGAGACCCAGCACCCCATGGATCCCGAGCTGCTGGGCGCCGAGGTCGGACTGGACGAGGCCGAGGGCGTGCTCGAACGCACGAGCCGCGCGCTTCCGAGGCTGGCCGACGCGCGCTATCGGCAGGGGTACGCCGGCGCCTTCGACATCACGCCCGACTGGATGCCGATCCTCGACGAATCGTCGGTGCGTGGGTTCTGGATCGCCGCCGGGATGAGCGGCCACGGCTTCAAGCTGGCGCCAGCCGTCGGCGAGATGATGGCCGCGCTGATCACTGGCGCCGAGCCGCCCGTCAGCGCGGCGCCGTTCCGTCTCGACCGCTTCGCATCCACGGGCACGGCGGGGACGTTCGTGTCGTCCTACTTGCGCTGATGCGAGATCTTCGTCGCCAGCTCGCGCAGCCGGGCGAGCGTGGCGGGGCTGAGCATGGCGGCGAGCGCTGCCGGATCCTGCTGGCCCTGCTCGAGCGCGCCGAGCATCTTCCCGACGTCGCCGCCCTGGCTGCGACCGAGGTCTTCGAAGATCTGGGCGGCGAGGCCGTAGAGCTCTTCCGTCAACTGGTCCGAGCCGGTCAGTGAGCGGATCTTCTGATCCACCGCCCGCGCATCGGAATTGCCGGCGATGGCGCCGGCGCGCTGGCTGGGATCGGTGAGCATCTCGAGCGTTGCCGCCAGCGCTTCGGACGAGGCTGCGTCGAGGTTCTGGGCGTGCGCCGACGGTACGGCGAGGCCGAGGGTCATCGACAACGCGGCGATCACGATTGAGCGCATGATTCCATCATACCGGCCGACCACCCTTCTCCCGCAAAAAGGCCAGCCGGTCCGCCGGCGCGTTAAAATCCCGCCCGTGCCTGGGGTCTTCTATCGCCAGCGCCCCGGCTGGACGTTTCCGCGCGCGGTCCGCGGTGAGGGCGCGTTCGTCTGGGACGAGACCGGGCGGCGACTCATCGACGCCGCGGGTGGCGCCATCGTCGTCGGGATCGGCCACGGCGTGCGCGAGGTCGCCGATGCGATCGGCGACCAGGCGCGTCAGCTCGCCTACGTTCACGGCACCGAGCTCACATCGGAGCCGGTCGAGCAGCTCGCGGCGGCCCTGGCCACGCGTGTTCCCGTGGACGACGCGAGGCTCTACCTGGTCGCCGGCGGATCGGAGGCCACCGAGACCGCAATCAAGCTGGCGCGGCAGTATCACGTCGCGCGCGGTGAGCGCGGCCGCCACAAGGTCATCGCGCGTTGGCCGTCGTTCCACGGCTCGTCGATCGGCGCTCTGGCTGTCTCCGGCCGCCCGAGCCTGCGTGCCGACTTCGATCCGATGCTTCCCGTGACTCCGTTCATCCCCGCGCCCTATCCGTATCGCTGCCGGCTTCCCGGCTGCGGCGCCCGCTGCTCACTCGAGTGCGCGGAGGCACTGGACGCAAAGATCCGTGAAGAAGGCCCCGACACGGTGGCCGCCTTCATCGCGGAGCCGGTCATCGGCGCCTCGGCGGGAGCGGTCGTTCCACCGCCCGAGTATTACGGGCTCGTGAGAGAGACGTGCGACCGCCACGGCGTGCTCTTCATCGCCGACGAGGTGATGACGGGCATGGGCCGCACCGGACGATGGTTCGGCCTGGAGCACTGGCCGGGCGTGCGGCCCGACATCCTCA
>Ga0209157_1000510_pt1 | contig 33182 bp, 28 predicted proteins | sample GraSoiAngelo_135_FD_185892 | JGI IMG/M metagenome (GOLD analysis project Ga0209157, IMG submission 185892) | Grasslands soil microbial communities from the Angelo Coastal Reserve, California, USA - 14_0929_05_40cm (SPAdes) (version 2) | ecosystem: Environmental > Terrestrial > Soil > Grasslands ...
AGCCCGTCGGCCCCGTGATCAGGATCATCCCGTAGGGCTGCCGGATCACCTTTTCGAAGTGCTCGAGCGCCCCGGGATCGAAGCCGAGCCTGGTCAGATCGAGCTGCAGGGCGTCCTTGTCGAGGATGCGGAGGACGGCCTTCTCGCCGAAGATCGTGGGCAGGACCGACACGCGGAAGTCGATCTCGCGCGTGTTGTAGCGCAGCTTGATGCGGCCGTCCTGGGGCAGCCGGCGCTCGGCGATGTCCAGGTTCGACATGATCTTGATACGCGACGTGATGGCGGCCTCGAGCCGTTTCGGCGGCGACAGCATCTCGTGGAGCACGCCGTCGATGCGGAACCGGATGCGGAAGACCTTCTCGTACGGCTCCCAGTGGATGTCGCTGGCGCCCTTCTGGATCGCGTCGACCAGCACCATGTTGACCAGCTTCACCACCGGCGCCTCGTCGGCCGACTCCTTCAGCTCGAAGACGTCCATCTTCGGGCCGTCGTCGTCGCCCACGACCTCCACGCCCTCGAGGTCGCTCGAGATCGTGTGCATCGCCTCCGCCATCGACCCGGCGCCGCTGTCGTAATACTTCTCGATGGCTTCGCGAATCGCGCCCTGGGCGGCCACCACCGGCAGCACGCGCAGGCCGGTGATGAAGGTGACGTGGTCGATCGCGTGCACGTTGACCGGATCGGCCATGGCGACCGTCAGGCTGTCGCCGTCGCGCTGGATCGGCAGCAGATCGTAGCGCCGCGCGATGCCGCCCGGGAGGAGCTGGAGGACATTCATTTCCACGTTGACCGAGGACAGCGTGATCGACGGGACGCCGTACTGCTGGGAGAGGAAGCCCGCGAGCTGATCCTCGTTGATGAAGTGCATCCGCACGAGGATCGAGCCGAGCTTCTCGCCCGAGCCCTTCTGCTTGCGCAGCGCCTGGGCGAGCTGATCGCGCGTGATGAGGCCGCCCGCCACCAGGAGGTCGCCGAGCGGCATCAGGCGTGCGCGCGGCTCCGATCGCACGGCCACCGGCTTGACCGGCGGCTTCGCCGGCACCTTGCTGGCCGGCGACGCCGTCCTCACCGCCGTCGGCGCCGCCGGGGCCGGCGCGGGCGATGGCGCCGTTGCGGTGGCGGTCGCCGCGGTCGGGTTGCGACGGGCCCGCACCAGGCGAGCGGTGACGCTCGCGAGCTTCTCGCGCTCACCGAGCTTGACGTAAATTTCCGCGAGGGCCTCGAGGGCGCTCACGTCGGCCGGATTGGCCTCGGTGATCATCTCGAAGACCTCGGCCGTCTGGCCGAGCTCGCGACGCTGGTCAGGGGTCAGGTCGGGCATGAGCGATTAGGGCAGCCGCGGCTCCCACGATGGCCGCACCTCCCCGGGCCGGAGTGGCGTGGCGAATTCACCCGTCCGCTTGGGACGGCTGCGCGTCTCGGCGAGCACGGCGGCGACACCCTTGCCCGCCTCCTTGGCGAACAACCGCACCATGCCCACCGTCGTGCGCTCGTCGAAGATGGCGAGCAGGATCGCCTCCTCGTCCACCGTCGACACGTGGATGGATTGCTTGATGCCTTCGTGGAAGAGGACCGTGAACTCGGTCTCACCGAGGAGCTGGGCCATGGCGCTGGTCGAGCTGAACGCGGCCGCGGCGAGGGCAGAGATGGAGACGGTGTCGAGCGCTCGGGCCACGCCGTCCATGGCGAGGAGCTGGCCACTCCGGTCGATGAGCAGCGCCTCGATCGCGGCCGACTCGCTCAGGAACCGCTGGAGGATCTCGCGGATCCGTGTCGCGTCGTTTTCCTGGATGACCATGTCTCGCACCTTCGTCATCTTGCCCCCTTCCCGCCGTCGCCGAACTCGCCGGCGAGGACCATGCGTGACACCGTGTTGAGGGTGTCGAAGACACCCTTGCCTTCGACCGCGACCGCCTCGAAGAAGGGCACCCGCCGGGCCCTTCGATTGAGCAGGTACTCGAGGTAGTCGATCGGCGCGATGTTCAGCAGGTCGCGCTTGTTGTACTGGATCACGTACGGAATCTCGTCGAGCGAGGACTGATACCGCTGCAGGTTCTCGTCGAGGTTCTTCAGGCTCTCGACGTTCTCGGGCAAGCGCTCGTACTGCGAATCGGCCACGAACACGACGGCGTCGACGCCGCGCAGGACGAGCCGCCGCGTCATGTCGTAGTGGATCTGGCCGGGGACCGTGTAGAGCTGGAAGCGCGTCTCGAAGCCACGGACCGTGAGCGCCGACACGGGCAGGAAGTCGAAGAAGATGGTGCGGTCGTCGCCGGTGGCGAGCGACACCATGTTGCCCTTGTTGGTGTGGGGCAACGACTTGTGGACGTACTGGAGGTTGGCCGTCTTCCCGGCCACACCCGGGCCGTAGTACACGACCTTGAAGTTGATGACCTTCTCGGCGTGATTGATGATCGACACGCCCGCCTCCTCAGCGCGCTCCCAGTCGCGTCACCGCGCGCTCGAGCTCCAGGCGGGCCAGTCCCAGGCGATCCACCGGGCCGCCGCCGGCGACGAGGAGCGCGGCGGCGCCGCGCCCGGCGTCGACTTCTCGCACCACGAGTCGGTTCTCACCCATGCGCAGGATGAAGGACTCGAGCGGGCCCAGTGCGCTGCCGCGCATCGCCTCGCGCAGGGCGCGCGCATAGTGAGCGAGCGGCCGCGCCGCCAGCCCTGGCGCCAGGAACATGTAACAGATCAGCGACGATGAGCGGTCCTGGAGCACCGTGGGCACCACTTTCCCGAAGGCCCGGAAGGATTCGCCGAGCGTACGGACGTGGGACGGCACGGTGGTGTCGCGCAGGTCGTCACCACCGTCGCCGTATCCATTCATCGAGCTCGAGCGTCGGCCGTTCAACGCCCCGGCTTCGACCGCTCGCAGCGCCACGCGCTCGAGATACGCCAGCGGCGCGCCCCGAGCGACGGCCACGGCCAGCAGCGGCGCCGACTCGGCCAGCACACCGAGGGGGGTCAGCACGATCGCGCCCTGAGCGCCTCGAACCGTCGCTTGCGAGGCCGGCGCGGGCAAGCGTCGATCGTCGAGGAGTGGCGCCAGCATCGCCGCGCTCTCCACCACCGCGTCGGCGGCCAGCTCGGGCGACGCCACGCTGAGCACGGTCAGGCGGCCCACCCGCTGCTCCTGGACCTCGAGCGCGCTCAGGATCGGCTTCAACAACGCAGCGACACGGCTCGGCTCGGCGCGCCGGCGACGCTCGATGAAGGGCGCCGACACGCGCGGCGGCTCCGGCTCTTGCTCGGCGACCGGCACGGCCTCGCGCTCGGTAGCGGCGGCGAACCGAACGCGCTCGGGCTCCGGCTCGCCTTCCACTTCGTTCTCGACGACGACCTCACGTTCGGCCGCGACGATCGTGTCGGACATCACCGGCTCAGGCTCGGGCTCGGGCTCCGGCTCCGCAGCCGGCTCTCGCTCGAGAGCAGCCTCCCGCTCGACGACCGGCGCGTGCTCGAAGCTCGGCGCTCGCTCGACCAGCGGTGTTCGCTCGATGACCGGTGCTCGCTCGACCACCGGCTCGCGCTCGACGGCGGGCTCGACCGAGACGGCCGGCTCTTCAAGCTCGGGCTCGGGGGCTCGGGTCACGTCGAAGCGCTCGATGGTGAGGGACCGCGCCACCTCGGCGACCGGCGCGGCCGGGCGCTCCTCGGACGGCGGCGGCACGTGGGGCTGGAACGGCGGCGGAAAGTCCTCGATGCCGCGCACGTCGACGATGGGAGAGGACAGCGCGAAGGCGTCGCCGGGTAGCTGACGGATCACCTCGTCGAGCGGGAGGGTCAACACCCCTTCCGGGAGCCGAGCCGCGATGTCAGCGTCGGACACCGCCACCGCCTGGCGCGGGAACTGCTCGGCGACCACGCTCCACTGCACGCGGGCTCGACCCTCGGCGAGCTGCGGCCCCAGCAGGCGGCGTGGAACGAGCAGATGGCCGGGCTCGAGCAGGTTCGCGCCGAGACGATCGAGCGGCAGGCGAAACGCGTCAGCAGGAAGCTGACCCGCGATGCGCTCGAACGAGATGCGCACCATCTCCTCCGCCGGCTCCGAGTGCGGCGGTCGAGACGCCTGGGCCGGCGTGACGGTGGCCTCTTCGCGTCGTGGCCCTTCCTGCCGCTGAACGGGTTGAGGCGCCGGCGGTGTGACGTGCGGCGGCGGAACTGGAGACGGCGCGGAGACTGGCGGCGTGGAGACTGGCGGCGGCGTGGCAACCGGCGACTTCGCGACGATCGGTGGCGGCGTGACGACGGAAGGAGGAATGACGGCGGGCGGCGTGACCGCAGGCGCGGGCGGCCGCGGCGGCACGATCTCGGCCTTCACGGAATGTGGGGGGGGCGACGCTGGCGCGACCAGCGGTGGCGGCGCCGACGCGACTGGTGCCGACAGGAGAACAGGCGCTGGTGCAGGCACCGGGCGGGGCGCGGGTGCGTGAACGGTCGCATGTGCAGGTGAGCGCATCGCTTCGGGTGCACGCTCCTCTGCCCGGTGAGGGCGCTCCTGGGAGCGCTTGCTCTTCTCCTTTCGCGACCGCGGCCGGGATACCGCGAGCGGCGCCAGGCTCGTCGCGACGGCGAACATCTGTAAGCCGACCAGCGGCGGCAGATCGATCACGCTGAGCCCCACCGCGCGCTCGGCGGCCATGCCCATGACCTGCACCAGCACGGCCGCGGTGGCGATCACCAGCATCACGTGGAGCGCGCAGCGACCGACGAAGATGCCGAGCGCGCGGAGGCCCACACGACGAACGAGCGCCGTCAGGGCCAGGAAGAGATAGAAGCCGAGGGGCGCGACGAGCGCGTGCATCGGAGTCAACGTGAGCGGCGTTCCCGCGAGTTGCCACAGATCGTACTTCACGACCGCGTACGCACCGCCGCCATAGACCACCAGGCCGAACAGGAGGGACGAGAACACCGACCCGCGCGCGGCCATCAGAGGGCCCGCTCCAGGTCGGGCAATGCCTTCCTGACGACGTAACGCGCCTTGCCGAGGGCGGAGGCGTCGGCCACGACCACGGCGAGGAGCGCCGAGCGGCCGACGGCGTGCAAGAGCAACATGCCGTGCTGATATTCGAGAATCATTCCGAGCAGCCCCCCTTGGGCGAGATCGCGGCCGATCCCGTGTGACGACTCCGCGACGCACGCGCTGAGCGCGGCGGCGACCTCGGCATCCAGAGCGTGGTCACCGGCCGACTCGATGAGGAACCCCTCGCGATCGGCGAGCGCGGCCAGTCGCACGCCGGGCGTGGTGCACAATGATTCGAGCCGCGACTTCAAATCGTCTCCAGAGAATTCCTCACTGACCTCGAGCGCCGCGATCGGCTCCGCCGCGGCCCGACTGGCCGCCGCGCGCGGTGGTTGCTGCGCGACCGGCGGCGGGGGTGGAGGCGGAGCGGGTGGCGGTGGCGCGGTCGACGGTGTCGGCGCGCGCTCGGGCACCGGGGGAGGCGCCACGCTCGCGCGGGGCGCGGGCGGCGCCGGCGACGCCGGAGCGGCGGTGATCACCCGCGAGCCAAGCAGGCCCTCGATCTTCCGCACCAGCTCCTCGGCCGCGAACGGCTTGAACATGACGTCGTTGGACTGCACCTCGGCCGCGCGCGCCAGCACCGTGCTGTTCACCACGCCCGAGATCAGGAGCACCGGGATCCGCGCCACCGCCGGGTGCGCGCGCACGAACTCGCAGACCTTGTATCCATCCTTGTCGGGCAGGATCACGTCGCAGACGACGATGTCGGGCCGCTCCCGCTCGATCCGCTCCATCGCCTCGGTGCCGGTGGCCGCGGACAGGACCTCGACGCCTCGCCCCGTCAGCGCCTTTTCGACCACCTTCCGCACGCTGAGGCTGTCGTCCACGACCAGGACCTTCGGCATGATCGCTTCCTCCTAGTTGCTCGACACGCCGGCGGCGGTGTCGGCCCGGCCCTCGTCGATGCCGGCCGCGGTGCTGAGGAGCAGCGACTCCACGCTGCGCTCGATCGTCCGCTGGAATGAGGTGGCCGCCTCCATCGGGTTGAAGAAAAACGTCCCGCCCGGCGCGCGATGCGACGTCACCACCAGCGCGGTGAACGCCGGCTCGCCGACGAGCTGTCCGAACTCCGCGTGGACGATGCGTCCGCGGTCGAACACCACCGTGCCTTCCCCGGAGGCCAGCGCGAGGACCAGATGCCCGGTCTTGCCGCCGAGCGCGATGGCCTGGGCCACCTCGGCCAGGTCCATGACGTCGAGCGAGCCGCGCAGCCCCTCGGGCGCCGCCGCCACCGGCACCGGCTCGGGCTCGGACTCGGGGATCGTGCGCGCGGCCAAAAGGCTCCTGACCTCGGTCACGATCGTCTCCGGCGAGAACGCGCCGACGAGGATCCGGTCGGCCCCACCCTCCTCGAACGCTCCCGCCGGCACCTCGTCCTCGGCGTCGGCCAGCACGACGAAGAGAATTCCCGTGAACTCGGGGTCGCTCCGCACGATGCCGCAGAGCTCGTAGCCGTCGATGTCGTGGATGCGCGCCCGGCTCACGATGAGATCGGGGCGGTCGCGCTCGAGCATCGTCAGCGCGAACGAGCCGCTGATCACCGCGGATACGTCGGTGAGCCCCGCCACGGCGAGCGCCTTCTGCAGGGCGGCCACGGTGCCGCGATCGGGATCAATGAGCAGCAGCCGCGCCATCGCCCGCCGCCAGCGTCGAGACGTCCACGAAGGTGACACCCTCGGGCACCCGCGAGCCGCCGGGCGGGCCGAATTCCAGCACGGAGTCGATCGGCACTCCGATGTCGGCCCCACCGCTTCGAGTGAACAGACAGAGGAACGGCGGCAGGCCGGTGGCGCCGTCGCCCAGTCGACGACGCAGATCCACGAGCGGCACGATGCGGCCGCGATGCACGGCGACGCCGAGGATCGCCGGGTCGTCGCAGGGTACCGGGGTCACCATGGAGATCCGCGCGATCTCCGCCACCTCGCCCCCGTTCACGGCCACGCGTCGATCGCCGAGGGCGACGACCATGAGCGCGCGGGGGTCGGCCGCCGCCGTCATACCGCCACCTGCCTCGGCCAGGCGCGGGCGAGCAACCCGCGGGGCGCGATCACGACGACGACGCGGTCGTCGAGCAGGGCCAGCCCCTCGAAGTGCACGCGCTCCTGGCCGCGAAACACCGGCGGCAACGCCGTGAGGGCACGCTGATCCAGGCGGGCCGGCCTCCCCACGGCGTCGACGACGAGCGCCGCCGTCCGGCCGGCCCCGTCGTCCATGAGCAGCACGCGCCCGGTCCGCGGCCCTGCCGGCAAGCGAAAGATGCTCCGGAGGTCGATCACCGGGAACGTGGCCCCGTCGAAGGCGATGGATCGTCCCGCCTCGCGTCCGGCCGGGAACAGATGCCGCACGCGGGCCGCGTCGATCGCGTAGTCCACGCACGCCACCGTGAACAGCGCCATGCTGCGCGTGCTGCCCGGTCCACCGTCGCCAGCGCTGCGGCCCCAGTCAAACGGCACGCCGGCCTCGCGTGACCGCACGCACGATGTCGTCGACGTAGCCGTTGAGCGTCGGGGGAATGTCGTCGAGCGGGAGCACGGCGTTCGCCGCGCCCGCCTCGGCGGCCGCCCGCGGCATGCCGAACACGACCGACGTCGCCTCGTCCTGGGCGATGATGAGCCCGCCCGCTCGGCGGATCGCTCGCGCGCCAGCCGCACCGTCGCGGCCCATGCCCGTGAGGATCACGCCGATGCTGCGCGCGCCCACTCTCCGCGCCATCGACATCATCGCGAGGTCGGCCGACGGGCACTCGCTGTCGCGCGTCGGCGGCGCGTGGAGCACGACGCGCCCGCCCGGGGCCAGCGTCAGGTGATGCGAGCCGGGGCACACGTAGACGACGCCTCGCTCGATCCAGTCGCCGTGAACGGCCTCCTTCACCCGCAGGGCGCACCGACCGGCCAGCTCACCAGCGAAGGCGGTGGTGTACGGCGCCGGCATGTGCTGGACGATCAGCACGGCGGCCGGGAAGTCGCCGCCCAGCCGGGGAACCAGCGAGAGCAGCGCGGCCGGGCCGCCGGTCGACGCCGCCATGAGCACGCAGGGCGTTGCCTCCCAGTGCCGTCGGTCCTCGTTCGGTGGCTCACTCGACGTGGCGACAACCGCGGAGGGTGGCGCAGCCGTCGCTCGACTCGCCGTTCTCACGGGACGGACGCGCGACGCCATGCGGACCTTGCTGACGATCTCGTCGCGGAGGGCCTCGAGACCGAGATCGACGGTGAACGAGGGCTTGGCGACGAAGTCGACCGCGCCCAGCTCGAGCGCCCGGATGGCGGCCGACGAGTCGCGCCGGGTGTACGCGCTGATCATCACGATGGGCGTGGGCCGCTCGCTCATGATCCGCTCGACGGCGGACAGGCCGTCGGCGCGCGGCATGTCGACGTCCATCGTGACCACGTCAGGGCGGAGGGCCGACACGGCGTCCACGGCCTCCAGGCCGTCGGCGGCCGATCCCACGACCTCGATGTCGGGATCGCGGCTCAGGATCGTGTTGATCACGCCGCGCATGAAACGTGAGTCCTCGACGACGAGCACGCGGATCATGGCGCCGTCTCCAGCGCCGACGCGGCGACGAGAGCGTCGAGGAGCCGGACGAGCGTGTGCTCGTCCACGGGCTTGGTGACGTAGTGACTGACCCCGAGCTCGCGCGCCAGCGCCGCGTGCTTTTCGCCCGCCCGCGTCGTCAGCACGACGACCGGCACGTCGCGCATACCCGGGCGGCGCCGGATGTCGCGGATGAGCTCGTAGCCGTTCAGGCGGGGCATCTCGAGGTCGGTGACGAGGACGTCCACCTTCAGCTCGCCGAGCCGCTGGAGCGCCTCGAGGCCGTCGTTGGCCGTGACGACGGAGAAGCCGCCGCGCTGGAGCATCTGGCCGACGAACTTGCGGATGCTGATCGAGTCGTCGACCAGGAGGACCCTCCGCCCGTCGACCACCGGCCGCGCCGGGTGCGCGATCTCCTCGGCGGTCACGTCGGCGCCGGCGGAGTGGTCGGCCAGACGCGTGGCATCGAGCAGCAGAATCACCCGGCCCTCGCCTGAGATCGTGGCGCCCGAATACGGCCCGATGCCTTCGAGGAACGCGCCCAGGCTCTTGATCACGATCTCTTCTTTCCCGAGCAGCTCGTCCACGGCGACCGCCAATCGCTTGCGTCCAGCCCGCAGCACGAGCACCGGAACGGCCGTGGGCTCGGAGCCGCGCGGCAGCCCGAGCACATCGGGCAGGCGGATGAAGTCGACGGGCTGGCCTTCGACGACGACGGTCGGGGTCTCGTCGATCGGCCGGACGTCGTCGGACCGGACCCGCATGACGAGCTGCACGGCCGAGACGGGAATCGCCAGCACCTCGCCGCCGACCTTGACGAGGAAGACGTCGGCGATCGCGATGGTCAGCGGCAGCTTGATCGTGAAGCGGGTCCCCGTCCCGACCTCGGTGTCGACCTCGATGTCGCCGCCGACCCTGGTCACGTTGGTCCGCACCACGTCCATGCCGACGCCGCGACCCGCCGCCGTCGTGACGCTCGCCGCGGTGCTGAAGCCGGGCAGGAAGATCAGGTCGAGGAGCTCGCGGCGGCCCATCGAGGAGGCCGCCTCGGCGTCCACGAAGCCGCGCTCGACGGCCGAGGCCCTGAGGTGGTCGACGTCGATGCCGCGGCCGTCGTCGGCCACCTCCACGTACACCGCGCCGCTCTTGTGATAGGCGCGCAGACGCACCGTCCCCGCGGCCGGCTTGCCCCGCGCGAGGCGCTCGTCCTCGGGCTCGACGCCGTGGGTGATCGCGTTCTGGATCAGGTGCAGCAGCGGATCGGCGATCTGCTCGATGATGGTGTTGTCCATCTCGACCGTCTCGCCGCTGACCTCGAGTGTGACGGCCTTGCCGGCCAGGCGGGCGGCCTGGCGAACCTGACGCGAGACGCGCGTGAACAGGCGCCCGACCGGCACCATCCGGGCTCGCGTGATCTGGCGCCGCAGATCGCCGGTGAGGCGCTGGACCTGACCGGTGTCGTCGCGCACGGCTCGCACGACGGCGGCGAGCTGGCCCTGGATCTCGGAGACGTCGTTCGAGATCTCGCCGACGCTGCGGGCCAGGATGTTGAAGTCGTCGTACCGATCGAACTCGAGCTCATCGAACCCGGCCGGACCTCCGGCCACCCTCACCTCGTCGATCCGTGGGTCCAGGTACTTGCGTTCGAAGTCGCGCACGACGGCCGTCATGCGCGACTGGCTGAAGACGAGGAGCTCGTTCACGCGCTCGAACTGGCTCAGCCGGCGCTCGAGCCGGCTGCGCGCAATCACCAGCTCGCCGACGAGATTCATGAGGGCGTCGAGCCGGTCGAGGTGGACCCGGATACTGGGACGGATGATCGGCCGGGGCTCGGCGGCGTCTTCTGCGACCGTCATGTCGTCGGCGGGAATCGGCGCGAGCGGAAGAGGTGTCAGCGCAGTCGCGGCCGGCGCGAGCGCCGTCGGCTCGGCGGGAATCGGCAGCGCGTCGAGTAGACGCCGGGCCTGCTCGACCAGCATGTCGAGCTCGGTCGGCGCGCCTTCCGCCGACGCCAGCATCGCGCGCAGGGCGTCGGTCCCCGCGAAGACCGCCTCGATGACGGCCGGGGTCACCTCGATCTGCGACTCGCGGACGGCGCCGAGCAGGTCCTCGATCCGATGGGCGAGGTCGCCGACGACTCGGCAGCCCACCGTGTACGCGGCGCCCTTCAGCGTGTGGACGGCGCGAAAGAGCGCGGCCAGCTCGGCGTCGCTGGCGCCAGCGCGCTCGAGCTTCAGCAGCGACGCGGTCATGGCGTCGAGGTGCTCGGCCGCCTCGGGGCCGAAGTACTCGAGGACGTCGGGGTTCTCGGCGAAGAAGCTGGCCAGCTCACCCAGCCGTGGCTCTTCGACATGAGCCGCCGGCGTCGGTGCGTGCGTGGTGGCCGTGGCCATGAGAGTGGCGGTGTCCTCGTCCCCGCCGGCCGCGATGGCGTCCAGCGCCACTTTGAGATCGGCGATCAGATCGTCGAGGACCGCGGCCGCCTGAAGGCGTTCGGCCGCGGGGGCCGGGGCCGACGTCTGGACGATCGTCTCCATCGTGGAGGCGATGGCCGAGACGCCGGGAAAGCCGTTGAGCGCCGCCGCACCCCTGAGCCGGTGGGTGAGCACCAGGAGGGGCTCGACGCGGCCCTCGGCCACGAGCGCGGGCGCGTGCTCCTCGATCTCGCCGAGCGTGTCCCAGGCCTCCATGAGGAACACGCTGACGAGAAACTGGCGATCGGGGACTGCGTTCACGCAGGGATCCTCTGGAACACGACGCCGGACGGGCGGTAAATCGCGCGGAAGTTGTCCACGGGAGGCGTCACGCCCTCGGCGTGGCCGAGGAAGAGATAGCCGCCGCGGCGAAGCGCCGCGGTGAGCCGGGTGAGGATCTGGTCCTTGGTCGGGCGCGTGAAGTACAAGCAGACGTTGCAGCAGAAGATGGCGTCGAACTTTCCGAGATAGAGCTCGCGCCGGATGTCGTGGCGGAGGAAGCGCACCATCGCGCGCAGTTCGGGCCGCACGGTGAAGGCCGGCCCTTCCGGCTCGAAGTAGCGCTCGAGATAGAGCGGAGGCACGCTGGCCACCGACAGTGGCCCGTAGACGCCACGGCGGGCCGCGGCGAGCGCCGCCCGCCCGACGTCCACGCCGAGGATCTCGACCTGGCGATGCGCATCGCCGCCGAGGTTTTCCCGCGCGGTCATCGCCAGCGAATAGGCTTCCTGTCCCGTCGAGCAACCGATCGAGAGGATCCGCAGGCGCGTCGCGCCCGCTGCGAGGGAATCGGGCAGCACCACGTCGCTGAGCAGCGCGTGGTGGCCGGGATAACGGAAGAAACACGTCTCGTGCACCTGGAGCGCTTCGTCCAGGGCTTCGCCGACACGGTCGTCGTTGCCGGCCGAGGCCTCCAGCTCGCTCAGCCAGCTATCCCAGTTGTCCGCGCCGGCCCACGCCATGACGGCGCGGGCGCGGGCTGTGAGGAACGGCAGACGCGTGGACGGAAACGCCATCCCGGTGCGTCGGGAAATGACCGTGGCCAGCCGCTGTAGCTCTGTAGGAGTAGGCGCCATGGCTGTTCGTCCTTCCCGCTACTTCGCCAGCTTGAATCGTGTGAGGCTCGTCATCAGTTCCTCCGCGAGCTTGACTACGTGATCCATCGTCTTGCGGGCTTCGACCACGCCCTTCTCGGTCTGCACGGCCACGCCGGCGATGGACTGGACGGCGACGGCCACGCTCTCGACGCCACGCACCTGCTGCTGGGTGGCCAGCGAGATGTCCTGGGCCAGCTCGGCGGACTTCTTAGAGATGTCGCCGATGTCGCGCAAGCTCTCGCCGGTCTGCACCGCGGTGCGATATCCCGACTCGACCTCCTTGGTGCCGTCCTCCATCGCGATCACGGCTTCCTGCGTCTCGGTCTGGATCGTCTTGATCAACACGACGATGTCCTTGGCGGCCTTGGCCGAGCGCTCGGCCAGCTTGCGCACTTCCTCGGCCACGACGGCGAAGCGCAGGCCGGCTTCACCGGCGCCGGCGGCCTCGATGGCCGCGTTGAGCGCGAGCAGGTTGGTCTGCGACGAGATCTCCTCGATCGTGTTGACGATCTCCGAGATCTCCAGCGAGCGATCGGCCAGGGTCTTGATCTTCTTCGAGATGCCCTGCACCTCGCCGCGGATCCGCTGCATGCCGACCAGACCGACCTTGACCGCGTCACCGCCCTTCTGCGCGGAATCGAGCGTGAGGCGAGCGGCGCTGGCCGACGCCTCGGCGTTCTCGGCGACCTGACGCACCGAGAGCGTGAGCTCCTCCATCGCGCTCGACACGCCCATCGCCTCGCGCGACTGGGCCTGGGCGCCCGCCGTCATCTGGTCCATGGTCACGATCAGGTCGTTGGCGCTGCCCGAGACCTGGCGGGCCGACTGGCGCACGTCCTTGATGAGCGCGCCGAGCTCGTCCACCATGACGTTGATCGCGTCGACGACGCTGCCCAGGATGTCGGACGTCACGTCGCCACGTTTGCTCAGGTCGCCCTGCGCGATCTCGGTGGCGGTGTCGAGGAAGCGGGTGATGTTGCGCTGGAGGTTCTCGCGCGTGCGCCGCTCGTCGTCGCGCTCGGCCTCGGTCTGCACCAGCGAGCGGAGCCGGACCACGGTGTCGTTGAACGTGTGGGCGAGCTGGCCGATTTCGTCGCGGGAGGTCACCGGCACCAGCTTGGAGAGATCGCCCTGACCGACGCGCTCGGCGATGCGCACGACCTCGCCGATCGGCTTGCTGATCCGGCGGGCGAAGACCACGCCGGCCAGCACGGCGACGACGGCCGCGCCGGCGAAGATGAAGAGCAGCCGCTCACCGGCCCCGGCCGCGGCGGCTTCGATGATCGCCCGGTCCATGCCGACCCGAACGGTCCCGAGCTGGCCGGCCAGGACGGGCACGCCGATGTCGATGATGTGGCTCTCGGTGCCCGTGACCGGATCGGTGTACTGGACGTCTTTGACCTGCTGGACCGCGTCGCCGGGCACGACGTTCTTCTCCACGAGGCCCGCCGGTACCAGCGGCGCAAACGTGTGGGCGACGAGGTGCCGGCCCGCGTCGTAGACCACGACGTACTGGACGCCGCTGATGGCCGCGAACTGGTCGATCGCGCTCTGGACGGTCGAGGCGTCGCGCGTGAGGAGCAGGTCCACCGACGACGAGGCCAGGCTCTTGGCGATGGCCATGCCCTTGGAGGTGAACTCCTCGGTCATCTTCTGGCGCAGCGTCTGGACCGAGACGTACCAGGTGATGGCGGCCAGCGGCACGAGGGCGGCGAAGAGGAAGAGGATGATCTTGGGCAGCAGTCCGAAGCGGACCTTGCGCTCGCTGCTCGCCGGCCTCGTCCGGTCGGTCGTCACGCCTTCACCGCCGCCGACCAGTCGGTCACGGGGACCCAGCGGCCGTTCTCGACGCGCGTGAAGTAGACGCTGTCGAGGCCCTGATGACGCTCGGGGCCGAACGTCAGCGGCGCGCCGATGCCCAGGTCGACGTTCTTCAGGGACTCGAGCGCGGCGCGGAACGACGGCCGCGTCGGGTTCGCGCCGGCCCGCCGGAGCGCCTCCACGATCACCTTGGCGTTCACGAATCCCTCGAAGCTGCGGAAGCTGTGGGGCTCGGGCGCGTACTTTCCGTCGCGGAGCGCTTCCGGGACCTGCGGCGCGTGTCGGTCCATCATGGCGCGGTACTCGACGACCGCGGGCAGGCTCGCGTCGTCGTAGGAGGGCACCACCTGCGAATTGATGAGGGCCTGTGTGTAGTCCCGGCCGCTCGTTTTGCCGTGGGTAACGAGCAGGCTGAGCATCGCCTCGCATCCGACGAAGGACACGTTGGAGATGGGGACGGGCCAGCCCGCGTCGCGCGCCGAGCGCACGAACGCGCCACACCCCTGGTAGGCGCCGGTACACAGCACGACATCCACGCCGGCCTGGCGCAGCGCCTTCACGGCCGGCGTCATGTCCTCGTCGAACTTCGCGCCGCGCTTGTAGGTGGCTTCGGCCGCGATCCGGGCGCCGCGCATCGCGAGGCCGCGGGCGACGCCGTCGGTACCGCTGCGTCCGTACGCGTCGATCTGGTAGTAGACGCCGAACTTCCGCGCGCCCAGCTGCCAGAAGCGCTCGACGAGGGCCATCATCTCCTGGCGGTACGACGCGCGGATGTTGAAGACCTGGTCGACGAAGGGCTCCTCGCGCTGGGGCTGCGCCCCGGTGAAGTTGCCCACCAGGACGACCTGGTGGTCGGCGTAGCGCTTGATGACGGGCAGCGCCCGGGTGAGGGTCGGCGTGCCCACGTAGTTCGAGAGGAAGAACACCTGCTCCTTCTCGATGAGGTCGATCGTGTTGCGAATGCACGGCGTCGGCTCGTAGCCGTCGTCGAGCGCGATCACCGACACCATCCGGCCGTGGATGCCGCCTCGCGCGTTGATCTCGGTGTAGCAAGCCTGCGCGCCGCGATAGAGCTCGGTCCCGAGGCCGGCGTTCGCGCCCTTGAAGGCCGCCGTCATGCCGATGCGGATGTCGCGCGTGGTGATCCCGGGCGCACTGGCCGTGCGGTCGGGCAAGAATGCGTCGCGTGAGCCCGCGCGCGGGCTCGACGTTTGCGACCAGGCCGTGTCGCGCGAGTAGAGCGCGCTGACGACGCTCCACCCGATGGCCCTCAACGCGCGGCGCCGTTTCATCTCAGGCCTCCCGATGACGCAGGGTCGCCACGACCTTGTCGGCGTCGAGCAGCGTGACGAAGCCATCGCTCCGGCGCAGGCGGCCCAGCGCGCACGCGACGTAGGGTTGGTGGGAGGCGTCCCCGATCTCGAGGACGTCGTCGAACGTCTCGAGCCCGATGACGTCGTCGATCAGGAGGCCCACGTGAGCGCCAGCGCCGGCAACGACCAGCGCGCGACGACGGCGACCGGTGCGCCGGACCGCCGCGCCGAGCAGACGCCCGGGGTCGACGATGGGCAACACGTCGCCTCGCAGGTTGGCCACGCCGACGATCTGGGGCGGTGCCGCCGGCACCGACGTCAGCTCGTCGAGCATGACGACCTCGCGCACGCGGCGCAGGTCGAACGCGAACGGCTCGGCGCCGACCGTGAAGATGCAGACGCGGAGGCCGACGAGGGTCTCGAGCACCGCGGTGTTGACGACGGTGGCGGTGGCGCTCATCGCACGAACCGGCGGATCGCCGTGAGCAGCTGGTCGGCGCTGAAGGGTTTGGGCAGGTAGTCGTCCGCGCCCTGGCGGAGGCCCCAGACGCGATCGCACGCCTGGTTCTTCGACGAGACGACGACGACGTGCGTCTGCCTCGTGCGCTCGTCACGACGCAGGCCGCGGAGGATCTCGTAGCCGTTGCGCTTGGGCATGACGATGTCGAGCAGCACGACGTCGGGCCGCTCCGTGGCGATCTTGTCCTCGAGGTCCTCGCCGTCGATGTACGAGAGCACCTGGTGCCCGGCGGCCCTCAGGATCGACTCCATCACCTGGAGCTCGGAGTACGCGTCGTCCACGACCATCACCTTGCCCATCCCGAGCTGAAACCTCCTCTGGGCACACGGCCGCGACCGTGTGAGACGGGGGGCGGTTGTGCAACTGATCTGCCAAGCCGGCTGGCGGTGCGGAGGTGGCGTTACTTCAAGGAAAACGCGACTGCGGCTCGTCTGCACGGACCGAAATCGCTGCGCCGATCGCGGTCGAGCCTCGAATCGCGTGACAACTTTGCGCGGTCACCTGACATGCTGGCATGCGAAGCACTGAATGATGCGTGCCCGACCGCGCGGACGCTGGATTTCCGGTCGCCTAGAAGTTTGGCGGGAATTTTGAATGCACCCGTGACATATGGTCTTCAAGCGATTCCTGAACGCGGTGGCCGGAGCGCGGCGGCCGGAGACCACCGTCGCCATGTTCCGCCAGGCCGGCCGCTTCCGCGATGCCGGGCGCTTCGAAGAGGCCGTCGAGCTGGTCGAGCGCGGCCTCAAGCTCGATGCCGACAACATCGTCGGCCACCTGATGGCCGGATCACTCCACGCGGTCTTCCGCGAGATGGACCGCGCCAAGGCGGAGTTCGAGCGCGTGCTGACGCTCGATCCCGTGCAGCCTCGCGCGCTGCTCGGGCTGGCGCGCATCGCGATGGAACAGGAGGAGAACGATCGCTCGGCCGAGCTGCTGCGCCGCGCGCTCGGTCGTTACCCCGATTTCCCCGAGGCGGCCGCGCTGCTGGCCGTCGTCACGACTGCCGTACCTGCCCGCCCCTCACGGCCCTCGAGTCCGGCGCCGGTCGTCCAGTCCGACCGTCTGCGCGTGCCGTCGGAGAGCCGCGAGACCCTGATCGCTCGTTCCGATTCCACGCTCGTGTTCGCCCAGCCCCGCGGCCCGCGCAGCGGCGAGCTGGCAACGCGCACCGCTCACCTCCATCGGCTGGCCGCCGCCCTGGTCGTACGCGCCGGGCTCGGCGCGCTCCACCACGCCATCATCGAGGGCGCCGCCGAAACGACGTACCTCCGGACCGACGGCGACGCGATGCTCTCGCTGACGTTCGGACGAGACATCGAGACGGCGGCTGCCCTCACCCACCTCGAACGCGTGTGGACGAACTGCCGGGCCGAGCTCTCGTCCCAGGTCGCGTGATGACGGTGGCCAATGGTGTCGGGCACTCGGCGCCGACCACCAGCGGCCGCGACCTGCGCGCGCTGTTGCGCGAGCTGATCACGGTCGAGCACGTGCGCGGCGGGCTCATCGTCGCGCCCGACGGCCTCCTCATCGCCTCCGAGCTGCCCTCTCACATCCCGGTCGAAGCGTTGTCGGCGCTCGCCGCGACGCTCGGCCGCGAGCTCGAAGTCCGCGGGCCCCGACTGCGCCGCGGCAGCTTCCTCATGGCGAACTTCGCCGCTGGCGACGGATCCGTCTTCCTCGGCGGAACGCCGGTAGGGTTCATCCTGCTGCTGGCCGGCGCCGAGGCGAATCGTGAGCGCGTTCGCCACGCCATGCGGGGGGCGATCGACGCCGTTCGTCAGGCCTGGAAGCGCTGATCAGCCGGCGGCGCGCTGCCGCCGCACCGTTCGGAACGTGATCGAGTAACGCAGCGTCTTCGTCGGCGAGACCGCGTGCTGCCACGCGGATCGCGCCGCCCCGCCCAGCACGTAGGCCGACCGTGGCTCGACACTCTGCGCATACGTCTGGCGCGCCGTTCCCTGCCCGCGCTGAAATCTGAAATGACACGCGCCCAGCAGCGACACCCCGACGACCACCGGCCCGAACTGCGGCGCGTCACGATGCCAGCCGATGCCGGCGCCGGCCCGGTACTCGTTGATCAGCACCTCGGCGAACGCGTCGGGATCGAGAGAGATCAGCGCGGCGGCACGAGCGCGCAACGGCACGAGGAATTCCGGGAGCGGCGGGCCGGGCTCGATCTTCCAGGACTCGTAGCCGTAGCGCCAGCCGAAGTGAGCCGCCCGCCGGCGAGCCGCGACGCCGCGCAAGCGCACCTCGCCGAACTCGAGCCGGCGAATCTCCTCGGCGAGCGCCTCCTCTTCCGACGTCGTGAGGAACTCGGGATGATACGAAAAGCCGGCCGGCGGTCCCGCCGTCATGCCTCCGAGCGTCGCGGCGCCGTCACGCCCCGCCGACGCTAACTGGCCGCCGCGCGGGCCGCCGACCGCCCCGCGATCCGACCGAAGACGGCGCCGGCCATCAGCCCCGCCCCACCCGGATAGTTGTGATAGAAGAGCCCGCCGACCATCTCGCCGGCGGCGAAGAGCCCGGGAATCGTTCGCTGCTCGCAGTCCACCACCTCGCCATCGGACGTGATCCGAAGGCCCCCGAAGGTGAACGTGATGCCGGTCGTCACGGCGTAGCCGACGAACGGCGGCGTGTCGAGCGGCTGGGCCCAGTTGGACTTCGGGGGCGTGATGCCCCGAGTCCCCTTGCCGTCCTTGATGGCCGGATTGAACGGCGCGGCCACGACGGCCTTGTTGAAGGCCTCGACGGTCCGCACGAGCCCGTCCACGTCGATCTCCAGCTTGCTCGCCAGCTCGCGAATCGTCATGGCCTCGGCCTTCGTCACCTCGCGGATGCGGTACTCCTCGCGCAGCAGCGCCACCACCTTCTGGTCGAAGATCTGGAACGCGGCGCGGCCCGGTTGCTCGATGATGGTGCGGCCGTACTTGACGTAGGTGTAGTTGCGGAAGTCGGCGCCCTCGTCCACGAAGCGCTCCCCGCGCAGGTTCACGATGATGCCGAGCGGGTACGAGTGCTTCTGAAAGTTGTCACCGACCTTGCGGTCGCCGTGCCAGGGCGCGTTGAGATCCCACTGCACCGCGTGGCAGCCGCTCCAGTGGCCCCACGGCAGCGCGCCGATGTCGAGCGCCATCCGGATGCCGTCCCCCGTGTTGTACGGCGTCCCTCGCACGCGCGCCAGCTCCCAGTTGCGGCCGAGATACCGCGTGCGCATCTCGGTGTTGGCCTCGAATCCGCCGGAGGCGAGCACGACCGCGCGCGTCGAGATCGTCTCCATGCCCTGCGGCGTGCGCACGACGACGCCCGTGACGGCGCCGCGATCGTCGACGGCGAGCCGCATGGCCTTGGCCTGGAAGTGAACGGTGACGCCGGCCTTGGCCGCCGACTGGAACTCCATGTCGATGAGGCCCGGCCCGCCGCCGACCGCTTCGAGCACGAGGCCGCCCCAGAAGCGGAAGCGGTTGCCGACCTTGTAGGCCTGGCGGCCGAACATCGGGATCCAGCGGATGCCACGCTCCTTCATCCAGCGCACGGTCGGCTGCGACTGGCGGACGAGCAGCATCGCCATGTCGGGGTCCGCGCACTCCTCGGTCACCCGCATCAGGTCGTCGTAGTACATCTCCTCGGTGTAGGGCTCCACCTCCATCGCGGCCTTCTCCTCGTCGGAGAGGTCGCCGACGAGCGCGCACAGCTCCTCGAACGAGGAGAACGCGAAGCGAAAGCCGCCGGCGGTGAAGAACCCGTTGCCGCCCCGCCACTCCTCGGGCGCCTTCTCCAGCACGAGCACGCGCGCGCCGTGCTCGCGTGCCGAGAGCGCGGCGCAGAGGGCGGCGTTACCGCCACCCACGACCACGACGTCGTAAGCGTTCGCCGGCGCGCTCACGCTACGCCACGACCTCGCTGATCTGGATCTGCGGCGCGATGTTCGTGTAGTTCGGGATATCGGCCATCAGCTCCTTGCCGTGGGCGCCCATCCCCTTCTGGAAATCGGCGAGCGAGTTGAAGTAGAGATGGCCAGCGCTGATGAACGGCGCCGGTGCACCGGGAGCGCCGCCCGCGATGCCCTTGTCGACCTCGTAGCGGACGAGCCCGGCGTCCTTGAGCCGCTCGCTCACCAGCCGCATGTGGCGGTTCTTGTAGTAGTCGTGATCGAACTTCTTCCCGGGCTCGTTGGCGTAGAGCACGCTGACGCGGATCATCGTGGCCTCCTGGGGTGTGCTGCGTACGCTAGTGCCGAACGGTGAAACGTGTCAAGTTGACTTCCAGCGGCCGGCGCGCGCATCATCCCGGCACTCGGAGGTCTTGGATGCGACCTCAGATCCTCAATCCGGCCACGCTCGCCTCCCTCTTCCGCGCAGAGCTCGAGCTGTGCAACGTGCGTCCGGGTGAGACGATCACCGTCCTCAGCGATCTGGCCTCGCGCCGCGAGTACGTCTCGGCGGCCTTCGCCGCCGCCCAGGCGCTCGGCGCCGACATCTACGAGATGTGCGTGAACGCGGTGCCCTCCTGGGACCGCGTGGGCGTGGCCACCGTCGGCCGGTGCAAGGGCACGGTAGACGCGCTCAAGGCGATCGATCTTTTGATCTGCCTGCACATTCCCCTCTTCACGAGGTGGCTCGCCGAGGTGAGATCCGCAGGCACGCGCGTGCTGATGATCATCGACGGGCCCGACGACCTCGAGCGGCTGATGTCGCCCCCCGGTCTCAAGGACGCCGTGCTTCACGCCGAGCAACGGCTGGCCCGCGCCCGGGTCATGCGCGTCGTGAGCGACGCCGGCACCGATCTGAGCGTGCAGTGCGGCGCGTACCCTGTGATGGCGCAGTACGGGTTTGCCGAATTACCGGGACGCTTCGACCACTGGGGCGCCGGCATGGTGCACACGTTTCCCAACGAGGGCTCGGCGCATGGCGTGGTCGTGCTGCAGCCGGGCGACGTCGTCGTCCTTCCGTACTGCCGCTACGTCCACGACGAGGTCCGACTGCACATCGCGGGCGGCTTCATCCGCAAGATCGAGGGCGGCCTCGACGCCAAGCTCATGACCGAGTGGCTCGACGACAATCGCCAGTCGCCGGACGACCTGGACGGCCACGCGGTGTCGCACCTCGGCTGGGGCCTCAATCCCCAGGCGCGCTGGTACGACATCGCGCTCCACGGAGACGAGCCCGATCGCCATCACGCCGGGGCGCGCGCGTTCGCCGGCAACTTCCTGTTCTCGACCGGCCCCGACACCCAGGGCGGCGGCAACCGAGCCACGAAGGGGCACTACGACGTGCCGATGCGGGACTGCACGGTGATGCTCGACGGCGACGTCATCATCGAGCGCGGACGGGTCGTCGATCCCAAGATGATCGTGCCGCGCGTCGCGCGGTGACGGTGGTCGTCGCCGAGCGGCTCAGCAAGCGCTTCTTCGCCACTCAGGCTCTCGACCAGGTCTCGCTCGAGCTCGCAGCGGGCGAAGTCCACGCGATCGTCGGCGAGAACGGCGCCGGCAAATCCACGCTGATCAAGATCCTCGCCGGCATCCACCAGGCCGACACCGGACGCATCTTCGTGGATGGTGTCGCTCGCCGATTCGGCGACCCGCGCGAGGCGCTCGGCGCCGGGCTCGCGTTGATTCCGCAGGAGCTGCGCCTGGTCCCCGCGCTCTCGGTGGCGGAGAACGTGATGCTCGGTCACCTGCCCTTCCGGCGGCGGCTCGGCCTCCCGGTGGTCGATCGGCGGTCGATGTACGAGCGGGCCGGTGTCCTGCTCGCCCGTCTCGGCTTCCGCGGCGACCCCGAGATACGCGTCGATGCGCTGACGCACGCCGAGCGCCAGCTCGTGGCGATCGCGCGAGCCCTGAGCCGCCGCGCGCGCGTGCTGATCCTCGACGAGCCGACCGCCGCCCTCGAGGCGCGCGAAGTCCGCCGGCTCTTCGAGACGATCGCCGCGCTGAAGCGTGACGGCGTCGGGATCATCTACATCTCGCACCGCCTCGAGGAGGTCCTCGAGCTGGGCGACCGGTGCACGGTGCTCCGCGACGGCCGGGCCGTGGCGACGATCGAGCGGTCGGCCTTCGATCTCACGAGCCTCGTGCGTCACATCACGGGCCGTGACGTCGAGGCGACGAGCGTGGATCGACGCCGGCCGGTCGGCACGCCGCTCCTCGCTGGCGAGGGCGTCAGCCTCGCCGGGGGCGAGGTCCTGGCGATCGCCGGGCTCCTCGGCAGCGGCGCCGACCGTGTCCTGCGCCGTCTCTTCGGCGCCGCGGGCAGGATCACCGTGGAACGCGGCGACCGCCGCCGACTGCTCCGTCGGCCCGCCGACGGGGTCGAGGCCGGCCTCGGGTACGTCGGCGCCGACCGCGCTCAGGGCATCGTCCAGGGCGCGAGCGTTCGCGACAACATCTTGCTCGCCGCTCTCGACCGCGCCGGCCGGGGCCCCGGCGGAGTGTGGTGGAGCCGCGCCGCCGCCGACGCCATCGTGGGCGCGCTGATGGACGCTCTCGACATCCGCCCTCGCGACCCTGATCGTCCGGTCCGTGAGCTCTCGGGCGGCAACCAGCAGAAGCTGCTCTTCGCGCGCTGGCTGGCTGCCGAGGTCACCGTGCTCCTGCTCGACGAGCCGACCCAGGGCATCGACGTCAAGGCCAAGGGTCAGATCCAGCGTCTCATCCGTGAGTTCGCCGCGCGAGGCGGCGGCGTGGTCTTCGCATCGACGGACTTCAGCGAGGTGCTGTCCACGAGCGACGCCGTGCTGGCGATGCGCCAGGGCGCCGTCGTGGCCTGGCTGCCTGCGGGTGGCCTGACCGAGCGCCATCTCCGGGCGGCGCTTCAGGGCTGACGCGTGAGCACCGACGCCAAGGCCGCGCCGCAGGCGCCACTTCGGCTGCGACGGATGACGCTCACGGGTCAGCTTCCCCTCGTCACGCTGCTCGCTCTCGCCGCCGTCACGAGCCTGCTGACCGACCGGTTCCTCTCGCCCATCAACCTGACGAACCTGCTGCTGCAATCTTCGATCATGTCGGTCATTGCCATGGGGATGACGTTCGTGATCGTGGCCGGCGGCTTCGATCTCTCGGTCGGCTCGGTGGCGGCGCTGTCCGGATGCGTCGCCGCCCTGGTCATGCTGAAGACGACCATCGCGGCCGGCGTGGCGGCCGGGATCGCCGCCGGCGCTCTGGTCGGGCTCGCCAACGGCCTCGTCATCACGGCGCTCAACGTGAACCCGTTCATCACGACGCTGGGGACGATGGTGCTGATCCGCGGCGTGGTGTTCCTGCTCACCGGCGGCCAGGCAATCTCCGGAGCGTTCGGGCTGCCCGACGCGTTCGTCCGCTTCGGCGCCGAGCGCGTGCTCGGCGTTCACGACCTCGTGTGGGTGCCGGCGATCCTGCTGGCCGTGCTCTCGGGCGTGCTGAACCTCACGCCCTACGGGAGGAAGATCTTCGCCACCGGCGGCAACCGAGATGCGGCGTATCTCTCAGGGATCCGGGTGAACGTGATCGTCACGTCGACGTATGCCTGGTGCGGGCTCCTGGCCGGCGTGGCGGGCGTGATGCTCGCGGCACGGCTTCAATCGGGTCAGCCGACCGCGGGCGAATTCTACGAGCTCACGGCGATCGCAGCCGTCGTGCTGGGCGGCGCCGGGCTCCACGGCGGGGAAGGCCAGCTCTACAAGAGCGTGATCGGCGTCTTTATCATGGTGGTCCTGGGCAACGCCCTGAACCTGCTCAACGTCGATTCGTACTGGCAGCGCGTCGCGATCGGCGGCGTCATCATCGCGGCGGCGGCGGTCGGCGGGCTCAGGCGTCGGTGACGGCCAGGCGCCGCGATGAGCGCAGAGCGCAGCGATGACCACGGAGCAAGGAGACGACTGATGAAGCAGCTTCTCGCCGTATCCCTGGTGATGACGATGCTCGGCCTCGCCGTGCTGCCGGTGACGGCGCAGCCGGTGACGATCGGCGTGTCGCTCCCGCAGGACGACAACCCGTTCTACATCGCCATGCTCAAGGGCATCCGCGCGCGGGCTCAGGAGCTCGGCTGGCAGGTCGCCTACGTCTCATCCAACGAGGACAAGCTGCGCCAGATCAACGGCGTTCAGGACCTGCTCGCCAGGGGCGTCAAAGGCGTGCTGATCTCGCCCATCGATGCGGTCGGCGTCAATGCCGCCTACGACGCGGCGGCCCAGGCCAAGATCCCGATCATCTCCATCGCGCGCGGGTCCGCGTCGCCGAACCAGACGCTGCACGTCGCCATGGACGAGAAGCAGATCGGCCGCGACATCGCGAGCTGGACGGCCCAGCGCATCGGCGGCAAGGGCAAGGTCGCGATGATCAGCGGGCCGCCCGGCGCGCCGACGTTCCGCAATCTGAACGAGGGCTATCTGGAGGTGATGGCCAAGTATCCGTCCATCAGCGTGGTCGCGCGCAACGAAGGCGCGCTCACGCGCGAGCGTGGCCTCAAGGTGGCCGAGGACGCGCTCGTGGCGCACCCGGACCTGGCGGCCATCTACACGGCCAACGACGACGTCGCGCTCGGCGCGGCCCAGGCGGTGGCGGCGAGCGGGCGGGTCGGCAAGACGATCGTGACGGGGATGAACGGCGTGCCGCCTGCGCTCAAAGCCGTGAAGGATGGCAACGTGGGGATGACGGTCGAGCTGAACCCCGTGCTCTGGGGCCGGCTGGGCGTCGACGTGCTGGCCGCCTATCTCAAGGGCGAGCGCACCGAACAGCGCGTCTTCATCAAGCACGTGATCATCGATCCCGCGAACGTGGACGACGCGATCCGTCGCGTCACGCGGAGCTGAGGAGACGCCATGGCCAAGCTCGTCTCGACCGCTGAGCGACCGGATGCCGCGCTCATCTCGACACTCGAGTCCGCGAACTTCCATCCGCTGTGGGACCGCTACAAGCGGATCACGCCCGTCGCGCCGAACGCGCCGGACGCGCCCTTTCTCTGGCGCTGGCGCGACCTCGAGCCGCTCACGGCGCGAGCGGCCGCGGAAGTGCCCATCGACGACGTCGAGCGTCGCGCGATCATCCTCGCCAACCCCGCCTTCGGTGGGGCGACCGTGACCACGAGCAATCTCATCGCGGCCTTCACGGTGCTCGAGCCTGGCGATCACGCGGTGCCTCACCGCCACACGGCGGCCGCCATCCGGTTCTCGACGCGTGCCGAGGGCGCGGTCACCGTCGTCAACGGCCGGCGGCTCGCCATGCGCCCCGGCGACCTCATCCTCACGCCGCCGCTGTGCTGGCACGGCCACATCAACGAGAGCGATCACCGGACCATCTGGTTCGACGCCGCCAACATGCCGCTGATCAACACGCTCGACGCGAGCTTCTTCGAGCCCGGCCGCCGCGACGACGCAGAGTTCTTCAAGGTGGACGAAGGCAACGAGTCCGGCTATCGCCATTCCGGTGAGGTCACTCGTCGCCGGCTCGGTGAGGTGTCACCCGGCGCCGACGACACGCTGACCGTGCGCTACGTCGATCCACTGACGGGCGGCAGCGTCATGCCCACGCTCGACTGCTACGCGGTGCGCCTCACCCCTGGCGTCTCGAGCCGGAGGAAACGGACGACGCACAACGCCGTCTGTCTGGTCGTCGAAGGCGAGGGCCGCTCGACGATCGGCGACGCGACGTTCGAGTGGTCGAAGCACGACGTCTTCACGATCCCGCACTGGACGTGGGCCTCGCACCAGGCGCGTGGCGGCAACGCCGACCTGTTCGTCGTCACCGACCGTGCCGTGTACGAGCGTCTCGAGCTGCTCCGCGAGGAGCTCGGTTAGCGCAGTGCCGCGACGCGAAGGCATCGGCGCGGCTGTCCGCAGACGCGAGGACCCGCGCTTTCTGACGGGGCGCGGGCGCTTCGTCGCCAACCTCACCGTGCCGGGCGAGCTCGCGTGTCACATCGTGCGCTCGCCTCACGCCCACGCGCGCATCGTCGCCCTCGACACGTCGGCCGCCGCGGGCCGGTCAGGAGTTGTGGCCGTGCTCACCGGCCGTGACATGGCTGCCGACGAGGTGGGTCCGCTGCGGTGCTTCTGGCCGATCCGGGCTCCGAACGGTCCGCCCATGGCCGAGCCGCCGCGCTGGGCGCTCGCGCGCGACACGGTCCGTCACGTGGGCGAGCCGGTCGCGGTGGTCATCGCTGAGAGCGTCGCGGCGGCGACCGACGCCGCCGAGCACGTGGCCATCGACTACGAGCCGCTGGGTGCCGTCGGCAGCGCCCGCGACGCGATCGCGACCGGCGCGCCGGCCCTCCACGCCGACGCGCCGGGAAACGTCTGCTTCCGCTGGACGCGCGGCGACGCCGCGGCGGTCGAGGCGGCGTTCGCCCGGGCCACGCGCACCGTCCGCCTCGAGCTGATCAACAACCGGTTGGCCGGAGCCGCCATCGAGCCGCGCGCCGTCATCGCCGTCCCCGATACCATCGACGGTGCGCTCACGCTCTATTCCGCGACGCAGGTCCCTCACTTCATCCGGCGCGCCGTGGCCGTTGAGCTCGGTCTTCCCGAGGGCAGCGTGCGGGTGATCGCGCCGGACGTGGGTGGCGGCTTCGGATACAAGGGCAAGCACTACCCGGAGGAGACGATCGTGGCGTGGGCGGCGCGGCGACTCGGCCGCTCGGTCAAGTGGGTGGCGACGCGGAGCGAGAGCTTCGTCGCCGATACCCAATCCCGCGATCACCTCACCACCGCCGAGTTGGCCCTCGACCGCGACGGCGGATTCCTGGGCCTGCGCGTCCACACGCTGGCCAACATCGGCGCCTACGTGTCCACGTTCGGCGCCGCGATCCCGAGCGCGATCTACACGGCGCTCCTCGCCGGCGTCTATCGCACGCCGGCCATCCACGTGGAGGTGACCGGCGTCTTCACCAGCACGCTGCCCACCGACGCCTATCGCGGCGCGGGCCGGCCCGAGGCCTGTTATGTCCTCGAGCGCCTGGCCGATCGCGCGGCGGCCGCGTGCGGCCTGGACCGCGCCGAGATCCGGCGCCGCAACCTGATCCCGACCGAGGCCATGCCGTACCGGACGCCGATAGGACCCGTATACGACTGCGGCGACTTTCCGCGAATCCTCGCTCGCGTGCTGAAGGCCGCCGAGTACGACGGCTTCGAGACGCGGCGTCAGGACGCTGCCCGTTACGGCCGGCGGCGCGGCCTCGGGATCGCGTGCTTCGTCGAGTCATCGGGCGTGGCGCCCTCGCGCCTGGCGGGTGCCCTCGGTGCGCGTGTCGGATTCTTCGAGTCGGCCGAGGTGCGCGTGGACCCGACCGGCGGCGTGCGCGCCATGCTCGGGACTCACAATCACGGGCAGGGCCATGCCACGACGTTCGCACAGATCCTGTCCGACCGCCTCGGCGTCGCCCTCGATCGCATCGAGATCGTGGAGGGCGACACGGCCATGGTGCCGCACGGCACCGGCACCTTCGGCTCGCGCTCGATCGCCGTCGGCGGCTCGGCGCTCGACGGCGCCGCTCGGAAGGTCCTCGCCAAGGCGCGGCGCCTCGCCGCTCACGTGATGGAAGCCGCCGAGCCGGACGTCGAGTTCCGCGACGGGACGTTTCGCGTCGTGGGCACCGACCGCCAGGTGCGGTTCGCCGAAGTCGCGCGCGCCGCCCACCTCGGCCACAACCTTCCCGACGGCGTCGAGCCGGGTCTTCAAGAATCCGTGTTCTACGACCCGCCGAACTTTGCGTTCAGCAACGGGGCGCATGTCGCCGAGGTCGAGGTCGATCCCGAGACGGGCGAGATCCGGCTCGTGGGCTACTGGGTCGTGGACGACGTCGGTGTCGTCGTCAATCCGATGATCGTGGAAGGCCAGGTACACGGCGGCCTCGCCCAGGGGCTCGGGCAGGCGTGGCTCGAAGGCTGCGCGTACGACGCCGAGACGGCTCAGCTCCTCTCGGCCTCGTTCATGGACTACGCGCTGCCGCGCGCCGACGCGCTCCCGTCATTCGCCACCGAGGTGGACGAGAGCCAGCCCTGCACCCACAATCCGCTGGGCGCGAAGGGCTGCGGTGAGTCGGGAACGATCGGCGCGCCGGCCGCCTTCGTCAGCGCGGTCCTCGACGCGCTGGCGCCGCTCGGAGTGGATGATCTCGACATGCCGCTCACGCCGCCGCGCGTGTGGGAGGCGATCGGCGCCGCCCGGATCAGGACTGGCCGCGGGCCTGCTTGAGCATCTCGATGAGCACGCCGCGGCTGTCGTCCGCCGTCCTCACCTCGCGCGGAAACGCGATGCGCGTGCTCCAGCGCCGGCCGCCCTGGCGCAGGTGCAGCTTGAAGCCGAGCCGATCCACGGCGGTCATCGACGCTTCGTCGGCCTCGGCGCCGGCGAAGAAGCGCGCGTACGCGACGAGCGCGTCGGCGTGGTCGCGATTCATGTGCTCGATGATCCCGGCCGCCGCGTCGGAGAGCGGGTCGGGCCGGGACCGACGATAGTCGGCAGCGTCGACCCATCCCATCGCGGCAAAGCCTCCCACGAAGTAGACGTCGGAAACCTCGAGCCTCCAGAAGCTGAAGTCGTCGAAGTCGGCCCAGTACCGCGCGGTGGGGTGGCGCTCGAGATAGGCGGCGCGGACGGCGGCCAGATCGCTGTCGCCGGCGGGCGACGCCTCGCCCATCAGCGTCACGCGGCCGGCAGCGAGCGGGTCGCTCGCTCCGCCGGGCTGGGTCACGAGCAGGCTGGCACGCGCGTCGCCGTGGAGATTCTGCGTGTGGACGGCCATCGACGAGATCAAAACGAGCGGGCGGCCCTCGGCGTCCAGCGCGTAGGGCATGACCGAGGCGAACGGATGCCCGGAATGCTTGCGCGAGACCGTGGCGAGCGACCCGCTGCGCGCCTGGTCGACGAGCGTACGCGCGCGCTCGGCGAACGTCGGCTCGGGGACGGCGGGAGCGTCGGGAGCGCCCGGCGCTCCGGCGTGGCGGTTCATGGCGCGATCACCAGGCTCACGACGCGGTCACTCCGGTTCACGGTGCTGTCACTCCGGTGATGAGCGGATGGAGCCGCGCCTCGATGGCGCCGCGCGGCTGGGCGCCGACCAGCCGATCGACGAGCTGGCCGTCCTTGAAGAGCAACAGCGTGGGGATGGACCGCACACCGAAGCGCGAGGCCGTCTCCGGATTGGCATCCACGTCGAGCTTGGCCACGACGAGGCGGCCGGCGTGGGCGCGTGCGATGTCGTCGATCGTCGGCGCGAGCGCGTGACAGGAACCACACCAGTCGGCCCAGCAGTCGAGGAGCACGGGCGCGCTGGCGCGCGTCACGATCGTCTCGAAGTTGGCGTCCGTCACGCCAATCGGCGCCAGCGTTGTCGCCAGCGGCTGGCCGCAACGGCCGCAGCGCGCCGGCGAGCCGGTGCGCGTCTCGGGAATGCGGTTCACGGTCCGGCACCACGGGCAACGAAGCTCGATCACGACTCCATCCTACCTGGCCGGGCTACTCGCTGGTCGCCGTGTACGGACAGATCTGGTTGTAGGCGCACGAGCGGCAAGCGCCCCACGACGGCGTGGCGTCGAAGCGGCGGGCGCGGATCCCCGCGGCTGCGGCCTCGACGGCGGTGATCGCGGCCTCGGCATCCTCGGCCGTCGGGCTATGGCGGCCGACGACGGCCGAGTCGATGAAGCGCAGCTCGACGCGCTGGGGCAGCGCGCCCGTCATCTCGCGCCAGGCCAGCGCGTACATCTTGAGCTGCAGGCTGCCGGCGACGCGGCGGTCGGCGTCCTTCTGGCGCGTGACCTCGCTGGTCTTGTAGTCGATGATCACCGCGCCGAGCAGGTCTTCGTCCACGCGGTCGTAGCGCCCGCGCACGCGATTGGGCCCGAGCGTGAAGCCGAACTCCTTCTCGACGTAGGTCGGCTTGACGCCGTCGGCCTCCTCCTGGTTCCAGAACCGTCTGAGCGCGTCGCGGCCGGCCGCCTTGCGGGCCTCCTCGTGCTCGCGCGTCAGGAATCCCTCGGCCGGCTCCCGGCTGACGCCGGGCCGGTCGTGCAGGATGTCCTCGCCCGCCCACGCCCGCTCGTAGATGGCGAGCAGATCGTCGAGCGGCGTGTAGTTGCCGACGGCGCGACGGGTCAGGTAGTACTCGACAACCTTGTGGACGACGGCGCCGTAGGCCACGGCGTGATGGCGACGGATCGGGATGCGCTTGACGTGGACGTTGAAGTACTTGAGCGGACAGGTCTGGTAATCGTCGATCTGCTTGTGGCTGAGCGTGATCTCCGCGTCCGGCGCCAACGGGACCAGCAACGCCTCCACGGCTTCCGGCGCGGGGGCGAAGTGCTCGATCTCCTCGACGGGGCGCGCCTTGAACGGCCGCGCCGCATCGCGCGGAAGGTCGAGCGCTTCCAGCACGAACTGGCTGACCTTGCGCTCGCGGGTGCCTCCGTAATCGCTCGCGCTCGTGAGATAGAGCTCGCGCCGCGCCCGGGTCATGCCGACGTAGAAGAGCCGGCGTTCTTCCTGCTGGTGATAGTCCCCGGTCGGCAGCACGGCCTTCATCATGTCGATCGGCAGGTCGAGCGCGTCGCGCCGGCGCCGTGACGGGAACTTCTCCTGCACCAGGTTCACCAGGAACACCACCGGGAACTCGAGGCCCTTGGCCTTGTGCACCGTGAGCACGCGGACCGCCGGCGTCTCGACGTCGGCCTCGGCCACGGCCGGGTCCTCGCCGGCGTCGATCAACGCGTCCAGGTGCTTCACGAACTCGCGGACGTTGTCGTAGCGGAGCGTGCGCGCCGCCGCCTGCACGCGGTCGAAGAACTTGGTGATGTTCTTGGCCTCGGCCACGTCGCGCGCCGTTTCCTCCCGGTACAGGCGCATGAGCCAGCCCGAGTCCCTGATGAACTGATAGAGCAGCTCTCCCGTCGGCATCTCGCGCCCGAGCTCCATGTAGCGCTCGAGGTCGCCGACCAGGTGCCGGATGGCCGCGTGGCCGGCCTCGCTGATCTGGTCGCGCAGCTCGGAGATCTCGCCGGCCCGGCGCAGCACGTCGAACAGGTGGACGTGCCGGCGGTCGGCATGGGTCGAGCACCGGGTGAGATCGACGATCGGGACCTCGTAGAGATCGGACGAGGCGAGATAGTGGAGGCTCACCGATTCGTCGGTGTGGACCAGCGCGCGCAGGAAGGCGATGAGCAGACGGATCTCGGGACGATCGTAGAGGCCGGAGTTGCCCGAGAACGTCCACGGCACGCTCTTCACGTTCAGCGAGCGCAGGAACTGATCAGCATCGGCGTTCCCGCGCACGAGGATGGCGACGTCGTCGGGCTTCCAGGTGCCGGCCGCAATCTTCTCGCGGATCGTCTCGGCAACGGCGTCGGCCTCCTGGGTCCCCGTCTCGTAGTGCCAGTGCACGGGGAGATGACCGCGCCCGGCCACGGCCGTCAGTCGCTTGTTGATGCCGTTCCTGACCTCGAGCCGATCCGGATTGTTGTGCACGATCAAGCGATACGCGCCGTCGAGGATCTCCTGCGTCGAACGGTAATTCTCGGTGAGCACGATCTGGGCAGCGTCGTGGTACACGTCGAGGAATCCCAGGATGTTCGAGATCGCGGCGCCGCGGAAGCGATAGATCGCCTGGTCCTCGTCGCCCACGACCGCCACGTTGCTGTGACGGGCCGCCAGCAATTTCACCAGCTCGAACTGGGCGTGGTTGGTGTCCTGGAACTCGTCGACCAGGATGTAGCGGAAGCGGCGCTGGTAGGCGCCGAGGACATAGGGCCGCCTGCGGAGCAGCCGCAGCACCTGGACGATCTGATCGCCGAAGTCGACGCAGCCGTCCCGCGTCATCAGCTCCTCGTACTTGGCGTACGTCGCCGCCAGCTCGCGCTGCTGGGCGACGCGCTCACGCGCTTCCTCGTAGTCGACGGCGGCGGCCGCTTCACGCTCGAGTCGTCCCGCATGCGCCTGGTATTCCTCGGGCGAGATGTCCTCGTCCTTGCAGCGGCTGATGAGCGTGATGAGCGCCTGGAGGTGTCGCGTGGGATCGCCGAGCGGCCGGTAGTGCGCGAGCGGCAGCTCGAAGAGCCGGTCGCGGAAGAAGATGGTCTGCTCGGCGCGGTTCAGCACGCGGAAGTCGGGCGTGAGACCGATCTCGAGCGCGTGCTCGCGCAAGATCCGATCGCCGAAGGCGTGGAACGTCGCGATCTCGACGTCGGCGTAGCCGTAAGGCACGAGCGTGTCGACGCGCTCCTCCATCTCGGCGGCGGCCTTGTCGGTGAAGGTGAGCGCGAGGATCTCGTCCGGCCGGGCCCGGCGCGTGGCGATGAGCCAGGCGATACGTCGCGTGATGACGGTGGTCTTGCCGGTTCCGGCGCCGGCGACGATCAGCAGTGGCCCGGTGTCGTGGGTGACGGCCCGCCGCTGCGCCTCGTTGAGCCCCTCGAGGATGCGGTCAGCCGCCATGCTCGGTCAGCACTATACCTCACTCAGACCAAAAGACTCCCTTCGTCGTGCCGCAGCCAGTACAGGCTGACAAGTCGACGTGGAGATGGCGACGGTGGATCCGGGCTGTGTTGGCGGCGGTGAAAGCCTCGATCGACGTCAGGCCGATCTCTCTTCCGATGCACTCCGAACAAAAGCGGGCACCGGGTCGTGAGTAGAGAAACGCCTCGACGAGATCCTTATGCATGAGCGACCGTGGGCGCGCTGACGCCGTGGCGGGCCGGCGTGGGACCGTGCCGAGATTCCGCCGGCACGAGACCACGCGTCACCGATCGACCATCAGCGAATCATCGCTCCGCGCCGCCTCGCCGGGACCCCACGAGCCGGTCGTACCCGACCATCGACGACACCACGAGCACGGCCAACGCGATTGGGAGGTAGCGTTGACTGGCCAACTCACTCGCCTCCCCGCTGCACGTCGTTCTTCACGAACTCCTCGGCGTTTTCTTCGAGAACGGCGTCGATCTCGTCGAGGATCTTCTCCACGTCCGCGGCGAGTTTCTTGCCCTTCTTGGCGAGCTTTGCGCTTGCGCCATCGCCGTCGGTTTCCTCGACCGCCTTGCCCGTCCTTCGTTCCTTCTTCTGTTGCTCAGTCATAGAACCCTCCGCGACCACCATCCCTCGCTCGAGCGACTGGACGTGGGCCAAGAGCAACGGGCGTGCCGACATCACGGCGCATGACGGCGGCCGTGCATCGGCGGGACGGTACGCACGACGGGCGTGATCGAAAGCCGCGGCGACACGACCGAGAGATGTAATCCTCGCGCGGTCGCCATCCTCGAGCTTCCAGGGAAGTCTCGACGACACCGTTCACGGTTCGATCTCATCGTTCACGTCCTTCGAACCGTCATCGCCGATCGACCGGAGCCGGCGTGGGACAACCCCCGCGACATGATCGAGAGATGAATGCGTCGTCGCCACGATCGCCCAGCGAGACACCAAATGCTGCTGAT
>Ga0209157_1000512_pt1 | contig 33162 bp, 26 predicted proteins | sample GraSoiAngelo_135_FD_185892 | JGI IMG/M metagenome (GOLD analysis project Ga0209157, IMG submission 185892) | Grasslands soil microbial communities from the Angelo Coastal Reserve, California, USA - 14_0929_05_40cm (SPAdes) (version 2) | ecosystem: Environmental > Terrestrial > Soil > Grasslands ...
CACTTGGTCCGGTGACCTGTCGCCCTGGCGCTTCAACGTCGGATCGGCGTGGGGCGTGGATCGCCTGCCAGTCGCCGCCGCGGTGTTTACCGAGCGCGGCATCTATCGTCCCGGCGAGCCAGTCTACGTCAAAGCGATCGTGCGCAATGGCACACTTGGCGCGTTGCGCGTGCCTTCGGCGGGCGATTCGCTGCGCTGGGTGTTCGACGACCGCGAAGGCGGCGTCATGCGCGACACGATCGTAGGACTCAGCGCCTTCGGCACGGCGTCGCAGATCCTGCGGCTCGCCAACGATCTTCCGCTCGGCACATACAACGTCTCACTCCAGGTGAAGCGCGGGACGTGGCAGGACGTCGCGAGCACGAGCTACCGCGTCGCGGAGTATCGGCCACCCGAGTTTCTCGTCACGGTCACAGCCGACACCGTGCCACGCTTCGCCGGGGATACGCTGCAGGGTACAGTCGAGGCGCGTTACCTCTTTGGCGCGCCCATGGCTCGGGCGGCAGTGAACTGGACGGTGAACCTCACTCCGGGAACGGCCTACGGTCTCAATATCCCCGGATTGGACGGCTATTACCTCGGCGAGACCGGCTGGTGGTGGGAGGACTGGGAAAGCGCGACGAATCGACCGCAGGTCCGCACCGCCTCGAGCGGCGTGGATACGCTTGACGCCGCCGGTCGACTCGCCCTGCGTGTCCCGCTCAGCGCCGTCGAGGGACGGCCGGCCAACGCGCGCCTGCAAGCCACCGTCACCGACGTGAACCGCCAAACAGTCTCCGCTACGGCTACCGTCCTCGTGCACCCCGCGTCCTTCTATATCGCAGCCAAGCCACTCGGCAGTGCCTACTTCTGGACCGCGGGCACGCCACAGCAGGTCGCGGTGCTCGCGGTGCGGCCTGACGGGCGGCATGTGAGCGGCGTGAAGATTCGCGGCACCATCGTGCGGCGCGAATGGCATCGCGTGCAGCGGGAGCGCGATGGCGTCCAGGAGCAAATCGGCGAGTGGGTCGCCGACACCGTGGCGCGGTGCGACCTCGTCAGCGCTGACGCTCCGGTGACGTGCAAGTTCACGCCGGCGGCGGGCGGCACGTACATCGTGTCGCTCAGCGCGAAGGACGAAGCCGGCCGCACGGCGTCGACCAGCTTCTACCGCTGGGCGACCGGCAAAGACTGGATCCCCTGGAACGACGAAAACCAGTTCAAGATGGACCTGATCCCCGACAAGACACGCTACACCGTCGGGGACACAGCCACGATCCTCGTCGCGTCGCCGTTCACGGACGCCGAGGCGTGCATCACGGTCGAACGCGAGGGACTGATCGAGCAGCGCCGGATGCGCGTGAGCGCTGGGGCGACATCGCTCAAGTTCCGCATTACGGAGGCGTACACGCCGAACGTCTTCGTCTCGATGGTGCTCGTGCGCGGCCGCAGCGCACCGCCCGGTGGAATCGCCGATCCGGGCCGCCCCACGCTGCGCGTGGGCTACGTCGAGCTGCGAGTTACGCCTGAGGTGAAGCGTTTGACCGTTGATGCGCAGCCGCTCGCCGCCGAGTACCGCCCGGGAGACAGTGCAAGAGTACAGCTGCGGGTCCGCGACGCGACCGGTCGCGGGCGGCGCAGCGAAGTCACGCTGTGGGCGGTGGACGAAGGCGTCTTGTCACTCACCGGCTATCGGACGCCAGATCCGTTGGATCTGCTGTATCAGCCGCGCGGCGTCAGCTTGCGGCTCGCGAGCAACCTCGTCGCCATCGCCCCGCAGGTGCTGGAGCAGGAGGGCACCTCGATCAAGGGTGAGCAGGAGCCCGGGGGTGGCGGTGGACTCGGAGGCGGTGACATTCTCCGCTCACGGTTTGCCGCGACCGCGTTCTTCCTGGGAGCGGTTGAGACGGATTCCAGCGGCGCCGCCGTCGCCACGGCGAAGCTGCCCGACAATCTCACGACATTCCGCGTTATGGCCGTCGCCGTGACGGCGGGCGATCGCTACGGCCACGGCGAGTCGCCGCTGCTCGTCACGCGGCCGCTGCTCGCGCGACCGGCGCTGCCGCGGTTCCTGCGCTCGGGAGACGCGTTCACCGCGGGTGTGGTCGTGAATCAGCGGGCCGGCGGTGCACCCACGGTGACCGTGAAGGCCCAGGCGCAGGGCGTCGTGCGCAGCGGCGCCGCTACGCGGACCGTGACATTGGCGCCGGGCCGCGGCAGCGAGGTCCGCTTTGCCTTTAGAGACACGACGAGTGACTCCGTCGCCTTCCGCTTCGACGTCGCTTCTCAGCATGATTCCGACGCCGTCTTGGTCCGGCTGGCTGGCCGGCCCGTGTTTACGCCCCGCGCCTACACGGTCACGGGGAGTGTGGTGGACACCGCGACCGTCGTGATCAATCTCCCAGAGCTGGTCGATCCTGAGCGGTCGACGCTCGAGCTCGGTGTTGGCACGACTCCGCTCGCCGTGCTCGCGGGCAGCTATCGCTGGCTCGCGGTCTATCCGTTCGATTGCTCCGAACAGATCTCCGACGAGATGCTGCCGCTGATCGCGCTCTATCGCGCGGGGCCTGCCGCGCAGTTGCCGGGACTGACGCCCGAGCGGGCGCGCACGGAAATCGAGCAGGGCGTGGCCGTCTTGAGCGCTCGCCAACGGCCGGATGGGGGCATTGGGCTCTGGTCCGCTGAGGACTGGACGACGCCGTGGCTGAGCGCGTTTGCGGGTGAGGCATTGCTGGCCGCGCGGGATGCCGGAATATCGGTCCGCGATTCCGTGCTGGCTCGTCTCAGCAACTATCTGTTTCGCAGCGTCCATCAGCGGAGCACCATCATGGCGCCCGTCGCGACCTGGTACTCCAACCTGCGCGTGGTTCTCGCCGAGCAGGTCGCCGCCGCGGACTTCTTGAGTCGTGCGGGACGGGCGGACGTGCCGACGGAGAACGAGCTGTTCCGCCAGGCTGCGCAGCTCTCCTGGGAAGATCGGCTCCGCCTGGCCCAGATGATGGCCCGGCGCGGAGCGAGAGGGGCCGCCCGCCAGCTGATCACGCCGATCTGGACCTCGGTGCGGGTCGAAGGCCGCCGCGCCGTCCTGCCCGATTCGGCCCGGCAGGCATTCTGGTTCTACTTCCCGTCGAGCCAGCGGCCAGTGGCCCGACTCCTGTCCGCGACGCTCGCCCTAGACTCGACGCACGCCTTAATCGGACCGTTGGTCGAAACACTGGTCGAGCAGAGTCGCGGCGCCAACCGCTGGGGTTACTGGAACACGCAGGATTACGGAACGGCCGCGATGGCGCTCGCCGACTTCACGGCGCGCCAGGCCCGCGCTGCCCAGCGTGGCTTTGAGGTGCGGGCCGGAAATCAGGTGGTGTACCGCTCCCGCGGCGATCAGCTGCGTGAGGTCACGCGCGCCCTCACGGGAACGCTGTCGAATGATCCGGCCGGCGGACAGCGCCTGGTGCTGACGATTCGCTCCACCGACGGAACGACAAGCGGGACGCCGCTTTTCTTCTACGCGACGGTGCATGACGTCCCGCGCCAGCGGCCCGTCACGCCGGACCAGCAGGGAATCCAGGTCGAGCGTTGGTATGAGGATTACGAAACCGGCAAGCCGATCGTGAGTGTGCCGGAAGGCTCGCTCGTGCGCGTGCGGCTCAGGATCACAGTGCCGGCGGATCGGCAGTTCGTTGCGCTCACCGATCCGCTCCCGGCGGGACTCGAAGCCGTAGACCTGAGCCTGCGCACGACGGGCCAGTTACCGGGCCCTGGCGCCGCGGCGGCTCAGAACGCGCCGAGCGAAGAAGGAGAAGAGGAGGGCGATACCGGCGAGTACGAGTGGGGCTGGTACTTTGGGAGCTGGGACGCGGGGTGGTGGTCACCGTTCGACCACAAGGAAATGCGCGACGATCGCGTGGTGTACGTCGCGACGGTGCTTTGGACCGGTCGCTACACCGCGACCTACATCGCGCGCGCGACTACGCCCGGCACGTTCATCCGGCCGCCCGCGCATGCGGAGGAGATGTACAACCCCGCGGTGCAGGGGCGGAGCGACGGCGGCGTGTTCACCGTAACCCAGAAGGCGCCATGAGCCACCCCCGGCGCACCTGTGCGGTCGCCTTTGTGGCCGCCGCCGCGCTCGGCCTTGTCATTTGGATCACACTGCCGCTCCCGGGCATCCTCCTGTCGCCGCAACGTGTCGCCAGCATCACCCTCGAGGATCGGACCGGGTTGATGCTGCGAACGACACGCACCGGCCAGGGCTCGCTGCAGCACTGGCTCGCGCTCGCCGACATCGATCCGGACGTGCTGGAGGCGTTCGTAGCGGGAGAGGACCACCGGTTCTACGATCATCACGGCGTCGACATGCGGGCCGTGGCGCGCGCGACCGTGCAAAACCTGCGCGCCACCAGTGTGCGGTCGGGCGCGTCCACGATCACGATGCAGCTCGCGCGTCTCCTGCGTCCAGGTGGGCGTCACACGCTGCGAGGCAAGGTCGTGCAGGCGCTCTGGGCGTTGCGGCTGGAGACCCATCTTTCCAAGCAGGAGATCCTCGAGCAGTACTTGAACCGCGTGCCGCTGGGGCAGGGGACGGTTGGCGTCGATGCCGCGGCTGCCCTGTACTTCAACGCCACTGCCACTCGCCTCTCCCTCGGCCAGGCGGCGTTGCTCGCAGGTTTGGCCAGTGCTCCCTCGACCGACAATCCCTTCGTCGCGCCCGATCGCGCACGGAGCCGGCGCGCCCTTGTGCTGGGGCGGATTGCACGCTACGGCTACGCGACCTACGACGCGTTGGACCGTGCCGGCCGCGAGCCGCTGGTGGTACCACGCACGAGCCCGCCGTTCCTCGCGCCCCATTTCACGAGTCGCGTACTACAATGGCTCGATACCGCTGCCGTGGGCGGAACGTGGCGCACCTCGCTCGACCTGCCGCTGCAGACCGCGCTGGAGAGCGAAGTCCGCCACACAGTCAGCGGCCTGTCCGACCGCGGTGTGCGCGAGGGCGCGCTGGTCGTGCTCGACAATACCACGGGCGAGCTGCTCGCCTGGGTCGGTTCGCCGGACTTCTGGGCGGACTCGTCCGGACAGGTCGATATGGTCGTCTCGCCGCGCCAACCGGGCTCAGCGCTCAAGCCATTTCTCTACGGGCTGGCCTTCGACCGCGGCTTCACGGCGGCAAGCGTGCTCCCCGACATTCCGCGCGCGTATGCGACAGCGACAGGCCCGTATCAGCCCCGCAATTACGATCGTCGCTTCCATGGGCCTGTGCGTGCGCGCGAGGCGCTTGCGAGCTCCTACAACGTGCCTGCGGTCGAGTTGACCGATCGCCTGGGGGGGGGCGCCGCGAGTCTGCTGCGCGTCCTGCATGAGGCGGGCTTCAGCTCATTGACGCGCAGCGCCGAGTACTACGGTCTTGGCCTCGCGCTGGGCAACGGCGACGTGACGCTTCTCGAGCTTGCCAATGGCTACCGCGGGCTAACGCAAGGCGGTGTGTGGCGCGCAGTCGAGTGGCGAGCCGTCGCTCCTGATCAAAGATCTACGCAGGATCGCCGTTTCGTATCTGCGGGATCTGCGGCCCTGGTGGTCGATGTTCTGGCTGATCCCATCGCCCGCATTCCCGGGTTTGGCGTCGAAACACCCTTCGACTTTCCGTTCCCCGCAGCGGTGAAGACAGGCACGAGTCATCATTTCACTGACAACTGGGCGGTCGGGATGACCGGCGGGTTCACCGTCGCGGTGTGGGTCGGCAATTTCGACGGACAGCCGATGCGTGCGGTGAGCGGGGTGACGGGGGCGGGACCGTTGCTGCGTCGCGCGATGCTCGTGACGGCGCGGCGGTTTGCGCCGGGTGGGTTGCCAAGCCCCAGCGCCTATGGGGCGGCGCAAGTGCGGATCTGCGCATTGTCCGGCCTGCGGGCGGCAAATGGCTGCCCTGATCTCGACGAGTGGTTCCTGCCCGGCACGGCGCCGGTGAAGGTCTGTGACTGGCATCAGGGCGGCGCGATTACCTGGCCGGCGGAGTATGTCGAGTGGGCAGCGCAGAACGGGGCCTCACCCCCTGACCCCCTCTCCGATACTCGGAGAGGGGGAACGGCTCCTCGGGCGGTGGTGAGCCAGTTCCAAATCGTCTCCCCGCGCGCCGGCGACCGCTACGAAATCCCGCCCGGCATTGACCCCCGCTACGCCACGATCGCGTTGCGTGCGGCGACTGAGCCGCATGATGGCGCCGTCACGTGGTTTGTCGACGGCCGGAAAGTCCTTGAATCTCGATGGGTTCTTGTCCCTGGAATGCACGTCGTTCGCGCTGTGACGGCATCGGGCTTACGCGCCGAGACGCGGTTCGAGGTATTGCCGCACCATCCCTCCTAAGCGATATTAGCCGTTGAAGTTGCGCCGTTAGCTTCAGAAACTCCTTGAACCTCTAGGCGGTCAGCAGTGATTCGCGTACAGGCGGTCGCGTCCGACTCGTTGGGTGCGGCTCTTGAACTCATCCCAGGCACCGAGCTGCTCGCGGTCAACGGCCGTCCCCTCGAGGACTTTCTCGACTGGGAGTTCCTGACCGCCGACGAGCAGTTCGTGCTCCAGGCGCGCCTGCCGTCGGGGGAGGAGATCGAATACGACGTCGAACGCCCTGAGGGGCTACCGATGGGCGTCACACTGGAGGCGCCGCGCATCCGGCGCTGCGCCAATCACTGCGATTTCTGCTTTGTGGACGGCAATCCGAGCGGCCTGAGGCAAGTGCTGTACATCCGCGATGACGATTACCGTCTGTCATTCCGCTACGGGAATTTCGCCACCCTGACCAACCTGAAGCCGTGGGACTTGGAGCGGATCGTCGAGTACCGGCTGTCACCGCTCTATGTGTCCGTCCATGCCACGGATCCCGTGGTCCGCCGCTGGCTGCTGCGTAACCCCGAGGCTCCGGATGTCATCCCACAGCTGCGTTGGTTCGGGGAGCGGGGAATCGCGGTCCATACGCAGGTCGTGCTCGTGCCGGGCATCAATGACGGGTCGCACCTGGTCCGCACTTTGAGCGATCTCTATGGCGTGGGAGAGTCGGTGCTGTCCGTCTCGGTGGTCCCCGTGGCATTGACCGAGTTCAGCAAGCATGCGCTCGTGCGGCAGCCGACACGGGAGGAGTGCAGGGCTGCGCTCGTGACGGTAGACGACTTCGCGGCGCGCGCGGTCGCCGACCGCGGCGTGCCGTGGTGCTACGGCGCGGACGATCTTTACTTGCAGGCGGACATGCCGTTGCCACCCGCGGCGTGGTACGGCGAGTTCGAGCAGCGGGAGAATGGCGTCGGTTCAGTCCGCTATCTGCAGACTCGCATTCAGGCGGCGCGTATCGAGCGGGATGCCTGGCGCGACAAGCGCATCGGCATCGTCACGGGAACTGCGATGGGGCCGCTGATCCCGCAGATCGTTACTGATCTGACGCAGATCACTGGCGCTCATTTCGAGATTCTTGCTCTCGAGAACACGCTGTTTGGCCCGACCGTGACGACTGCCGGACTACTGCCTGGTAAGGCGGTCCTTGCGGCATTGCAGGACCGCAATGATCTCGATCTCGCCCTGCTGCCCGCCGAGTCGGTCAACGACGATCTGCTGTTCATGGACGACCTCGAAGCGCACGACCTGGCCTCTCAGTTGCCCATGCCGATACGGTTGTCATACGACTTTGCGGATGCCTTGGAAGGGCGGTTGGAAGGTTGGAAGGTTGGACGGAACACACCTTCCAACCTTCCAACCGTCCAACCGTCCCACGACTCATGAGTATCCCCACCGTTGCTATCATCGGCCGTCCCAACGTCGGCAAATCGACGCTGTTCAACCGCATCATCGGCCGGCGCCAGGCGATCGTCGATGCGCAGCCCGGTGTCACGCGCGACCGTCATTTCGCGCCCGCGGAGTGGAACGGCAGACGGTTCTGGCTGGTGGACACGGGGGGCCTGGTGCCGGGATCGGCCGACCCGATTAACCGGGCGATTCGCGCACAGGTCGAGCAGGCGGTCGCCGACAGTGACGTCCTGCTCTTTGTGGTGGACGTAGAGGCCGGGGTCCACCCCCTGGATCTCGAGATCGCGCAGTATCTCCGCAAGGTAAAACGGCCGGTGCTCCTCGTCGTCAACAAGGCCGACCACCTGCCCGACGAGACGCGCCAGCTCGCGTTTTATGAGCTCGGGTTGGGTGATCCAGTCCCTGTCTCCGCTGCGGTGGGGAAGAGCAGTGGCGATTTGCTGGACCAGCTCGTGTCGCTGTTGCCCGACGCGGCGGCGCCGGAGGAAGAGGACGCGATCCATGTGGCCGTCGTCGGCCGGCCCAACGTCGGCAAGTCGAGTCTCGTGAACAAGCTGCTCGGTCAGGAACGGCTCATCGTCGCCGCCGAGCCGGGGACGACGCGCGATGCCATCGACACGCCGTTCGACTATCAGGGCCGGAAACTCGTGTTCATCGATACGGCGGGGCTCCGCAAGCGCAGCAAGGTCGAGGAAGACCTCGAGTTCTATTCGACGCTGCGCACGACGCGCGCGATGGAACGGGCCGACGTCTGTTTGCTCGTCGTCGACGCCAAGGACGGCATGCACGTGCAGGACCTGAAGATCGCCAACGAGGCGTGGGAGCGCGGGGCCGCGGTCATCATCGCCGTGAACAAATGGGACCTGATCGACGAGAAAGAAACGAACACGGCGCGCGACGGCGAGCGCGACATCAAGGCGCGCGCGCCATTTCTCGAGTTCATTCCGTTTTTCTACGTCTCGGCGAAGACGGGCCAGCGCGTCAGCAAGCTGCTGGACGCGATCGTGACCGTGGCGGACGAGCGTGAGAAGCGGGTACCGACCGCCGAGGTAAATCGCGTCCTGGAGGAGCTGCTCGCGCGACAGCAGCCGCCGCAGCCGGTGGGCGAGTCTGTGCGCCTGTTTTACGCCACGCAGGTCGGTACCGCCCCGCCGCGGTTTGCCGTCGTCGCGAATCGTCCGGAAGCGATCCCGGAGTCCTACACGCGCTATCTGCACAACGGGTTCCGCGAAGCGTGGGAGTTCACCGGGGCGCCACTCACGATCAAGTTCCGCCGCAAACGAGGTCGTCGCTGAACGCCGTTCTGGCGATTCTGGCTTCCTACCTGCTCGGCGCGACGCCGACGAGCTACATCGCCGGCAAGGTGGGGCGGGGCATCGACCTGCGCGAGCACGGCTCCAAGAACCTGGGCGCCACGAACGTCTACCGGATACTCGGCTGGAAGTACGCGATCCCGGTCGCGCTGTTCGATATCGCCAAGGGGGGTCTGCCGGTGCTCGTGTTTTCGCACCCCGCCTGGCTGGCGGTGGCAGTCGGGGGGGCCGCGGTGCTCGGCCACATGTTCTCGCCGTACGTGAGCTTCAAGGGTGGCAAAGGGGTCGCGACCGCCGCGGGGATGTTCCTGGCGCTTGCCCCGGCCGCCGTGCTGCTGGCGATTCCCGTCTGGGGCGTCTGCCTCTGGCTGACCGGATACGTCTCGCTCAGCTCGATCATTGCTGTTCTCAGTGTCCCACTGTCGGTCGCGCTGCTGCAGCCGGGCTCAGCGTATGTCTTTTGGGCGAGTGTCGCGCTCATGGCGCTCATTATCTTCGCCCACCGGCGCAACATCTCCCGACTGCTGAGTGGGACCGAGAACAGATTCCGCACAAGACGGACCGCGAGCCAATGATCGTGTCCACACGCTGGAAGCGTGGGCCCGAAAGAGCACTGCGCTTGAAGCCCAGTGCAGTACCGGGCTCACTCTTCAGAGTGTTGTCGTGAAAATCGCGGTCATCGGCGCCGGCGCGTGGGGCACCGCTCTCGCGGACTTGCTGGCCCGTAAGGGTGACCACGTCACGCTCTGGGCCCGCGAAGCCGAGGTCGTGGCCAGCGTGAATCAGCGCCACGTGAACGAGATGTTCCTCCCGGGCGCCGCGCTGGCGCCGGCACTGCGCGCCGAGGGGGACCTGGCGGCGGCGATCCGTGGCGCGGAGACGGTCGTGTCGGCCGCGCCATCGCACGCGGTGCGGCCGGTGATGGCGGAGGCCGCCAAGACGCTCGCAGGGTCTCCGCTGGTCGTGAGCGCTTCGAAGGGCCTTGATCCCGACCGGCTCGAGCGGCCGTCGTGCGTGCTGGCCGACGTGCTGCCGCACGGCGTGCCGGTGGCGGTGCTCTCGGGGCCCTCGTTCGCGTGGGAAGTCTTTCAGCAACAACCGACCGCGGTCGTCGCTGCCGCGACCGACCACGGTGTCGCGCAGCGCACCCAGCGCGTCTTCTCGACCGGCTACTTTCGCGTCTACTCGCATACCGATGTCGTCGGCGTCGAGCTGGCCGGGGCGCTGAAAAACGTGATTGCGCTCGCTGCCGGCATTCTCGAAGGGTTGGGGTTGGGCTTCAATACCCGGGCGGCGCTGATCACCCGCGGGCTCGCCGAAATGACGCGCCTGGGTGTGAAGCTGGGCGCGCAGCCGATGACGTTCGCGGGCCTCGCCGGAATGGGAGACCTCATCCTCACAGCCACCGGCGCGTTGTCCCGCAACCGCACGCTCGGCGTCGCATTGGGGCAGGGGAAGACCCTCGAGCAGGCACTGGCCGGCAAGCCGGCCGTCGTCGAAGGCGTCAACACGACCCGTTCGGCAGTCGCGCTCGGCGAGCGCCATGGCGTCGAGCTGCCCATCGCGCGTGAAGTGGCCAACGTGCTGTTCCAGAACAAGCCGCCCCGGCAGGCGATCAGCGACCTGATGGAGCGCGAGCTGAAGGCGGAAAGCCGGTGAGCAGCGGCACGCCCCCCCCGCCTACCCCGGCGCAGCCGGTGCAGGAGTTCTTCTCGATCGGCGAGGTCTGCCACCTCACCGACCTGAAGCCGCACGTGCTGCGCTACTGGGAGAGCCAATTCCGCTTTCTCAATCCTGCCAAGAACCGGTCCGGCAATCGCGTGTATCAGCGGCGCGAGATCGAGCTGATTATGCTCGTCAAACACCTGCTGTACACCGAGAAATACACGATCGAAGGCGCCCGGCAGAAGATCGAGCAGTATCGCCGCTCCGGCGAGCTCAAGCCGGAAGCGCGTCGCGCCCTCGCCACCGAAACCGTCAAGGAGCTCCGGGCCGAGCTCAAGTCGGTGCTCGGCATTCTCGAAGGGAGCTGAGGTGCGGGTGGCCGTCGTCATCCCCGCATTTCAAGCGGCCGCGACCGTCGGCGACGTCCTCGCGCGAACGCGCGCGGCGCTCCCCGAAGCCCAGGTGATCGTGGTTGACGACGGTTCGACGGACGGGACGGGGGAAGTTGGAAGGGGGAAGGGGGCGTCCGTCCTGACACATCCGCGCAATCGGGGGAAAGGCGTCGCCCTGCGAACTGGCATTGGGCGGGCCTGTGCCGATGGCGCGGATATGATCGTCACCCTCGACGCGGATGGGCAGCATCCACCGGAGGAAATTCCGCGTCTCCTGGCGCCACTTGCCGACGGAAGCGCCGATCTCGTCCTGGGCGCGCGCAAGCGTGACGACGTGATGCCGTTCTCCCGCCGCCTCACGAACTGGCTCTCGGCGGCTTTGGCGTCGCGGATTGGGGGGCAGACCGTGAAGGACGCCCAGACCGGGTTCCGCGCATTCACCCGCACGGTTGCCGAGCGCGTCCATCCGGGGGGCGACCGCTATGAATACGAGGCTAACTTTCTGCTCGATGCGTTGCGCGCGGGCGCTCGCGTAGCATCTGTCGATGTGCCGACCATCTACGGTCCGCGCAGTCACTTCCGGTCGTGGGCGGATACGTGGCGCATGGCGGGCGCATTCGCCCGGCACGCGGGCCGTATTGTCGCAGGAGCGACGTGACCACTCCAGGTCAAGACAAGTTGCGAATTCTGGTGTCGAATGATGACGGTGTGCTCGCGCCGGGCATCGCCTTGCTGGCCGACGTGTGCTCCACCGTTGGGCAGGTGACCGTCGTCGCCCCCGACCGCGAGCAAAGCGGCACTTCGCATTCCCTCACGCTGCACCGGCCCCTGCGGGCGCATCGGCGGTCCGATGGTGCATTCCAGGTGGACGGGACGCCGACGGACTGTGTCCTGCTCGCACTAGGCGCGCTAATGCCCGAGGGGCCGAACTGGGTGTTCTCCGGCGTGAACCACGGGCCGAATATGGGGGAGGACGTGCTGTACTCGGGGACCGTGTCCGCCGCGATGGAAGGCCTGGCGGCCGGCGTGCCGAGCATCGCGATTTCCTACGGCAGCTTCGACCTCGAGCACTTGGAGAGTCACCGGACAGGGCTCGAACGCCTGATTCAACGCATTGTCCAGGTCGAGAACTTTCCGGGCGAAACGCTGCTCAACATCAACCTTCCGCCCATCCCCGCCGATCAGGTGAAAGGTGTGAAGGTCACGAACCTCGGCAGCCGCGTGTTTCACGAAGAGATCGCCACGATGAAGGATCCGTGGGGCCGGGAGGTGCACTGGATCGGCGGGGGCCGCGTGACGTGGTCCGGCGGCGCCGATTCGGATTTCCAGGCGGTCAAGGACGGCTACATCTCGGTCACACCGCTGCACGTCGACCTGACGAACTACAAGCTGCTGGAGGTCGTCGGGAAGTGGGATTTGGGGAAGTGACCGGGAGCCGTGACACCTTCGGCGGCTATCGCGCGCGCCTCGTCGAGCAACTCCGCGCGCAGGGGATTCGCGATCTCGCGGTGCTGCGCGCCTTTGCGACGACGCCACGCCACCTGTTCGTGCCCGAAGCCGTGCGCCATCGCGCCTACGAGGATGCCGCGCTGCCGATCGGCATTGGGCAGACCATTTCGCAGCCGTCTACACAAGCTCGCTACCTCGAGACCCTCGGCTTGAGCGGTAAGGAGCGCGTTCTCGAGATCGGCACCGGGTCCGGATATCAGACCGCGTTGCTGGCCGCGCTCGCCGAGCAAGTCTTCACGATCGAGCGCGTGCGCCTGCTCGCCGAAGCCGCCCAGGCGGCACTGCGCGCGGCCGGCGTCACCAACGTCTCGGTGTTGGTCGGCGACGGCACGCTGGGATGGAGCGCCTACGCGCCCTACCATGCGATCCTCGTGGCGGCAGGCGGCCCGGAGATCCCGCCGCCGCTTGTCGAGCAGCTCGCGCCTGGCGGCCGCATGATCATGCCCCTGGGTGCGAAAGGTGCCCAGACGCTCACGCTGGTCCGTCGCACCCCTGAGGGTATCCGCACATCGCCGATTGGCGAGGCCCGCTTTGTTCCGCTGGTCGGCGAGCACGGCTTCGATGCTTGAGCGGTTCATCGATGGGCTGCTCCACACACTGCTCGACCTCGGCTACCCCGGGATCGTCGTGCTGATGGCGATGGAGTCGTCGATCCTGCCCGTACCGAGTGAGCTGGTGATGCCTCCGGCAGGGTACTGGGCTGCCAAAGGCGAAATGAGTTTCTTGGTCGCCCTCATTTGCGGGGTCGTTGGAAGCGTCATCGGTGCGCTCGCCAACTACTACGGCGCGCAGTTGATCGGCCGACCCTTGATTCAGCGCTACGGCCGCTACGTGCTGCTTAGCGAGAAGAACCTGCTTCGCTCTGAACGGTTCTTCGCCCAGCATGGTGAGATCAGCACCCTCATCGGCCGGCTGTTTCCTGTGATCCGTCACCTGATTTCGATTCCGGCGGGATTGCATCGCATGCCGCTGCCGAAATTCATCCTGTACACGGCAGCCGGCGCCACGGTGTGGTGTGCGATTCTCACCTGGATCGGCTACTTCTTGGCCCAGCATGAAGGGGTGCTGCGGAACGAAGAGATCCACCGCTATGTGACGCGGGCACTGCTGGTTTTGATACCTCTGACGCTCATTGTCATTGGGATTTATGTCCTGCGCCGTCGACGTCCAAAATGAGCCTCCGTCGCTGGATCATCCGGGGGCGCGTTCAGGGTGTGGGGTTCCGGTGGTTTGTCATGCGGGAAGCGGAGCGACTGAAGCTCGGAGGGTATGCGCGCAACCTTCCCGACGGATCGGTTGAAGTAGTTTCTCAAGGCCCTGAGACGGCACTTGAGACGTTGGAGGCTCATCTCAAGCGCGGGCCATCCCACGCGCGCGTCGACGACGTCGAACGACTTCAAGTTCCACTTGAGCTCGATGTGCCGAGGTCATTTGACATCCGCTAATGCGAAGCTGATCGACGAGCTGAAGCGTACGATCCGCGACGTCAAGAACTTCCCGAAGGCCGGGATCATCTTCAAGGACGTCACACCGGTGCTGCTCGACGCGAAGTTATTCGCGCAGGCGGTTCAGCTCATGGCGGAGCCGTACCGCGACGCCCGGATCACGCGCGTCGTCTCGATCGAATCGCGGGGCTTTTTATTCGGTGCGCCGATCGCGCTCGAGCTCGGGGCAGGGCTCGTACCCATCCGGAAGCCGGGGAAGCTCCCCGCGGCCACGGAGCGGATCGAATACGCCCTGGAGTACGGCACCGATGCCCTCGAGATGCACCATGATGCGGTCCAGGCTGGGGATCGGGTGCTGGTTGTGGACGACGTGCTGGCCACCGGGGGCACGGCCAACGCTGCGGCGCAGCTGGTGGGAGCGACCGGCGGGGCGGTTGTCGGATTCAGCTTCCTGATTGAGTTGGAGTTCCTGAAGGGCCGGCAGCGCCTGCAGGGGAGGCGGGTCGAGGCCTTGCTGCATTACGCCTAACTCGCGTAGATTTCGTCGTTTACGCCCCCGGACACACACGCCCCTGTAGCTCAGGTGGATAGAGCAGCGGTTTCCTAAACCGTTGGCCGGGTGTTCGAGTCACCCCAGGGGCATGCGACACCAAATGTCGAATGTCCAAAGTCGAATGATCAGTCTTCGAAATTCGATATTCGATATGGGACATTGGACATTTACTCCGAATCAGGGATAGAACTCAAGTAATGGCGATTCAGACGACGGCACCCACCGGCAAGCCCGGCTCGAAGGCTAACCCAGCGGCCGTGCCAGTAGCCGCTCAAAGAACCCCATTTTCTGATCGGGTCCTGGCTTGGATCCAGGCTCATCGGCGCTTGGCGTCGTGGGCGGGGACGATCGCGGTCGTGGCCGCGCTGTTGTTTCTCTGGACGCTGTCGACGAAGCGGCGGGCGGAGGAAATCGCGAGCCGCGATCTTGCCGGTGCCCGCTTTGCGTTCGACAATCAGAACCTGCCGCTCGCGGCGAGCGAGCTGGCCAAGGTGATCGAGGACTATTCGGGTACCAACGCGGCTCAGGAAGGGCGTCTGCTACTCGCCAACGTGCGGCTGCTGCAGGGGCAGCCGCAGCAGGCCGTTGCCGTACTCCAAGACTACGCCGGTAGTGCGAGCAAACCGTTTCGCGCGCAGGCCTACAGCCTCCTGGGCGCCGCCTACGAGAACATGGGGCGGACGCGGGAGGCTGGAGAGGCTTACGAGAAGGGGTCGGCAGCGGCCGGTCTCGACTTCCTGAAGGCTCAACTACTGGCCGATGCCGGTCGAGCCTGGACCACTGCGGGCGACACGGCGAGGGCGGTGGCGGACTACCGCAGAATCGTGCAGGAATTTCCCAAGGAGGCAGCCGCTGCAGAGGCCAAGGTGCGGCTGGCGGAGCTCACGAAGGGCGTATAATAGATGTTATGTTAAGTTGAGCTGTGTGTGAATGTGGACAAGCGACTCAAGTAATCACACCTCTGAACACCATTCTCCCCTCTCCAGCTAGCCAGACATCCTCGTACCGCCCGCTGTTTGCCTTAGTGGCTCGTACGCCGAGGATTCGACCGCTGCGGCTCTGAATGTTGATGGGTAACTGACCAAGGCCCCATTCTTGGATGGCGCAACCGGCGCCGACGGCACCGGTGCCGCACGCCAATGTCTCGCCCTCGATCCCGCGCTCATACGTCCGCATACGCCACGTGCCGTTCGCATCAGCCGAAATGAAGTTGACGTTGGCGCCATCGGGCGCCAGCGCCGGATCGAACCGGAGGGCCCATCCGCGCTCCAGCAGCGCCACCTGATCCACATCCTCGACCAGTACGATGAGATGCGGCACGCCCACACGGGTGAGTACAGCCTGGCGCTCACCGCCGGCGAGCGTCAGGCCTTGCACGACTGCGGGCGCCTCCACGGGCGCGAGATGGAGTTCGGCGCGACCGCCGTGGAGGCTGCGGCTCTGGTAGGTCCCGGCGTCGGTCTCGAGCTCGATGCCGTCAGCGGGACCAATGGAGAGATGCGCCGCCAGCGTTGTGCTGCACAATGCCGCATTGCCGCACATCGCGGCGTGGGAGCCATCAGCGTTGTAGTAGATCATTCGCGCCGCACCGGCGTGTGAGCCCGGTCCCACGAACACGATCCCGTCCGCCCCGATGCCCGTGCCGCGCGCGCATACCGCCTGCATGTCTTGCGGGGTCCACTCAGCCGATGTCGAGACGCGCGCGTCGAGCATGACGAAATCGTTGCCTGACCCCGTCATCTTGTAGACCGGCAGGCCGATCAGATGCGGCCGAACCAGGCCATGAGCCGGAGGCGCGGCACCTTCCACACCGCCTCCCGGACGATGGCCCGATTCATCTTGCTCTGCCCCTCGGCTCGGTCGACGAACACGATCGGAATCTCGCGGAACTTGAACCCTTTTCGCCATGCGCGAACACTCATTTCGATTTGAAAGGCGTACCCGTTGGAGCCGACCTGTGACAGATCAATGGCTTCGAGGACGCGCCTGCGAAAGCACTTGAACCCGCCCGTCAGGTCCCAGAGCCTGACGCCCGTAAACCAGCGGGCATAGATGTTGGCAAAGTACGATAGCATGAGGCGGCTCATCGGCCAATTGACGATCGTCACCTTTCCATCCAGGTAGCGCGAGCCGAGCACGACGTCCGCATCTTGAATGGCCGTGAGAAACTCCTTGAGGTGCTTAGGATCATGAGAGAAGTCCGCATCCATCTCGAAGACGTAGTCATATCCGCGCTCCAGCGCCCACTTGAAGCCGGTGATATATGCCGTCCCCAGTCCCAGCTTGGCTTCACGATGGAGCGCGTGCACGCGCGGATTGGCACGTGCCATGTCGTCGGCGATCTGCCCCGTGCCGTCCGGTGATCCATCGTCCACGATGAGGACTTCCAGCCGCGGATCCTGCTCCAGCACCTGCAGCACGAGCTGAGGGACGTTGACGGCTTCGTTGTAGGTCGGGACGATGACGAGAGCGCGTTCAGGCACGCCGGCGTCTCCGTTCCACGACGGGCGGCACGATAAACCCCGCCAGCACGACCACGAGACTCATGAGGCCGATGGCGAACCCCCGAGCGATCGCCTTCGAGTGATAACTCAGCTCGAGCTGCCGCGCGCCGGGGGCGACCGGAATCGTCATGAGGGCGTTATCTCCACGGAGCACCTGCCCCGGGCGCCCGTCCACGTTGACCGACCAATCGAGATACCAGTTTTCGGCGATCAGGACGTAGCTGGAGTCGCGCGGCGGCGGGTCCAGCGTGATCGACATTTTGCCCGCGCTCCACGCGGTCACCTGGCCGCGGGACGCTGAGGGCGGCGGGAAGGTGGTCACCGGCCGCGGCGTAATCGGCGCATTCTGTGGGAACAGGACGACGCGGTCATACCCCGGTAACCGCGGATCTGCGAGCGTGGCGGGAATCGCCGGCTCGTCGATCTTCACCCCGGCCGGAACGACGCGCACGTACGGCGGCATCGTGTCCGCCTCGTAGAGAAGGCCCCTAGCCCCAGACCCCGTCGTTACCGGGCCGAGCACCCGATGATAGCCGGGCAGATTGGCCGTGTCGGGGAGGATGACATAGCGGACGGCCAGCAGATGCCAGAGTCGCGTGGATGTCAGCAGATAGCGCATGGCGTCCTGGCCGGTCCCCGGCCGTCCGCCGATGAGATCGTCGAAGTACCTCAGCTCATTTCCTTGATATCCCAGCACCTGGGGGATGCCAAACGCCGTCAAGACGTTTTGCGGATAGACGTCGAAGTTCAGGACGCGCAGCGGTTTGGGGTCGGCTTGGAGTCGGGTTACCAAAGGGTCGGTTCGGTAAAGACCCTCGCTCGGCTTCGGTGAGTACATCCAGAAGTACTGGCCATTCCGCCACAGATCCACGCCGATGACGAGCGGCAGGCCCGCTGCGAACAACAATACCGGCACTCGACCCTTGAGCCATCCCCACGCCAGCAGCGCCACGGACGCAAACAACACCGCCCCCACGAGCGCGGAGACACGAATGAATGATCCCCGCGCGATGGCCAGAGCGAGCCGCTCGGCGGGCGCCAGGGACTGCGCGAGTTGACCGAAGACTCCGATCACTCCGAACAGCGCGACAACCGCGGCCGCGATGAGCCACACACGCGCATGTCGCGCCGCCGCGACTTCCCTCCGCTCGAGACGGTCCACGCCGAAAGCGGCGAAGATCGCCGTGCAGAACGCCACGATGAAGAACACCATGCCCGGCGCGCGCGTCTTCTTTACGTACGGCATGACGGCCCACCACAAGTGGTAGAACGGCGTCGACGCACCGAGCGCGATGAGCAGGAACAGCGCACCGATGCCGGCCGTGCACCAGACGAGCCGGCGCCGCCTGTCGCCGAATCCGAGGATCGCGAGCGCGATGACGGGCAGGCCGAGGTACTCAGAATGCAGCTTCAGTGGATTAGATCCCCAGTAGGTACTGAAATCCCATCCGGTGAAGCCCGCGAGAAAGAACTCGGGGATGTGGTTCCAGGGGATGCCGAACGACGTCGAGCCTTGATAGCCAACAGAGTACCCCCCTGCCCTGGGCGAATGGGGGATGTACTGAATGAACGGCAGGATCTGCGGCATCGCGATGCCGAATCCGACGACGACCGCGGCCAGCGTGAGCGCGAGGCGTGTCACCCGCTTTCCGACTGGCTTGGTGCTTGGCTCGCCGAACGTCAGGTAAATCGCGAACAGCGCCGAGGCAATGAGCATGTAGTACGTCGTCTGGACGTGCGGGCTCAGCAAGCACAGCGCCACGGCAATGGCGAGCAGCGGATAGCCCCACACGCGTTTGTCGCGCAGCGCCGCCAGCAGCGCGAGGAACGCGAGCGGCAGCATCGTCGACACGAACAGCTTGCCGTCGTGTCCCGGATGCACGTACGAGATCATGATCCCCGACAGCTGATAAGCGACACCGCCCGTCACCGCGCCGATCCAGGACGTTCCCAGTCGCCGCAGGAACAGGTAAGCAAAGAACCCCGCCAGGATGTAGTGCAGCACGAATGCGATATTCATTGCCTGATAGGGCGGCATCACCTCGCGAAGGAACGAGGTCGGGTACAGCACGTCGCCGTGCGTGACCACGTCGATGTACGGCAGCCCTCCCATGATCATCGGATTCCAGAGCGGGAACCGCCCGGTCTGGTGATACTCGTGTGCGGCCCACTCCTTCACCGCGTAGCCGCTCGAGTACTGATCGCCGTCTGGGGAGGCGAGCCAACGGCCCGAGAGCATCGGCAGCGCCAGGACGACGATGAAGAGCGACGCGACACCAAAGGCGGCGAGGTGCGGATGACGTGGCGTGTAGGAAGCGGGAGGAGCTGTGGCCGTGGCAGTCATTGGGTCAAGTCGATGTTGCGGGCGGAGTGGGAATGGTCAGGACGATGAGCCCCGACAGCAGCTCGAGCGCGGTGTGCCAGATGCGCGCCGCGACCGCCAGGATGATGGCATCGGCGCCGCCCAACACGGGCGTCAGGACGCTGATGAGCGCGGCTTCGCGTACGAGCAACCCCGCGGGTGCGAAGACGGCGATGACGCCGGCCAAATAACTCTCCGTGAAGGCGGTGATGTAGAATCCCCAGGAGGCCTGTCCCACGCCACCGGCGCTGCCTAGCAGGCCGATGGCCAACAGCCGGAACGCGGCGCCGTATGCCAGCCACTGAACGGCGAGTAGCAGGGCGAAGCCGGGGAGCTGCACCGGCCGCACCTGCGACCAGAGCCTGGCGAGGCTCGGCAGGCGGCGCGTGAGCCGGGGCAGCAGCAGTAAGATGCCCGCCCCGAGCGCGAGCGCTACCACGAAGGCTCCCTGCCACCACCCCTGGTGCAGCACGATTGGCGTGAAACCGGCGATGATGGTCAGCCCGGTCAAGAGCAGCACGATTTGCTGCAGCAGGACGGTTGCCGTCGCTGCGGTCGGCGAGACCCCGTAACGCGACGCCATCAACGCGAGGCTCGCGAACTGCAGCACGGCTCCGGGGAGAAAGCGGGCGAGGTTGGCGGTGAACCAGATGCGCGCGGCGTCCCAGTAGCGCAACCGCGCGGCGCACCAGCGCAGCGACATGTTCCAGAGCGCGATCATCCAGGCGAGATTCGCGACGATCAGGAGAGCGCTGAGGATGAGCGGCAGGCCGTGCCAAGCCAGGCTGCGCGCGCGGATGGCGGGCCATTGAGGCGCTGCCACGCGGTACAAATAGACGGCCGCACCGGCGAGCACGACCGCCTGCAGCACCCGAAACCACCATGTTCTCCCCAATGAGCCTCCAAAATAGTCGGGCGGCCGCTATAGTACAGCACTCTTAATGCGCGTTCTCCATGTAGTTACGGCATTTCCGCGCGCCCCCGGGGATATCATCGCTCCGTGGCTCATCGAGCTGTTACGACGGCAACGCGCCGCGGGATTGGACGTCGAAGTCTTCGCCCCCGCCTACCGTGGCGGCGGGAATCAGGAGTACGAAGGCATCCCCGTACACCGGTTCCGCTACTTCCCCGGCCGCTGGGAAGATCTGACTCACGATCAAGGGACCGTAGACCGCGTTGGTCACTCGATTCGCTACAAACTGATGGCGCCGCTCTATGTGCTGGCCGGCATGCGCGCCGCGTGGCGGCTTGCCCGTCGCCGTCAGTTCGACATTGTGCACGTGCACTGGCCGGTCCCCCACGCGCTGTTCGGCTGGGCCGCGGGTCGTGGAGGCGGTGCGCGGCTCGTCACCCTGTGGTACGGCATCGAGCTGCGCTGGGTCAAAAGCCGCTTGCCGTGGTTGAAGCAGTTTCTCAAGTGGGCGTTGCGCACATCGGATCAGGTCGTCGCGATCTCGTCATACACGGCACGCGAAATCGCCGACTTGGTGCACGTTCCGGTCCGCGTCATCCCGTATGGGCTGGGGTTCGCAGAATCGCTCCCCGCGTCCCGCGAGCGGGGCGCGGCCCGCGACACGTTCCTGATTCTCTACGTCGGCAACCTTATTCCGCGCAAAGGGGTGCGATACCTCATCGATGCGCTGCACCGCCTGCCCCCGACGATCCCGGCCAAACTGCTGATCCTGGGCGAAGGCACCGACCGCAAGCAGCTCGAGGCGCAAGTGCGCGAGCTCGGTCTGAATGGGCGCGTGAGCATGCCAGGCCGCGTGCCCGATCCTGATCTGCACCGCGCGTTTCGCGAGGCAAGCGTGTTTGTGCTTCCTTCGATCGTGGATAGACGCGGTGATACGGAAGGGCTCGGTGTCGTTCTACTCGAGGCGATGAGCTACCGCATCCCGGTCATCGGCAGCGCGATTGGTGGCATTACCGACATCATCTCCGACGGTGAGACAGGACTGCTCGTGCCGCCTGAGGATCCGGCGGCCATCGCGGCGGCGATCGAGCGGATCGCCAGCGATCCCGCGCTCGCCGAGCGGCTCTCCCTCGCTGGGAGCCGTCGTCTGCGTGAGCGCTTTGGGTGGGATGCGATTACCGCGGCGTGGCTGGAATGCTATAACGCCGCGCTCCGGAAGGATCCTCGAGCGTAAGCGCGTCGCGGGACGACGCCGGCGCGACCGCGTAGGCGTCGGGCCGTCCATCAGGAAAAATCCCGCGCACGCGCACGCTGCGCCGCGCGACGCGCCACTCCACGAGCCTGCCGAGCGGCGCCGTGAAGGGTTCATCCGCCTGCAGATCCGCGAGCAGTTTCTTGAAAGCCGGCGGCGCGTCCGGGAATCCCAGTGCGTCTGTCAGGTTGGGATGCCAGACGCCGACCCAGAGCCCTGCGACGTCACGGCAGGTCCGCGCCAACGCCATCCCCTCGGCAATCCAGGCATTCGGGTCTTCGACTCGTGCGTACTTGCTCAGCGCCCGATCCATCCAGACGACCGGAGCTTCCTGCAGCTCCAGCGCGCGTTGCGCCGCTCCATCCCACGCGGGGATCACGTCACCGACGCCGAGCCGAAAGCCATTGCGATCGGGAAAACCCCACGACGTGTCGTAGCGGAAACCGGCGTCGGCCATGCCCCGCGACGTTATGCCTGGGCGCATGCGCAGGAAATGCTGCCGGACGCCGAGGACCGGCTGGTGGGTCAGCCCGGCGAGGCGACGTCGCTGCTCGACGAACAGCTCGTGATGCTCGCTGGTCGCGAAGCTGCCGTGGAGATTGATCTCACAGCCGCGCTCGCGCAGCGCGCGCAACGCCGCCGTCGCGCGGCGTCCCTCGGGACGATACGTGAGATCGCCCGCGCGCATGCTTTGCAGCGTGGGTGTGCCGCACAGCACAAACCACGTCGATACGATGCCTCGCGCTCGCTCGTCCTCGAGTACCGCCTCCAGGGCTCGCTGGACTGGATCGCTGCCAACCGCGCTGATGGCGGAACCGAGAGCGCGCGCGACGCGCCGCACCTCGCCCTTCCCCGCCAGCTCAGCGACGCGCAGGGCCGTGAACACCGGCCAGCGGTCCACGACGTCGAGGTCGTGCGTGATGGCGGCCGCCCACCGCCGCCCGTCCGGCCAGGGCGCGAGCATGGCGATCGGCCGGCGGCCGGCGCTGTCGACCACCGCATCGCGGAGCTCAGTCGCCGCGCGGGCGACGACGGGCTCCGACGCGAGGCGCTGTTGGACCAGCACATTTTCGGTTGAGGGTACGCGCCCGTGGCGATCGCGCGCGGTGGACCGCTGTTCCGCAGCTCCGGTCGCGATTTCTCCGAAGCGCCGGAGCATCGCGCGGGGAATGCGGACGATGCCGTCGCCACGCTGGATGTGCCAGCGCCGCGCCGCGCAGTCGCGCAGATCCGTGACGCCGGGATCGGCGTGGACCACTTCGAGCCGCACGACGCCAGCGCTCGCGTCTTCGATCTCCGGGCAGCGCGAGAGATCGAGCAAGACGTCGAGACCGTAGCGCTCCAGCGGATCGAGATTGTTTCGAGTCGGGAGTGTGATCACGACGCTTCGAATATATCTTACCGGGCCATGAGCGCTTCGCTGATCCCCAAAGATCGAATCCCGCTGCGACACCTGCTGGTGTTCGGCTGGCTCCCCAGCCCGCTCAAGCGCCTCGCCTACCGCTGGCTGCTCGGTTATCGCATCGGGAAAGGCGTGCGTTTCAGTTTCGGCGGCATCGTCGTGGGGAAATCGGTCGAGCTCGGGGATCATGTCGAGATCGGTCTGCTCGCCATCGTGCAGGGCCGGAACATCTCGATCGGCCGCTACTCCAGCGTCGGGACGATGAGCTACGTCTCCTGCGAGACGATTCGGATCGGTGAGGACGCGAAGATCCGCGAGCAAGTGTACGTCGGCGGCCCGCAGCTTCCCGAGTCCCGATTCGAGCTGGGCAGCCGCACCATCATTCTCCAGCTGGCGTTCATCAATCCCACCAAACCTGTCGTGATCGGTGATGACACGGGCATCGGCGGACATTGTCTCATCTTCACGCACGGTGTGTGGCTCAACGCCCTGGATGGCTATCCCGTCAATTACGAGCCGGTCACGCTCGGCAAGAGTGTGTGGCTGCCGTGGCGCGTGTTCGTCATGCCGGGCACGACGATCGGGGATGGCACCGTGATTGGCGCGAACTCGCTCGTCTCAGGCAACATCCCGCCGTGCAGTCTCGCGGTCGGCTCGCCCGCCAAGGTCATTCGCTCTGCGCCCGATTTCCCCAAACGCCTGAGTGCCGCGCAGCGCGCGGAGCTTGTCGGCAAAATCATGGCGGAGTTCGATGCGTTCGTGCGATACCATGGCGGCGAGGTCACCGACGAACCGCCGTTCCGACGCTATCGCGTGGCAGGCAAGAGGGGCCGGCTGCTGTGGCCGCGGAGCGGTACGCCCTTGCCGGAGAGCGCCCTACGCCGGGGCGACTGTGTACTGGCCGAGTCGGCATTGTCACCGACGATGCGTGAGAAGTTGCGCAGCCGGGGCGTGGAATGGCTGGACCTGGAAGGCAAGTCCCGGAGCCGCGAGGGATCAGCGTTGACCGAAGAGTTAGCGCTCTACCTGGGGCGCTACGGTGTGCGGTTACCGCGTGAGTCCTAACACAAACACGAACTGATACTGCCAGCGCAGTGGAATCAGGCGCCACGCCACCTCAAGCAACGGGCCGATGAGGAGTCGCTTCAGACCACGGGCGCCAGCCGAACGCCACCGCACGGCATGCCATCGGTCCGGGGTGGCGCGCACGACGGAGAAACCGTGCTTTTCGAACAACCGGCGCCACGCCGAGAGTGGCATCAGATGTTCGTTGATGTCCTGCTGCGCCGTGCCCTGATGGCCGAGCACTCTCCACCCGATGAAGTCCTGGTTGGGCACCATGATGCAGAAGCGCGCGTCCGGTTTGGCGACGCGCTTCATTTCCTCCAGGCCCCGCCCCATGTCGAGGAAGTGCTCGAGTGAGCCGAGGCAGGTGACGTAGTCGAACGTCCCGGTGCGGAAGGCGAGCGCCTCCCCTGCCCCGACCGCAACCTCCGCTGTGGGCGCGACCCGCTTCGCGAGTCGGACCGCTTCGTCGGAAAGATCTACGCCCACCGACCGCAGTCCGCGGGCGTGCGCCGCCGCCAGTAACGAGCCGGCGCCACAGCTGACGTCGAGCAGGCGGCGTCCGGTCGCTGAGCCCAGGAGGTCTAGAAAGACGGGATACGCCGCGTTGGGACGCATCGTCTGCAGTCCCTTCGCGGCGTAGTGCTGGTTGTACCATGTCTTGACGTCGCCGGTGCTGAGCTTGGGCATGGGATGGAAGAATAATACGGGGGCCAGTCCTGGCCCCCCGTGGCGTTCCGTACGCGGTAGGACTACCGGAGAATGTCCACCCACCCCGATTCGTTGGGGACGAGAATACTGTTTGTCGCGGCGTCATACGACAGCTCGCGCGGGCGCCCGCCCACGTTCAACGTCTCGATCAAAGCTCCGGTCTTCGGATCGAGCACCTCGACGAGACCATTCAACACGCAACCCACCACGAGGAACGCGTTGTCCGGGGTGCGCAGCAGTCCGTAGCCGTTGCATCCGGGGGTCGCGTATGTCGTGACGAGCGAATTACTGGAGATATCCCAAACGATGACGCCACCGTTCTGCGCGGCGACAAACAGTTTCATACCGTCGCCCGAAACCTGAATACCCTGTGCGGATCCCCCGGTCTCGAATGTCCTCAGCAATGTGAGCGTATTCGGATCGATCTCGAACACCCGGCCGCCGTCGAACGCCCGCTGCGAGGCATAGAGGCGCGAGCGGTTCTTATTCCACTCGAAGTGGTACCCGGCTGCCACAGGCAGATTCAGCGTACCCAGGACGGCTCCGCTCCGCATGTCGATCTTGAAAATTGGACCATTCGTGATGCCCATAAAAACGGTGTCGCCCCGCGGCGTATTGGTCACGCCATAGGCGTCCTGGGGGTCAGAGGTGGCGTTTACGGTGTTCACGACGGTCAGTGTCGCCGTATTGACCGACGCCACCAGGCCGTTGCCGAAGAAGCTCGGCACGTAGATGCGGCTGCCATCCTTATTGGGAGAGATTTGCACCGGGCGGGGACCGGGGCTGACGCTTCCCGTGAATGAACCGGCCGCGATATCGAGTCGGGTGACCCGACCGGCGTCCGGTTGGCCGATCCAGCCAATTCCCGCCGAGGAAACGGCGGAGCCGAACGGAGAGCCTTCCAGCGGGAGATGCGCGACGACTTGCGGCGGTGACGGTCGCTCGCTTGCGACGAGCGTCGCGATGTCAGTCGGTTCGGATCGGTTGCATGCGACCAGCACCAGACAGATGGTCGCGGCGGCACTGCAGAGGCGTGGACTCATGATCGTGGCTCCTTCTTCTCATGTCGAATGGAAGGATGTCCAACGATACCGACTGAGTCCCTAGGACAGACAAGGGCGTACGCCCCAAAAGTCATACGCCCCAGGAGTCATACGCGAGATCAAACTACTTGAGGAAATCCACCCAGCCCGCTTCGTTCGCGACGAGGCCGATGCTGCCGTCGGTCGTGAACACGACGTGCCGGGTCGAGCCGCCCACCACGGAGGAATGCAGCAGTGTCCGCGACACGGGATCGATGACGTAGATGTACCCGCCGCCGTAATAGGCGCTCGTCACATAGAGCAATCCGTTGGACGGACGCCGCGCCATACCGTATCCTGCGGACGGGAGCGCGAGGCTGGAGCCGATCTGTAGCCCGGTGTCGATATTCCAGAACTGCACGTAGCCCGACTCGTTCGCGATGTACAGCTCACTTCCGTTCGGGGAAACAACCATCTTCTGTGGCACGCCGCCGGTCGCGAACGTGCGGCCGAGCGTGCGAGTCCGGAGATTGAACTCGACCACGGTGCCGCCGCTGTGCGTGCTCACGTACAGGAGTGTGTCCCGCGCGATCGCGATCCCGTTGCCCACGTCTGGAATGGCGAACTGCGCGATGATCGCCTTGGTGGAGAGGCGGATGCCGTACACGCTGTCGATCTTGGCGACGTAAAGCACCGAATCGCCCGGAGCGACAATGATCTCAAAAGGACGGTTGCCCACTCGGATGGAGTCGACCACGGTGTTCGTGGCAACGGTCACGATACTCACCGTGGAGCTGTACTGGTTCGTGACGTAGGCACGTGAACCCGTCGAGTTGAAGGCAATTCCGGTCGGGATGCTCCCAACGGTGGCGTTCGCCGTGAACGCGCGGGACGGCAGGTTCGCGCGGGAGACGCGCGCCAGATCGAGTTGGGTGACGTAGGCGACGTTCCCGAAGATTGCGGCGGCATGCGGCCGGCCTGGCAGCTTGGTCCGGGCAACGATCATCGAATCCAGTACTGTCACGAGTGCCGTCCCGGAGTAGGAGCCGCTGGCCGCCGCGATCATGACGTCGCCAGTTGGGCCGACGGAATGGACCAGGCCGCTGCCCGAGACGGTGGCCACCGCGGGGTTCGACGAGGACCATTGGAAGGATGCCCCCGGTACCGGATCTCCCAGCCCGTCGCGCGCCGTGGCGGTGAGTTGCACCGTGGCGCCGGTGCCGATCGCGGTATCTGCCGGGGCGACCGTCACCTGTGTCGCGACCCCCGGGACGGCAACCCGCAGGATCGCACTGCCAAAGCGCCCACCATAACTGGCGCCGATGTACGTAGCCGCCGCTTTGGACTTCGCCGACGCGAGACCATTCGCCGTTATCGTGGCGATGCTCGTGTCGTAGGATCGCCATGTCACCGCTACCCCGCGAATCGTATCGCCGGTTTCATCGAGCACCGTCGCCCGATACTGGATCGTACCGTTGGTGCGAATCGTCGTGTCTGCCGGGGTGACAACGATACTCGAGGGCGTTCCGGTAACGGTCACGGGCACATCGGTGAAGACGCCGCCGCCGCGCACGCGGACAATGGTTCGTCCCAGCGTGGTGCCGGAATGTACCACTCCCAGATTGGTGACGCTCACGATAGTCGTGTCCGACGATGCAAACGCCACGGCCACGCCGGTCACGAGGAGGCCATCTCCATCCAATGCGTTCACGGAAAGCCGGACGCTGTCGTTACGGACCAGCTGAGCCGAATCGGGAGAAACGTCCAGCGTGATCCCGGGGCCGGAGGAGTTGTTACAGGCCAGCGACAGGAGGAGCGCGGCCGTAAGCGCCAAACGCAACGAGGACACGGAGTGCGAGTTAGTGGAGGAAGTCGACCCAACCCGCCTCGTTCGCGACGAGGACGGATCCGTTGGCGCCGGCGGCCATGAGGCGCGGCACGCCACCCGTGTGCAGCGTGGCCCGTATTTCCAGCGTGCGGCGATCGATGATGAGGACTTGGCCGGCGTGCAGGAGTCCGACGATCACGTCTGTGTCATCGCCGCTCAACGTCAGCCCGAGAGCCGCGGTGCCAAGCTTCAAAGTCGCGCTGCGATTGCCGCTCGGCAGGTGCACGATATCGAGCCAGCCCGCTTCGTTGGCCGCGTACAGGGTCTGACCATCAGCGCTGACGGCCACTTCCTGTACAATGCCGCCGAGATCAAACGTGCGCAGCAGACGCATCGCCGGCACCTCGATCTCCGCAACCACGCCGGCCCGCCACCCTGATGCATACAGGCGCTGTCCGGACGGGTGCCGGCACAGTTGGGGGCTGCCGTGCGGAATGCGCATACTCGCTACGACGGCCTGCCGCGCCAGCGAGAGCGCCTCCAGCCGGTCGCGGTTGGTGGAGACGTACAACTTCTGACCATCGGTTGACAGCACGGCCCCCAACGGGTGTCCATCCAAGTGGATCGTGGCGATCCGCCGCCCCGCTCGGAGATCGACAACGTCGACGGCCTCGGAGAACTGACTCGTCACGTACGCCCACTGCCCGTTCGCGCTTGGCACGGCTCGAGTAGGCACGGGCCCAACGGCGATCGTGCGCACAACGCGGGGCTCATTGAGTGCGAGGACGGCGACCGCAGCTGCGTGGCCGCGAGTCACCAGCGCGGTGTGAGCCGCCGTGAGGGCAACGTCGAAGGGTGCGCCGGACACGGGCACGCGCTGCCGCAGGATCCCGCGCAGGCGCTGCGACGGAGTGGATCGGTTGCTCCGGAGCGGCGGCGATATGTGGCCGGCCCCAGGAAGCTGGCGCCGCGGGTCCTGCCGCGCGAAGGCCTGCCGGATCGGTGCGGCACCGGCGCGGCTGCGGCACTGACCGCGAAAACTGAGCAGCGCTCCCGTCAGTCCTGCTTGCCGAATTTCCGACCACCGGTGGCCGGTTATGCGGCGAACGAGGCGGTACGCCACAGCCGGATCGAGATGCTCACGCTGAGCCAGCTCCCGTAGCGTGAGCCCTGAGGTCTGCGATTCAATGATCCAGTACAACGTTCGCGTCCATCCCCCCAACGTCTCCATGGGCGGAAGCCCTTCCCGCCGCAGCGCGCGAGCGAGTTGATACCGGTCATGGAAGCCCAGCCACTGGGCGAGGTCGGAAATCGACGTGGGGCGCCCGTTGACGCAGCCCAGGGCGCTCAGCAGCGCCCGCCCATCGACGGACAGGTGCGGCAGGGTCGTGTGCAGCAGGTTCGTCAGCTGCAGAGGCGGCATATGAGCGATTAGTCCCTATGGTATAGGGGATTAATACCGCCGTAGTTTCAGAATGCTCCAAGGGTGAGGTCTACTTTTCTGTCTTACGCTGCAGTTCTCGCTCGAGCGACCGGAGCTCCTCACGCATCCCGGCCAGCATCTCTCCCACGAAGCCGAAGCCGAACAGCACGACACCGGAAATCACGAGCACCATGATGAGGTCGAGGAGGGGGCGGAATCCGACGTGTGGGGGCCCGAACCGCAGATAGAGCGCGACGCCGCCCACGAGCAGTCCCAGCGAGAACAGCATCGCACCGATTATCCCGAAGAATAGCATGGGCTTGCGGCCAAAGCGCAGCTGGAACCAGACCGACAGCAAATCGAGCACGCCTACCGGAATGCGGCCGACGCCGAACTTCGAGCTGCCAGCGCGCCTCGGATGCACGGGGACTGGCCGCTCGGCGAGGCGAAATCCTTGCGATGCAGCAACGACTACCATGAAGCGGTGCCAGTCGGGACGCATGGGGACGATCTCCATCAGCTCGCGCCGGTACGCCTTCACCGAGTTCAGATCCTTGACCCGCACGCCGAACAGCCAGCGCGACAGCGCGTTGTAGACGCCCGACACGAGGCGCTTGTTGTACTGCCCCTGTTTCGTGCCGGTCACGATGTCCGCCTGCCCCTCCAGGATTGGGCCAACGAGGTCGGGGATGTCGGAAGGCAGGTACTGCAGATCCGCGGGATAATAGACGAGGACGCGCCCGCGGGCGACGTCCGCGCCGGACTTGAGCGCATCGGCGATGCCCCGCTGCGTGCGGTGCGAGACCACGCGCACGAATGGATGTTTCGCCGCGAGCTCCTCGAGCAGCTTCGGCGTATCGTCATGACTGCCGTCGTTGATGATCACGAGCTCGACGGCATAGGCCAGCGGCAACATCGCTTCTCGCGTCAGCCGCACGAACTCGGCGAGGTTGTCGGCCTCATCCTTGGCCGGCACGAGGACGCTGACGTCGGGAGCCGTCGAATTCGTCGCGAGACTCACAGGCGTTTCCGCATGCGCGCGGGCAGGATGCCGAGCTGATCCCGATACTTGGCGACGGTGCGCCGGGCGATCTTCACCCCTTTGCGCTCGAACATCTCCACGATCTGCTGATCGGTCAGCGGGTTTTTCGGCGGCTCATCGGTGACCATCTTCTGGATTTGCGACTTGATGGACCGCGCGCTGGCGTCTTCGCCCGTCGTGGTCGAAAGGCCGCTCGAGAAGAAGAATTTGAGGGGCAGCAGGCCGCGCGGCGTCTGGACGTATTTCTCATTCGTCACGCGGCTGACCGTGCTCTCGTGCATGCTGATGACGTCGGCGACCTCGCGCAGCGTGAGCGGCTTGAGATAGTCGATGCCCTTTTCGAAGAACTCGCGCTGCCGGTCCACGATGAAATTCATCACCTTGAGCATCGTCTGCCGGCGCTGCTCGATGGCCTGAATCATCCAGTGCGCGCTGTTCAGACGCTGGTTGATGAACTCCTTGCTCTCGCCGTCGTATTTCTTCTTGTCGCGCGCGATCTCCTGATACGTCTTGGAAATGCGCAGCCGCGGCAGCCCGCTGTCGTTCAGGAAGACGTGGTATTTGTCGTCGATCTTTTCGACGATCAGGTCGGGAATGATGTAGGCGTCGTTGGCGGCGGAATGCTGCAGCCCCGGCTTGGGATCGAGCCGCGCCAGCTCGTCGGCGGCGCGCTGCACCTCCTCGGGTGCCAGGCCGAAGCGCTTCCCCAGATCGCTCCAGCGGTGCGCGATGAGGTCGTCGAACGCGTCCTTCACGAGCCGGTAGACCAGTGAATCGGCGCGTTTCTGATTCTCGAGCTGCAGTATCAGGCACTCGCGCAGATTCCGCGCGCCGGTTCCCGGTGGATCGAGCTGCTGGATGATGCGTAGCATTTCTTCCACTTCGGCCATCGTGTACGCAGGGACATTGAGCTCCTCTTCCGACTCTGCCTCGTGCTCCTCCAGGAGCTGGTTCGCGCCCTTCAGGATCTGCGCGAGATCCGCCTGCAGGTAGCCGTCTTCCCCGATGTTGCCGAGAAATTCTTCGGCGAGGAGCTGCTGGCGCGCGGTGAGATCAAGCAACCGCACCTGGTCGCGCAGGTGGTCGATCAGATCCTTGCTTTCGACCGTGACCGGCTCGACATACTCGCGCGCGTCACTGTAGCTGCCGCTCGGCACCCCATGCTCGGTGCGGTCCTCGAGCAGGATGTTTTCCCAATCGGGCCCGTCCTCGGCTTTGGCTTCCTTCTCAGGCTTGTTGTTCTGCTGCTCGGCAGCCGTCGCCTGGACCTCCTCCTCCGGTTCGATCATCTCGAGGAACGGATTGCCGAGCAGCTCCTGTTTTAGGTGTTGCTCGAGGTCGAGCAGCGGCATGTACAGCAAATCCATCGCCTGGTAAAGGCGCGGATTGATCCGCAGATCCTGGCGCAGGCCGATGTGCTGATGCAGGCCGGTCTTCATGCCGCGGAGGACAGCCGCGCCCGCAGGCGCGTGGTGAGGGTTGGGCCGAGGTAGAGCGAAGCGACGCGGTCGTCGAAGACGAGCTGGCGCACCGTCCCGGCGACCTGCACCCGGCCTTCGAACATGATGTAGGCGCGGTCCACGATATCAAGCGTCTGCTCGACGTTGTGGTCGGTGATGAGCACGCCGATGCCGCGGTGGCGCAGCCCCGCTACGATCGTCTGAATGTCGTTCACGGCGATCGGGTCCACGCCGGCAAACGGCTCATCCAGCAGCAGAAACTTCGGCTCGGTCACGAGCGCGCGCGTGATCTCGAGCCGGCGGCGCTCGCCGCCGGAGAGCTGGTAGGCTTTCTGCTTACGGAGGTGCTTGATGGCGAGCTCGTCGAGGAGCGACTCGAGGCGCCGCCCGCGCTCGTCGCCGCCCAAGTTCAGGGTCTCGAGAATCGCGAGCACATTCTCTTCGACCGTCAGCTTGCGGAAAATCGACGGCTCCTGCGCGAGGTAGCCGATCCCCCCGCGCGCGCGCTGGTACATCGGGAGGGCCGTGATGTCACGCCCATCGAGGACGATCTGCCCTTCGTCGGGGCGAATCAGGCCCGTGATCATGTAGAACGACGTCGTCTTCCCCGCCCCGTTGGGCCCGAGCAAGCCCACGATCTCGCCCTGGGCGAGATCGAGCGAGACGTTGTTCACGACGCGCCGCCCCTTGTACGCCTTCACGAGATGCCGCGCCTCGAGGCGGCTGCCGCCGCCCATGAGGGGATGCTCGGCGCTGACCGACTCGCTGCGCGCCACGGTCTCCTCCGCGAGCGCGAGGAAATGCTGCTCGGCGACCGCGCGGTCGGCCGGCAGGCTTGCGAGGACGTCGGGCGCGAACGCGACTGGTGCCTCCCCCCACAGCGCGCCGACGGGAAGGACCAGCACCGTGAGCATGGCGAGGCGCGGCAACACGGACGTGGCGAGATACGCGCGAGCGTCGTCTACCGAAAGGGAGCCCGTGTCCTGCACTTCGCCCTTCGCGTGGGCGCGCAACTTGAGGAACTCCTCCCGATAGGCCACGGCCAGATCGCTGAACGTGGCGCGGCCCTGGTCATCGGCGATGCGCGCGAGCGCCGCAACCGCCAGCGCGAGCGAGGAGTCGCGCGTCGCAAACAGATCGGAGAAGCGATCGAGTCCGGTCACGGAACGGCAGACGGTGGAGGAGGTGGAAGTGGTGGAGGTGCCGACCGGGGGGCGGCCGGTCGGGCCGGTCGTGTGGTATCAGACGGCGCGCGCTTGAGGCTGTCGGCTTCCACGGCCGGTCGGGGCTCCAGGTGTACGCCGTCGGCCTTTCCGATGACGAACACGTGGTCGATGCGGTCCCGCAGCATGGTCAGCGTGATTTGCTGGCCGCGCGAGTAGTTGATGGCCGGCCCCAGCCTGGTGGTGTCGGTCTTGTCCTGATGGTGACGTCAGCTTCGCTGGTCCTCATCCAGAACTTTGGTACCGACGATGTTGGGAGCGATATCATCACCATTCCCCGCCAGTGTGTGCAGAGCGTTACCCGGCTCAAG